>Ga0136560_1000163_pt1 | contig 29124 bp, 9 predicted proteins | sample AntRauMeHopE1497_FD_104925 | JGI IMG/M metagenome (GOLD analysis project Ga0136560, IMG submission 104925) | Saline lake microbial communities from Rauer Islands, Antarctica - Metagenome Hop E1 #497 | ecosystem: Environmental > Aquatic > Non-marine Saline and Alkaline > Saline | place... | reverse complement strand
TGGTTTGGCCGCCGGGGGGGGGAACCGGGGGGCGGGGGTCGCTGTGGGGGGGGCGGGGTGCGGGTGGGTGTCCCGCCCCTGGATGGTCAGCCGGCCCGGGCGCCGGGGCGCTGGGGGGGGGGGGGGCTGGATCAGGCCGAGCCTGCGGCCTTGGCCGCTGCCGCGGCCTTGCGGACGTCGGCGGACTCGCGGGCGGCGGCGACCGAGTGGCTGGTGAGGCCTGTGGACAGGGTGGACATGGCCTTGGTCTTGCCGTCGGGGATATTGAAGAGCACGAGCGGCCTGGCCTCGTCGACGAAGGCCGAGTCGCAGCGGAAGTAGCCGCGGCGCTCCAGCTGGATGACGTCATTGCCGGAGATAGACCGGGCCGCGGGCTCGCACAGGGCGCGGGTGCTGACGCGGGAGTCGGGCGTGGCGTAGTCCTCGAGTTTGTCCGCCTCGCCGAGCTTGGCCTTGGTGATGAGGTTGTTGAACTCGTGGAGCTCTGCCACCACGGTGCCGGGCATGTCGGGGATCCAGCAGCACTTGATCTTGGTGGACTTGACGTCCCCGCCCTCGTTGAGGGTGGCGCTGACGCCGGTGATGGCGCCCGCGGCGTCGCAGTCCACGCTGTTGACCAGGACGTTGCCCCAGCGCATCAGCGTGATCTCCTCCCCCGGCACGAAGGAGGCGGCGTCCTCGCCCTCCACCCACACGCGGGACGCCTTGAACATGGCCTTGACGCCCATGTCCGCGTTCTTGGGGTGCCTGGGCACGCTGAAGGCCTCGGGCTCGGCGGGCGCGCCGCTGATGGACATGGCCACCTTGGTCTCGTCGCCGATGCCGAAGAAGCGCTGAGCCTTGGGGTCCACCTGCTTCTTGTTGATGGCCCAGAACTTGTCCCACTCCATGTCCCCGTCCTTCTTCGACGCCCCCTGCAGCATGATGAACTCCCGCAGGGCCTCCACCTGCACGCCGCGGCGGAGCACGCCCTGCACGGTGGGGAAGCGGGGGTCGTTCCAGCCCTCGACGAGCTTGTTCTCGACGAACCAGTTGAGCTTGCGCTTCGAGAGGGTGGTGTACACGAAGTTGAGCCGGGAGAACTCGATGATCCTCACCGGCCGCACGCCGAGCATGCCCTGGATGATGCTGTACTGCGGGTCCCGGTCGCGGTACTCGGTGGTGCGCATCGCGTGCGTCACGCCCTCGATCGAGTCCACGATGGGGCAGGCGAAGTCGTAGGTCGGGTACGCCTTGTACTTGGAGCCGGTGCGGAGGTGCGGGGTGGCGTTGGCGCGGAAGAGGACGGGGTCGCGGCAGCACTTGTTGCCGTCGGACATGTTCATGTGGGCGCGGAGGCACCAGCGCACGCCCTCCGGCGAGCCGCTGAGCATCTCGTCGAAGCGGGCGAGGTTCGTGGCGGCGTCCGTGGCGGGGAGCTTGTGCTTGGAGGGGATGCCCTCGCCCCGCATGCGCCGCATCTCCTCGACCTCGGTGTCGTCCATGTACGCGTGGCCGTCGCGGATGACGGCGCGGGCGTAGTCGATGATGACGGCGAAGTGGTCGCTGGTGTGGCTGACCATGTCGGGCTTGACGCCGAGGCTGACGAGGTCGTCGAGGATGGAAGCCTCGAACTCCTCGCGCTCCTTGGACGGGTTGGTGTCGTCGAAGCGGACAAGGAGCTTGCCGCCGTAGTGCCTGGCGTAGAAGGTGTTCACCATGATGGCCTTGACGTGCCCGATGTGCAGGTACCCGGACGGCTCGGGGGGAAAGCGCGTCACCACGCCGGCCTCGTGGCCCTCCAGGCCGGGGAGCCGGCCGGCCTTGGGGGCCTTGGCGGGCTTGCGGCTCCTGGACGAGGACGCGGCCGAGCGGGGCGAGTCGGCGCCGCCGGCGCCGCCGCCGGCGATGGCGGCCTGCTTGGCAGCCTTCTTGGCCGCCTTGTTCGCCGCCTTCTTGGCGGCCTTCTTGCTCAGGCCGCCCTCCGCGGCGTCGTCCTCGGCGGGAGCGGCGGCGGCGGCCGAAGCGGCCGAGGCGGCAGCGGCGCCGCCCTTGGCCGCCTGCTTGCCGATCCTTGCGGGCTTGACGAGCGAGGCCACGGCGTCCCAGGGGAACGCGGCGTCGCAGCTCGCCTGCCAGCGGAGGCCGGCACCGCCGGCAACGCGGACCCCGGCGCTGCGGAGAGCCGCAGCCAGGATTGCATCGCACGCCGTGGGCGCGGAACCGTCGCCGGCGAGGAAAGTCTTGCCGAGCAGCGCGGTGTCAAGCGCCACAGCGATGTCGTCCGGAGACCTGCGCGGACCCAGTGATTGAGAGCACCGACGCCCGGTGTGACAAAATGGTACACTTGGAAGCGGGCGCGCAGCGCGCGGGGAGGGCCGCGGGGGGCGGGACCAACAAGGGGGCAGGCTGAACCTCTCACCGCTTGGCGACCACGTCCGCCACAGACGCCCACCGTGCGACCTCTTCGTCGGACGCCTCCAGGGCAGTGCCCTTGGCGAGGAGCGCGGCTCCAAGGGCGTCACCCTTGGCCTCCGTCCTGCGGTCGCGGAGAACGGGGAGGGGCGGGGCCGGAAAAGTTCGCGATCGCCACTCTGGCAGAACGAGCGCTGGCACGAGGATGCTCGATGCCGCCGGATATGTGGCAGGGGCCCCATGGCGGCGTGTGGGCGGCGCAGTCTCCGCCTGCGCGCTCACCCGGCGGCGTCGGTGATGACCGCGGCAGCAAATCCCTTGGACTTCTTCATCTGGAGCTTAATCCCCACGGCTGCGGCCACAAGCGCCGATGCCACGGGTGCATCGCCTCCATATGTCGCGGATGCGGCCATGGCCAGCGCAGAAGGTGGTTCCCTGGCGCGTTGCCGACGAGATCACGGCTCTGCTTCGATGGCAGAGCTCGGGCAGAGCGTCCATCGGAGTTCCCTCCCACCCGTTGCCGGCAAGCCATGGCTGAGCGTCCGAGGCGGTCATCGGCCGCTTCCGCTGCGCCGTTGAGCGTGCGCTCGAGGCGGAACAGCAGCATGCTGTCGGCGTCTTCGGCGCGGTCCTCTCTGGCGAGCGTGGCTGCCTCAGACCTTGAGGCCGCCCGTAGCACCGAGCACGTCAAGGTCATCTGCAGGATCCGACCGCTGAACAGCCGGGAAACTAGCACGGGGTGCAAGGAGTTCGTGGCGGCCGCGGCCGACGATGTTCTCAGGATTGAGAGCCAGGGCAAGGACATGCGCTTCGACGGCGTCCTCGGCCCGTCACAGACCCAGGCTGACGTGTTTGACATGGTCGGCAGGCCCATTGCGGACGCGGTGTTGCAGGGATTCAACGGCTCCATCTTTGCGTACGGCCAGACGGGTGAGAGGCCGCACATGTGCCGCCGTTAGCCCACGCTGCGCAGCCAACCCGCAGGACGGTTGTGGCAGCTGGTGCACCTGCCGAATCCAGATGTTACCATTGCTCAAGCCGTATCCCGGCCCCCGCAGGCTCCGGGAAGACCCACACGGTGCTCGGCGTCGCGGGCGAGCAGCGCGGCATCCTCCCGAGGGCCCTGGACCACATCTTCGGGGCGATCGGGGACGCTGAGGCCGAGGCTGACGCCGGTTCCATGGTCCACGTCGCGCACGTGTCGTACCTGGAGATCTACAACGAGAAGATCTTCGACCTCCTCGACGCCTCGCGCTCCGGCACGTCCCTGGGCCTCCACCTGGACCCCAAGCGCGGGACCTTCGTCAAGGGCCTCACCGAGGAGCCCGTGGAGGGGTCATCCGACGCCCTGGAGCTGATGAAGCGCGGCGCGGCTAACCGCTCCGTCGCGGCCACGTCAATGAACCGGGAATCGTCCCGCAGCCACACCGTTTTCACCCTCACGCTCGAGGCCAGGGAGCGCAGCCCCGATGGCATCACGAGGAGCCGCAAGTCGTGCCTCCACCTCATCGACCTCGCCGGGTCGGAGCGGCAGAAGCGCACCAAGGCCGAGGGCGCCCGCCTCAAGGAGGCCAACGCCATCAACACCAGCCTTACCGTCCTGGGGTGCGTCATCACTGACCTGGCCGCGGCCGCGAAGCAGCGCGAGCGCCACGGCGCCGCCCGCGTGCACATCCGCTACCGCGGCTCCAAGCTCACGCACCTGCTGAAGGACGCCCTGGGCGGCAACAGCCGCACCGCCCTCATCGCCGCCGTGTCGCCGTCCGAGGACAGCATGCAGGAGACCAAGACGACGCTGCAGTTCGCCCAGCGGGCGCAGCTGGTCCGGAACAGAGCCGTCGTGAACGAGGACCTCGAGGGCAACGTGGCCGTGCTCCGCGCGCGGATCGCCTCGCTCCAGGCGCAGATCCGGTCCGCGGGCCTGGTCCCCGAGGGCGCGGAGGGCGACGAGGAAGGCGCGGCCGCGGCGGCCGGGCGGCCCGCCGCGGTGGGGACCGGGCGGGGCATGGCCGTGGCGTCGGAGCGCGAGGCAGGGAGGGCCGGCGCGGCGGCCCGCGCGCTCGCGCGGTGGGACAGCGCGCTGGTGAAGCTGGCCCGCGGCCGGGACGACGGCGAGGCGGCCATCGTGGCGTCGAGCGGCCCCGGCGCCCTCCGCGCCGCCCTCTCCCTCCTGGCCGACGCGGCGGCGGCGTGCCAGCCGGAGGACGCCGCCGCCTCCGCCGCCGAGCGGCCCGCGTCGGACGAGGCCGTCCTCGCCGTCAGCGGGGTGCTCGCTGGCTCGGCGTCGTCGCTTCGCGTCCTGGACGACGGTGCTGCGGCTCTGGCCGACGCGCTGTGGCGCGCCCACGCGGCCGAGCGCGAGAGCCGGTCCGCGATCGAGGCGGAGCAGGGCGGCAAGGAGGCCATCGCGCGGCTGCAGCGGGCCAACGAGGCGCTCAAGCTCCGCCTCCGCCTGGCGGACGGGTCCGCCGGGGACGAGTGCGAGGAAGGGGACGACGGCCGGACGAGGGAGCAGCTGCGGGCTGAGGTCGCGGCGCTGCGCTCGCAGGTGAGCGCCAGCCCCGAGGCCGCGGCCCTGGAGGTGGAGGTGGCAGAGCTCCGGGCAGAGCTGGAGGCAGTCAAGGCCGGGGAAGCGGGCATGTGGGACGGGGGCCACGACGAGGACGGCGAGTCCGAGAGCAAGGCCGATGAGGGCGCCCCGGCTAGTGACACGGCCATCAGCGGGCAGGAGCGGCTGCGGCGGTACGTCCGAACGGTGGAGTCGCGCGTCATCGCGGCCGAGGAGGAGGCGGCGGTGCTCCGCGAGGTGATCCGGGCGGTCGGGGCGGACGAGGAGCGGCTGGCGGCCATCGCGGGGGCGGCGCTGACGGGGGAGGCGGCCGACGGAGGCGAGGAGGCCGGCGGCGCGCCTGCCGGCAGATCGGCGGTGTCGGCTTCCGGCTCGTCCGCCCAGGTCCTGCGGCGGTGGCTGGCGCAGGAAGCCTGGCGCAAGGAGAAGGACGGGGTCACGGCAGAGCTGACCAAGGCCACCCGGTCGATGCACGAGGCCCGCCGGGAGGCCGCGGCCGAGGGGGAGCGGGCGTGCGAGGCCGACGCGGAGGGCGCCAGGTGGAAGGCGGAGGCCGAGGCCGCCAAGGCGAGGGCGGACGCCGAGGCCCGCACCGCCCGGCGGCTGCAGGCCGAGGCCGAGGCGATCCGGAAGGAGGCCGCGTCGGACACGCAGGGGGCGGTGGAGGCGGCCCGCGAGCGGTTCGAGCGGCTGGCGGAGCAGCTTGAGTCGGAGCTGCGGGACGCTGGGGAGGCCAACGCCGGGGCGAGGGCCGAGGCAGAGGCGGCGCAGAAGCGCGCAACGGCGGCGGAGGCGGCGGCCGCGGAGGCGGCGAAGCGCGCCGAGAGCGCCGACGCCGGCAGGGCCGAGGCGGAGGCTGACGCCCGCTCGGCACGGCTCGAGCGCGGGGCGGCGATCACCCGGGCCGAGGGGGCTGAGGACGCCAGGGCGACGGCCGAGGGCCGTGCCGAGGCGGCGGCGGCGGCGGCCGACAGGGCCCGCGAGGCCCTGGCGGAGGCGAAGAAGCGCGTGTCACTGCTGGAGCAGGACCTCGGTGAGGCGCGGCGGACCGCGGACGAGCAGCGGGCGCGGGCGCGGCGCGTGGAGTTCGCGAGCGAGTCGCTGTCCGACGACGTGGAGAGCCTGGAGGAGCAGATGTCCGTGTACCGGGACATCAAGCGCAAGCTGCAGGCGGACGTCAAGGTGGCGGAGCTGCGCGCGGGGGCGGCAGAGGCCCGCGCCGGGGAGGCCGAGCGGCGGCTCGGGGAGGCGCGGAGCGAGGCCGAGACGGCGGCCGAGGCGGCGGCCAGGGGCGAGGAGGAGGTTGGCCGGGTCCGCAGCGCGCTAGGTGCGGCCAAGCGCGCCGAGGCCGAAGGGAAGGAGGCCGAGGCGCGGGCCCGGGAGGCGGAGGCTCGCGCCGAGGATGCCGAGGGGCGCGCCAAGGAGGCCGAGGCCGCCCGGTGTGAGGCGCAGGAGCGGGCGACGTCGGCGGACAGCGCCGTCGCCGAGGCGCTGCGGGGCGCGTCCGAGGCGCGGGAGGCGCAGGCAGCGGCGGAGCTGGCCGCAGACGAGGCAGCCGGCAGGGTCGACGACCTGGAGGAAAGAGCCGACGCCGCGGAGCGCGAGGCCGCGGCGCTGCGGGAGGAGCTGGCCGAGGCGTCGGCCGCGGCTCGCGCCGAGGTCTCGCGCGCGCTCGACGCCGCGGACGCCGCGACGGCCAGGGCCGAGGAGCGCAGCATGGCGGTGACCCGGATGCGCGACGAGCTCACGGCCGCGAGGCTGTCGCTGGAGGGCACCACGGAGGCGCTCGAGGACGCCAGGGCCGAGGGCGCGTCGGCCAGGGCGGACGGCGAGTCCGTTCGGCGGCAGCTCGACGACCTCCGCTCGGCGCACTCGGCGCAGCTCGAGGCGGCCATGGAGCGGCTCGTGCACGCGAGGAAGGAGGCGGAGCAAGGGCGGCAGGACGCCAACGATGCCAAGGCGGCGGCCGACGCCTCGGAGACGCAGTGCTGCCGGCTGCGCGCGCAGCTGGCGGCGACGCGGCGCGTGCTGTCCGGGGCTGCCGGGGACGGCGCCGGGGACGGCGGCGGCGATGCGTCCGACACCGCCGCCCGCGCGGAGAGCATGGCCCGTGAGCACGCGGAGGCGCTGGAGACGATCGAGAGCCTCAACGGGGACCTGGTGGCGGAGGAGGAGCGGCGGGAGGAGCTGGCCGAGGAGGCGGAGGCGCTGAAGAAGGCGGTGGAGGAGCTGCACAGGGAGCTGGGGTTGTCGCGGCACGCCGCCCACGAGGCTGACGTGGCGAGGCGCGAGGCCGACGTGGCGAGGAGGGCGGCCGAGGCGGCGAGGGACGGGGCCGAGCGCACGAGCCGCGCGGCGGAGGGGCGCCAGGCCCAGGAGGAGGCGGCCACGGGGAAGATGGGCGGTCTGGTCGAGCGGCTGCAGTCGATGCTGGCGACGCGGAACGAGGAGGCCAAGGCGGCGCGCGAGGGGCTCGCCGCCGCGAGGGAGGAGGCCGGGCGGGAGGCGAGGAGGGCCGCCGCCGCGGAGGCAGCGGCCGCGGCCGCCAGGAGCGCGTGGGGCGTTGGCGCCCCCGCCCTGTCCGCGCTTGCCTCGACAGTGGTGGCTGCTTCGGAGCAGATGAGCGCGCTGGCCGGGTCCGACGGGGCCCGCGGCCGCATTGCCGTGGTGTTCAAGCTCAAGTCTGAGAAGCGGGCGCTCAAGGCGCGCGTGGCGGAGCTGGAGGCCGGGGGGGCAGGGGGAGGCGGCGCCGCCGCGGCCGAGCTCCTGGCAGCGGCCGACGCCCTTCCCGGGGCGGTCAGCGCCCTTCGGAGCGCCGCCGCGGCGCTCGGCATCGGACCGGCGACGCAGCCGGCCGCTGGTAGTGATACGGCGGCGGGTGCGCAGCTGGAGGCGGCGGCGGAGGCGGCGGAGGCGCAAGACTGGTGGGCATCGCCTGCCGACGCCTCGGCGGTGCGGGCCGCGGCAGTCGCTGCGGCAGCCGCAGCGGCAAGAGTTGTTGAGGAGCACGCCCCGTCGGCCCTGGCCACGGCCGCCGAGGCTGTGCGGCTGTCCGAGGCGCTCGTGTCGTGGTCCGCGGCCAGGGCTTCCCAGCACGGCGCGGGGGGCGCGACCTCGCCCGGCTCCCCCTGCGCGGCGGGTGCGAGCCCGGCCAGGCACCTCCTGTCTCCACGGCCAGCCGGCGCCTCGACGCCTCTGCGCCACTCTGCGGAGGCCCGGCGCGCCAGGGTCGAGGAGGAGATGCGATCCCCGCTCCAGCGCCGCCTCGGGAGCGCCGCACCGCCTTCCCGGCTCGGGGGCGCGGCTTTTGGCGCGGCAAGCACCGCCCCCAACACAGGAGCGAGCACGCCCGGCAAGCTGGCAGCCGAGCCGACAGACGCCGACCCGGACGCTGCGACCCTCTGAGCAGCCCACGGCGGCCGATGGCCGGCCACTTTTCCCGAGTGATTGCAGTGCACGAATCCGATGGCTAACACTTCTCGGCACGTCCAGCTACGCTGCACGCGCGCGCTGTGTGAGGCCAGACCATCGGCCCAGAACACAGTCGTTTTCGGTACGCAGTCCACGCTCACGCGGCTCCGAATCACAGCGCCAGCTTGTAGCCGTACTTCTGGATGAAGAACGCGCTGGCTGCGAACAGGCCGAGGTTGAACAGGAGCGTGTGCGCAGCCACCACGTTGGGGTCCGACCTGTCCATGGCCTTGGCCGCCATGGCCTTGACCTGGTCCAGCGGCGACGCAGATCTGCGAGGCCCTCGAGATGACGGAACGACGAAACACGACTGGTGAGGCGCCGGCAGCAGCGAATGGGGGGAGCGAGGGGGACGAAGCCGTCCTAAGGGAACAGCAGCCCGCATCCGGCATCCTGCGGCACCAGATCAGGACGGGACTGCGGCCCTACGGCTCACGCTGATGAATCTGCCATTGTGGTCCGCTTGCACCCCGTGTGAAGGACCTGGGGGGCGTTGCCGGGCGCGTTCCGCTCGAGCAGAGCCTCGCGCTGGGACCCGTGCGGCTCTGCGTGAGGATGCGAACTTCCCGGCACCCCAGCGACTGCTCCGGGGTCCATGCCTCGCCAGCGCACCCGGTCCAAGCGGCAGACGCTCAAGACCAAGTATGCGGTCGACAAGAAGGTGAGGACGGCGCCGTGCTTGGCGGCCGCTCACTTTCGGTCCTGGCCCGTGCAGTCGCACCCCTTCTCCGTCCGTCCAGGCCTGCGCGAACGCACGATTCAGTGGCCTGGTTTTGTCTTGCGACCGTGAAGATCCGAGTCTTTGCTCTTCGCAGGTCAAGGACCACAACCGCAAGCAGCGCCAGGAGCTCAGGAAGAACCCCGGCGCCGCCGGCAGGAAGCTTGTCAAGGACCCCGGAATCCCGAACCTTAACCCGTTCAAGATTGAGCTTGAGGCCAAGATGCGCCGGTCGACGAAGCTCATCCAGCAGTCGAACCTGCACCAGCAGCGCCGCGCTGCCGAGCTCGCCCGCCGCCGGAAGCTGACCGACGCCGAGCGCCTGCACGAGATGTCCGCGGGCGCCGCCGCCCGCGCCCAGACGCACGCGGTCACCTCGGCCGCGGCCCGGGAGTCCGAGGCCCGCGCGGCCGAGTCCAACTCGGCCGACGCCCTCGCCAAGGGCGCCGCCGAGTCGTCCCGCCGGACCTTCTACCGCCACCTCCGCACGGTGCTGGTCAAGGCCGACATCATCCTCGAGGTCCTCGACGCCCGGGACCCCATGGCCTGCCGCGCCCCCGAGGTGGAGGAGCTTATCCTCCGCGCGGAGGGCAACAAGAAGCTCGTCCTCGTCCTCAACAAGATCGACCTCGTGCCCCCCGCCGTGGTCCAGGCGTGGCTGCGCTACCTCCGCCAGTCCTTCCCCGCGGTGGCGTTCAAGGCCTCCACGCAACAGCAGAAGTCCAACCTCGCCGCCGCCGGCGGGGCCAAGGTCAACCGCGCCGTGCGCTCCGGCGAGGTGCTCACGGGGAGCGGCGCCGCCGGCGCGGACATCCTCATGCAGCTGATCAAGAACTACTCCCGCTCCCACGACAAGAAGAAGGCCGTCACCGTCGGCATCATCGGCTACCCCAACGTCGGCAAGAGCTCCATCATCAACAGCCTCAAGCGCAACCGCGCCGTCGGGGTGTCGTCCGTCCCCGGCTTCACCAAGACCGCCCAGGAGGTCCAGCTGGACGCCAAGGTGCGCCTGCTCGACTGCCCCGGCATCATCTTCGACGACGGCGCCGGCTCGGGCGGCCTCGACGACGGCGGCGCCGGCCTCCTCCTCCGCAACTGCGTGTCGGTCGAGAGCATGCCCGACCCCGAGCTCGCCGTGGCCGGCATCCTCCGCCGATGCGAGCCCGCCAAGCTCATGGCCCTGTACCGCCTCGCCCGCTTCTCCTCCGCCGACGAGTTCCTCACCCTCGTCGCCCGCCAGCGCGGCAAGCTGCTCCGCGGCGGCGAGCCCGACACCACCGCCGCCGCCCGCGCCGTCCTCCAGGACTGGAACAGCGGCAACATCCCCTTCTTCACCGCCCCGCCCGCCGTCGCCGACGACCACGAGCGCGCCGCCATCGTCACGGAGTGGTCCAAGGTGAGACAACCGCCGCGCGCTTGCCCGCCCTCGCTCCGCATCCACGCCTCCCGCAACGACGCACGGACATGTCAGGAACGGGGGCTTGGGCCGGCCTCGCGCCGGTGGCGCGGACCCGCGGGCCCCTGCCGCCGAACTCCGCGGCCGACCCCCTCACCGGGGCCGGCCGCGGCAGGGCGGCACGCCCGCGGGGACGCGCCGTTTACCGCGTGCCCCCGACTCCGTTACATCCGTGCAACATCACCGCCGCCGCGACCCCGCCGGCCCCCCGGTGTCGACGTCTTGTCGCACCGACCGGTCGGCGGATACGGCTTGGCGGCGGGGACCGAGAGTGGGTGCCGCCGATCCCGAGTGCGCGCCCGCGAGGGCGCGCGTCTCGTCCCGTGGCGGCTTCCTAGTGTTCCCCGCGCACCTCAATCTAACCCTTCCTTCGTACTTCCCGCTCCCCCATCCTGCGCGACTGCCCTCGCCACCTTCCCTTTTCCGCTTCTCGCCTTCCACATCTGCCATTGCAGGAGCTTGACCTCGACAGCCTGGAGCGCGCGGAGGAGGTGACCGTGTTCGGCACCCCGGGAGCCGGGACCGCCGCTGTGACGGGCATGGCCATCAGCTCCGGGGCCATGCCTTCATCGTCCAGGGCCGCCGCGGCGCTCGCCGCGGATGACGACGAGGAAGATGATGACGTGGACGACGACGACGAGGGAGCAGCGCCGTCCCTCCCGGCGGCGTCGGCCTCATCGTCGTCATCTGCCGCTGGGGCGTCTTCCGCCCCTGCCTCATCGACCGCGGTGTCGCTCGGATGGGACGACTCCAAGCTCATCGAGCGGGAGCGCCGCCGTGCGGCTGCGGCCGCGAAGCCCGTCAGGGCCGCGTTCGACGAGGAGGAGGCCGCCGAAGCCATGCTTGCGGCAAAGCCGTCAGCGAGCGCGAAGAAGCTCCGCAAAGACCGTCGCCGTGCGGCCCGGGCTGTCGACGGCGACGCCGCCGCCGGCCCCAGTGCCGGCAGCTCATCGTCAGCCGCGGCTGCGGCGCCTGCCGCGGCCGGAGCCTCGGCCTACGATTTTGGAGAGTTCTTTTGAAAAGCCTGCGACTTCAGTGTTTCCGACCCCGGGGCTGGGCGTCCGGGTGCGCATGCATGGTGGCTGCGCAGCATACAAAGCGTGGTTGGGGCTGGGTCGACCCGCTGCTCCGTCTCTGAACTGACGTCACCTGGCCCGCGGCTCGCGGCTTTGATTCACACGGCAAGACCTCGCCAAGCAAGAGCCCATAGAGCGCCAGCCTCAGCCAGCCGAGGCGCGACACAACGGGGAGTGACTCATGTACCAGAAACAGCTCAAGGTCGCTGGCCCAGCTCGGCTGCCAGCCGCTCACGAAGCCGCGCATGCTGTCCATCCGGGACAAGGGCACGACGCAGCACTCACCACAGGCGGCAGAACCGCCGGCGGACCTGCACGGTCTGAAGGAGCGACGGTGCTCTGCGGAATGCCCACCGGCCGGCCCGGCGTCACACTCGCGACGCCATGCGGAGCTCCCGGGCCACGGAGGTGCCCCGGGGCAAGCTTAACCTGCCGGGGTCAGGAAAGCATCGCCGCAGGGCGTACCCTCGGCTCCACGCCCGGCTTGACGTTCCTGACAAGGAGCCTGCATCGCCCAAGGTCGGCAGCGGGGGCGATTCGCCGGAGGGCGAGGCGCAGCACGCGGTCCCATCGCTCCCTATGGCGCCTGGCTTCGCTCCACTGGCGGTGCCGCCGCCGCGGGACCAGCTGCGGGCGTTGCTGCTTGACCCAAGGCGGGGAATTCTCGCCGCGCCTCGAGGATGCGCCGTTGACGCCAAGCGCGGCCTCGCCGTCGTGGCCAACACTGGCCGGAACTGTTTGACGCTGTTTGATCTGCGGACGGGGCGTCATATCCGCGACATCGGAAGGTGCGAGCGGAAGAGCGACCCCGGTGTTTTTCCCGCGGCGCTAAGGCATCCTGTCCGGCCCACGCTGCTTTGCCGGCGCCCCTGCCGCAGCGAGGCGTGCGAGTGTTGTTGTGTCAGTCTCTCGCAGGCATGGGTCAAAGCAGCACGAGTTCAAGTGAGCGGCACGGGCAGGCGGCTCAACGCAGGTGGTGGTACCTCGGGGGCTCCCGAGCCCCAACGCTCGTCCGGTGCCCGGTGCTGCAGCGCCAGCCGTCCTCCCCCCGTGTGCGCTTCCAACGTCCGCAGCTACCCTTCAGGCGTCGCATTCATGCCCCAGACGGGATGGATCGTGGTTGCGGACATGATGAACAACCGGGTCGTGATGGTGACCACGGACGGTGCAGTCGTCAGCACTTTCGGCTCGGACGGGTCAGAGCTCGGCCAGCTGCGACACCCTGCTGACGTGGCCATTGCGGGCAGCTACGTCGTCGTTTCCGAGTGGACAGGCCAGAGGCTGCAGCTGTTCACGCTCATGGGCGCGGCGGTGCGAATCATCGACACGAGAGGCAGCAAGGAATGCTACGGCGTGTGCTACGACGAAGCCCGGCAGCGCATCTTGGCCGTGGATCGTGACGTCGTGGGCTGGAGCGAGTACGGCCTCGACGGAGAGACCCTGCAGCGGTTCAGCGCCGCGGACATGAGCTGCCCGCTCCACCGGCCTTGCGGCATCGGCGTGAACAGCCTGGGCCACGTGATCATCTCCGACGCGGAGCGGAACTGCCTGCACAAGTTCGACCCGTCGGGGACGTGGCTCGGGCAGCTTATCCAGGGCCACACGCCGGCGTTCGACGAGGACACGAGCTCCCAGACCGGCCCCGTCGTCATGCGGTCGCCCCCGACCATCGAGGGCCTGGACCACGCGCCGGGTGCGAGGGTCTCCACGAACATCGCCCGGGCCAAGGAGCTCGAGGCGTTCCCCGAGGAGCGCTACCTCAGGGCGGGCCGGATATTCGCGTTTCCGTGCCTGTTTGACGTCGCCCACTCGGCCGTGCTGGTCTCCTGCATCCTCAGCAACTCGGTGGAGTGGATCACGGACCTGGACGCGACGTTCTCGCGCCGGCGCCTCCTGCTCGGCGCCTTCGTGTGCACGCGAGCCCGTGATCGGTACGAGCGCGACGGCATGACGCTGCCCACCGTTCCGTTCATGGACGCATCGGAAGCCAGGTGCGACGCGCGGGGCCACGCCTGCCAGCTGCTCGAGGCCGAAGCCGGCGAGGAGGAGCCTGACGACGTGACAGCCGTGCCGACCGATGCCGTGGGGATCCCTCACGGCCCGTCCTCTGCGGCGGATGCCGCGCCTACCGTCGCAGGCGGGGCCTTGGCCGTTCGGGCTGCTCGTCCCGCAGTGGCAAGCAGCCCCGGCGCCGGGCCGCTTCCCGCCGCGCAAGGCCGGCGGAGTCACTCGAGCTCAAGACCGTCGTCGGTCGGCCACGGCGACGCGGCTGGCGGCGAAGGCGACACGGGGGCCGGCCACACCGGCGCATCAAGCCCGACCTCGCTTCCTCCGGTGCCGGGGGCGTCCCCCCGCCGGCAAGGGGAAAGCGCACACGCGGCGGGCTTCGGCGCGGCGTCAAGCCCGAGCTTCGGCAGCCCCCCCGCCAGGCGCAGTCCCGAGCCTGGCGGCCCGGACTCGCATCCCCGGGCCTCTGCGCACGCCCCGCCGGCGTCGTCGCCCAAGCTCCCGGCAATGACCACGAGCAGCCGATTCACGGCGCGCCCCGCTGTGGCACCCGGCTCGGCCAGCATCCACGGCAGCTCGAGCGCCCCCAGCCACGCCGGCCACGGGGCCCGCGCGCCCGGCAGCCCGCAGCGGCACATCGCTGGGTCGCTCAGCGCCGACGCGGCCCTCGGGGGAGTGCCTGTGGGACCCGAGGCGCTGCGTCTGCTGCAGGGGCTGCAGCAGCGGGGTTTCCTCATCCGCCAGCCCCCGCGGGGGCACCCCATGCCCCCGCCCCAGGGCCACCACCCTGGCCCGGGCTGGAGCGCCGCGGGACCGCCGCCATGGTGGTCACACCACCCGGGCGCGCACCCTCCCGCCGGGATGCACCCCGGCGCTCTGCCCCAGGGCCACGGGTGGCCCCCCCACCCTGCGACGACTGCATCCGACCACTCAGGAAGGGTGCCGCCGGGATCTGACGGCAGCCTGGCGTTCGCCCACGGAGCGGCGGGAGCGAGCCTGCCGGCAGGGTTGCCCCACGTCTCCCGCGCAGGGCCGCCCCATCACGTGCCGTGGCAGCAGAGCGCGGGCAGCTTCCAGCCGGGGCCCCACCCGCACGCCGTGGGCGCGGGACAGCCGCATCCCAGCGGCCCGGCCTCATCCCAGCCCCGGCAGGGCCACGCGGACCCGCACCGGGCCCACGCAGGCGGCTATCCCGTGGCTCCTGGCTGGCCGACCCGCTAGCGGTCGGCCGGCCAACATTGTGCCTGCTGCGCTTGTGCTTGTTCAACCCCCTCTCCGGGGGGCGCTTGCGCTTCCTGCCGTGGGACGGAAGGCACTTGATCTGCTCTCCCTTTGTGTGCCAGCCTCGTTAGGCCGGCTTTGTCCTTGGTCCCGAGCTTGCAACGGGCGGTGCAGGAGCTTGCCTTGTGCATCCCCGCCCCCTTGCGACTTCTGCCGCTTCTCGTGTTTGCGTGCGGCCGTTGTGTCCCTCTTTCGCTGCTTGTGTTGTCAGCCTCGCACCGTGAACGCGTGTGAGCGAACGAGCTGGCTCGCAACCACCTCAATCAAGCTTCTGAGGGGAGCGCCGCTCCGCCGCTCTCAACCGGCCGACCGCACGCCGGGTCGTAGACCTCAACGCCAGCGCAATGATCACGAACCTACCGGAACCGCAACGAAAACATGCCCCCATTCAATGCCAGAGGATCCGGCAGAGGGAGGCTGGCCACGCCGCTTCCAGCAGCTGCCGACGCCAACGAAGCGCGCTCCCTCACCCAGACCGTGGAACGGTCTCACAACCTCAGCTGCCGGTAGCGGGCATGTGCGCTCGCCACGCAATCACGCTTCCCCGCGGAGCATTCTCTGCGGCAGGAGCGACAGGCCCCGCAGCGACATGTGGTTGGTCACCGCGCACTGCGCCACGGTCAGGATGAGCCGGTCGGCCAGGTCCTGCGGCGGCAGCGCGTCCTGGCTGGCCTCACCCCAAGGGTTGGGACGAGGGTGGGCAGCCGTGCCGAGGCTTCCGGACAGCTCCGCAGCCACAGACACGCTTCGCGACGCCCGCGCTCTGCCCCGCGACGATGACCTGGCGCGCGATCCCCTGCCTGGGCTCGGGGACGGGGTCGAACCCGTGGCGGAGGCAACGGCCACCCGGTGCCCGGCGCCGCCCGGCGCTGCAGGAGCGCGGTCTGCGAGCTGCTGCCGCGCCTCCTTGATCAGCTCGGTGGGCAGGTTGTTTGGGCACGCCTGGGATGACGCGAGGCGGGCCAGGGCCTCGAGGAACGACGTCAGGGTCAGGTGGGTGTGCCGGAACCGCCTCCGGGCCCTGGCAGAGCGGTGGAGCTCGTCGATGACCGTCGGGTTGGAAAACTGGAACAGGGACCTCGCGTCGCGCTCGGTGAGCCGCTGGGACGACGCCAGCTCCTGCGTGATGACGGGCGCGGGCTTTCCGGCGGCGCCGCCGGCTCCCCTTGCCCCCTGTGCGCCCGCCATCACGGCCCCGACCACGCCTCCGCCGCCGCCGTAGAAGCCTGCGGCGGCCAGGAAGTCGATCCACTGCGTGATGCTCATGAAGGGCTTGGACGCGTCCGTGTCCGAGGTGGCGAAGCGCCGGAAGAGCGCGGCTACCTGGCGCCAAAAGCGGCGGAAGACCGCGTCCACGGGGGCGGCGTAGAGCTGTTCGATCCGGAACTGGTTGGAGAAGGGCTCCGACGGGTCCGCGATGCCGAACATCCGGAGGGCCGCGGGGACCACGTGCCTGGTGAGGAGCATGTCGAGCGACGCGGCGGGGCCGGTAATGCCGGAGCTCGCCGGGTATAGGATGAGCGCGGACCTCACGAGCACCTCCTGCAGCTCGTACCGGCACAGGGCGTGGTCGGGGTTGGCCTCGTCGTCCTTGAGCTCCACGTTGGCGGCCACGAAGGCCGTGTCAAGCACCGCCTCCTTCTCCCGCGACGTGATGCCCATGTCCCGCCGCATGTCCGTCCACAGCCCGAAGGAGATGGAGAACGGGTCGCTCCCCGACGCGCTGCAGTAGAGCCGGAACAGCTCCCGCGTCACCGGGTAGTAGCGCTTCAGGACGGGCTTGAGCGCCGCGCGCTGCGTGGCGTCCGGGACCACCCGCTCGATCTTCGTGTACGTCCAGTCGGCCTCGAAGCAGCGGTCCAGCAGAGCCGGCGTGTCGACGAGCGACTCGGCGTCGGTCTCCGAGAGACGGGCCCGGAAGACCGACGACTCGGCCGTCCACTGCCCCGGCAGCGGACCCCGCCTCACGGCGGCGCTGGTGAGCTTGGACCCCGCGCGCCCGCCCATGGTCCGTGCCTGCTCGGGGAACTCGACCGTGACGCTGGCAAAGGCGTGTCGCCGCTCCAGGACGCGCTGCAGCGTCTCCCACACGTCCTGCATCGCGTCCTCGCTCGACTCAGGCGCGGCGCTGGCCTCGTCCGGGAGCGCCAGCCCGGCGAGCGGCGAGCCGCGGAGGCGCCGCAGGCCCGCCAGCTTGTCCTCCAGCAGGAAGGCCTCCGCATCAATGACCAACGCGCCCGCGGGGCTCGACGCTCCGGCCACCGTGCCGAGGTTGGCGAGGCTCACGCCGCGGTCGGCGTCGGCCGCCGACGGCGCGGCCCCGGTAGGCACAGTCTGCACGGCCATGCACCCGAAGTGGGCCGGAAGGAGGTGCCGGAGCAGAGCCCGCGCCCGGTCGTGCCGCTCCGAGCGCACCACGCCCGACTTGGCTGGGGCAGACGCTGCCGCGCCCTTGCCCGTCGGCTTGGCGCGAGCCGAGGCGGCCGATCCCTTGGTGGCCTTGCCGCTGCTGGCGGCAGCTTCTGTTGCCTGCCTCGCCTCCTCCGCGGCCTCGGCGGCCTCGGCTGCCGCCTGGACGGCGGCCCCCTCCTCGTCGATGGCCAGCGCGAGCTCATCCAGCAGGCCGGCTGGGACGTTCAGCTCGCGGTGGACCGGCAGGCACGTGTTCTCCAGCCCCAGCTCGGAGAGGACGGAGTTCCCGCCCACGGCGAGCGAGGGACCCGCCCCGGACGCGCCGGCACCGGACACGAAGCCCTCGGCAGGGTGCGCGGCGCCCGACCCGGACCTGCCGGGGTGGAGGCCGGCGCCGGCGGAGAGCCCCGAGGACACGTCCAGGCCGAGGGGCGCGCGGACCGGGTCGAGGGCCCGCACCAGGGCGAGGGTGGCGAGCTTGCCGAGCGGGTTGAACCCGACACGCAGGGCCCGGAGCGTGGAGTTCCGGCTCAGGGCGAGGGCGAGGCAGCGCCCGGTCCGCTCCCCGAGCTTGTTGTTGCTCAGGTCCAGCTCCACGAGGGACGGCAGCGCGGCCTCCCCGCGGTGGGACGAGCCGGAGGCGGACCCGCCGGGCGCGGACATGTCGCCGGCGAGCATCGCCGCAAGGGTCGGGCCGACGTCGTCGTCGAGGCCGCAGAAGGCGAGGGAGAGCGAGCGCAGGAAGGACCGCGGGAGCGGCCCCGGAAGGAGGGGCAGCGACACGGACTGGAGCGTCGCGAGCACGGGATCCGACGGCATCGGCGCGCCGCCCATGACGCTCTCGATTGGGGTGCACGGCCCCTTGGGAAAGTCCTTGGGGTCGGACGACGACGACGGTGACGAGGAGGATGCCCCAGAGCGACCCTTGGAACCGCTCTGGAGTCGGGCGACGAGCCGCCGCAGCCGGGAGCGGCGGGCCTTAAGCGCGGCCCTCGCGGCGCGCCACAGGGCCGCGCCCTGGCCGCCATCGATCGCCTGCCTGTCCTCGGAAGGGGTGGCGCTGATGCTGACGGGGAGGAGCATGACAGTGGGGCTGCAGAGGGCGCGAAGGAGGGGGAGGAGCCCCCTGGACCCCATGCCGTTCCAGGCCAGGTCCAGGGCCTGCAGGGACGGTATGCCCGCGAGGCGGCACGCCGGGGCGGCGCTGCGGTCGGTGAAGCCGCACCGGGAGAGGTCGAGCTCCCGCAGGCCGCACTCCGCGGGGCTGTGCCGGGTCGGCCGCGGGAGCGTGACGTCCTGCATGCGTACCGCGGCGGAGCCGGAGCGGGAGAGCGTCATCTCGCCCTCCGCGCCCGGGCGCCTCGGGCGCGTGCCGGTCCCGGCGTCGTCGCCCGTGCGCGCCATCTGTGTCCGCGTCGTCATGGCGAGGTGCTTTCCCGACCGCGGGGTGGCGATGGCCCGCGCGAGGCGGGCGGACATGCGGCGGGACGACGCGAAGCGGAGCGCGGCGGCGGCCTTGGACGCCGTGCTCGCCGGCCCGCCCGTGAGCGTGGGCCCCTGGCCGGCCTTGGACACCGGGCCGCCGAACAGGGGCCCCATCCTCGCCCCGCGCACGGCAGCCAGAGCATGCGAGGCCGCGGCGGCCAGCCTCCCGGCGAGCCGGGATCCTGAGTCGCTGCCTGACGCGGCGGCGGAGGAGGACGACGCACCGCCGGCGCCACGCCCCTCCGGCTTGGCCGGGCCCGGCACCACGAGCCCGCCGGCCGCCTTGGCCGCCGCCACCGCCGCCGCGACGCCGTAGCGCAGGGACGGGGCGTCCTGCTCCCAAAGGGGGGGGCAGTAGTGTCGGGAGGTGAAGGCAGCGGGGCCCGAGGCGACCCCGTCCAGGCCGTCGGCGCGAGGCAGGGGGGTCACGAGGCCGGCGACAAGGGCGAAGAGGCCGAGGCCGTCAAGGCCCGGGGTGCCCTGCCCGGCGAGGCCGAGGAAGCGGGTCCGACGCGCGACCGCGGCTAGGTCGGGCATTGCGCCGGCGGTCAGGGCGTTGTCCGAGAAGTCCAGGGACGCCAGCGGGGCCGGCGACGCGGTGAGGGCGCGGCAGAGGGCCCCGGCCGCGGCGTCGTCGAGGCAGTTGGAGGAGAGGTCCAGGTGGGTGAGGACGGAGCAGCGGGGCAGCGCCGAGGCGAGGGCGAAGGCCTGCGTGGCGTGCCCGGCGCCGAGGCCCCTCGCGGAGAGCACGATGGACGGGCTGGGGAGCTGCCTGAGCAGGTGCCGCGCCGGCTCGCACCGCGCGGCGGCGCAGCAGCGCAGGTAGGCCTGCACCTCGAAGCTGCTGATCCCCGCCGCGGCCGCGCAGAGCGCGGCGGCTTCGTCGGCCGTCGTCGCGGCCTGCCTCGCCGCCGACTCCGCCGCGGCCGACGGCGGCGCGGCGATGATGAGGGACGACGCGGCCGCGGCGGCGAACCGCGCCTGGGTCCCCGCGACGGCCTTGGCGACTTCCCGGGCCTCCGCCTCGGCCCCCTGCCGCCCGGGCGGACCGTTCGCGGCGGAATGGGCCGTCGGCTGCCCCGAGGTCAGGGACGCTCGGCGCTGGCGGCGCATCGGCGAGCCCCTGCCGGTCGTGCCCTTGCCGAGCCCCTGCGCAGCCCTGGCCTCCTCGGCTTGCGCCGCCTTCAGCGTCCCCTCGTGCTCGACCTCTCGCGCAAAGGCCAGCGCCGCCGACCCGCTCTCGGCGCTGTTGAGCTCCGCGGCGACGTCGGCGCGGCGCGGCCTGCGCTGCCTGGCCTGCAGTCTTCCACGGGCGGTCTGCGGCGTGCCGGCCGCGTAGACCCCCCTCGGGTCCAGCCGGGCGGCGAGGAGCCCGAGCTCCTCCTCTGAGAACGGCCCTGCCGGCGCAGCGGCGTTGAGAAGCGCGCGGCCGCCCTGCGTCACACGCATGCCGCGTCGCGTTGCCCACTCCGGCTGCGCCCTGGTCTCGTTCGTCCGGTGGTGCGCCCCGAGCCACGTGGAAGCGGCTGACTCGTCGCGGTCCGACCCGCTGTCATCGGCATCGGGCGGGGACTCCTTCGCGTCCGACCCGGCGCGGGAGCCAAAATCCGGGTCCAGGAGCCCCCTGAGCACAGAGTTCAGCGCGACCTGTCGCCTTCGGTCGGGCTCGCTTCCCGTGACCGGCCGCATGGCCTTGACCATGCTGCGGATGCGCGCCAGCGCCGCCACCGACGCCCGCGGAGACCGGGGCGCGGCGCCCGAGACCGCCCGGCGCCCGGCCGCCGAAAGCAGGTTCTTCTTGGCCGTGCCCACTCTGGGGCTAGCGCCCCTGGCGCGCGAGGCTGGCGTGGCTGCTCCGCTGCCCGCCGTCCGCAACCGATGCGAAACGCCCAGCTCCCCTGACAGGCCTTGCGGGCCGGCACGGGCGCCCTCCTTCACGCCGAGCAAGTGGCTGATGGTGCTGTCGATGGCCGCCGTGGCCGCACGCTCGTTGAGCGCCGTGGCGTTGCGCGCCTTGGACATGGCAGCCCGTCCTGAAGGTTCTGAGCCCTGAAGACCGCCCCGACACGGGATGCAGTGCTGGAGGCACGCGTCCGACGTGCTTGCCGAAGCAGTGCGCCCGGAAAGTCACGCAGAGGCGGCTTCGGCCGCCGGGGCCTGCCAGCGCCCAAGTATTCGTGCTGACTGCTAAGATTTCGCGGGAAACTGATGTACCCTGCCGATCGCCCCCGCCGGGGCTCCTTGCCTTGCACGCTTGATTTCCGTTCGCCCCGCGGCGGAGCTTGCGGCAACCCTTGGCGCCCCGCGATTCCAGGTTGGGCGAAGCAGGTGCGCTGCGCGTCGCACGGGAGGGCGCAAGTCGCTTGCCTTGAGGCCATGCAGCCGGCGGCCCCCTCGGCCGAGGGCCGAGCCACGGGCGGCGACGTGCCCGAGCTCCCTGACGGCTGGACGCTGCACCATTACACCGTTCGGTGGCCCCACGCCCGGCCCGAGGAGGAACACTCGCCGTCGGCGTCGGCGGAGGAGTCCAGGCGCCGCTCCAAGGGCCGGATCGTCCTGAGACGAACGCCCTCCTCCAAGCTGCTGGCCCGCCGGCTGGCAGAAGCCCCTGCCATCGGGGCAGGCGACGACATGGAGCAGTTTGCCGCCATGCTGGAGGCTGCAGGGACGCCGGGGACGGCGACCAGTCCGTCCCCCGGCCTCAGCCCCCGTGGCAGCTTCACTGGCAGCCCGTCTGAGGGCAACAAGCTGACCGTTGTCGGGGTGGCTGGCACCCCAGACCCGCGGGCAGGGCGGGTTGCCGTCCGGCTTCTCAGCCCGCCTCGGCTCCCGGCGCACTCTGCGGCGCCGAGCCGTGCGGGAAGCCCGGGGCCGGAGCACGGCGGCGGCAGCTTCGCGGCCCCGCCGCTTGCCCGCCCCGGCATGCGGCCGGGCCGCGAGCGGGCAAGGAGAAGGAGCCACAGCTCCGAGGTGACGACCGAGGGCGTGAGCGCCGGGCCGGGCGCCGGCCGGGCCTCGCAGTGGGGGCAGTCGGCGACGGCGGCGGTGAAGGAGGGAGCGGGGGGCATGCTGCAGGGCCACGATGACGTGTGGGACCACAGCGGGCGGGCGAGAGTCGTTCGGGGCGGGAGGACGGCGGGGCCGAAGGACGCCTTCCGGGCCCTCCCGGCATCGCCTCCGGTGTTCCGGTCGGGCAAGCGCCCCGGCGCGGCGAGGCCAGAGGCGGCGGACGAGACGTGGCTGCTCGGGGCGCCTGGCTCCCCTTCCCACGACGACCTCACGGGGTACCAGGACGGGGCGTTCAGCCGCGTGTGCGGGCCCGCTGGCGACGCGGCGGGACCCAGGGCGGCATCGAGGGTGGAGATGGAGCAGCGGCGAGGAGGGCTGGCGGCGGCTGAGACGCCGCCCCGTCCGGGGGCCGTGGGCTACAGCGGGCACCAGAGGTCGCTGCTGCCGCCGCGTGCGCTCGTCCTTGCTGCGGAGAGCGAAGGGGGCAGCGACGCCGGCGCCACGGGCGCTGCCAGCTGCGACACCATCAGCCCCACCGGCCGCGGGCTCGGGCGCCGGCCCTCGGGCGGGGCTTCGTGGGCGGAGGAAGTGATGGCGGCGGCCGCCGGGGACGGGCCGACGCTCGGAGTCGCTCCCGCCGGCTCGATGGAGTCGTCGATGCACGACCGGCTGGCGGTGCCCAGGTCCACCGATTCGCTCCCCCGCAGCATGACAAACCGGTCCACCACGTCCATCACGGCGGCCACCGGTCTCGCGCATCCCGACGGGCTGGGAAACGACGCCGTGTTCGAGCGGACCCTGCGGCAGATGGCCAGGGGCCACCACAGGCCGTCGCCGTCAACCGGCTCGGTTTCCAGCTCCGCCGGCGGTCCGCGGATGCCGGACCACGCAACAATAGCGAGCCTTGTGGAAGAGCTTCCGGAGCCGGCGTAGCGCCTGGCGGGCACCCGTGCGGGCGGGGCGGCCGGTGCTCGTTGTGCCGTGCTCTTGTGCGCGCGCGCAGGTTGTGCCGTGTGCAACTTCCGGCCTGTGTGCGCATTGTAACAGTGTCACTGATCGTCAGGGCACGGATCCCCCGGCGCAGTCGTCACGCACGACAGACCGTCCACGCGATGAACAGAAACCCGTCCCGTTTTCTTTTTTGCTCTGCCAGGCCAGCTGCCGGCCACAGTGAAGACGTCGATCACGGCGGCCGCAAGCCATTGCAGGGTCGCCCCACTCGCCTGGAGGCGCCAGGTTGGGGGATTGCTGCCCCGCCACAGGGTGCAGCGCCGTTACGACATGCGTGCCGCGGTAGTGGCGGTCTTCGTGGCCCTGGTGGCCGCGACGGCTCGCTCCGCGAGGCAATTCGAGGGTGAGCGCACGCCAGAGTCACCACCTGGCCCGGAGCCCGCAGCTGGCAGGCGTCATACGCCGGAGAGAGACTGCACCGGGGCGGGGGTGCCGTCCGGCTGCTGCCTCGGGACGCCGGCAGCGAGGCCGCAAGCCGCGCCCTCGGCAGCGCAGGCCCGCTGCGCCCGAGGCCGTTCCCCCGCGAGCTGGCACGGTCCGAACGGCGAGACATTGACTTCCCGTTGTTCCCGCCGGCCCCGATCGTGCTTCGCAGATGAGGGCGTGCTTGCCGCGCAGCAGGGCATGATGGAGCCCGGCAGCTGGGGCGGCATGTTTTACGGCATGTTCCCTCAGCAGTTCATGCCGTCCGAGCCGGAGCAGGATGGCAGCGCCCGCTTCGCGGGCACGAGCGCGTATTCCCGGGACGAGCCCAAGGCGGAGCAGGAGGAGGCCGAGGAGACGGAGCAGAACTCGGACGACAAGGAGCCCGAGGCCGGCGACGAGCTGAAGAAGCACATGGCTGAGCTGACGGCGCAGGGTGCCGAGCTGCGGCGCAAGGCTGACCAGCTCAAGGACAAGGAGCGCATGCTCGACGAGTCGCTGAAGCGCGCAGCAGCGGCCGCCGACGGGGCCAAGGCGGCCCCCAACGCGTCCGTGGTCACGGCGCTGACGCTGGCACTCCCCACGCTGACCCGGCCGCCCGTTGCGACCCGCACCGCGGAGGCATCGGACAACGCCACGTGCCCGGCGTCCCGCACCCGGCTGACGGAGCTGCTCGACACGCTCCGCCAGGGCTTCACGCTCAGCTCGGAAGAGCTGGAGCGGACGGAGGCCTCGATCAAGGAGGCCCAGGCCAAGTTCAACTCGTCGGGCTCGCAGGCCCGGCAGGAGCAGGAGGAGCGCGACGCCGAGGTTGTCAAGGCCGAGAGGGAGTCGGTCGAGCGCATCGAGGCCGACGAGAAGGAGGCCGTGCACATCGTCGACGCGGAAGCATCGGTGGCGCGCGCCAAGGCCGCCGGCTCCCACCACCTCCTCGACAAGGAGAAGGAGATCAAGGAGGCTGACGAGTCGGCCGCCCAGCGCGCCCACGTCACCGCCGCCGTTGCGCGCATCGAGGACGCCCTGGAGAGCCGCCTGGCCGCACTGCGCGCGCACCGACGGCGCATCGCCGACAGCCTCGCGGAGGCCCGGAAGAAGCGCGACGCCACCCTCGCCGACGTGCAGGCGCAGCTCCAGCACGCCGCCCGGGCTATCGGCAGCAGGCGCCAGGCCATCTCCAAGCTCTCCGAGGTCTCGGGCGAGCTCCTCGCCTCCTCGGCCCGCATCGAGGCCGGCCTGAACAAGGACCTCAAGGTGGCCGCCGACCACTTCAAGTCCAAGAACGCCCCCATCAGCTCGTCTAGGAGCGCCAACGGCACCGCCGCCGCCGAGGGCCTCTCTGACGACACCCGCATCGCCGGCGCCGCCGCCCACGAGCACCGCCTCTTCGGCCGCAACCCCACGGAGGAGGAGATCGCCGTGGTGCGCAAGGCCATCGAGGGCGCTCACTCGTCCGACGGGCACGTGGATGCGGTGCACGCCGCAGTGGCCGAGCACGGCATCGCCGACACGGCGCAGGCCCTCGCCGACTCGCTCAAGGCCGGCCGCCAGACCATCGACAAGGACGCCACCAAGGCAAAGGCCAACGAGCTCGAACAGGAGGAGCGCGCCGAGAAGGCCGCCGCAGCCGCCGAGGCCGCCATCTCCGGGGCCTCCGACGCCCTGAGCGCCCACGAGTTCCGCGAGGAGTCGGCCCGCGACGAGGAGGCAGCCGTCGTGGCAGCCACTGGCAAGCTCCCCGGCCAGTCCTTCCTCCAGGCCGGCGCCAAGGCCGGCGCCAAGGCCGGCGGCTTCCCAATGGGCCTCGCGTCGTACACCCCCGTCGGCTACACGCCCGTGGGCCATTCCGCCTCGATGTTCGCCTCCCAGGCCGCATCCCGCACGGTGGACGGCGTCACCGGAGCCCTCGCCTTCCCCGTGCCCGACACCCCCACCGCGGTCACCCCCATGGGCCTCGGCCCCCTTTCCTCGGGCCTCACCCCGACCGAGTTCGCGGCCATCCACGGCGTCCCCGCTGACTCCTACTACCTCCCCTCCGACTCGGAGTCCTCGTCCGGCAACTCCGTCTACATGCGCGACGTCCTCGCCGCAGCATCGAGGCTCACCGGGCACGGCGGCCTTCTCACGCCCATGACCGCCCCGGAGCTCAAGGCGCAGGCCAAGGCCGAGGCAGAGGCCGCGGGAGGAACCGGCACCGCGGGGATCCCCGCCGACAAGGCGGCCCCCGCAGCCGCCGACGCGCCCGCGGACGCGCCCGCCGGCGACGAGGACGCGGCTCCCCCGGCCGCCGACGAGGCCCCGGACGCGTCGGCCGACGGTCACTCGTTCCGCCAGCGCCACGGGCATGCCCAGGACGACGTCACTGAGGAGCCCGCCGCTGCCGCCGCCGCCGCCGAGGATCCCGCCGCCGCCGCTGTGGCGACGCCCGAGCAGGACGCCGAAGAGGCGCTCGGCAGCCTGGACGCGGCCAAGGCCGAGGACGACGCGCAGGTGGCCGTGACGGACAGCGACGAGGAGGCCGCCGCCGCCGCCGCGGAGACGGAGCTCGACCAGGCCGCGGCCGAGTTCGAGGGCATCGAGGCGTCGGGCAAGCCGGCCGCCCCCGCCCCCCGCCGCTCCGGCCTCACCGACGTGGAGGCGATCCGCCTCATCAAGGGCGGCCGCGCGGCGGCCCGCGTGGCCGAGCACGTCGCCCACGAGTACGCAGGCAACGAGCACGCCATCTCCACCAACATGCACTCCGTGGCCAAGGGCATGGGCGAGTGGCAGGACGACCGCGTCAACGCGGGCCGCGTGCTCGCCGGCCAGCCGTCGTTCCGCCAGCGCAGCGGGCGCTCCGGCGAGGACGAGGGGCCCAGCGGCGAGAGCCTGGGCAAGGCCAAGCTCGACAAGCTGCCCTTCGCGTCCATCTCCGAGGCGGTGCGGACGGCCGAGGCCCTCGTGCAGGCGATGCACAAGCGCATCGAGGAGGCCGACAAGGGCCGCTCCGACCTCCTGGAGCACCTCACCAAGCTCAAGATGGAGCGCACCGAGGCCCAGAACAGCCTCAAGGCCCTCAAGGAGCTCGATGCCATCGACCGCAACACCCTGTCCCTGCGCCACGCCCACTCGGCCGAGCTCTCGGCCATCGACGGCAAGATCTTCGGCGTGGACAAGGACGGCCGCACCTCGGACGGCATGTACCTGTGCGACGACGGCAGCAAGCGCGTCGACGCCGCGTCGTGCGCCGGCGGCGGCCACGTCAGCTGGGGCCCCAAGGCCCAGGTCACCGCCGACGGCAAGACCAAGTGCGTCGACGGCTCCACCCGCTTCGACGGCGCCAACTGCCCGGGAGGGTCCGCCGTGGCCGGCCCCGAGCCCACGCCCGACCCCAAGGAGGCCCTGGAGGAGGCCAAGGCCCGCGCCAAGCTCGAGGCCGAGCACCAGGCCCGCCTCGAGAAGATGCAGGCCCTCCAGGACCAGATCTCTGACCTCGACTTCGCCATCCACCGCATCGAAGGCCTCGTGGAGGCCGCAGGCAAGGCCATCGAGCAGCTCCGCGCGCGCCAGAAGCAGGAGGAGGAGGCGGTGGACACCCTCGTCGCCGCCCAGGAGCAGCGCTCCCTCCTCTCGGACCAGGAGACCAAGGAGCGCTCCGCGCTCCTCGCCCTGATCCGCGACGTGGACGACGTGCGCCGCCGCGAGTCGGAGCGCGCGGAGGAGGCCAAGAAGCAGTACGAGCGCGAGGTCCGCGGCGTCATGCGCAGCCTCAACGCCATCGAGTCCGCCGAGACGGACGCCGTCGTTACCGGCAAGCGCGCCCGCAGCCTCGCCAACGAGACGGTCGTGACCAAGGGCATGTCGGCCCTCCGCCAGCTCCGCGCCGAGCTTAACAAGAAGGCCGCCGCCATCCAGCAGGACCTCAAGGCCGCCATCGAGAAGGAGCAGGCGGAGCGCGAGCAGGCCTCCGAGCGCCGCCGCCTCGCCGAGAAGGCCGCCCGCACCCGCGCCGACCTCCTCCTCAGTCGCCACCGCGTCACCGCCACCGCGGAATCCCTCGAGTCGGCCCGCATGCGCGTCGATTCCATCCGCGCCGTCGTCACCGAGGAGCGCAAGATGGCCTCCCGCCAGCAGGGCGTCCGCGAGCGCGCCATCACCGCCGCGGAGGAGGTCCTCCGGGCCCACTCCTCCGCGCGCTCCAACTCCACCGCCGCGGTCCACGCCCGCGCCCGCGCCCTTCTCTCCAGCGCCAGGCGCCTCCGCCGCCTCCAGGCCGCCGGCAAGTCCGCCACCCGCCTGCTCCGCGCGTACCTCCAGGAGGCATCCCGCGCCGAGACCAAGGTCCTCTCGCTCGCCTCGCAGGGGGTCAAGGGCGCCCCGGCGGAGGAGCCGCCCGCGGAGGACGCCCCCACCTCGTCGGAGGTCGTTGCCAAGCTCGCCCAGTCCGTCTCCTCGGCCGTCGTGTCCCAGCAGTCGGTCAAGCACACCAGCAAGCCCGACGCCGCGTTCCTGCAGGTCCGCTCCGCCACGCCGAGGCGGCTCCGGGGCGGCCTGTCCCGCTTCCGCGCCCTCGAGGAGGCCGATGAGGAGGAGCAGAAGGAGGCGGAGGAGGAGGCCGACCAGGAGGCCAAGGAGGAGGCCAAGGAGGAAGCCGAGGAGGCGGCGGAGGAGGCCACCGAGGAGGTCAAGCAGGAGGCCGAGGCAGAGGAGCAGGCGGCCGAGGAGGCCAAGGAGGAGGAGGCCGCCGCCGAAGAGGTTGCTGAGAGCCTGCCGGCCGAGGCCAAGGAGGCCCTCGTGGCCAAGGAGAAGGCCATCGAGGCCGAGGAGGCCGCCGCCGAGGCCGGTGACGCCGCCCCCGCGGACACCGAGGAGGCCGCAGCCGCCGCGGCAGGCGCCGAAGCCGAGACAGCCGAGCCGGCGGGCGCGAAGGCAGACGGCGAGCACGCCGAGACGGCCGCCGCTGAGGCCGGAGCCGAAGCCAGCAGCGCCGAAGCCGCCGCCCCGGTGACGGAGGAGCAGAAGGAGGCAGCCGAGGAGGCCGAGGAGGCCAAGGCGGAGAAGGAGGCCAAGGAGGACCCCGCCGGCATCCCGGCCGAGGCAGCCCACATCGACCCCAACAAGGACATCCTGGACCAGCCTATGCCGCCCCTCCCCCGCGTCGTCAGCCCGGCCGACGAGGAGGTCGCCGACGACGAGCCCCTCTCGAGCCGCGTGGACAGGCTCAAGCGCCAGGGCAAGGCCTACGCCGCCGGCGCTCGCCGCGCGGCGCGCACCGCTCGCCTTCTTGTCGAGCGCATCGCCGCGATCCGCGTGGCCACCGACGAGGTGTCGATGCACCTGCCCCGCGAGGAGTCCGAGTACTTCTCCACCCGCGAGAGCGGCGCGACGGACATGGCGGGCCTCTGCGAGGCCGAGGCCGAGGCCCTTGACAAGTACGCCCAGACGGGGCTTCAGAAGGGCACGGAGCTCCTCGAGGCCCTCGCCAAGAAGGCGGCCGCGGTCGAGACCAAGGTGGGGTCGCTGGAGGAGAGCGCGAAGGCCGACGCAGCCAAGGAGAAGGCCGCCGCGGATCGCGAGGCCAAGGCTGGCGCTCTCAAGGAGGCCAAGGCCGAGGCCGCCGTCGCCGGCCCCGAGCTGGAGGCGGCCAAGGAGGCGGCAGAGGCCCAGGCGCCGGCCGAGGCAGCCGAGACGCCCGCTGAGGCTGCGGCCGACGTGGCAAAGGCCGAGGCCGAGGCGGCCCAGCCGGCAGCCGACACTGAGACCGCCGCGGACGAGGCAGCACCTGCCGAGGAGACGGCGGCCGACACCGAAGAGGCGCCAGCGGCCGCTGCCGAGG
>Ga0136560_1000162_pt1 | contig 29182 bp, 19 predicted proteins | sample AntRauMeHopE1497_FD_104925 | JGI IMG/M metagenome (GOLD analysis project Ga0136560, IMG submission 104925) | Saline lake microbial communities from Rauer Islands, Antarctica - Metagenome Hop E1 #497 | ecosystem: Environmental > Aquatic > Non-marine Saline and Alkaline > Saline | place... | reverse complement strand
GGACACCCCGCTTCGGCTCCACAGCCAGCGGGGTGCCTCCGACGCGTATGCAACTCACGTTGCTGTGCCACACTATACCGCTGCTCATACCTGGCCCCGCACCACCCAGTGGCTATCGACAGAGTGAAACCAGTGGCGCTGCTGTGGTCCCGGGTCATCAGCTGTTGTGTGGAAACAGGCGAACACACACAGGGCGAGCCTGCTTGAAAGAGTCCGCCAGCGTCGCGCGGGCCCGCCACGCGCCGAATCCGGCCGCACCTCCGTCCGGCTGCCGGCCGCGTACTGCGACTCGCGCTGCAAGCTTCCAGCTCAGCGAAGACGGCGAGCCTCACGCTCCCACTCCAGAAGAGTGAGGGTGTCTCCCTCGCGGATCGGGCCCTTCACGTTGCGGATGATGGAGCGCTTGGTGTCGTCCATGAACTCAACACGGACCTGCGTCACGTTGCCAGTGCTGCCGGTGCGGCCGAGCACCCTGCGATTCAAGCGCAGGCAAGAGCCACAGGTCAACGGTTGCTGGGGCTCGGAATAACTCGCGAGCGTGCGCATAGGGCGGGGCGGCTGCTCAGGAGCCGGAACCACCCCTGGACACTCAACCCGCTGTCCCAGAGGGACAAGGCCTGCTGCAGGAGCACTGCACGGCCGAGGAATCGCCCGCAAGACTCTCACTTGATCACCTTGGCGAGCTTCACGGGGACCTCCTGCGAACGCAAACAGTAAGGCGGCGAGGCAGGATGAGCCCCCTGCGTGGCCCAGCCCAATTTCTTGGACCGGCGATGCTATTGCAACGCGACGGCCGGGTAACGGCGACCGCCGACCCGCGGGGCGTGCCGTCCCGAGAGCCTGCGACGGCGACGAAGGCTTGGTTGACGGGTCGGCCAGGCCATTCGGGCGCGATGTCTCACCATGGTTGATCCGGGTCACTGGTTCGGGGTGCGAGACTTGCGTCTGCGGGGACCGGTGCGGTCGCGGGGCGCGAGGGAGGCGGCGCCGGCATGGTCGGTGATTGACGTCGCTGCTCTGCCACACGAAGTCCAGGCTACCAGGTGGCCAGCACGTGCCCCGGCACCATCGGTTCGCGCCACAGTCTCAAGCCACCGAGTCCGCGCCCCGTCGTGATACTGGCGTCCTGGTGATCACAGGTCTGGGGTGCAGAAACCATCCATGGCAGCGGCAGGTCTGCGCGAGCTCGCGGGGGCCGACGGGTACGTTGCGTCGGGCAGCAACGTCCTGCGCGGGGGAAAGCGCGTGTTCACCACTCGCACACTGGAGGGCGGATGGTACGAGGACCGTGCTGCGCCGGGGTTTGGTGGCACCAGGCCCGAGGCACGCACGGAGGAGGCCTCGCGGCAGGCAACCGTAACGGGCCGGGCCATCCCCAAGTACGGCGCCGCGATCCTTGATGCCGAGGAGCGTGCGGCAGGCTCCACTCGGTATGACCCTTCGAACACGGTTCTGCCGGACACTCTCGCCCGGCCGTCAGGCTGGCGATCGACCGCCTCGGCATCGTTCCGCCCAAAGGGCGACCCCGCTGACGACGACGTGCGAGCCACCGGCACGACGTTTCGGCCGAAGCATCACGCCATGACAGCAGACGCTGCCCAGCTGGCCGGGTATCGGGAGCGCTGGCTCAACCACAGCGGCGGAGGGCACGCCCAGCGGTTCCGGACCGAGGCTGAGGACGCGCTGGCCGGACCGGTGGCCCCTCGCTTCCGCGCGTCAATGGTGCGAGCGCTCCCGGGGGTCCCGAAATCTGTGGAGACGCTGCGCGAGCGGATGGTCACGTCCAAGGGGCTGCAAGCGCTTGTGCTGCTGCGCCGAGCGTTTGCGGCCATGGACGACAACGCTGACGGCGTTCTCGGTCGGGAGGAGCTGGCCGGCGGCCTGTCCGACTTTGGCGTGTCGCTTTCCGTGGATGAGTTCAACGAGCTTTTCCGCTTCCTGGACGCCGACCGGTCGGGCACCGTGTCGTGGCACGAGCTCGTCGCTGTCCTGACCGGGTCACTGCGCACCCCGGCCGGTGCCGGCACGTCGGGGGAGGCGCCGCCCGGCCATTTCGCGGCTGCGAGCGTCCCGGCGCCGGAGCTGACGCCGGCGCGGCTCAGGGCCGTCGATGCGGCATGGCGGCAGCTCCTTGACCGTGCGGGTTCTCGCGGTACCGTGGGTGCCTGGTGGCTCCTCGAGCAGATGGACGCTGCGTCCTTCCCCGACGTCGTCACTGGCCTCAGGGATGCCGAGTCGGCCGCCGTCCTGCTGCTCGAGCCTGCGACGGCGCCTGCGGTGGCGGCACTCCCGCCATCCGCGGGGCGCAGAGCCCGCGCCGAGGCCGCACGCGCGTGCCCTGTGGGAAGGGGCGGCTTCGTCGCCGCACACCGGCCGTGGTCTGTCCTGATGCGGCTCGACGAGGACTTTGAAGCCGCCGTCGCCGCACTCTGGCGCGCTCCAGCGACCTCCACCGGCGACGGTGGCGGAGCCCCTGGCCCTCTGTGCAAGGTTCTTGTGACGCACGAAGGCTCGGGACGCATGACGGTGGAGGACCTGCCGATGGGGCCGTTCTTCAGCCGCGATGACACCGACGCCATCGTCCGTGAGCTCCGCGCCAAGGGCATCCGGGCGAGCGCCGTATCGCTTGACTTCTGACGGCGCTCGCGCAGGCTTGCCTGAGTGGTTGTCTTGGCGGCAGCTGGAGCAGACGCCCACTCACCGGTGCGGACAGGCGCAATCACGCTTTTCGCTGCCCGCATGGCTCGGTGTCACGCGCTCTGTCCGTCGTAGCAGCACCATGAACGGGAGCAGAATCAGAAAGCTGTATGTTGACCGGCCCGGGCCCACGCCGAACACTGAACGCGATCCGCTCGGGTTGGCTGAAGGAGCGCATCAGCATGCCCCCTTGGCGCACTCGGACCGGCAAACAGGCACAGCGGCGCGGGCAGAGGAGGCGCAGTAGTACTGCCCGGCCAATCGACGGCCCCTTGACCGAAACCACACCCTGCTCGATACTGATCACCGCCCCTCCGCCACAGCGGGAAGGTTCGCCAAGGAACGCACCCTGTCGGCACGGAACGCGGCCGTCGGCTCGGCCTCGTCGCGCTTTGGCATGGCAAGTGCGGTGGTGTCGGCGGAACCAAGCGCGCTTGACAGAGTGGTCGGCTCCGCGGAGCCTGATTCTGACGATGATGGCTCAGGATCATTCTCATCTTCGGTATCGAGCGGGTCGGGGTCGAGCTCTGAAGCCTCGGATGCGGAGGAGGGCGGCGGCGGAGCGTTGCAAGCACCAACGGCTCCGGCTGCCGGCCGTGCAGCCCCACGAGACCGCACCGTGCGGAGGGGCAGGTGGGTCGGGCATCCGACCCCGTCGGCGTGCTCAGGGGAGGCCGAGATCGTTCTGCGCGGCGACGAGCTCTGGCTGCGCGTCGTACAGCTCAAGTGCGCCGCCGCATCTGCGGGCGACACGCTCTTCATGTACACGAGCGCTCGCGCCAGGCCGGTAGCCATCGCCGATCTGGATTCTGAAGGGTCCAGGGTGCCGATTCCTGGGACAGCCCAGGGAGGCGTCGAGGACAGGATGCCGAGCACCATCATGGTGCCGCTTCAGGACATCCGCCCCTCGCCGGAGGCCCCGCCTGTCCACTGGCGGGACATCGCCTCGCTTTTCATCTGCCGCCCTGGCCTGCAGCTGGTCCTGCAGGGGGGCGACGTCCCCACGACGGTGTTTGGCGTCTGCGCTTTGAGGCTGGTGCCGGCCAAGGAGACAGCGGCATCCCGTGCTGCTGAGGGAGGGGCGGCGGGGGCGGGCCGCTCCGCGCCCGAGGAGACCGACGCGTCCGCCCTGCCGGCGGCAGCGGGCTCCGATCTCGTTGACAAGACCTGGACCGATCTGGGGGACATGGCCAAAGCGGCCCTATCACAGATGGGGAAGGAGTGGCAGACGGCATCGCTGACCTTCACGGAGTTCAAGGTCGTCCTTGGCTTCTTGCGGGTATCCTTCTCAGAGGCACGGGCTTGGCTCTGGTACCAGACTGCCGACGTCAGTGGCAACGGCGCGGTCGAGTGGGACGAGCTGCAGTTCATCGCGCGCGTGGTGCAGCTGCTGCGGGCACCGACGCGGATCCTGCCCAGGGACGTGTACTTCATGTTCGACGGGAGCAAGCGCACGGCACGAAACCGCTTTCGCCTCGGCCGCGTTGACGTCATCGCGTTCCATGAGATCTGCTCGGCGTACGGGCTGCGCGTGAGCCTGTCCCAGGCCGAGAAGAAGTTCGACTCCCTCGACCTTGCCGGCAAGCTGAGCATCGGGTACTCGCGGTTCTTCGACGGGTTCTGCGAGCTGATGGACCCGCGCCTGGAGCTCACGAGGCGCGGCATCAACCCGGCGCGCCTTCCAGCAGGCCTGCCCCGTGACGCCCGAGCGGCCGCTCGTGCCACCATCGCGGCGGAGGAGGCTGAGATGGTCAGGGAGATCAAGGTTGCTGTTGCCGCCGCCGCGGACGACCGCAAGCGGGAGCGGCGGACTCGGGAGCGCGCAGCAAAGGGCGCCTGGGTGCGGCGGCAGCAGGAGCTCAGGAGTGCCAAGCGGGCGATGGCGCTACGGGAGCGGTCGGCCAAGCTGGAGCGCTCAGCTGTCGCCAAGGAGCGCGTGGCCAGGGAGCGGGAGGAGGCCGAGCTGCGCCGCGGCGTGGAGCGGCAGAAGAAGAGGACAGAGAGGCAAGCGAGGCAGGCGCAGGAGGAGGACAAGGAGGCGGCACGAAAGGCAGAGGAGACAAGCATGGCGCAGCAAGGCCTCGACCGCGTTGTCCTTGCCAGGCGTGGCCTGTCCTTCCTTCCTTCGGCCCTCTGGCTGGAGCCGGCGGCCGCCGCGATGCTCCCCGGGCTTTTGCTGCTGGACGTTTCGCAGAACGCGCTCGAGGCCCTGCCCGGCCCAGCCCTGCTTTCGCGGCTCGACAGGCTGAGGAAGCTGGACGCCTCGGGGAACCGTCTCTCGGAGCTCCCCGAGGCAATTGGGTCGCTCGCGCGACTGCAGATCCTGTCTGTATCGGGGAACCGCTTGCGCAGCCTTCCCCGCGCGGTCCGCCGGCTCGGGGCGCTGCGGGTGCTGGACGTGTCCGGCAATCAGCTTGAGGAGCTCCCCCCCGGCATCGCTGACCTAGAGGGGCTGCGCGCGCTTCATCTCCATGACAACCGGCTGCACGCCCTACCGGAGCGGCTCGGCGAGCGCAGCGCGTTGCTGGTCAGGCTCACGCTGCGATCCAACCGGCTGGCCACGCTTCCATCGGGCATCGGCGGCCTCACGGCCTTGCCGGAGCTGGACGTGTCCTGGAATCGGCTCGTCAGGCTGCCGGAGGCGCTCGGGGGCATGCAAAGCCTGCGGCGGCTGGACGCCTCCCACAACCGCCTGGTGGAGCTCCCGGCTTCGGTCGGGCGGTGCGCGGCCCTGGAGCGGCTTACGGCAGGAAACAACTCGCTCGCGTCGCTCCCGCCTTCGCTCTGCAGCCTGACCCGGCTCGTAGCCCTCGAGGTGCCGGACAACAGGATCGGCTCCCTGCCGGCCGACATCGGGGCCTGCTCGTCGCTCCTCGAGCTCGACGCCCGGAACAACCGGCTCGGCTCCGTCCCGCCGTCGGTGGGCAGACTCATCGAGCTTCAGATCGCCGACCTGTCGGGCAACCGCCTGATGATGCTGCCCCCCGACGTCGCCGGGTGCCGCGCGATCCGGCACCTCTCGCTTGCGAACAACAGGCTTGGTGCCGAGGGCGTGGACCCGGTCCCCGCTAGCTTTGCGTCCCTGGCCGCCCTCGTCTTCTTGGACATGTCCAGCAACCACATCTCCACCGTCGGGCCCGCGATCGGCTTTCACACCAAGCTGGCGCATCTCAACCTCAGCAGCAACCGCCTCCCCGCCATCCCGGCCTCCGTGCTGCGTGTCCGCACGCTGGTGGAGCTGTCCCTGGCCGGCAACCGCGTGGCTGATGTCCCCGACGAGCTGTGCGCCGCGCTCCCTCGGCTTCGGACGCTCGACCTCTCTTGCAACGTGGTTCGGCGCCTGCCGCAGGCCATCGGGGCCATGACCGCCCTGCGAAACCTGAACCTCTACAACAACCGGCTCGACACGCTCCCGCTCACCCTTGCCGGGGCGCTGGCGCGACTCGAGACGCTGGACGTGGCGCGAAACCCGCTGCGGGAACTCCCGCGGAAGGTTCCCGGCGCCCCCGTCGCCGGGGCTGCTGCGCTCTCGACCCGGTACCGAGCGCCATGCGCCCGGGGGCTCAGCTTTCTGGGCGAGCTGCACCGCACAGTCGGTGTTCAGCGGGCCCGGGAGCGCGAGCTCGAGGCGGATGCCGATCGCGATGGCCTTGATGACAACCGGCATGGCATGGCGGCCGAGGATGCGCGTGCTGCGGTTTGGGCCTCGTCGGGGCTCCACACGCACCTGCTGCGATGGCGCTCGGCGGCGGGGCGAAAGGTCGTGACCGCGGGCGACGCCGCAGTCGCTGCGCTTGACTCCGGGCCGTTCGACCGAGCGACCGGCTCGATCGCGGCCTGGTTCAGCGGCGCCGCTATGCTCGGGGCGGAGGGGCAGTCGGCGCCTGCCTCCCCCGCCGCCGGCGAGTCGCTGGGGCGGCTCCCTCGCCTTCCTCGGCGGCCCCAGACGTCCGGCAGTGGGAGCCGCAGTCCTGCAAGGGCCGGAAGCAGCGCGGCCGTGACCCCAGTCAAAGCCCCGCAGTCACCTTTGCGGGGCACGACCGAGCCCGGCGGCCGGCCGTCGACCGCATCGGCCGCCCTTCGGTCGCCACCGCACCCGCTGCTCGTCACGCTGGACCTCCTCCGACCAGAGCCTCAGGCCAGGGCCGAGGCGGTTGCCAGTGCGGCGCGCCGGCGGGGCAGTAGCACGGCAGACGATGGCACCGAGGCGGTGAGGCACGTCCACATCCCCGCCCCGCCCAGCGGCGCCGGCCTCTTCCGCTTCGGCACCGGCGTCACCCGCAAGGTGCACCTCGGGGCACCGGGGCGGCCCCTTGACGCTGACGAGGAGGCCCAGCGGGCGAGCCGCGCCGTGGACGGCCTGGCTCCGCTGGACGTGGAGGCTGGCGACGACGAGGTCGGCGGAGGCGGCGCGAGATGCGACGGAAAGCGCGGCGGCGGCGGGGGCGGGGGCGGTGAGGCCGCTGCCGCGGCGTCCCGTCATCAGGGGGAGCGGCACGTCGAACGGGAGGGGTACGGCTCGCCCGGGGACGAGGCGTTCGAGCGGCTGCGGCGGGAGCGCAAGGGCAGGGCGGCGCGGTCGACGGAGGCGGACAGCTCCGCGGCGAGGCACCTTGCCGGTAGCGACGCCACGTGGCTCCCTTCGGCCCGGGTCGGCCGTCTCGCGGCGCCGGCGGCAGTCTCGGCCAGGGCGCTGGCCGTGGCCCAGGCCCGCGCGGCGGACCACAACCGGCCGGTTGACCCTTCGGCAAACTTTCTCGGCGCAGCCGTCTTCTCCCGCGGCTACACCAACGCCGACGTGGCCGAGTACCTCAGCCTCCAGGCCCGCTTCCACGCCCACGCGACAGAGGAGTGGATGCGCGGTGCCGTGGCGTACATGAGCCGCGAGGCCGGGCTGGACGACTTCCGTGCCCGGGTGCGCCGCCGCGCCGGAGCCTCGTACGACCCCGCACTGCGGCCCCTCGTCGACCGGTTCTTCTCCCACGCGTGCGCGAGCGGGGTGCCGCCCGTGCACTCGAGCCTGACCCCGAGTGCCATGGGCAACGTCCGCCGCCTCCGCGAGGCGGGGGCCGCGGCCGTGCAGCGCGGGCGCGACGAGGTCGCGGCGGCCATCCGGTCCCGGGCGCAGGAGCGCGACAGCAAGTACGCCATCGACCCCGCCGAGCTCGGCCACCGCATCCTCCGCAGGGAAGCCGAGGCCAAGGCCAATGCCAGGGCCGATCGGGCTGCCGGCACCGCCAGGGCGCGACGCGCAGCCGCCAAGGCGCGGGCACGCATCGACGCCAACGCCGTGGCGCTGTACCGGGTCAAGCGGACGACGGAGGTGGCCGATGCTCGCGGGCTGCAGCGCGAGGTGGCCTCCCGGGTCAAGGTCCGGGAGCGCGAGGCGGCGCGGCGGCAGATGCTGGAGGCAGCCGCCGCAGCGGCGGCAGAGCAGTGACCGTGGCGCTGCGGCTGCCGCATCGGGCCGCACCGAGTCGCACAGCGCCTGCGTGGCCCACACCAGGGGCGAGTGTAGTGCCGAGCGGAACGTCGCGCGGTGCAGGCCCGTCCGCCACGTTGCGTCGCCGCCCTCTCCACACACCACCCGGCCGCGCCCGGCGCAGCGACGCCCGTCCCGGCACGAAGAAGCGGGGAAGGATGCGAGGGGTGGGACGGCACCGGCCGCTCAGGCCAGGCTTGCCATGGCGGTGGCCAGCGACGCGGTGCCGCTCTGCTCCCGGGGCTTGGCGTCCTCTCCCTCGGGGGGCAGGTGCATCGGCTCGAGGGCGATCCTGCGCCGCGCGCGGCGGACCAGGAGCACCGACGCGCCCCCGAGGCCACGGGGCTGCTGCGGCACCAGGGAGGGGCCGGCAGGGAGGCGGGCCAGGCGGAGCAGGCCCGAGTACTCCTTGCCGAACCCGGAAGGGGCCTCGAGCACGGCCCCCGCCCCGGCCTCCTGCCCAAAGGCAGCGAGTCGGAACACGGCGCCGCCGATGCGAAGGCACGCGGACGAGGCGCCCTCGCCCCACGCCCCCCTGCGCTCGTGGAGCGGCGGGATCGTCACCAGCGCCACGCAGCGCCGCTCCGTAGCGAGAGACCGCCGGATCGCCCGCAGCTGGGCGAGCACGCGGCTTCCGGCCGCCGCGCCGGACAGGCCCCGCCCGAGGCCGAGCACTACCGCCCGCCCTGGCCGCGCGTCGCCCGCCCTCAGGAAGGCATGCACCGCATTCAGGCCGCCAGCGTGGACGCCCGCATGCTCGCACCGAATGGCGCCCGCCACGGCCGAGGCGGGAACCGGCCGGTCGAGGTCGAACGACGAGCAAAAGGGCGCCGCGGCGTCCCTGCCCGTCGCAGGCTCGTCGCTCCGCCTGAACGATGATGGCCCGGCTGCGGGTGCTGCGGCCGGCTCCCGCTCGTGCGCCGGACGGTCTCCCCCGGCGGCCACGAACCCCGCGTACTGCCATGCGGACCCCAGAGACAGGGGGGCGGCGCGTGCCGGCGCATCCGCCCTCGATGCAAGCGATGGGACGGCCCCGAGCAGTGTGCCGAGCTCGGCGACCGTCGGAGCGGCCACGCACGAGCGGTGGATGCTGGGGCCGGCCTGGGCCAGAAACATCCCGAGCAGCGCTCTGGTCAGCGACCCGCCGCACCCGTCCTCCTCCACCACAACCATGGTCCCGAGGGGCAGGCCGCCACCCACGAACGCGTCCAGGCCGGCAAGGCCCGACGACATCACTCGCCCGCCGCCCAGCCAAGGCTTCGTGCCGGGCATAGCCGAGCCTGGTTCCGCCGCCATCCACGCGCGGCCCGCGCTCGCAAGTGCGCCCCTCTGCGCGGGGCCGTGGCGCCGGATGGCTGCCCCTGAGCACGCTTCGGCCGCCGATGGCAGCGCCGCCGCTCAGCTCTGCCGGGACTTGGCGTCGCGGCCCCGGCGAGCACTCTTGCAAAGTCGTTGCCATGGCCGCCGCCGCTATCACCGCCAAGATCAACATCATCCACTACTGTGAGACTCCCATGGCGCCGAGACCGAGGAGGACGGCGGCCCGCGGCCATGCTCTGGAAAGTCTGCGCGCGCGCGCAGGCGGCCGCGCGCGTCTGGACGCGTCCGGATGCCGACGTGTCAGCTGTGCCTCGCCGCGCCTCCGCGATTCGCAGCCACCTACGGCCACATCGAGGCGATGGCCCGCTCGTTCAAGGAGGGTGTCGACTCGGTGGAGGGCGTCGAGGGCGTGCTCCTGCGCGCCCCCGAGACGCTCCCGGAGAGCGGTAAGACGATCCGGAAAAGCCTGGGTGACCGAGCGGCCCTTTTTGCTCCCGGCGCGCCCTTGGCCACACCTCGTGCCGGCTGCTGTGTTGCTCCCGCCCCGCAGTGCTCACCGCGATGCACGCACCTGCCGTGAGATCGGCTGGGAGGCGGCCGGGCAGCCCGGATGCGCCGCCTTGTTTTCCATGACACGTCACCTCGCTCCGCACCGCATCTCCGCCGCCCGCAGAAGCCCGAGGACATCCCCGAGGCGGACCGCGAGACGTTTGCGGACTGCGATGGCCTGGCCTTTGGCATCCCTACGCGCTTCGGCATGATGGGTGAGCGCGCTCGAGCCGCACCCGTTCGTAAGCCCGGCTTCGCGCAGCGCGCCCTCATCTTTCCGTTCCTCGGCCTTCTTCCTTACCGTCTGGGTTTACGCAGCGGCCCAGATGAAGACGTTCTTCGACGGAACCGGCGGCCTCTGGGCCAAGGGCGGCCTCGTCGGCAAGCCCGCGGCGGTGTGAGCCAGGCTTCGACACACGCGCCCCCGCGCCGCGCACGGCAGCTGTGCGCGATGCCAGCTCAGTGGTTCGCGTGTTTTCGCGTTGCTACGATCCGCAGGTTCGTCTCCACCGGCACCCCTGGCGGCGGCCAGGAGACCACCGCGCTCACCACGGTGACGCAGTTCACCCACCACGGCATGATCTTCGTCCCTTACGGCTACCAGTCCCCCGCCGTCCAGTTTGACGTGTCCACCGTGCACGGCGGCTCCCCCTACGGTGCCGGCTGCTTCGCCGGCCCCGACGGCTCCCGCAAGCCCAGCGAGGCCGAGCTCGGCATGGCCAAGGACCAGGGCGCCTACTTTGCCCGCACCGCGTTGGCGCTCAAGAAGGGCCGCGCCGAGTGAGCGAGCTCCCCGAGCGAGTGACCGGGCCACCGCGCCCAAGCCGAGCGCCGCCTGGCTGACCGTCGCCATTCTGACTCGGCCCGCACACACCGCGCTGCCGCATCACCTGTCGGACTGCCCGAACTTGCCGTAGAACGAGTCGGACACCGCCGGGCCGCCCTCGAGCCCCTTGCGCTCCCGATCCTCCCGCTCCCGCCGCGCCTTGGCGTCCGCCATCTGCCTCTGCAGCGCGGCAAGGTGCTCCTTCTGAGACCGCTCGCGCTCGAGCACCGTCCGCGCCTCGTACCGGGCCACCGCCTGCAGCTCCGCGCGCCGGGCCTCCGCCTCGGCCAGCGCCTCGGCGGCGGCCCGCCTCCGCGCGCCCTCCGCCTCGGCAGACTGCCTGGCCTGCTCCACCATGATACGGTGCGCGGCGTCGTCGGTCATGCCGCGGTAGTGATCGCGCCGCACGCGACCAGGCCCCAGCGTCGCGCTGGCGTCGCCGTCCTCCAGCCGCTCCTCGCCGAGACCCGCAGGCAGCCGCGACCGCGATGCCTCCTCCTCCTCCGCCTTGGCGGCCGCGCGCGCCGCCCTCGCGTCCGCGGCCAGCCGGCCGTTCTCCTCCGCCACCGCCGCCGCCGCCCGCTTGCGCTCCTCCGCGGCCTGGGCCTCGTACTGGCCCACAGCACCCGCAGCGGCGGCGAGAGACCGCGTGAACCGGAGCTCCTCCTCCTTCTCCTCCTCCTCTCTCGCGCGGCGCTCGGCCGAACGCTCCTCGCACCAGTCCCGCATCTGGGCTGCCTGCAGCGCGGCGCGTTCGGCTGCCCGCGGGTCCTCTCCGTCGAACACGAGCGCCGACGACGGCCCGGCACCGAGCCTCGCCGCGTCGCCAGCCCGCTCCGTCCTCGCCGCCGCCTTCGGGTCGTACAGGTCGCGGTCCGGGTCCGCCCGGCGCGCCGCCATGTGCCGCATGCGATCGGCGGCGAGCAGACGTGAGCGTGCGGCGGCAGCCTCGCGCGCCGCGGCCTCGTGCGCCTCGACGGCCTGCCGCATGCGCTCCTGCTCCCGCGCGAACCGCAGGTCCTCCTCCTTCTCCGCCCGTTCACGGTCCCTCTTCTCCGCGATTTGGGCATCGAGCGCGGCATGATCCATCTGCGGGAGCGGCACGCTCGGGGACATTCGCGTGGCGGCGTGGCAGGAGCGGATGCGTTTCCCCCCCCCCCCCCCCCCCATCCCCCCCGGGGGCTGATCGCGCAAACCCGACGGCGGGAGCGCACGCAGATCACTCGCTGCCGCAACACCGTGCCATGACAAGTACCGCCGCGCGCGCGCAGCGCTGCCGCTCCTTGGCCGCGCTTGGCGGCCGGCAACGGCCCTGCCCGTTTTCGCGCCCTCCCGCGTCAAGCCCCGCTCTCCCAGCCGTAAGCATCGGCCCTAAGCCGGGGGAGTCGCGCAATTTGCGCACGCACGGACTCACACCCACGGTCCGGTTCCGCGCATCGAGGAAACGGAGCCGGCGGGCCTCGGACCGTTCGCGGCGCGCGGCGTCCTGCTGCATCATGCGCGACTCCACCATCAGCGCCCCCGTCTGCTCGTGGTGGGACGGGTCCATCTCGGACGGGGAAAGAGTGCGCTCCCTCCCGCTACCCGCGCCGCGTATCGGCCCGGCGGCGGCAGTCTCGGGAAGGCCGCCCGTCGGCTCTGCCGGGGTCGGGAGCGCTTTTCGTCGCCACGCGTGGAAACCCGGCCACGCACACCGCCGGAACCATGGCCGCCGCCCGCGCCCTTAACCGCTTTGCCGGCCTCTCCGCCGGAGCAGGCATCCTCGGAGCCGCCCTGAACGCGTCGCTGTACACGGGTGAGACGGGCGGAAAGAATGACGTGCCGGCCGGCTTGCTCGCCCTCACCGCCTCACAGGTCGGTACCCGGCGGAAGACCCAGGCGTTGCTGCACGCGCGCATGAATACCGGTGCCAGAGCGTGTTCGGGAGGCCGGTGCTGTCGGCTCCTGTCGCGGTGGGCTCGGGCTCGCGCGCTTCCGCCGGAACTCTGCACCGAACGCACGTCCCTGTCACCCCGTCGTGCCCCCCGCCCCGCCCCGCAGTCGAGGGAGGACACCGCGGCGTGATGTGGGACCGCATCAACGGTGTCAGCGACACCATCATGGGCGAGGGGACGCATTTCCGGATCCCGCTCTTCCAGTACCCGATGCTTTTCGACGTGAGGCTCAAGCCCCGCGTCATCGCCACCCGCACTGGTACCAAGGACCTTCAGCAGGTGACGATCAGCCTGCGTGTGCTCGCCCGGCCGCACCCGGAGATGCTGCCCAAGATCTACAGGAGCCTCGGAGAGGACTACTACGACCGCGTGCTGCCGTCCATCTGCAACGAGGTGCTCAAGGCCACCGTTGCCAACTACGACGCGGAGCAGCTCCTGACGCTGCGCGAGCGCGTGAGCCGCCAGATCCGCGAGGCGCTGAGCGAGCGCGCGGAGGACTTTGACCTCGTCCTCGAGGACGTGTCCATCACCCACCTCGCCTTCGGCCGGGAGTTCACCAAGGCCATCGAGAGCAAGCAGGTCGCGCAGCAGGACGCCGAGCGGTCCAAGTTCGTGGTGGCCAAGGCCGAGCAGGAGAAGCGCGCCGAGATCATCCGCGCCGAGGGAGAGGCCCTCGCCGCAGACCTCATCAACAAGGCCCTCGGCGAGAACAGGGAGGCCGTCATCGCCGTCAAGCGCATCGAGGCGGCAAAGGACATCGCGCAGACCCTCGCCACCTCCCGCAACGTGACCTACCTCCCCGGAGCCTCCGGCGGGGGCGGGCCCAACCTCCTCCTGAGCGTCGGCCAGCGCCGCTGAGCCGTCCGGCGGGGCCCGGCCGGTGCCCCCGCGCGCGTTAGCCCGGCCGCCCTGCCATCCTACCCGTGGCCAGCCACCGATGCGGCAGAAGGGGGGGGTTGGGAGGCCAGCGTGCTGCGGAGGGATGCGCCAGGCCCCCTCGGGCTGCGCAGTGTGGCCGCATGTCTGTGTCACAACCCCTCGTGTGCTTGCCCGGGCGCATGTGCCACACGTGCACGCACACCCACCCTCGCCGCGCGGGAAGCCAAAACCATGGCACGTCAGCCGTCGCCGGCGTCGGAGCCCGCGCGTCAGCCCCGGCACGGCGGCTACGCGGAGGCGGTCAAGGCGCAATCGGAAACTCGCGGGGTTTGCAGCGGCTTGAGGTGCCTGAACCGGCGGGCGAGCCGATGGTTGTCACGCTGAAAGTCTCTGCATCGATGTTGAACCGAGAGGTGTCACAGCCGGCCCGCGCCCCCCGAGCCCAACTCCGAGCCGCTTCGGCGGATCCTGACCAACGAAGGCTCAAACGCCCCTTGAGGCTCGCGCGACCCGCGCGCGAGATGCCAGGCTCCGATGTGGCGGCCCCGGCTGACGACCACAGCAAAGCTTTCGGCGCGAAGAGCATCTCCTGGTGGGGCTCGTTCGTGCTCAACCTGAACAACGTCATGGGGCCGGCGTGTGTGCTCCTCCCTCTGGCCAGTCAGCAGGCGGGCGCCATCACACCGATGGTCGCGCTTTTCGTCATCTTCGTTCAGTCGTCGTTCGCCTGCACCATGGTGAGCAGGCCGCCCGCCACGGGCCGCGCACCGCGCCGCGCACCGCGCCCCGCGGATAGCGTGTGCCATGGGTACCGTCACGGCGCGCCGCCGCGAGACGACCGCCAGGCCGGGGCGCGGGACGGCGGCTGCCTCGGTCAGAGGGTCGCTGTGACGGGCGCCCCTCCCCCCGCCCGCCGCTCACGCCGCGGCGCTTTTTCAGCGCGGGGAGCTTACAGCAAGAGATGGTTTCTGGATGCCAGCGTCGCGCGCTCCCCTTCCCGCTTCTCTCCCGCAGCTTTGCGAGGCGGCGCAGCGCATCCCCGGCAACCACAACTTTGAGAAGCGCATCGAGTTCTGTGACCTCGTGCGGTACTACTACGGGCAGCGCGCCTACGTGGCGTCGCAGCTGGCATACAACCTGTCGCTGCAGGCCTCGAACATCGCGGCCATGATCGTGTCGGCGCAGGTCCTCGACGACTTCATCATCCACGTCTTCGGCACCTCGTACGCATTCGACTACGCGCGCTTCCAGGGCATCCGTGCGGTCGTCCCTCACGGCAACTCGCCCACAGGGAACGTGTGGTTCGACCCGTCGTCGCACGAGCCCACCGCCTCGGTCATTTCGCTGGGGTACGGCCTTTCCATGGCGCTGTGCATCCCGTTCGGCGTGATGAAGCTGGACGAGAACATGTGGTTCCAGTGGGTGAGCTTCTGCGGCCTCCTCCTGTTCACGGCCGAGTTCTTCGTGCAGTTCATCATGAGCTGCGTCCCGGGAGCGCCAGGCTACGCCGAGGGCAACGGGCCCGCGCGCACCCCCATGTTCGCGAGCAACCAGAGCCAGGTGCTGGGGCTGGCCATGTTCGCGTACGCCTACGTGGTGACCATCCCCTCGTGGCTGAACGAGAAGAAGCACGGCGTCAACGTCAACTCGGCCGTGTGGTGGCCCGCCCTGGTCGGCTTCCTCATGAAGCTCTTCGTCGGCCTCCTCGGCAGCTGGGCCTTCGCGCACCCCACCAGCAACATCCTCACGAACCTCGCCAGCGGGTCCATGCCCGAGGTCACGCGGTACAGCTCGTACCTGTGGAACCTCCTCACGCTCGTGCCCGGCATCCCCATCCTGGCCATCATGGTCAAGTACAACCTCATCACGGGCAAGATCGCCAACCCCTTCATGGCCAACATCCTCGGCGTCGTCCTCCCCTGGGTCGTCACCGCCTTCTGCTACGAGCAGCAGGTCCTCAACACCCTCTGCAACTGGGTCGCCATCCTCGTGCAGGGGTACGTCAACTTCCTCGTCCCCATCCTCCTCTACCGCCGGGCGCTCATCGAGTTCCCCCAGCCCGACGACGGCGTCGAGTGGGCCCGCGTACGCCCCCTGGCCGACGAGGACGGCAGGCTCAGCGTCAAGGCCATCAGCATGCGCGTCAAGTCGCACACGCACGAGACCACCAGCCGCGACGCCTCACCCTTCTTCTCCTCCGACGCGCGCGCCCCCAGCATCGTCCGGAACGCGTCGGGCGTCGATGGCGAGGAAACCGTCCACCGCGACGCCTCGCCCGACGACGGCGCCATGGCCGCAGGGCCGGCCACCCCCATGGCGTCGCTCCTCGGAGGCGGGGGCGGCGGCCCGGGCATGTCCCCCGCTCGCCAGTCGCACGCCGGGCGGCTCCAGGCCTCCGGGAGCGGGAGCGAGGCGGACATGGAGGAGCGCTCGTCCAAGCGCCTGGGCTTCGGCCCCGCGCGCTTCACCGATGCCGTGGACGAGGACGACGTCGAGGCGGGACAGCTCCGCGAGGACGCGGGCGACGCGGGCGAGGACAAGCCGGACGAGGACCCGGTGCGCGCCGTCCCCGCGTGGATGCGGGCGTACGTGACGCCCATGAGCTTCGCCACCGGAAGCGCCGGCTTCTTCTTCGTGCTCTGCACCGGCTTCGTCGTCTTCAACATCGTGCAGTCCGCCGTTGACATCGGAGACTCGTCGTGAGCGCGGCACGCGGCGCCGAGCCCGGGTGCGCAAGTGCATCCGCGCGCCACTGCGAGCTGCGCCGCGAACAAGTCGTCACTGCCATCTCGGCCGTCCACTCTGGCTGTCACGCAAAGGCTCGTCGCCGGCACCGCCGGCGCTGGTGGAGGCCCCGCCACCCCTTGTTCTCCGCCCGTCACCCCTTGTACTCCGCCCGCCACCCCTTGTTCTCCGCCCGTCACCCCCTGTTCTCCGCCCGTCACCCCTTGTTCTCCGCCCGTCACCCCTTGTTCTCCGCCCGCCACCCCTTGTTCTCCGCCCGTCACCCCTTGTTCTCCGCCCGTCACCCCTTGGTCTCCGCCCGTCACCCCTTGTTCTCGGCCGCGTCCCAGTCGAGAAAGGCCCGCCTCACCGCCTCCTCCCCGGCCTCGCCGTCCTCGCTGCACCACCCCGCGCACAGCCCGCCGCGACCCCACGCCGCCTCGGGGGCCGCCTCCCCGCTCGCCACCGCACACCCTGCCGCGGCGAGCGCCTCTGCTGCGTCAAAGCCCCTGGGCCCGGTGAGCTGCACCACCGTGACGACAGCGGGCCACGCGGGCACGGCGCGCAGGAACCCGGCCATGGACGCGCCGCCCCCGCCGCCGGGCAGGGCAGCCACCGCGGCTCTGGGGGCGATGAGCATCCGTGTGCGGGCCACGACGGCGCCGGCGATGGTGGCAGGCCCGTCGCCGGCCTCCCCCACCGGGGCGGTCGGCAGGCCGTCTCCGCATCCATCGGCCGGGCCGGCCGTCCGGCACGCGCCCAGGAGCGCCCTCCCCGGCCCCTGGTGGTCATCCCCCGCCGTGGCAGCGAGCACTAGCAGGCGAGACGTCGGCGACGTGCCGTCAGGCGCCCGTCCCGCCGTCGGGGGGGAGGTGGACTCGCCGGCCGGCACCGCCCATGCCGGCGCGGACGCCGGCTCCCCGTCCCATGCCACGCGGACACAACCCTCGTCGCCGAGCGCGTCCCCCGGCACCGCCGGCGGCTGCCCGTCGTCCGCGCCGCCCTTCGCGGCAGAGGGGATGGGCAGGGCGAGCAGGCCCGTGCGCTCCACCGGCAAGGGCATGCGCTCCCAGTGGCGCCCCCCCGCCGCCGCCCCCCGGTTGAAGTCGTGGACCTCCAGCCACCTGCTCGAGAGCGGGTTCAGCCTCGCGGCGTCCAGGGCGGCCGTGTGCGAGAACCAGGACAGCCGGGCGCAGCCGATCAGGAGGTCGGACGACGTCTCGATCACCGGCCGGGTCTGGCTGAAGAGCGCGAGCCGGAGCCTCCGGCAGTCGCGGGTCCGTAGCTGCTTGGTGTACAGCACAAAGTCGCAGTCCTCGCACTCCCTCACGAAGATCGACGACTCGCAGGCGGCCACCACCACGCGGCAGCGCCGCAGCCGCTCCAGGATGGTCTGCTCGCTCGAGTCCAGGATCAGCACCGTGCACCGCTCGCAGTCCCGGACGCGGAACGCCTGCCCCCGGACCTCGCTGCGGCACGCAGGCGGGCGCGTGGCAAGCGGTAGCCTTGCCCCGGGCACGGGGCACGGGTGCGCGCGCAGCGGCCTGAGCGCGCATGGCGCACCAGCAATCGGCGTGCGGCAGAATGCGCCCCCGAGCGACCAACGCCCAGAGAGCCGACAAGCCGACAAGCCTAGCGGGCCAGGAGCGGCGCCCGCACCGGTTCGCGACAATCCACGCGGTTCCAGGGGCTCACCCGGGCTTTCGGACGTGCAGCTCGTCCTTGCGCCCCTCGATGGCAAAGTCCTCAGGCTTCAGTCCTCTGCGGGCGAATGTATGAGTGCCAAAAACGCTTGCACCGTATCATGGGGCAGCGGTCTCCGGCCCGGGGGTGCAAGGGGCGACCATCCAGGCCGATTTCTCACTCGGTGCTGGGCAAGGGCGATGCCATCGGCACGTAAGGCACCACAGGCCCCGCATCCGACGCGCTCGATGCGCAAAGCCCCATGACGACGGCGGCTTTGAGGCTTCAGGGCCCGTGTGTTCCGCAGGCATAAAAAACGGCGGCCAGCCCGGAGCTCAATCTATCGAAGCAGCACCAATATATGGTGCCTCAAGTTCGGCCCTTCTGACTTGACAACGTCACACACCTTGCCGTCACCAGACCGTGGCCGCCATGCGCTCCGTGTTCGTCGCGCTCATGGCTGCGGCCGCTGCTGCTGCCGTAAATCTCCGCGTCGTCGGAGTCGCCAACACGACGCAGCCGGCCTTTACGAGGCTTGTTGATGTGGGCTCGCCCGACGGCGCGCCGTCGGTGCTCATCTCGCAGTTCACGGGCAACCCGCTCGCCAAGGACACGCTTCAGCTCGTCCCCAGCATCGGCAAGGCCTTCTCGAGTGGCTCCTTCGCCGGTGTGCGGTCGGCGACAATCCTCGACAACATCACCTGGCCCAACACCGTGCACCCCGCCGACCCCACGCTCGCCGGTAGCGGAGGCTTCCTCGTGTCCGGGGGCTTCCTCGTGCCCCCCAAGAGCGTCGGGGCGGTCCACGTCGTCGGGGTGTCGGATGCCTCGGGCAGCCCGGACGTCACCACGTTTGCCAAGCTGACCACCGACAAGGGCAACCCGATCTTCGACGGGTGGTTCTACCACATGGCCGTCAGCGGTGAGCGCTGGCCCGGGTGGCCCCGCCGCGCAGCGACTTCGCGCAGCTGCCCCCGCTTTGGCCGCTGGCACGGCTGCGAGCACGTCACCCAGCCCCGCGCCCCCCCCCCCGCAGTCGACATGAACGGCGACGGCCTCAAGGACGTCCTCACCGCCCGGGCCTCCAAGCCGCTGCTCGGCGCGTCGGCGGGCGAGATGATCTGGCTCGAGCGCCCCGCCGGCTCGGACCCGCTCGCTCCCGCCTCCCTCCCCTGGAAGGAGCACTCGCTGGCGTCGGGGAAGTTCGCGCCCGACGTGTTCTTCGTGATGGAGGACCTCAACGGCGACGGGCTGTTCGAGATCGTGTACACCACCTTCTTCAGCGAGGGCGGCGGCTCCGTCTCCGTGCTCTACACCGAGGGCGACTCGACCCCGTCCCGCTGGACCAACGCCAGCGCCGTGCACCAGGTGACCATCGACACGACGCTCGGCACCATGTTCGGCGTGACGGCCGCCGACCTCAACGCCGACGGCCGCCTCGACTTCCTCGTCACCAACCACGTCGACAACGCTACCCTCTCGGGCGTGTACGGCTACGTGACCCCCGCCGACGGCGACTTCGCAGACCCGAGCAAGTGGCAGCGCCACACCCTCGCCTCGGGGTTCCCCACCCGCATCCCCGGGCCCGGCCAGGCCAGCCCCGGCCTGGCGCTGGCCGTCCACCCTCGCACAGACTCCAAGGGAAAGCCCGCCATCGTCGTGGCCGGCGACGGCGAAGAGCGCTTCCACCTCCTCGACCCGCTGTCGGAGAACCCCGCCGACTGGGGCTACAACCGCACCGTCGTGTTCGACTGCAAGGGCACCGTCGGCGCTCCCGTCGTCGGTGACACGGACGGCGACGGCTGGTCCGACGTCGTGCTTCCGTGCTACGACATCGGGCAGCTGGTGGGCCTGACGTTCAAGCCGTGACCTGTGATTTTCTCGCCCGCGCCCCTCGCCCCATTGTGTGCGGCCCCGATGTCGCCACACACTTTTGCAAGCAGTGGATCGCTCCCCGCCACGGCCGTGCCAGCAGCTCAAGCACTCGAGAATCGGGGCCGAGCAGGCGAGCAGAGCATGCGGAACGCAAAATGGCTGTCCGCCGGAAGCCCGGCACTCTTCCGAAGGCACCCCGCGAGCCAGTCGCCCGAAAACATGTCCGCGGACGCCGCCCGGATCCGCCGGCAGGTCGAGTACTACTTTTCCGATGCCAACTTCCGTCGGGACCAGTTCCTCCAGGCAAAGGCAGGAGAGGACGCGCAGGGCTGTGAGACGGCTGGCGCGCGCGTTCTCGGCCGTGCACCGCCGCTGCTTCTGCTGCGCCCGTCCCGGCAGCCGTTGAGTTTTTGCCTTGTGGCGGTGGCCGCAGCCGCCGGCCGGGGATCGGGAAGCCCGCAGTGCGCCCATCGCTCTCTGGACGGGGCCTGGCCCCCGCGCGGCGTCCCCCCGCTGCAGCCTTTGACATTCCGTCGATTGCATTGCTCGCTGCTGCCGCAGTTGTGCCCATCGACGTGCTCCTCACGTTCAACCGGCTCAAGCAGCTCACCGAGGACGCCAAGGCCGTCTCCCACGCCGTGCTGGAGAGCAAGCTGGTGACGGTGTCCGCCGACGGCACCAAGGTCCGCCGCAACACGCCGCTTCCCACCACGGACGACAGCCGTGCGTGCATGGTCTACATGAAGGGCTTCCCCGAGACGGTGACGCTCGAGGAGCTCGAGAAGTGGGGCCCCAACGGCGACGTTGCGCGCTACGTGCTCCGGCGCGTGCCCGGCCAGAAGGACAAGCAGAAGCCGTCCATCTTCGTGGAGATGCGCTCCCCGGAGGCGGCCGCCGCCATCGTGAAGCAGCACGGCGAGAAGGCCATCGAGTACGCCGGCGCCGCCCTCACGGACGTGCGCCTGCGCGACGACTACCTGCGCGCCAAGCGCGAGGAGCGTGCCGCTGCCGGGGGCGGCGCGCGGAAGAACGGCCGCGGGGGCAAGATCCGCGAGGAGGACCTGATGGCCGGCTTCAAGCGGGACCAGGTGCCGGGCGCCATCGTGAAGCTCACCGGCCTCCCCGAGGACACGGACGGCGACGCGCTCGACGCGGCCCTCCGGACGCTTGCTGAGGTCCGCTTCGTGGAGCTGACGGAGGAGCAGAAGGACGCCGCCATCATCCGCACAGCCTCTGCGGCCGCCTCGGCGGCCCTGGTCAACGCCTGCACCGAGCTCAAGGCTCTCAAGGCCGCGGGCAAGGCCCTTGACGCCGAGGCGGAGGAGGGCAAGACGACGGAGGAGTCGGGCCGCGCGGCCCGCAAGGCCATCGCCGACGCGTGCAACGGCACCATCCCGGGCGCCGAGGTGCTCGCCGGCGCCGAGTGCGACGCCTACTGGGACCGCGTCTTCGCGCTCCAGGCCCGCAAGTACCGCGCAAGGGTGCTCCAGCGCATGCGCAAGACGGAGCGCGACGTCATCCCGGCGGGGACCCCGGCCCCGGCGGAGGCCGCCGCCGCCACCACCGCCGCCGCGTCGTCGTCGGCGGCGGGTGATGCCGCCGCCGCTGCTGCGGAGCCGGCTCGCGCACCCAAGCGCGCCGCCGAGGAGCCGGCCACGGCAGAGGCTGACGCCGACGCCAAGCGCACCAAGACGGAGGAGGCTGATGCGTGAAGCGGCGCCACGGGAGCTGCTCGCCGCCTGGGTGAGAGTGGCTGAGAGGGTTCCAATTTTCTTCTTTTTGCATAGCGATGGGTCGCAACGAGGCGTCTCATTGGCCACGCGCGCGCTGCTGCTGCTGCCACGCAACACATCACGGGGTGGCCTGGTAGCTGCCGGTGGCAACGTCGTGCTGTCCGGCCCCTGCCGGAGGGGCGGCCGTCCCGCCGGTCTTGGGCACCGATGCCGCGGCCTCGGACTCGCTGTCGTCAGCCGCCGCCTCGCTGCACTCGTACATGGGGAACTCGCAGCAGAAGAGCTGCCTGACGAGGCGAGGGAGCAGCGCGTAGATGCACGAAGGGACGGGGAGGATGGGGGACGTCCGGGCGCGGTAGGCCTCGTACTCGGCCCTGTTCGACGGCGTCTTCATGAAGCGGGCCTGGTTGTCGCCCTCGGCGCTGGGCATGCCCGAGAGGAAGAGCAGGATGGCCATGGTGAACAGAGGGCTCAGGATGGTCGACCATCCGGCGGCGTCGGAGCCGAACGTCGGGATCGCAATGATGAACGTGCCCCACCAGATGAGGATCTCCCCCGAGTAGTTGGGGTGGCGCATGAGGGCGAACAGGCAGCCCGTGGGGTGGCGGCCCCGAGAGTCCGAACGCTGCTTGAACAGTAGCTTCTGAAGGTCACCCCCGACCTCAAACACAAGTCCCACGCCTGCGATAAGGGCGGTGCAGGGCGGAGAACAATGCTCGGCCGCGCAGGGGAGCGGGCGACGTTGCCTTCAAGGCCGGTTCAAGTCTCACCGAAGACGGCCAGCCCGACCCAGTCCCGGGCGTCAAGCGGGGGCTGCGTCGCCCTCGAGTTCGTGAAGATGATCGGCATGCTGACGAGCCACACCCACAGCATCTGGAACACCCAGAAGCCGAGGAACGACAGGCACTTGGACCTCATCTCGTCGAAGCGGGAGTCATGTCCGCGGCTGCACACCCGGTACAGCAAAAAGCCGCCAAGCCAGAGGCGGGACAGCAAGAGCGTCACCAGCAGGATGACTTGGCGGGGGTGGCTGGCGTTCCCGAGCGCGAAGGTAAGAACGGCAAGCAGGATGAAGTTGGCGGCCCCGGACAGGTCCTGCACGGAAACACGATGCGAAGCTACCGATAAGGGAAGGTGGGTCGGCGCGAGAGGCGACAGCCCAGGCGGGCTGGCCAGCCACGTCGCCGCGCTGGTGTGACGTTGGAACAATCGACGACCGAGCGCCTCGGGCCAGACTGGTGACCGTGAGGGCGTGCGCAGTATTGCTGCTGCTAAGCGACGCCGGCACGGGGCTCCGGGCCCGAGGCGGGCACCACAGCCGAGGCGGCGCGCAGACTCACGGTAATCTTGTCAATCTGTGCGGTGAAGGCGACGGCGAACCCAAGAAGCTGGAACGCAACTGTAACGATCGCCGTGATGCCAAAGTAGTATTCGTCGAGAATAACGACGGGGGCCATGTCGGCCGGAGGGGAGTGATCCACGAGGGGCGTGGAGTTCAGGCACCGTCGTTCGGCTTCCCATGGCAGAGCCGTCCGCTCGGAAGGCGTTGCCCGCCGTCGTGCACCCACGGGCGGCCTCTCCGGACCCCAGCCCGCACGGGCCGGCTTGCGCCTTTGATACTGGGAGTTTGACACTGCCAGCTGGCGCCAGGCCCAGGGGTTCGTATGCGTGTGGCCGCCCGGCTCGCCGGGCTTTTGGTCCTCGCTGCGGGTTCGCGGGCCGGCGATTTCCCGGCAAGCCGGTGCAGGGGGATTGTCGAGGAAGACGACGGCACGTGCATGAAAGTTTACACGCCAGGTGGCTGCAGGACCGAGCAGGAACGCTGCTTCTTCATCGGTGAGACAGCCGGCTGAGCAGCGGCTCGCCCGAAGCGGTCCAGCGAACTGAGGGGGGGGGCTTTGCATCCCGGCCCGTGTCATTCGTAGGCCAGAAAGTCCGCGTGGGTCACCCAGACGATGCCCCAACCCGCAATCCCGCCCGCGCAGGCGCCTGCGAAGGCCGCGAAGCGATGTGCCAAAAGATCACATCAGACCTCGAGTGCCAGGCCCTTTCCCCCGCCTGTCAGTGGCAGCAAGGCCCGAGCCTAGACGAGCTCAGGCAGCTTGGGGATGCCGTCCGCTCCCTCGACCCAGAGGTGTTCCGGCCGCCAGAAGCCGGCCCCCCGGCCCCGCCCGATGAGGAGCACCAGCTCGGCCTTGCTGAGCTCATGAGCGCGCTGGATGCGGCCGACGCGAGCACCATGAGGGAGGTTGTCCCCCTGCGGCTCGCTGCCCGCCGGGCTCTCGCGTCGGCGGAGAACTGCACCAACCAGTCATCCATCGAGGTCGGCGCCCTGTCAGACATCCCAACCGTGATCCCCGGCAGGCCGTGGCGGCTCCCGCTGGATGGCGTTTTCTCGGGCTCGCCTGGGTTGGCGTTCAGTGCTGCGCCCGAAATGCTCGGCAGGTGGATCGACTTGAACGCCACGTCTGGGGTGCTGCACGGGATGGTGCCCCCCGGCCTGGGCAGGGTCGGGAAGCTGGTGAATATCACGATCAACGCTGTGAGCTCTTGTGGTAGGACTGCCAGTGCGTTCCTCGCCGTCCCAATCAACGCGCCCCCGGTGGCGGTTTCAGAGATTGCTGATATGGTGGTTGACACGGGCTCGGTTCAGGTTGCGTTCTCCCGCGTGTCGCTGAGCACCACCTTCGAGGACGATGACCTGGACAAGCTGGCCTACGACCTCCAGGCTGCCTCGGCCGGAGCCAATGGCACGCTGGGGCCGGCGCCGAGCTTCGCCAAGCTGAACTCTGGCCCCGCGCCCGGCTCTGCCCTGCCCACCCTCGCCGCGGTTGAGAGCTACAACGTCTCAGTGGATCCCCTCGGCGCGGCCGCCGGGACCGACGTACCCCTGGCGATCACGGCCAGCGACGGTGCAGCCACGGCCGAGGCGCGGTTCACGGTGCACTTCGTCAACCATTGCCGGGTCAGCACCTTCTCTAACTGGACAAACTGCACCGCCCTGTGCGACGGCGGAACCCAGACCAGGAACCGCACCGTGTCGGCTCCGCCGGTCGGCGCGAAGGCGGACGCCTGTCCGGCTCTCTTCGAGTCTCGGGCTTGCAACACAGACCTGTGCGCAGCCGCGCCCCGGGTGGGGTTCACCGTCCGAATGGAAGGCATCAACGCATCCACTGCGGCCGCCGCGGGTCTCAATCAAAGCCTCGCACGCGTGGTGGCGCTGACAGGCACCATCAACGTCGAGTATGTCACGGTGACACTGCGGGAAGCCGGGACGGTGCCGTTCGCCGAAGGTGCCGCCAGCCCGGGGAGCCAGGGCAGGCGGTTGCTCGGAGCTGCGGCCGGCCGCTTCCTTGCCGGGGTCGGCGCCACAGCACCCGGTGCCGTGGCACCTGTGCTGGTGTCCGTCGTGGAGGCTTTGGTCAGCATTCTCGTGCCTTCCTCTGCGGGGGTACGCGCGCAAGCGGTGGCCGAGGCGCTTGACCTGGCGAGCCGTTCCGGAGCGCTCGCCTCCTCGCTGGCCGCTGCGGCAGCCGTGGCTGGGGTCGGCCCGATCGTGTTTAAGGTCCAAGCGGTGTCACTCTCACAGCAGGGCGTGGTCGCCAATGCGGTACCCAAGGCCCGGAGTCGCGTGGTGCTGCTTTCTAGCGACGGTGCAAGCAACGTCGTGGCCTTGCAGGGGACGGACGCTGACGGCGACGCGCTCGATGCCATCATCATTAACAAGCCCGACGCTGCTTCCGGGACCTTGCACCAGCTTTCTTCGGTGTTCAGTGTTCACGGCTATCCCCCTGTCGAAGGTGACCCCGTCGGTGCAGCCGCCCCCGGTGTGGCAGTCCTGGTGACTGGCTCGCAGAGCCGGGTTGCATTTGTCCCCCAGTCCAATGCAGCGGAGCCTTCGGGGGCTTATGGCTTCGTGACGCACGTGGTCTCGGACGGGAAGAGCTTCAGCGCCCCAGCGCTCACTTGGCTCCTTCCGCAGCACGGCAAAGTGGTCGATGAGAGCTTTTTCGTTGGCACCGCCGGCTGGGGCATCACGTCCAATGGGGCCAGGCAAGCTGCTCTTGAGGGTGGCGGCATCGCCTTTGAGCCCTACGCAGACGGCGCGCTCGACCGCTACGTGATCGGCATCGAGGCAAGCACGAACCCCGATGCCACCGGAACGGACCGCACGCAGTGGGCCTTTGAGGCCCCTGCTACCCTGTCCGGGAACCTTGCTGGCGGGTATGGAGGCGCATTGCAGTTCGTCCTGGGAGCGTTTGAGGGGTCGTTCGACCTTGCTGAGAACCTGGAGGTCTCGACCCCGCTGGTGGAGCTGGACTGTGCCGCATGCGGTGGTCGCGGGGGCGTCACTCTGGGTCACTACGTTACTGCATCGGTGATCCAGAGGCTGGCCACCACGCCCTCGGTGATCACCGTTCCCCTTGTGCCAAGCGAGTGGAGGCGAAAGCCCGCCACCCTGAACGAGGCATGGCAGCCCATCGGGGAGTGTGATCTTGTTGCGGCCCTCTCGGGGCTCACCGGGCTCAGGGTCCGCGGCGACCTGACCAGGGACCACGAAGCGGTCGGGCTCGACGCGGTGTCCATCCTCTCCGCCCAGGCAATGCTACGACTTTCAGCGGCAGGCACCGGCGCTGCCATCTCGGCGCGTGTGGCTGCCCAAGGCCTGCCGGTGGACTGCGGCTTCGCACTGACGGGCAACGTGACCTCGGGCGGCGTGAGCGCCGTGGCCCTAGCCCTCGCTTAGGTGCCTTGATCCCCGCAAGCGCGCACAATGAAGACATTCTGCGAACGCATGCCATCCGGTCCACGCATCAATGCCCGAGCGGGCGATCACACGCTCACGGGCCTGAAGAACGGTCCGCAGGCGAGGCAACCGAATCCTGCCTACTCCGGCCCCGCCGGTTTCCTGCCAGCCGGGAGGGTTCCAGACGACGCGGATGCTGCAGCCGCCCCCTCACGGGAAGCAGCACGTCTTGCAGCCGCCCTTGCGCGAACAAGCTCGTGGATGGCCTCCTCCGTCGTCTCATCGAGCGCCTTGAGCTTGCGCCCGAGGTCGCGCTTCAGGTCCCATGTGTCCTTCTTCGGAGCCAGTGCAAGAGGCCTGTCGTGCGGCCTCGCCCTGTCCTCGGCCTCGATGGCGGCGATGTGGGTGCGAAGCGTGGCGGAAGGTGCCTCCGGCGCCTTGCCAGAGGTTGCTGAGATGTGCATCTCCTTGAGAGACGCGTCTCTTGGCTTGTAGTTCTTAAAGACCACCTTTCTGCGGATCAACGCGCGGTCTGGCATGGGCAAGCAGCGTGTGGAGGCGCCGCGCATTCAGCCCCTGAGCCTCGCTGGCCTATCATGGCAATGCCTGGGCTCACGGAGGGCCCATCGCGCCCGAGGAGGAAGAGGCCATGACCGTGTGCTTCTAGTGCAAGACTGGCCGCCCCTCCCAGGGGCGGGGGGGACAGGCCGCGACCCACTGCTCTGCCTGAGGCCTCGGGTCTGCTGCCCCAAGCAGGCCGCACGCCGTCGGGTACGGTGCACGAGTGGCCCAGGGGGGAATACAATGCGTGTTGCTGCGGCAGCGGCAGCCCGGAGCGGCGTGGCGGCGTCGAGGTGGGGAGCGGTCCGGGCTTCCAGCACCGCGGGCGCGCTCGAGGGGGCGGGCGGCCGGCTCTGGGACGTTTGCGTCGGCCTCGAGGTGCACGCGCAGATCCTCTCAGCGACCAAGCTATTCTCGCCGGCGCCGTCCGGCGGGGCTGTGGCATCGGCCGGAGCTGGCCCCAACGAGTGCGTCGCGCTGTTTGACGCCGCCCTCCCCGGCGCGCTCCCCGTGCTGAATCGCCACTGTGTGCTGCAGGCTGTTCGCGCGGGCCTGATGCTCGGCGGTGAGGTGCAGGAGACGAGCGTGTTTGAGCGCAAGCACTACTTTTACGCCGACCTCCCCTCGGGCTACCAGATCACCCAGAACCGTCTGCCCATCGTACGCGGTGGCTCGGTCGAGGTGGACGTGCCCGGGAGCAACGAGCGCGTCGTGGTGGGCCTGGACCGCATCCAGCTGGAGCAGGACAGCGGCAAGAGCACCCACACGCTCCGCCCCGACGCCTCGCTGCTCGATCTCAACCGCGCTGGTGTCGCGCTCATCGAGGTCGTGACCCTCCCCGGCGTGCCCTCCGGGGAGGCCGCGGGCGCCTTCCTGCGCAAGATGCAGGCGGTGCTCCGGCACGGCGGCGTGTGCGACGGGAACATGGAGCTCGGCTCCATGCGATGCGACGTCAACGTCTCCCTCTCCCAGCGCGGCTCGTCGGAGCGCGGGGAGCGCGTGGAGATGAAGAACGTGGCCAGCGTTCGCGCCGTGGTGCGGGCGGTGGAGCACGAGGCGCGGCGCCAGCTCGAGGCCCTCGACGCCGCCGCGGGGAGGGGGGACGCAGCCTTCCGCGTCGAGCGGGAGACGCGCAGCTTCGACCTGGGCAGCGGGCAGTCTTCGAGGCTGCGCGGCAAGGAGGACGCCCCTGACTACCGCTTCCTCCCCGAGCCCGACCTGCGCCCGCTCGTGCTGCCGACCGGCCTCGTTGAGGCGGCCAGGGCCACGCTGCCGGAGAGCCTGGACGCGGTGCGCCGCCGGCTGGAGGCCCCGCCCCACTCGCTCTCCCCGTACGACGCCGCCGTCATCGTCGGCTGCCCGGGCGCCCCCCGCTTCTTCGACGAGGCGCTGGAGGCGGCACGGGCCGCCGCGGGCACGGGTGCCGATGCCAGGCAGCTGAGCAAGTCGGTGAGCAACTGGCTGACCAGCGAGCTTCTCGGGCGGCTCTCCGACACCGGGGGCGCGGGGCTGGTGGCGTCGGGCGCGGGGGCCAGCACGGCGTTCAGCGAGGCGTCTGCGGCGGCCGTGTGGGGCGAACAGCCGACGGCGCAGCGGGAAGGCTCGCCGGAGTCGGAGCCGGGGTTCCGGTGGTGGTCGGACGAGTGCGCCGTGAGCCCGGCGCAGCTGGGCGAGGTGGCGGGGCTCGTCGAGTCGGGCGAGACGTCCGGCGCGTCCGGGAAGCGCATCGTGGCTCTGCTCTTCGGGGAGGGGCGCAGGGGGAAGCCGGCTGAGGCGGCCGAGGTGGAGGCTGCCAGGGGCCGGAGCGTGGTGGCGACCGTCGAGGCGCTGGGCCTGCGGCAGGTGAGCGACGAGGCGTCGGTGGAGGCATGGTGCCGCGAGGCCGTGGCCCTGCCGGCGGCGGCCAAGGCCCTGGACAAGCTCGCCAAGGGGAAGGACCGGGCAATGGGGGCGCTGGTCGGGCTCGCGCTCAAGGCCAGCTCGGGCAGGGCCAACCCGGCGGTGGTGGCGCACGTCATGCCTCGTGTGGTGCAGGAGATGCACGGCGGCGAGTGACACGCCGGGCGGCGAATGTCACGCCGGGCGGAGAGTGACGGCGCGCACGCACTTGCCGTGCCGTCGTCGCCACCGTGCAGCACAAGCCCGCCACAGAGCAGGATCCAGCAGCGGGTC
>Ga0136560_1000161_pt1 | contig 29205 bp, 15 predicted proteins | sample AntRauMeHopE1497_FD_104925 | JGI IMG/M metagenome (GOLD analysis project Ga0136560, IMG submission 104925) | Saline lake microbial communities from Rauer Islands, Antarctica - Metagenome Hop E1 #497 | ecosystem: Environmental > Aquatic > Non-marine Saline and Alkaline > Saline | place... | reverse complement strand
CTCTGCGGGCGCAGAGCGGTGGTCGCGTGGGGCAGGTGGTGGGGCCAGCTCGGGCGGGCCGGATGCCTCGGCACGCGAGGGAACCGCCTCGACGGTGGTGGGGCGGAGGCGGCCCTCTGAGGCGGCCGCGAGGGAACCGCCTCGACGGTGACGGGGCGGAGGCGGCCCTCTGAGGCGGCCGCGAGGCTCACCAGGGCGACGAGGAGCGACTCGTACCGCTCGTCCTGCCAGGCGGGAGACCCCGGGCGGCGCAGCGACTGGACCCCGGTGCCCACGATGGCATTCGCCGTCACGGAATTTCCTGCCAGGAGCCGGTACAGCTGCTGCCGACCGACACTCTCCAGGCGATTCTCCTGCGGACCCGGCAGCGAAAGACGTTGAGAGGGGGTTGAGGGGGGGGGGCGAAGGGTGCGCTCCGAGGGTGCTCCAGACGCCTCGCGTCCCGCCGTCGGCGCAGGGCGGCGGCGCGCCCGGAGCGCCGGCCAGCGCGCGCCCACGACGTGCCTTGCCGCGAAGCGCGAGCGCGTGCGTCCCTGCCACCGGCCGATACGGCGGGGCAAGGGGCTGCGCGCGTCGCGGGAGACCTCACCCTGACGCGCTCGTTGAGCCAGGCCGCCTCGGCGTGCAGGCGGTCAGCGGCGCCCTCTTGCACCTGCAGCTCGATCGAGCGCTCCATCGCGCCGGCAATGACGCGGACACTGTCCAGGTCGAGGCGCTTGATCGCGAGGGTCCCGTCCTCCAGGGCGCACCAGCCGTCGAGCGACCGGCGCACCTTCACCGTCAGGTAGTCGCTGACTCGCCTCAGCCCCACCTCCGCGCGCGCTGCAGCCGGCCCTTCGAACGGCATAGCCGACACCGGGAGTGGTGCCAGCGGAGGCCGGCCCGCCGCGCCCAGCCCCAGACGAGCCACCAGTTTTCTGAGCGGCCCCTGCTGCAGCCCGTCACCGTCACCGAACACCGGCGGCACGACCGCAGCATCCACTTCAATGTCGCCCGCGTGCGATCGTGCCAGCGCCAGGGGCTCCAAGCACGCCTCCAGGTCGCAGTTGACCAGCACGATTACCCCTCGCCTCGTGACGGTCATGTGGGATGCCAGCCGCCTGAACGGGAGCTGGGACGGAAGATGCGGCACGATTGGCTCGTCCCTGGGACGCAAACTCATCGTGAGGGCGTTCTTGTCCCCCGAGACGTACCACTTGTTCTTCAACAGGCTCGACGAGATCGCCTTCCGGAGGCCGGCCAGGCGGACGGGCCCCATGGCCTTCATGCCCAGCACGCGCACGGTGCTCGACGCCATGGTGGTGTGTCCGTGCTCAGGGTGTGCTGCGTGATGAGTGCCGAGGCGGTGGCAGTGACTCTGCGCGGCTCCGTTCCGCGCCGACCGCAGCCATCATCACTCGCCCGTGTTGGGCGCGAGGGCGAGCATGGTGAAGCGGATCTCGCCCTCGTCGCGGGTCATGAACCCCTTCATGACCTCCATGGAGCGCTCGAGCAGGTTCGTGCGGGAGGCGGCGCCGTGGTTCACCGGCGTGTCCTTGCGGCCGTCAAGCTCGTACAGCGAGCCGTCCTTCTCCACGAGCGCGATGAAGTGGGTGTAGACGTCGACGGTCTCGAGCTCTGCCGCGGTCTCGTCGGCCGCGACGGCCGCGTGCTCCTCGGCGAGCTGCGACGGATCCACGGGAGCGGGCGGGAGGGCGGCCGGGCGGGTGGGCGGGGGCGCTCGCCCGCGGGTCGCAGGCATGTCTGCGCTCGGCATGGGCGCGGCTCACCTCGGAGTCGACCTCGAGGGCCGCGGCCCGCTCGTCGGGGGTGGCGGAGGCGTGCCTGGTCACGAAGTTGTGCCAGAACTTGCCCTTGGCTGGGAGGAGGGGGGAAGGGGTCGGACCCGGGAGAGCCGTGGGCGGGCGACGGGAAGCGAAGGGGCGGCTATGGGCTTGTGCCAGTGGCTGCGGCAAACGGAGCAGCGGAGGCGCCGGCGCCAGCGCAAGGAGCTCGAGCTGGCGGCATGACGCGAGCGGCAAATGTCTGCCTCGCGTTCTGACATGGCCTCACTCAGCGGGACGTCGCCACCGGTGAGCTCCGAGACGTTTGCGACGGCGTGCAGGAGGCCGATGGTGCCGCACGCGTTCCCGACGGTCTGCGATGGGCAGGAGCCGGCGGGACGCACAAACCGTGGCCCGGGAACTCCGCGAAGGGCTGGCGTCACGCGCGACGTTCAGGCTCACCTGCTTGGTGTAGAACACCTTGGGCGAGACCTCCTGGCCGGCGGTTGCGATGCGCTTGGCCTCCTCCTCCCTGAACGCCTCCGTCGTGTCCTTGATCGGGTAGAGGAACACAACCGCAATGACCGGCTTGGGGATCTGCGCGCACGGCGGCCAGGGCTCGGGGAAGGTTTGCCAATCCAGCAATTATCCTGCGCGCGGCATACGACGGTTTCTATCGAGACACTCACCATGTCAAGGGCCCAGTCCTGCGCCACAAGCAGCGTGCAAGATCAACGATGGTCGGTCGGTGGGGCCCGGGGAGTCGGATGCCGCGGCCGCAGGGCTGGGGGACGAACCTCGGTCGAAAGGATATCGTGGAACTTGTACATGGCCGTGGGGAAACCAAACGCCTCGGCGTACTTGTTCATGAGCTCCGGGTTGGACTCCTGCGGTGGGAAACATGCACAACAGCGGCCGGGCCTTGCTTGGGTGGATCCGGGCCGGACCAAGTGTTCGGCGTTGTGCAAACCGCCCGTCTCACGAGTGGCAGCCACTTCTGCGAGGAGACCGTGGCGCCAGCCGAGGCATCAGCGGGGGCGGGTGCGGATGCGGCCATCGTCTCTGGGATCAAGAAGGTGTGGCAGCTCGCAGCGGGCTGCGGAGAACCGACGGAGAAAATAACCGTGCAGAGCCTTGAACGTTGCAGGCGTCGGGCGTGGCGGCACTCTGATCCGTGGGACTGGAAGCCATGGCCATCAAGGCCCTTCCCCGCCCGGCCGTTGAGATCAGCGCGGATGCTCATCCGGAAGCCGGGGCACCAGCCCGCGGATCAGCGGGCTACAGCCAGTGGTTGAGGTTCCACTCGCTCGTCGACACTTGCGCCAAGCTCAGCGAGGCGAAGGACTACAAGCACCCGCACCGTCCTGTGTCGCCAGACACTGTTGTGCGATCGAGCACGACGAGCACAAGCCCGCAGTCTGCCCCAGGTGAGCGTCCTGCACCGTATTGGCGGCCGAAAAACGGCCAAGCCCGCGACCTTGTCCACGATGTGGCGCCTCAGGCTCCCATGCAGCGCTATCAGCCTTCCACAACTGAGGTATATGAGCATATATCCCTTTGTCGGTGAAGAGCGGGGGCACCGCTCGCCTGAAGCGTGTGGCGGTCGCGGGGAAGCGCCCACGCCGGGTTCCTCCCACCTAGCCGGCTTCTGACGAGCCTTGTGACCCCCAGTCACCCTTTCGCGGGCGTTTTGTGGCACATTGTGCATCATCGTTCCTCTGTTGCTGACAGGGTCCGGAAGGTTGGTCGTGGAGGCGGCGCCAAGGCCTCCGCCGGCCGTTCGCGCCACGTTCCGGGGTCAATCTCCCAGCGATGCAGTGGCGCCACTCTCGCCAGAACCCACCGGTTGAGGGCAAACGGCGTACCCACAACCAAAAGGGGTCGGGGTTCTGCTGTTGTCCCCCGCCTGCGGTTGCCACGAGCAGTAACGGGCTGGCGGCCTCGGCTGCCGCCGTTTTTTTTTTTTCTTTCTCGCGCGTCCGGCCTCCTCCTTCGCTGCCAGCCGATGCAACAGCGTCGTCGACCGCGGCTTCCATGCATCGTGTGCCCTTTGCTTCTTCCCTTCCGCGTTCGTTTCTCGCAGGCTTTGACCAAGGCCGCCTATCAGTCTCGGCGGCTTCGTCGGCGCTCGCGCTGGCAGGTTTCCCTCCCAGCCCGGGCCTGGTGCGCGGGGGTGCGTCAAGCAAGCGCAAGCACATGACAACGGCCACACCGTCCACGTTTCTGGTGTCGCCGTTCCCAACGAGTGCGGTGGGCACGCCGTCAGGCGGTTTTTCGGAATGGACGAGCAGCGCAAGGCCTGATTCGGCCCACCTCTTGCCGGGGACAGGGCCAGCATCCGGCAGGCGCCCCTCCACGTCGTCGTCGTCCAGATCGTCGCGCGAGCGCGATGACTCGTCCTCGGTCGACGACGTCGCGGCGCCGTGCCCGCCCGCCCCGGGCCTCGATGCGGTGTCCTCTGCATCTCCTCCACGCCCCGATCGCGCGTCTGGCATCGCTATCGCGGGCAGGAGCGACCGGTCGAGGATGACGCGGCGGTCCGCCTTGGGCCGCGACGACGACCGGCGTCGTGCGGCGCCGGCGCTCGCACAGACGCCGCGAGGGCACGGAAGGGGCGGCGATGACGCCGACGGCGAGCATGCCGACCGAGACGACGATGATGATGCCGACGACGATGCCGACGACGACGCCGACGACGACTGTAGCTCGAGCGTGAGGTCGCGGGGCGGTCGTGGCCCCCCCACCAGGTCGGGCGCCTCCGGGCGCAGGAGGAGCCGGGCAGGGGCGAACAATGTCCCTCAGAGGCTCAAGGGTCCCTGGCTGAACGAGGAGGACTCAAGGCTCATCCGGCTGGTGTCCGAGCTGGGTGCCAGGAACTGGCGAGTCATTGCCATGCACATGTCCGGTCGCGTCGCCAAGCAGTGCCGCGAGCGCTGGCACCACCACCTGTGCCCGGGCATCAACAAGGGGCCGTGGACCGCGGAGGAGGACGCTGCCATCCTCGACCTTCGCAAGCGCCTGGGAAACCGCTGGGCGGAGATCGCCAAGAGCCCGCGCCTCGCCGGGCGAACCGACAACGCCATCAAGAACAGGTACAACTCGAGCCTGCGCAAGGCAGAGATCCTTGCCGGTTAGCGGCAAGCGGCACCCACCACTGCAGCGACATGTTGAGCGAGCCCGAGCGAGTGACGGGCGAGCACCACACAAACCGATTGTATGGATCGCAGCCCCAGGAGCCTCGGTCGCGACGTGCGTTCATACAGAGCGTTGCAACAGGCGAGAGTGGCAGGCGGGCACCCAACGCCTGTGGGCCTGGTTGCACCCTGGGCCACCCCGGTCGCCGTGCCGTGGAGTCCTTTTCGGAAGCTGGCAGCAGACGCATGCGCGCCACATCAAGGCATCGGCCGAGCACAATCATCGATGCCGTGTGGGCTCGTGACAGCGCCAACCCCCGAGGGCGTCGCAACAGCCGTGCCTCGCGGAAGTATTCAAGCACGCAGCGCAAGCCTGATCTCAAAGGGGCAGCACACAGGCTCGCTCTCCTGCGTCATCGGCTGTCGCCTGCTTTGCTCGCAACGCCAAGACGCGGCTGCAGGCTTCAGATAGTGGGGGCCGATGCTTCACGAAGCAGCTCCGCGGCCCTGGGCAACAGAAGCCGCTCTGCACGTGCCACGACGTCAAGGAGGCGTGCCATCTCTTCGTACTCAGTGTCTTTGTCAATGCCGAGGTCCTGCATGCGCTTGCATAGCTCCTCGGCAGTCCGCAGTGCCGCGACTTTCGGCCAGGAGGTTGTCCGGCCAGGTCTTGCCGACGACGCCGATGCAGCGGCCGCGGCTCCTCCGGTCGCCTTGCCTTCCGAAGCCGAGATTGAACTCTGGCTGCACCGTCGCTCATTGGTCACAAACACTCCAAGTCGCCGAAGCCGGGAAGCGCAGCGCTCAGCACTCCGCAGGTTCCGCTTGGCGTGCTCCCGCCGCTGGAGAACGCTGTCACTCTCTCGCGCGTCATCCTTGAGCGACTCGTTGTCCACGAGCTCCGACGCCCACTTCAGCAGCGGGTCCATGTAGCACTCGCGCATGGCAACGTTGGCACCGTTGATGACCTGCTTTAGCTGGGACGTGGACACGTGCTCCAGCACGGGCATGACGTGGTCGGTCACCCGGTCTGCAGGGGTGGCGGGCCTGGTGACCCTGCGGTGCTCCCTGAGAATCTGGAAGAAGGCCTCAGGGCTCGTTGGACCCGTCGTGATCCTCGCGGCCAAGAAGCGCCCGAGTGAGTCGATCTCCTCCTCATCGAACTTCTCCTGAACGGTGTCATACTCGGAGCTACGAGAGAAGAAGCGCTTTGCGGCCTGAGCCTGACCCTCCAGCCTGGCCAAAGCGTCGCGCTCCATCTTGCCGGCAGCACTTACGAAATTGCTGCGCATGGCCCAGCTAAAGCGGGGGCTCGCTGAGCTCAGAACGTCCTCAAGCTCTGCCTGCACCAGGGCCCTGGCCCGATCCGATTGCTCCACGGCAAAGTCTGCCAAAATCTTGGAGTACGCCTCCCCCAGCTTTCTCAGCTGCTGGTTGAAAGCTGGCTCCCCACAGAACTCGGGGGGGCGGTACGTGCTCATCTTCTCCTTCACTGTCTTGCTCACCGCGCCTCGGTCCCCGACGATGGCCTCCGTCGCAGCTGCAAGCTCTGCCTCCATCCGGATCGTAGCTTCAGCCCAGAGCGGCCCGAGGTTGTCGTCGCTTGCAGCTGCAACAAGACGGTCGGCGACGCGACGCAGTACCTGCCCTGGTGTTGGTTCGCTGCGTCCGGCCGCGTCCATCTTCGCGTTGGCCTCGCGGAGCCACTCCTGCACCTGCTCGGTCATTGCTCCGATGTTCTGCTCGACGACGCGCTGCAGGATGGGCTCGAGCCGGCTTCGAAGCCCTTCGACCCCCACGACGGGCGACCTTGCCTGCTCAGCGTCGAGGCTGATCCCCTTGCCACTATCGGTCTCGACGAGCGCGTGGCGCTCGCCCTCGCTGTGCAGGAGCTCGCCTTTGAAGCCCCGCACAACAACGAAGTGTGGGGCCATGGACAGCCCGCGACGTGCGCTACTGTGTTGTTCAAGTGATGCCACAACGCGATGGCGCAGGTTCTCGGCCTTGGCTGCGCTGCTCGTGACGTCGCACTTGGTGAAGACGAAGAGCGTACGTGAGCCGGTCGGATCGGCATCTCGGGCAAGCCTGACAGCAGCCTGAGTCTGCATGTCGTGCGCGGCCTCAACGGCGACGACGATCACCGAGGTGTCGGGCTGGATGAGCTTCTGCACGAGCTTGGTGATCATGTCTTCGCTCCCGGCCTCGACGTCCTCGTCGTTGGCGATGAGGCCAGGGGTGTCCATGATTGACAGCTCCTGGGGAAAGGCCGTCCTCGCAACCACCTGGACGGCCTGGTCAGTGAAGCTCATGGTCTTGTGATGTGCTGCAGCGCTGCCAGACAGCAGCCCTTCCTGGGCCTCGCTGATTGCGGCGGACACCGTGTGGATCGTGAGGCCCTCCAGCCCCTGCACGGAGAATGCTGGCTCATCACTGGAATGCTCGTGAGGGGTCATCATGACTTCAATGGGGCACTTGGTAGTCGTCTCCGTTCCATGAGGCAGCGGGACGCCTGTCAGGCGTTCCAGTAGTGAGCTCTTGCCGGCGGACTGTCCACCAATGACAACGATCGTTGGCACTGCAATCGGTGGAGCCTCGGATCCTGCTTCTGTGAGGATCTTGCGGACTTCGCTGATAGCCTTGAGCTTGTCCATTTAGGCGCTCGAGCCATTTGCGGCGCCTGCGGGGATTACGGAAGCCCCATCACGCAAAGGCCAGTACATGACTTAATGGAATACCCCAGCACGACAGCGAGCGGGCCCTGGGCCAAAAGCTGGGAGGCCGACACGATGGCCTTTGTTGGCGATCTGGATTTGAGATGTGAGCGCTCTCTCGCGGAGCTCAACGCTTCTCGGGGCGGTATGATCGTCCACAGGACAGGGTTGTTAAGTATCGAGTGGCCAGCACGAGAAAATTGTGGCTCAAGGGCACTGGAGATGCCCCAGCGCCGGAAGAAGTGAAGGGTGGGCGAGCCTTCTGAGTATGCAAATGGCCTTTGTGCGCCTCGGCACATTGGTGATCCGGCACCGGCGGCCCGCGTGGCGCAAGGCGGTCACTCACGAGCTTCAGTCGGCGGCCGGCTTGAGCTTGAAGCGGCTGCCATAGCGGCTCGCTGTCCGGAGTGGAAGCCTGAGCTTTTGGATTTGCTTGCAGAGCCCCTGGTCGGTGGGCTCTGCGAGTGGTGGGCGTCGCTCGTGCGACGGCGCTGCCATAGGCTTGAGCGGGTGACGACAGCCCTGGACCAGCAGCACATTGTGACCAGTCTGGGCGCGGGGCGAGGGGGGATTTGCCAGGCGTAGCTTGCCAAGGAATGCAGGCATGTGCCAAGACCACGGACCTGTGATGGTGTGCTGAGGCCCTTGTGCACCGCATCCGATCGGCAGCATGCCCCCATCGCTCGGGCGGCGGTGGCGGGAAGGCGCACCGAGAGCGGCAGCAGAGCGAGCTTGGCTCCCGCACCCAGAGCACCTCTCACTGGTGGACGAGCCTCACGAACGCCCATGGCCCTGAATGAATCGGGCCTGCGAGCGCGGGGCTGTCGGTGCGGCCGCAGGAGGCCGCCGTGGCAGCCGCCCTTGCTACGCGTGGCGTTGTTGTGCGCGGCCCTGGCGGCTGGTCCCGTGAGGGTGACTGGGCTTGCCGATGGCCCTACGTCCGTGGTTCCTAGGGTCCGGGAGGGCAGGTGTCATCCTTCGCTGCTCGGGCTCCGCGGGGTGGGGAGCGGCTCGGTTCCCGGTTGGGGCGACGTTGCGAGCGCATGGGCGACCGCCACGGGCAGCGGCGCGTTGGACATCTCAGCCTCAGAGGCGTGGCCGCAGCCGCTGCCGCTCTGGTGCGTGGGGGCGGCAGCATGCGCTCGTATTGCTCCGGCAGGCGTGCCCTCTGGCTTCCCGCCCGCGCTTCGAGACCGCATGAGTGCCAGGGCAGAATCGTGGGCGCAGTTTCAGGTCCAGTCGTCGTCAGAAGTGGACAGGGCGGCGTGGTCGACGCGTCCGCTGCGGGGCGACCCTGCCGGCTTGGCGGGCTCCGCCCCGGTCCGCGAGCTCGGGCGAGCCGGGGAGGCCAACTCCACGGACCCGATTGCCTGGGCATCCGTGCCTGTGGGGCACCCGTCGGGGGCAGCTGCGCTGTTGCAGCGGCGCGGCGCTGGGCTCGCGGAGCGTCGCGCGAGGCTCGCCCGGCTAGCCGCCCCGGTGCTCGGGGACACGTTTTCGGCGCCGGTGGGGTCTCAGGTCGTCGTTCGGGTTCGGCTTTCCGATGACTGGATGGAGATGCATCGTCTGGAATGCCCGGCTGCGAACGCAAGCGCTGTCGGGCCCAGGAGACCGGCAGCTCAGCCAGCGAACAGGTCTGACCAGAGCCTGCCGGGAGTGCCGGCCCCCCATGCCAGCGCCAATGTCGATCAAGGCGGTGACATCAAAGAGGCACAGGAGGAGGAGGACGATGAGAGCAAAGTGGAGGAGGAGGAGCAGGAGGAGGAGGAGGACGAGCAGGAGGAGGAGGAAGCAGAGGAGGATGGGGCGGCGAGTGCCGCTGCCTCGTTCGTGGGTCCGCCTCCAAGGCGGTCGCGGCGCCGGCGAGCGCCGGCCTGCGACCCGATGATGCAGCCCGTCGTCCGCAGGCCGTCTCACGCGTCATGGGGGCTGTTCGAGGTCGACGGCGCTGGCGCCGAGAGGCTGCTCGTGCCGATGAAAGAGGGTCAGACCATGAGCGTCTCAGCCAGGGTCGGGACCGCGCTCCGGGTGCGGGCCGCAGGGCGGGCGGTGGCGCCAGGCACGCCCGTGGGCTGGACGTCCGCTGTCCTCCGGGACTCGGCGGGGAGGGCGCTCGACCAGCGGGCCGCGCAAGGCGGCGGGGGCTGGGGCGGACGCCCGCTGCCGGGGAGCGACCAGAACGGCGCGTGGCGGGGCGTGTCGGTCTGGGATATGCTGGTGACAGGGGACCCCGGGCCCGATCTCGTGGTGGTGGAGCGGTGCGACGCTGGGGGGGCGGCGGGCCGGGAGCACCTGGCGATCTCGGCCGGCCAGTGGGAAGGCCACAAGGAGGGGGAGGAGGAGGAGGGGGATCAGCCCGGCGAGGGGTCGGCCCAGGAGGACGACGCGGAGGCGCTGGCGGCACTGGAGGAGGCGGAGGACGAGGAGCGGGCGCCGACGGGGGACGGCCCGGCAGCCCGGGAGCGGCGCCCCCCCGCCGAGCGATGGGCGTTCAGCCTTCGGCTAGGGATGGCCGCCGCTGCCGCGCAGGGCACCGCGCCGCACCCGTCGGGTGCCGTGCCCGACGTGACGGTCTCCGTGACCAGGCCCCTCCACGACGTCGCGGCGGGATTCAACACCACGGCCGAGGTGCCGGTGTGGCGGCGGTGCCGCCGCCCTGCGCTCAGGCGGTGCCCCGTGTGCGGTGGCGTTGGGGTCGTCGCGTCCGCAGCCGACGGCCACGCCTGCCCTGGCGAGGGGGGCTCGCCGGCCCGACGGCGGATCGAGGCCAGCAAGCCCGTGGGCGATGGCGCCGCGCGCGGCTCGGCCGGCGCCGCCGGCCAGATCATGCACGGGAGCCAGCTCAGCACGTCAACGTCGGGCGCGGCTGGCTGGGTCGGGGCTGACCCCGTGGGCGCCGAGCCGGCGTCCACGTCCATGTGGCAGGCCGCGGGGCGCGAGGCCGCGCCCCCCGAGAGCGTGCCTGAGGGGTGCTGGCACACCCACCTCGCCTCAGCGGCGGTGTGCGGCGCCTGCGGAGGCACCGGGCTGTCTCCCCCCGACGAGGCTTGGGCGGACGGCCTCGCCCGCCTCAACGCCAGCAACGCCGACGACATGTGCTCTGCCTTCGGGGTGGCGCAGGAGTGGTCCCGGGTGGGGGCGTCCTTCGGGCCGGGCCACGTCCCCGCGGTGACGGTGGACGTCAGCGGCGCCGGCTCGGAGGCCCCGATGCGGCGGGCCGGGGCGGTCAAGGCGTCCGTGGAGGCGGAGGTGGACCCCGTGTGGACCCGCGGACTGGGGCCCGCGTCGCTCTCGGTGTGGGAGCACGGGATTCAGCTCGCAAAGCACCCGGCCACGGGCGACATCGTGGAGGTGTCGGGCGCCTTTGACGTCGAGGGCAGGCTGCAGGTCGGCCTCGACGGGGCCCTGGCCGGCTGGGGCGCCGTCCTCGGCCTCCCTGACGGCAGGGCTCTCTTCCTGGAGTCGAGGTCCCCGACACTGCCCGGCGACGTCCTGGTGATCAGGGGCGCCGGCCTCCCGGTGTGGAGCCGCGGCGGCCGCAGGCCGGACGTGCCCTGCCGGGTGGAGGTCGGGGTGCTGCGCGGCGGCCCGGGCCAGCCTCCCACCACCAACGGCTCGTCCATCCTGGCCGCGGTGCTCGCCGCGCGGCCCGCCGCCCCGCCCGACCTCGGCCTGGGGCCCCTCGGCCGGCGCTTCGAGCAGAGCGCCTGCGTCCTCGACGTGCCGCAGGCCATCGCCAAGGAGTCGTCCTGCCTCCGGCCGCTCGCCGGCGCGGCGCCTGGCGTCCTGGGCTGGCACTGCCCGGGGAACGGCGTCGACGGCAACCCCGCCGCCGTCAAGCACGAGATCCGCTGCCTCACGGGCGGAAACGACGCCGGGAGGGCGGTCGCGGGCCTGTGGCGCAACGCGTCGGCGATGGGCCTGGCGTGGGCGGGCCGCGACTGCGGCAACGTCACCAAGGCGGTCATCGCCATCAGCACCGTCATCCAGTCCGACGAGGACTTGTCCGCGTTCCTCGCGGCCCCCCAAGGCCCCACGGGCATCCCGGCGTGGGCGGCAAGGGCAGAGCTGGCGTCGCTCGCGTCGAGGCAGAGGGTGGACCTGCGGACGTCGGCGTGGACGAGCGGGCCGTGCGTCATGGACGTCGAAGGCAGCTCCGTGGCGAGGCCGGTCATCCCGGTGGTGGCGCCTGGGCCGGACGAGGCGGCGGACTGCTCCGAGACCCACGGGTCAGCCCTGGTGCGCGTGCGGATCGACTTTCCGTCCATGGTGTCCGCGGGCCAGCGGGCCAGGGTGGCACGGCTGCTCCGCACAGGCTGACGGGGCCCGGCTCGAGGTCGCTGGGACTTGCGTTGAGCGGGACCTGGCGAGCACCGCGCGTGCCATGGCAGCGCGGGGGGATTGACGGGGCCAGGCACGCAGGCGTGTGAGCGTGAGAGGCGTTTGCGCGGCGCAGGCCGCGCGTGGTAACACTGCTACGGCAAGAGCGGAGAGCCGCGGCGCGCTTGAAGGCCCAGCGGGGCGCTCACACACCACGCGCGGGCCGAGGGCGCCTCAGGGGATGTCCTGGTGAAGAACGGCGCGGCCGTCGGCGCTGGCGGTCACGAGCCACGGCTGGGTGGGGTGCCACGCCAGCGCGAGCGTCGCGAGGCCGTCCTCGGTGCGGGGGCACGGCCTGAGGATCTTGACGGGGACGATGACGGGATCCATGGACATGTCGGCGGGGAGGGGCGGGCGGGCGTGGAAGACCTGGACGCGGCCGTCGTCGCTGGTGGTGGCGAGCAGGGGGTGCGAGCCGGGGTGGAAGGCGGCGTCGCGGACGGCCTCCTCGTGGTAGCGGAGGGTGCGCCAGGAGCTCTCGGCGACCTCGGTGTCGAACCAGCTGACGCGGCGGTCGAAGCCGCCGACGACGAGGTGCTCCCCCTCGGGGTGCATGGCGAGGCAGCTGATCCACTTGGGCCCGCGGCGGAGCTTCTGCAGGCGCTCGCGGTCGGCGAGGCTGAAGCGGTGCACGGCGCGACGCGTGGCGACGAGCAGCTCGGGGCGGTCGGGGTGGAAGATGGCCGTCTGCGCGGCGCCGCGGAGGGAGAGGCCGCCGGCCTCGGTGAAGGGGAACTGGGAGCGGCGCTTGGTGAGCTGGTGGAGGAGGACGGGGGCGACGAGGGCGGCGGGGCAGACGGTGACGGCGTAGTCGCCCTTGGGGTGCCACGCCAAGGCGCGCACGGCGCTGTGGTGGCGCAGGCAGGCGACCACGCCGCCGGTGCCGGGGCGGCCGAGGGCCTCGGGGGAGGCGAGGGACGCGGAGGAGATGGCGTAGCGACGGTACGTGTCGTTGCTGACGGCAGGGCCGCTGGCGGCTCCCCCGGCGACGTCGGCGTCGCCGTCCTCGATGTCCTCGGCGTCCAGGTCCGCGCCGCCCGCGAGCCAGAGCCAGCGGACGAAGCGGCGCTTGGTCTTGGGCACCGTGGTGCCGTCGACGGCCTCGTTGTAAACGTCCTCGCCGTCGGGCTGCGCCTCGAGCGGGCGGGGGGCGGCCTCCGCATCCAGGGCCGCGCGCTCCTCGGCGTTGACGGCGTCCTCCATGCCGCCGGCCTCGTCCCCGCCGTCGCCGGGGATGTGCACGTCCGGGACTGTGGTGGCAAGGCGCCTGGCGGCCTGCACGGCGACCGCGGCGGCGGCCTCGGCGTCCTCCTCCTCGACCCGCGCGATGGCCTCGGCCTTGGCCGTCTCGTCGTCGCCGGCGGCCTCCACGGCGGCGGCGAGGCGCTCGCGGCGCGCGGCGGCGGCGGCGATCGTGTCGGCGCCCTGCCTCGCGGCCTCGGCGCTGGTGCCCGCGAGGAGGCGGTGCGTCGTGGCGAGCTGGCCGGGGGACGCGAGGCCCGGGTAGAGCACGACGACGTCGCGTCCGACGGCGGCGATGATCACCTGGCACGAGGGGTTGGGGTTCCAGCGGACGTTGGTGACGATGACGCTGCCGCCTCCGACCAGGGTGCTGGCGGCGCGGGTGGCGGCGGCGGAGGCCTCGGCGGCGGCCGCCTTGGCCGCGGCGACGCCCCCGCCGACGCTCCCGCGCGCGGCGGCGGCTCCCGCGGCGGCGTCGGCCTCGTCGTCCTCGTCGTCGCTGTCCTTGCCCTCGCCCCCCATGGCCGTCGTGGCGTTCTGCTCCGCCTCCCTGGCGCTCGCCACGTCGGCGAAGCGCCAGCAGCGCAGCTCCCGGCCCGTCTCGAGGTCCCACACCCGGAGGGAGCCGTCGTCGCCGCCGGTGGCCAGGAACTGGCCGTCGGGGCTGACGTCGACGCACCGCACGCGGCCCGTGTGGCCGAGGTACTCGACCGCGGCCGTGGTGGGGAAGGGCCGGAGCTCGCGGGGGTCGGGGAGCTTGGGGAGGAGGGAGGTGACGTCGGCGACGTTGAGGCGCTTGCGGACGTGGCGCGGGGCGAGGTAGAGGTCGAGGCAGCGCTCGAAGCGCTCGCGGAGGAGGGGGGTGTAGACGGGGACGTGGCGGAGGGCGTCGTAGCGGGTGGGCTCCATGTCGCCCTCGAGGCCGGCGGGGCGGCGGTGGCGCGCGGTGCGGCGCCAGACCTCGCGCTCCGCGTCGGTGAGGAGGTACTCCCGGGGGGGGCGGTACGAGGCGGCGTGGCCGGGGGGGCGGGGCTTGGGCGCGGCGATGTGGTCGGGGCGGCCGCGGGGACCGGCGGACCAGGAGGAGAGGGCCGAGTCCGGCGCGTCGGGGTCCACCGCGTTGCCGTCGGCGCCCCAGAGGGAGTACTCGGGCTCGCGGGCGTCGCGCTCGCGCTTCTTGGGGTCCAGGTCCTCCTTGCGCTCCTCGTCCGTCCTGAGGCGGAGGCGTCCCTCCCGGATGGCCTTGCGCAGCTTGTTGACGCGCATGGCCTCCCAGCGGGAGGGCAGGAAGCGCCGCTTGGGCTCGTAGTCGCCAGAAGAGTAGGCGGGGCCGGCGTCGTCGGGGTCGTGCACCGAGAAGAGGTCGGTCAGGTTGTAGGCGTCGCTCGTCTCGTCGAACTCGGGGTGCGCGTAGCCGCCCTCCCGCATGGAGCGCACCATGGCCACGTCGCGCGCGCTGAGGGCCACCTCCTCGTCGTTCTCGCTGTCGTACACCGTCCAGCGGTGCGCCAGCGGGTCCTCCTGCGACTGCAGGAAGCGCTCGATGCGGTCCTTGCCCTCGGACCGCGCGATGGCGCGGCCGCTGACGTCGTAGCCGATGATGGGGAGGCCGGCGTACCACTCCCGGGGGACCGAGGCCCCAGCGGTGTTCTTGGGCGCCTCGTCGTCGGACGACAGGTCGTCGGCGTGCATCATGAGCGACGCGGCGTCGGCCGTCCCGGCGCCCATGGGGGCGGAGCGGGAGGCGGGGCCGAGCGCGGCCGCGGCAGCGAGCGACGCGGCGTCGCGCCGCGTCGCCCTCCCCGCGTCGCCCGTCGTGTCGGCGGCCTCGAGGCCGGGGGGCAGCACCCCGAGCTCCACGGCCACGCGGCGGTTCAGGGAGGAGACGGGCAGGCGGGCGCGAAGGGCCGCGGCGTCCCGCGCGCGCTGCTCCCTGGCGTCCGCGAGGCGGCGCCCCTCGGCCGTCCGGCGGGACGGCTCGGCGGCCGAAGAGGCGAGCTGCGCGCCGAGCTCCGCGTTGGCGAACGCGCCCTCCACCGCGGCGCGGGCCTTGCGGCGGGCGCTGCGGGCCCGCGCGGCCGCGATGTGGTCGGCGAACCGGACCTCGGGATCGACGGCGACGGCGGCGGCGGCGGCGGCGCCCGACGAAGACGAGGCCGACGGCGACTTGCCCTCAGCGTCGTCATCGCTCGACGACCAGCCGCCGTCCCACCCTGCATCCTCCTCCTCGGCATCCCCGTCCTCCTCGTTGGCGGCGGGGGGCGCGGACTTGCGCCTGGCGGCCTTTTCTGCTCCTGCCTTGCCTTCTCCGGCCGCACCGCCGGTCTCTGCCCCGCCCTGCTCCTTGGGCTTGGACTCGCCCCTGGACTTGCCCTTGCCCGCCTTCTTCTTGGCGTTCTTCTTGTCCCAGGCAAAGCCGACTTCCCGCGCCTCTGCCGCCTCCTGGGACTTGCCGCGACGACCGGGGGCAGCCTCACCCGCCACCGGGGCAACAACAGCGCTTCTTCCGCGCTTCGGCATGGTTGTACGGCGCCTGCGGGTCCGCGGTGAGGGGCAAAAGAGCGGCCGCCTCGAGGCAGAGCCGCACCGATGATGTCATCCGGGAGGGACAGTTGCGATTCCACGCTCACCTGGTCAGGATGCGATCCGTCGCCGTCCTGCTAGCCGCAGCCGCAGCTGTCACTGCCGGGCGAGTGCGCGGGACCGAGGCGCTCCGGGCCAACATCGGCCTGGAGGCCTCGCCGGCGACGCTAAGCTACTCTGGCGACAAGTTTAACGTCTCGTGGGCCAACAACACCAGCCCCGGCACGGGTGACTGGATTGGTCTGTGGCTCGGGTCGCCCTGGCCTACCGGCCACTACATCGTGAGACGGGGGGCGCGGCGAGCGCGCGCCGGAGCCGCTGGTTGCATGGCACGCGAGCGCGTCCCCAGCGCGCACCTTGCCCGTCCTGCTGAGACCGGTCGCGACCGAAGCGCCAGTGCCAGCGCCCTGGGACCGTGTCTCGCAGGCCTACGTCTCGGGCGTCTCCGGAGCCGGCGGCACGGCCACGTCAGGCTCGGCCGAGTTCCAGGCCTACAACCTCCGACTCGGCTCCTACTACGCGTGCTTCTACCCCGGGTCGGCCGGCACCCACCTGGACACGCCAACGCAGTGCTCCAACGCGGTGGAGTTCGCGCTGGGCCAGAACGAGCCGACGCACCTCCGGTTGCAGCTCGGGCTGGAGTCCGACTCGATGAAGGTGATGTTCGTGACCAACAGCACGGTCACCCCCTTCGTGCGCTTCTGGCCGGAGGACGACGCCTCCGACGTGCGCACCGCGTTCGGGACCTCGGAGACGTACACCCGCGAGGATCTCTGCCAGGTGCCCACCGACGACGGCCAGGGCTCCTGGCTCGACCCGGGCTACATCCACACCGTCACCCTGACCGGCCTCAGCCCCAGTGTCCGCTACACCTACTCCGCCGGCCAGTCCCTCGCCGTCCTCTCCAAGCCCCGCACCTTCTCCGCCCGCCGCGACGCCCCCGGGGCCGGCGCCGCCCCCACCTACCCCTTCGTCTTCAACGTCTACGCCGACCAGGAGTACATGCAGCCCTTCTGCCCCCGCTGCGCCACGCACTCCACCTACGGCCCCGGCCCCGGCTCCTACGCCCTCGCCCAGCGCATCGCCGCCAACGACGTCCCCGCCGGCTCCGCCTTTGCCGCCCATATCGGCGACCTCGGCTACGCCCTCAACTACGCCCTCGTCTGGGAGCTATTCGCGCACACCAACCAGGAGGTCTGGAGCGTCATGCCCGTCGCCGTCACCGTCGGTGAGCCGCCATGCTGGCTGACGCTTCCGCGCAGCCACGCCGTCGCGCCCCCGGAGCGAGCACCCACCCCATCCCCCTTGTCTACCCCCGCGAGTGGCCCGCGCAGGCAACCATGAGTACGACAGCTCGACCGGCGTCGGCCCCGCCGGGCCCACGTGGCACCCAAGCTTCGGCAACCAGGGCGACGACAGCCGCGGCGAGTGCGGCGTCCCCACCATGCACCGCTTCGCCGGGGTGCCCTCCATCGGCTCCAACCGCATCTTCTGGCACTCCTTCGACTACGGGCCCGTCCACTTCGCCTTCGCCTCCGCGGAGACGGACCTCTCCGAGACCTCCGCCCAGTACGCGTGGCTCGAGGCCGACCTCAAGGGCGTCGACCGCACCGCCACGCCCTGGGTCTTCGTCGGCATCCACGTGAGCCCGCCCGCCGCACGGGGCCCGCTGGCGCCCCGTCGCAGCGCCTCGCCCTCCCGACGACGCCGTGCTCCGCCCCCGCCCGCCTCACGCCTCCACCCCCTCCCCCTCCCGCCCCGCAGCGCCCCGCGTACAACAACGAGGCCGACGTGTCGGACCACACCGTCTCCCTCGGCCTCCGCGCCATGCTCGAGCCACTCCTCATCAACCACTCCGTCGACGTCTTCTGGTCCGGGCACTACCACTCCTACCTACGCACCGCCCCCGTGCGCAACGGCACCATCGCCGAGGACGCCGAGGGCTTCGCGCAGGGCACCACGCACATCTGCGTGGGCACCGCCGGCATCGGGTTCGACTCCAAGGACTGGTACCCCCGCGACTGGGACCGCAAGCACTTCTCCCAGGTCTTCGCCTACGGCCGCACGACCCTCCTCAACGAGACGGCCATGCGCTTCGAGCTCGTGGACAGCCTCAACGGCACCATCCTCGACTCCCACGTGCTCCGCTCCAACCACAACTTCCCCGCGTGGCAGTGAGCCTCTGCCGCAAGGACCGCGCTGCAAGCCTCGTACATGGATGTGCTGCCTGTGCGCGCATGCAGCGAGCACGCGTGGCCGTGAAGCAAGCGCGGGCGCAGAGCATCAAGCAATGCCTCCCGGCCTCCACTCTTCCATCCGCTCGCGGAAAGGCGGACCGATCCAGCGGTGAGCGCCCTTGCAACACCACACGGGCAACGACTGATCGAAGCAGCAGCGCCAGAGGGGCCCACGGAGCCGAACAATGTGCCGTCGAATCGCTGAGCCGACCTGGCGCCAGTGCCGCCCCAGGCTTCGCCCCTTTTCCACGGAAGAGCTTGCCATCAACTGTGCTCTCAACAATTGACGATGCCTCGCTGTCCAAGGCCGCGCTTCGATCCTTGCGCCATGCTTCGGCCGGGCTGAGCAATCCCAGAGTTCAAAGCATGACGTCCCCCGCCCGTATGCGCGCCATCTCCATCATTCCCGCCCCGAGGCGATCAATTTACATCGCAGGTCAGGGACTTTGGCGCTCCGGTTCCTCGTCGGCGGGCTCGTGGACTCGCCAGTGCATGGCTGCCGCGAGGCTTCGAGAGAACGAGACAACAAACCCCCGCAACGCCAAGCGACCCCGCGGTGCGGCTCACTCTGACGCCGCAGCTGCAGCAGTGCAATCAGGCCCTCGAATCGGTGGTCTCAGGCGGAAGCCTGTCCCTGCGTCCGCGTCTGAGCCGCTTGCCGTCAGGCTCAACTCTGCGCCGTCCGCTGCCGCCCCTGTGCCGGAGCCCCAGGCCGCCCGGCCAGTGGTAGGTGGTCTGCATCGGTCGTCTGTGCAGTCGTCCTCGTCCCGGGTCGTCATGATCGGGAAGCGCGCATCGTCCAAGAAAGGCTCCAGCCTCGGCGGGATCCGCCGAGCTGGCTCTTCCCGCAACCGCGGGGGGATCTCGCTCGCTCGCGCGTCCAGCGCCGGGTCAGGGTCGTCGGCGGGGAGCGCAAGCCCGGCCACCGCACTCGGGCCGGCGGGCTCTGTGCCCTCCAAGCCCGGCGGCATCAGCGTCACGCTCCGCGCCGGCTCTGCGGGCATGACCGACGACGACGTCGAGGACCGCCACTCCGCACTCGAGTCCGCGGTCCGCGCCGTGTACGAGGAGCGGCCGGTGGTGGCGGCGGGGGAGGACACCCCCGACGACGCCGGCCGGGTCGCCGTCTCCACAGCCTCGGGGCCCCGGCGCGTCCCGGCCGCCATCCTCTCCCGCGAGGGCCTCTTCGCCTCGGTGGAGGACCTGTGCCGCCACGGCCAGGGCGCGCGGCTCAACGCCATGATGCGCGCCGTGGCGGCAGAGCGGGCGGCGGCGCTGGTCGCCGCCCTGACGCAGGCAGGCACCGGCGCCGCGCTCCTGGCGCGGCTCTCGCAAGAGTGGCTGGCCTGGTGCCGCCAGGTGTCGGCGGTCCGCCAGGTCACGCTGTACCTTGACCGCAGCCTCGTCTCGCAGGGCGAGGCGTCGCTCGGGCGGGCACCCTCGCAGCCGGAGCCCGCCTCGTCCTCCACCGGCTCCGCCCTCGGCTCGGCGGCCGCGGCGCGGTCCGCGGCGGCCACGGCCCTCGCCGGCTCCTCCTCCGGAGTCTGGGCAGAGGCCGCGATCCAGGTGCGGTCGGCTCTGCTGGCAGAGCCCGAGGGCGGGTCGGGCGTGAGCGCGCACGAGCGCGTCGCGGAGGCGGTCCTGGCCGCCGTGGCGGACGACCGTGCCGGCTCTCTCGCTGACCGCTCCTCCGCGCGCGTCGCGGTCCGCTGCCTCTGGGACCTCGGCCTGTACGGCAGCGCCGACGACGCGGCCGCCGCCGCCGCCCGCCCCACCCTCGCCTCCCGCCTCGTCGCCGGCGCCAAGGCCCACTGGGGGGCCGTCGCGGCAGAGCTCTGGGACACGTGCGGCTTCCCCGCCCTCGTTGACCCGTCCGCCGACCCGGCGTCCGCCCCGGCCCCCTCCGGGCAGCCGGTGCACGCGTCGGGCGTCGCCCGCTTCCTGCTCACGGCGGAGGCACAGATCGCCGCCGAGACGGAGCGATTCGCCTCCGCGCTCGACCCCGCCCCCACCGCAAGCACGGGCAGAGCCTGCGTCGCCTCGGCAGAGCACGCCCTGCTCGGCAGGACGTGGCGCGACCTCGTCCGCGCCGGCCTCCCCGCCCTCCTCGCCGCCGGCCGGGCCGACAACCTCCGCCGCCTCCGCCAGCTCGTGATCCGAGCCGGCAGCACCGCGCGCCCCCACTCCGGCGACGCCCTGCCCCCCGGCGAGGAGGCCGTCCTCGCCGCCTTCCGGGCGCACGCCAGGCAGAGCTTCGAGGCAGCCGTCAAGGCCGGCAGAGCCGCGGAGCCGGCCGCCCCCGCGAGCAAGGCAAGGAAGGGCGCGTCCACCCCCAAGGCCGCGGACGGCCCGGGCGTCGTCCCGCTCCTCCTCGCCTCCCGTCGCATCCTCGAGACCGCCGCCCTCGTCATGGCAGGCGCACCCGCCCACGCCGAGGCGACGACGGCCGCCTCCTCGTCCTCCTCGTCCTCCTCGGCCGTCGTCGCCGTGGTTCCCGACCGGGCTCTTGACCGAGCCCTCCGCGAGGCCGCCGCCGACGCCATGTCGGCAGAGCCGGCGGCGGTGAGCGAGGCCCTCGCGAAGCACTTCGACGTCCTCATGCGCGGCGGGCCCAAGGCTGCCGCTGCCACGTCATCGGTGGCGGAGACGGCGGCGACCATCCCCGGTCACGAGGTCGCCGCCTCCGCGGCCGCCTCCTCCTCCCTGCCCCCGTCAGTGGCCGCCGCGGCGGCGTCGGCGTCGGCCGGCCCCCCCGCGACGGACCCCGAGGCGTCGTCCGCTGAGTGCCTCTGGCTCTTCCGCTGCCTCCGCGCCAAGGACGTGTTTGAGGCCTTTTACCGGAAGGACCTCGCCAAGCGGCTGCTCCTCGACCGCTCGGCCTCCAGCGACACGGAGCTCAGCGTGGTGGCGGCGCTCAAGGCGGAGTGCGGGCCCAAGTTCACCGCCAAGCTGGAGGGCATGGTGCGGGACATGGCGGCGTGCCGCGCAGTGGAGGCCGCCTTTGCCAAGGACGGCCCGCCCGCCGACGACTGGGCGAGGGAGGACGGCGCAGCGGACCCCCGCGTGGAGTTCAGCGTGCGCACCCTGACCACGACGCACTGGCCCAGCTACAGCGCGTGGGTCCCCACCCTGCCCCCCGTCCTCTCCCGGCCGCTGGACGCCTTCGCCGGGTGGTACAAGACCGCCCACGCCGGCCGGCGGCTCGTCTGGCAGCACTCGCTCGGCTCCTGCACCCTGCTCGGCCGCTTCCCCGGCGGCCGCAAGCAGCTCGTCGTCAGCGAGCTCCAGTCCGTCCTCCTCCTCCTCTTCAACGGACGCGAGCAGATCTCCTTCGCGGACCTCCGCGGCGCCGTCGGCAGCGCCGCCGAGCCCGACGCCGCGGGCTCGACCCGCGCCGGCCCGCCCAGCGCCGACGAGGTCATCCGCGCCGTCCTAGCCCTCTGCGTCCCAAAGCACCGTATCCTCCGCCGCATCCGCCCTGGCGACGCCCCTGAGCCGGCCGCCTCCTCCTCCTCCTCCTCCAAGCCGCCGTCGGCGCTGAGCAAGCGCGTCACCGACGAGGACGTGTTCCGTTTCAACGCCGGCTTCAAGAGCCGGCTCCACCAGGTCCGTGTCAACCAGCTGCAGCTCCGAGAGACGCGGCAGGAGCGCAGCGACACGGCCAAGCGCGTGACCGAGGCCCGCCAGTTCCAGACGGACGCCGCCCTGGTCCGCCTCATGAAGACGCGCAAGACCCTGCGCCACGAGCAGCTCGTCGCTGAGTGCGTCGCCCAGCTGCGCTTCCCCGCCCGCCCCGCCGACATCAAGCGACGCATCGAGTCGCTCATCACCAGGGACTACCTCGAGCGCGACGACGACGACGGCGCGCTCTACCACTACGTCGCGTAAACGGCTCTGCCGCCACGTCGAGCAAAGGGCACCGTGTGTGGAGTGCGCGCGACCCGCCCCCTGCCGGAATCGCCGACGCGCCCAATGCCGGAGCGCGCGACAACGCCGGCCGTCGTGATCGGCGCCCGCTGCATTCCGGGCGATGCCGCAGCGCACACGCAACCACGGGCCGATCACGAAGCGCCGCGGCTCAGCGGCCGCCCCCGGGCACGGCGCGCAGGAAGGCGTCGAGGTGCTTGTGCTGGTGCGACAGGAAGTCCACCTCCTGCCGCCGCGTGCGCTCGTCCAGCTCCCGCCGCTCCCGGTTCCGCCGCTCCTGCACCGCCAGCCGGTTCCGCAGGGCGAGCGTCCGCGCCTCCAGCGCCGTGGTCTCGTCCCGCAGCCGCGCCGCCTCCTCCTCCATGGTCGGCACCCCCTCCTCCGCCTGGATCTGCTTGCGCACGCCGAACACGACGGAGGCGTCGAACAGCGTGCGGTACGCGTCAACGGTCATCAGCGCCTCGTTGCGCACGCGGTGCAGCAGCAGGCCCCGCTCCGGCGACGACAGCGCCGCCTGCCGGATCAGCTCATCTGCGCGGATGCCAAGTCGGCGGGCGCGCCGGGGCTCAGGTTGGGGACGCGGCACCGCGAGCCACGACCACCCGAAGCCGCGCAGCGCACGGAGCACCAAGGGTCCTCACCGAGCGTCTGCCTGTATAGCTCCTCGCGCACCGGACAGATGCCGGACTCCCTGGCCTGGCGGTGAAGCAGCCTCCTGTCCAGCGCCGCCTGCAGCGTCACAACATCGGCCCTGGACGCCGGCGTCTTGCTCGTGTACTGCAGCCAGCTCGTCCCGTCGCGCTGCTCCCAGATCCTGCAGCAGCCGACACGCAGGAGGCCAAGGGGCATGGGTCACGGGGCACGGAGCGCCTGGGCGAGCGCATGCGAAAGCTGGCCGTTACGCTCCCTCCGCTCGGCGGGCGCTCAACGGGACCTGATCTCACCGTGGGGGCAGGATGCTGTTGATAACTTCCTCAACATGAGCCTCCGCGGCGCCGCCGCGCTTCGGGAGGCCGGTGCCCTCGGCAACGGCAGCGGGCGGGCCGTCGATCTGCATCGGCCTTTCGAACTGAATCAGCGTGGCCGGAGGGTCCGCGTGCGCGCCGGTGCCGCTTGCGGCGGATGCTGCCATGCTCAAAACTGGCGCTGTGAGGCGGCGGGAGCTTCTGGGTCGCCGTGGCCAGGCGATGATGGTGTGGCTCTGCAAACTCCAACCCCGAGCGGCCAAGCATGGTTCGTCGCTGTGGCACGGGGCATGTCGATCGATTAAGTAATCACTCGCGGAAGCGGGGAGGGCGCTGCCGGTCGCTGGCTCCGGGGGCTCAGGCCTGTGGCTTGAGCAGCTCCAGTCCCGCGATTATAGCCAGCTCCTGCAAGCCAGGCGCCTCGTACTTGTGACCTCCAATCTCGGCTGCAACGGTGCGCCTCCTTGTTGCGCGCACGACAGCCGTGAAGTCTTGGCCACTGGCAGTGACGCCGGTCAGGCAGAGCTTGCCCAGCGTCGGCAGCTCGCCCGAGATGTGAGCCATTGCCGCCGCAGCGCCGGCAGCAGAGCGCGCCTTGACCTGAGCCCTGACCTCGCGGGCAGTGAGGACGCCATCGACCGTGCTCCCCTCCCCGCCGATGATCCTGTGTTTTAGCTCGTCCCCACACGCCCATCCCAGCACCCGGAACGAGCGCACCAGCCACCCCAGGCGGCGGCACCACAGGTTGATGCCGTCCTCGTGGACCACAGCCACCGCTGTCACCTCCTTGCTCATCCAGAAAGGCTCTTGCAGCGGCAGCACCAGCGTCTTGACGTCGGGGCTGTTGTCGGCGGCCGGTGCGGCCCAGCCCATGGCCCAGACGAAGCGGTGCGCGTCGGCGGCACCGAGGTACGCGATGGGCCGGCTGTACCCGACGGCCTCTCTCAGGACCTCGTTGATGACGCCAGCCAGCATGGCGGGCGGCCACAGGAACCAGCAACGACGGCACCGGGCGGTGCTGGGTGTGAGGCCGCTCCTCGCACCGCTCAGGTCCTCGCTGACGAAGATGGCACCCTCGAGCGAGCGGCAGTGGGCCTTGGCCTCGACAAGGCGATCATAGACCAGTTTGGCGACGACCTCTGTGAGGTTGCTTCCCTCGACGTCTGACATGTGGACAATGTGCCCCAGGCGCGGCGATGCGATGTACCGAAGATTCGGGCTCGTGCCGCCCGACGGCAGCCTCCCCGTGGCTTTCATCATGCCCACGGCGCCGTCCGCCTTAGCAGCGGCCTCGTCAGGCGAAAGGATGTTTCTCGCCTGCACCGCCGCCCATGCCACGCCACACGCCCTCGCAGACGTTTCCTTGAGCTCCTGCAGCTCCGCTTCGATCTCGCCCGACGAGGCTGCCGTGCCCTTGTGGAGCTTGGCAGCCACCTTCGCGAGCAGACCCGGCACCTTGCTCGTGGCCGTGACCAGTGCCGAGTCTCCGAGCACCCTGACGGACTCTTTGTGCGCGCGATGGGTCGGATTCGACGCGACGGCGTCCCAGTCGATACCACCTGCTCTTAGGTCATCGGTGTCGAACAGCTCGTTGAGGCTCGTCCGGCACCCCCACGCGCGCGTGAGCAGGACCTCCGCGGCCAGCCGGGCCGAGAGCCTGTCGATCGCGACGTCGACCACCACCTCGTGCCTGGTGGATGGCTCGAACTTCGAGGAGCTGACAAGCGACTCCACGACAAAGGTCAAGTCCTTGTTCCCCTCTGCCAAGCTGGCTGCGGCCGCGACGAGGACAGGCAGGAGGCCGTGCGAGCCGGGATTTGCAGCCTCGTCAGTCAGGACGCAAACGAGCGTTCTGGTGCCGCACTCCCGCGGCCGGGCGCCCTCCCGGTGCGAGACCGCGAGCGTCGCTGTGCGCCACGACAGCGCATTGGGGGTGGCTGCCGCCGCCGCCCCAGCGGCAGCCGCACAGGCGGAGGCAGTGGCTTCCCCCGCCGGCCCTCTCAGCCCGGTGACGATGGTGGTGCCTCCGCGCTGCAGCTGACTCGCCACAAGGGCTCTAAGGAGTAGCTTGACATCGTCGACCATGCTGCTGTCCTTGCGCTCGCCAGGCACCGTCGCCCTTGCCATGGCACCGAGCGCACAGGGCTCGAGCACGGCGATCGAGCCGTATCCGTTCGCTGCCGCCCGCAGGGCGACAGTCCGTGCCAGCTGCTTCACGAACGTGGTCTTGCCCGTGCCCGCCGTCTCATCAGCTGTCTCGGTGCCCTGCGCGTCCTGCGTCACCACAAACACCGATTTGTTGCGAGATGTGCGCCTGGCGACGACGCGGCGGTAGATTCCGACCTTGGGGCACACGAGCTTGGTGTTGTGGAAGAGAAATTCGCTGTCGGGGATGAAGTCGAGCGCCGGGAGCGGGCCCCAGCGCACAGGCGACTCTGGCACCGCCGATGGGTCCCAGGCCCCCTCACCAGGCATAAGGAACGCGCCTGTCGCCTTAGCTGCGCCGACGCGGCTTTTCATCAGAACCACATGAGTGGGGTCGGCGCCGAAGAATGCGCTGTCCTTCTCCTTGGAGTACTCCCTCAGCCTCCCCTCGGCCCATCGTTTCACATTCAGGAAAGCATGCCTGAGGTTGTCGCTGCTTCGGCTGAAGATCTCGGCGTAAAGCTTGTCGGTAAGGTGCAGTGCAAAATCGTCGGGCAGCTTCCTGCTCTCCTGGATGCAGATCACGTGATCGACTGCGGACACCAAGTCACGGATGCGGGGCACGCGCCAGCGCATCGCATGTTGCACTGCGGCTGGCATGCATAGCGACCGTATTCGACCTGCGATGGAGAGTCTCGGGCTCACGCGCGCCCCGAGGCGAGCCACGGGAACTCACCGCCAGCCTTGTGGAAGTCGCCAACCAGGAGCTCGGAGTGGCAGCAGGTCAGGACTGCAAGCTCGGGCGTGTGATGCTTGAAGCCTTCCTCGAGCGCTTCGCCAAGGGCCGCCGCGTTGGTCTCCACTCCTCCGCCGTGCTCCGCCTCGAGGGTGACGATCGCACCATCTCTGCCCGGGCGACAGTGAGCCGCGATGTGGATCACGGTCGTGTGCTCAGTCAGCCTGCTCATTGCGTCGAGGGTTGCCGGCTCAATGAGGCAGTCGAATTTCTCCTTCTTGGCGACCTCGACGATGCATGCCGCCTCGGCCCCAACCTCCAGACGGTCAGACCTGGCAACCACATCGCCGCCTGCCCTCTCTGCGACAAAGACCGGCGACGCAAACATGAACCGCACCGTTGGCCTCCCGGAGGCTGCCATCGTTATCCTTCGCTCGAGCCCGCTCGTTGAGCAAGCTGAAGCGATGCGGCCGTGTGGGACCGCGGAGACCCCACGCGGAATGAAACGAGGGTGATCCCGCGCGGACAGGTGGTGCCTGGGCGGAGTGGCGAGCCGTCGAGGAGTTCCGGGCGGTAGATCTGCGGTCCCTGAGGATATCGGCTCCTCGCCCAGCCACGGCCTCAGCCGATGAGAAGCCCTACCCTGTCCTGACCGAGGAGAACGGTCTGTCCGTCCGACAGCTCGGCCCAGTGGGGCCAAGGGGTCGGCCAGTGCTGCGGTGCACGAGCTCCATGGCGATCCGGCACTCTGACGACGAGTGGGAGCACGGCGCCGCGTGAGTGGCGCGGCACGGTAGCTGTGCCCACGGTGTGTGCGCTTGGAGGGAGAGCAGGGCGCGCCGTGGGCTCGTGGGCCTGAGGGGCTGGCGGTGTTTGCCGTAGTGCTCGCGCCGTCGTCTTCGCCACGTCGGCCCCGGGCGCTCACTCTGCCTTGAGGTTCTTGTACACGGTCTCGACGAACCACTGGGCTGCGAGGTAGCCGACGGCGCCGCATGCGATGGCGACGCAGATGCTGATGAGGGAGGAGTAGGCGAAGAAGAAGGCGATCTGCACCAGGCCGTGCATCTGCGTCTTCGCCAGGAGGTAGTAGAGGGAGTAGAGGAAGAGGTAGGCCGCGACGGAGGAGGAGGAGAGGAAGGAGAGCCACTGCCACCGGTGGTTCTCGTGGGAGAGGGCGACGTAGGTGACCACCACGGCGGTGCAGGCCGTCACGATGGCCAGCATCACGAGGACGAGGAGGAGGAAGCCGTAGACGAAGTAGAAGCGGTAGCCCCAGAAGGAGGAGAGCACGAAGTAAGCCTCGATGAAGACGCTGGCAAAGGGCGCCAGGCCCGCGAGGGTCACCAGCGTGGCCGGGTGGGCGTACCACGGGACGACCTCGGGGGTGGGGCGCGGGACGGGGGCGACGTAGTGGAGGCCGGCCGAGGCGCGGCGGGAGGGCGCCGCGGCGCCGGTCGCCGCCACCGCCGCGACGGATCTCCTCCCAGTGATGGTGCCGACGACGACGAGGGGGAGGGAGACGACGAGCCAGACGATGGCGAGGGTGAGGGCGTCGCCGAAGGAGACGGCGTTGATGGTCGAGGAGCGCCACGCGACCACGTTGGCGGGCGCCACGAAGGTGATGGCGGTGGAGGGGAGGACCGATGCGGTGAGGAACATGACGAACTGCCACCGGGGGCTGGCCTTGGGGAGGAAGCGGGCCTTGTACCAGGCGCCGGAGACGTGCCCGGCGGCGAAGGAGGTGACGGCGTAGGCTGTAAGCACCACCGATACGGCGTAGCCGCGGTCGCTGTAGAGGGAGCGTACCACCGAGACGGCGACGACGACGAGGCCCATGCACGCGAGCTGCACCCCGGTGCCGAGCAGGGCCGCCAGCAGCTCCACGTTGGCGGGGCGGCGGAAGACGTCGGCGTGAAGGAGCTTCCACGAGGCCTCGTCCGCCGGCGCGGCGCCGTGGTCGGCCGAGGCGTCGGGCGCGAGGCTGTCGTCGCGGAGGACGGCGGCGATCTGCGCGCTGACGGTGCGGCCGAGGACCATGGCGACGAGGCCCACGGCGCAGAAGACGGTGAGGAAGGACTGGAGGAGGGCGAACCAGTGCACGTGGTGCTCGAAGACGTGGGCCTCCAGGTACCGCGCGAAGCGCTGCGCGAAGGGGCGCCCAGACTGCACCCACTCCACCGAGTAGCTCAGGTCGAACGTCGCCCCCGGCTCCACGTGCACCGGCTTGTCCGCGGTGAGGTTCACCTCCACGATGCGGTTGCCGTTGATGCCGATGCTGATGCGGCGGTGGGTGAAGAGGAAGGCGCGGTCCGCCATGGCCTCCGCCTCCTCCTCCGACACCACCTGCACCGAGTCAGACCACCCCAGGCGGCTCCGCTGCTCCTCCACCGTCTCGCCGTGCTGCTGCAGGTGCTGCAGCGCCTCCTCCCCCGTCACCACCTCCCCGACCATGCCCCACACCGGCAGCTCGTCCACGGACATCTGGTACACGTAGTGGTTCGCCACCGCGTAGTCCAGGAACCGCGCCGCGCCCGCGTCCAGCGACATCGAGCAGATGGGCCTCGGCGGCTGGTCCACGCCGAACCGCACGGGCAGGTCGCTGTTCACCCACTCCGTGCCCTCGAAAACCTCCCCGATGCCCGAGAACCGGTGCTGCGGCTCCAGCACCAGGAAAGGGGCGCAAAATGGCAGCGCGTAGTAGCTGTACGTCTCCTGTGGGTTGTGGTACGGGCCCACGCGCGTGAGCCAGATGGTCACGCTCTCTCCGGGGTCGTACTGCGCCGGGCAGGCAGGCGCGGAGAGCAGGGAGAGGGGATCGCGGGAGCTGGGCCGTGGCAGAATGTTTGCTCACACGCACCATTGCGCGCTCGTCCTCGCGGGCCGGAACTTCCAGCGCTGTCGAGCCCGCGCCGGCGCGCGTGGCGCAAGGCTCGAGCGAGCTCCCCGAAAGCCCGTCCTCCGCCGCGAGCCCGGGTGGCGCTCACCTCATGTGATGCCTCATCTGCGCGGACACACACAGCGGCCGATGCGAGCGCCGCCAGCGCAGCAGCCAGCGAGGGCCTCATGGTGCCGGGCGTGCGGCCTGAGCGGCTGGCGGTCAGGGTGCGCTTGACCACCTCCGCTTCCGGGCAGGCCTCCAGCAAGAGAGGCAACGGTGTGGTCCGCTCGGCCTCGGGCTGCGGCAGGCCCCGCTACGGGACGGAGCTCAGCGCTGCCGGCAGCCGCGAAAAAATGCCGAGAGACCGGCCTCTGCCGGGATCGACGAGGCGAGGTCGTGGGACTGCCCGCCAGGCTCGGGAACAGGACCACTCCCTTGAGGCACGAACGGGGAACCATGGTGAGGACGCCGGGCCGTGCGATGGGGTAGCAGCTGGCGCGCGGG
>Ga0136560_1000160_pt1 | contig 29223 bp, 11 predicted proteins | sample AntRauMeHopE1497_FD_104925 | JGI IMG/M metagenome (GOLD analysis project Ga0136560, IMG submission 104925) | Saline lake microbial communities from Rauer Islands, Antarctica - Metagenome Hop E1 #497 | ecosystem: Environmental > Aquatic > Non-marine Saline and Alkaline > Saline | place... | reverse complement strand
GGGGGGGGGGGGGGCGCCCGAGGGGGGGGCTGGGGCCGCGGGGGCGAGGCGCGGGGGCGGGACGGCGGCTCGGCCGCTGCTGCACGGGCAGGGCCGATCGGAGAGCGAGGAGGGGGACGGCACCCGGGCGGGCGGGTCGCGGGGGGCGGGGCGGACGCACGCTCCGGAGGATCCGGGGCTGGCGCTCCTGACCACCGCCCGCTGCCGCGTGGTGGCCATTCAGGTGGTGGTGCCGCCCCTGCTGCTCCTGCGGGCCGTGCTCTTCCTCCTCCGCCCGGCCTTCGGGGTCAGGCTCGGCGGCGCCCTGGGCGCAGTTGCCTATCCGTGGTTCTTCTACCCGGTCCCTGAGATCGTCGCGGGCTGCCTCGTGCTCCTCGTCACCGCCCCGCACGGCCGCGACGGCACGGCCAGGGGCGGGCGCGGGGCCTGCGCTCTCTGCTGCGCGTGCGTGGCCGCCACCGCGCCGACGTGCTGTATTGAGGCCGTCTTTGCAGCCGGCCGCTGCTGCTGCTGCTGCTGCTGCTGCCGCCCCGACGGTAGCGAGGACAGCCTCGAGCGGCTGGAGCGGGACGCCGCGAGGCTCCAGGGGCCCTTCGGCGAGCGCCTGCTCTGGCGCCTGGCGGGGAGGGAAGGGAGAGAGATGCTGGAGCTGGTCATGCGCACGGGACCGGCTCTCAGCGAGCGCGACAGCGCCGTGAGGATGACCCCCGAAGGCGCCGCGGCAGCGGCCACAGCGGACGCACCGCCTCTGGCAAGCGGCGCACGCGCGAGGTCGCCGCCTCCCGGCGGAATGGCTCCGCAGCTAGCAGCGCGGGAGGCATCGACGACGGACGGATGGGTCTGACGCCCACAGTGCGCGCTTGTCCGCAGGAAACGCTGCCAGCCACCCATTCTGGTCCCCGCGACCTAGCAAGAGATCACACAAGGTTGGAAGTGCACACACAGCGCGTTGACCATGTCAGTCGCGCCCCAGGGGAGGTGACGTTGCGCTGCGAACACATTCATGCAGAGGCTGCCTCCGGCTCCCGTGGCCTTGCAGTCTTGGCACACGCGCTGGGCTCGCCCGGCCGCCCCTCAAGCCTCCTTCCAGTAGTCTCCCGGTGTCGGACATGATTGACGTGCGCAACCGCATCGTGCGCAGCCTTCGGAAGCGGCTGCTCGGCGCCGAGAACAAACGGTTCAGGGACAAGATGCACGACCCGCGCATCGTTCACCTGCGCGACGAGAGCGCCTTCCTCCTCGGAATCATCAACGTGATGGTCACGGAGGGCGTGCTGCTGGCCCACCCGGCCGCGTTTTCCACCTGGTACATGCTCTGGCTTCCCACGCTGATGATGATCCGGGCGTTTTCGTACGCGCGCAAGGGCTGGCAGGTCTTCATGCTGGACTTTTGCTACACTGCCAACGTGCTGACGGCCGCTGCCCTCGTGCTTCCGGCATCGTGGCTGTTCTGGATGGCGTTCGTGGTCGCGAACGGCCCTGTGGCCACGGCGATTCTGGCTTGGCGCAACTCCCTCGTTTTCCACGACATCGACAAGACGACCACCGTCGTGGTTCATGCATTCCCGGCCCTGGCGACGTTCTGCGTGCGATGGCTGGGTGCGTCGGCCGGCGGTCAGTTCTTCTGTGACCCGGGGTTCGGCCTTCGGCTCGACTGGCTGCGCAACGTGTGGCCACAGAGCGTGTGGGAGGCAGCCGCCGATGCCAGCAGCGACTCTTGCGAGCAGCCACCCTCGTACATGTGGCTGTGGTTCCTGGGCGTCGCCTTCTACGTCCTGTGGCAGGCGATGTACCTGGTCGTCACGGAGGTGGACTGGCTGCTGGGCGGCTGGCTGGAGCGGAACCCCGACAAGCAAACATCCATGCGCTGGCTGGTCCGTGCGAAGGACGGAGCAATGCACCGCGGGTCGCGAATCGTCTGCGAGGCGCTCGGCTGCCTGAGGAAAGACGAGGAGCTCACTGCCACGCAGACCAAGACCAAGGCCATCTTTGTGTGCTCGCAGCTCGTGTTCACGGCCGTCACGCTCATCCCCGGGGTGCTTTCGGCGCTTTGGTTCGAGTTTCACGCCCTGTGGCTCCTGCTGCTGCTGGTTGGTGCGGCAGCAAACGGGGCCCGCTACTACGTGGAGGTGTTTGCCCGCAAGTACGTGCAGGACGTGGAGAAGAAGTGGTCCGAGACTGTGGAAAAGGCGGCCCAGCTGGCGGCCGAGGCGGCGACGAGCGGACCGGGCGGCGAGCACGACGAAAGCCGAGGGGCAGCAGCTGGCAAGGAGCACGCACCGTCTCGCGACTGAGGCCGGCTTGCGGTACGCATTGCACTCATCGATCCGATTGTCCAGCGGAAGGCTCGGGCATACAGGCGGAGCAGCCGATGAATCCGAGAGCAGGTTTCCCAGGCCTTTTGTTTGTCTGCGCTCGGCCAACGTTTTTTTCAACTCGCTCACCGTCTTCTCAACTTGCCAGACCCGCATTCACGCACCTCACCGTCCCCACTCCGCGCACACCAACCGTGCCCGTACACGAGACTCGAAAGGTGTCTCTGGTCCTTACCGAAAGGCGGCCTTCCAAGCCGTGAAGTTCGCGTGTTCACAGGCTTGGCGGCCTTGGGGCCCAAGCGTTCGTCCGGCCTGGCACCGCTCGGGGGGGGCGGCCCTGGTGCACCCAGGCCTCGCGGCACGGCGAAGGCATTTCACAGCAATGCAATGGTGTGCGGGATACACTGCCTTGGCGCTCATCCTCGTCGCTGCCTCAAGGCCCGGGGCCTCCGTGCTTTCGTCATCCGCCCAGTGAGAACTGCCGGCCCCCGCACGGGCTTTGCTTTGGCAAGTGGGACGGGTGTGGGTGGTCTTGCATGGTTCAGGTTCGGCACTCACGGCACGCGGCGCGTGAGCGCGCGTGTTTCATCGCCGAGAGTCCCGGCTGTGTTTCGTGCGCAGGTTCCAGCGCCGAGCTGCCGTGCAGTATGGACGATCATCGACTCCGTCAGAGTCATCAGGCTCTGATTTGGGGCTTCATGGCGGTCTCAGGCCGGCTCAGGTGCCGCTCACGCATGTGGCACGAGCACGCCTGCCAGCTGTCAGCAACGTCGCCGCAGGCCCGACGGGTGGAGCTGAAGCCTCACCCTGGCCCCTCAAGGTCCCAGGCCGTGAGCCGCCCGAAGGCCTCAGCGAGGAGGCGCTGCATGGCCGGCCGGCACGCTTCGGTGATGCCTCAGAATCGAAGCGCCAAAGTGAGCCCGCTCGCATTCCTGACGGCGGGTCTACAGCCGCACAGCACCACTTGTCGGGGGCGACACGTCGACTGCAGATTCAGACACCTTCCAGCTCCTCACCGCTACCGATTACCACTGCGACAATGGCCCCGTCTGCTAGCCCGTCGTGAGAAACCGTTGAGTCGATGATCGTGCGGCTCGCCCTGGAATGCTGCGACAGTGACATGAAGGCTGGTGGGTGCTTCGTGCGCGTCCGTACTCATTCTCGGTCGATGCTGAAACTGTACCAATGGCTGTAGTATCCGGATCCGTCCTCTGCTTGTCGCAGGGGCACGCCAGTAGCCACTGCGGCGCCTGCCACGGTGACGGGAGCGACTCTGACCGCTATCCCGCAGAACGGGAGCGCCACGGTCTGCGTGTTTGGGAGCGGCTTCCTGGCACTGGACGCCTTGAGTAGAGCCAGCTCGGCGGTATACCTGGAGCGGGCCGGCTGGCTGACCGGCTGCGACGTTGAGCGCTCGAGAGTCTGCTGCGATGCTATGCCCGGTTTTGGCCGGCGGGGCTTGTTCGTTAGAACAACGAACGCATTTGGCTCCGCAAGATGGGCCAATTCGACGCCTTCTCAGCCCTCGGCATGGGTGCAGTACCTTCAGCCTCAGGTGGCGCGCGTTTCCACCAGCCTGAGCTCTGACGAGCTCTCGCAGGGGGGAGGTACCCTTCTTACCATGCACGGCGGCGAGCTGTTCGCACAGGCCAGCTTCGGTGACGTCAGCAATGAAGTTGCTGTGCGTGTCGGGTCAAGGCCATGCAAAGCCGTGCAGACCACGAGCGACGGACGATCCTTGAGCTGCGAGGCCCCACCAGGTGTCGGCGGGCCCCTGAACATCACCGTGACCGCCGGAGGGCTTGTCACGGTGTTAGCTCCGACGGCGTCTTTCCGAGGCGGAGTTGTCAGCTCCGTGTCCCCAGCCCGGGTCCTGCAGACCAAGTTCTCGACTCACCTTCTGCGCATCATGGGCTCAAACCTCGGGCGCAGCGCGGATGACATCTCCTCGGTCACTGTTGGAGGGATCACATGCACCAGCGTCACTTTCGTGAGCTCCGCAGAGCTCGAGTGCGTGGCCCCTGGGTTCGGATTTGAGGGCTCCGACGTCGTGGTTTACCATGGCAGCGTGCCATCACTTGGTGGAGAGGGCAAGTTCTCTGCGTCTCGGCAACCCGTGATCTCGTCGATCTGGCCCAAGGTGGCGCCATCCTCAGCCAACCCGGAGGTCACCATCTTCGGCGCAGACTTTCCGACCGACCCTGACGATGTGGACAGCATCACCATCGGAGTCTTCCCCTGCCGGGGCATCTCGGTCATCTCACCGGCAGAGATGCGGTGTCGAGTGAGCCCTGGGACGGGTGCAGGGCACCGAGTGGGCATGATGACCGCCGGCGGGTTCGATGAGCTCGAGTCGACGGCTGTGTTCAGCTTCTCCGCCCCAGCCGTGTCGCGCGTCGTGCCTGGCTTCGCCTACGCCGTCGGCGTTGCCGGGACAGAAAGCTTCATGATCCTCGGGTCGAACATGGGCCCTGCCGGGGCCCCACCACCGGCTGCACGAGTCGGAGGCATCCCTTGCTCCAACACGACGCGCATCAACCAGACCGCAGTCCTTTGTTCACTGAGCAATGTGTCGTCGTGGCCAGGAGCAGCTGCCGCGGTCGTTGTCGACGGGCAGGGCGGGTCGCTCGCAGACGCCATTCGCGTCCAGCCCTTGCCCGTGGTGTCGCTGTTGCTGCCGGGGGGCGGTCCCACGCGAGGCGACACGGAAGTGACAGTGACTGGGGCGGGTTGGGGGCCGTCGGAAACCGACCTCGTGAGCGTGTGGGTCGGGACGCGGCGGTGCGCGAAGGTGGTGTGGGAGTCAGGATCACGGCTCCGCGCGACGGTGCCAGCGGGCACGGGGGTCGATCATGGCGTGCACGTCGTGACGAGACGCAACGGAAACTCGTCCAAGTCGCCTGGGCCGCTCTCGGTGTTCTCGTACGACGCGCCCCGTGTGACCAACATCACACCGCAGTGGGTGTTCTCCGGTAACCTCAGCGCTTTGATCACGCTGGCTGGTGAGAATCTGGGGCACGATGGCTCAGTCGTCCCCCAAGTCCGGGTCGGCCACGCTGCATGCGACGTGGCGGCGTGGAGCCATGAATTCATTCGCTGTGCTCTGGCGATGCAATCGTTCGGTCCTTCGACCACGGTCGAGCAGATTGCTCTGCAGGTCGACGGCCAGAACGTGACGAATGCTGTGACACTGGAGGTCATCGGCCAGCCCGTCGCCCTGAGCTCAGACCCTCGCGTCATCCCCGTGCAGGGCTTCCGGGGTCTCCGTGTCGTTGGCGAGTCGTTTGGCAAGGAGCCGGACGACGTGATGTCCGTGTCTGTGGGGCCTTACGCGTGCAACGTGACAAGCTGGTCGCCTTCACGCCTCGAGCTCAACATTCCGCCGGGAGCAGGGGCTGGGCACGAGCTGGTTGTTCTAACGCGGGGCGGGCGGCGGAATGCCGAGCCACCGCTGGTCTCCTTCCGGCAGGCTGAGATTGACTCGGTCTCCCCTGAGTACACGTTCCTCGGTAAGACAGACCAGGCATTTGTCATCAAGGGCAGGCAACTGGGGGCGAGCGCCACAGATCTAACCTCAGCATCCGTCGGCGGAAACGACTGCACCTTGGTCAGGTGGATCAGCTCCACCGAGATCGTGTGCGAAGGCACTGTGGGTGCCACGTGGCCAACGCGCAGGATCTCAGTCACGGTCGGAAACCAGGCCGCGAACAGCTCTGATATCTTCGTTGGCCTTGGCAGGCCAGAGATCCGGCGGGTGTCTCCGATCCAAGCAGAGGAAGGCGAAACCGTGACTTTGCTGGGGCGGAACCTCGGCCGCAAGTTGGAAGACATCCTGGACATCCGAGTCGGTCGATTGGGAGCCGACCTTGCCACGGCCCAGGTCATCTCAGAGTCCGCGGTGTCGTTTCTGATGCCGCTGAAGCCGCCTGATCTGCTCGCCCTGGCTGAGAACGACCCCATGGTCCTTTCTGAGCTACAGGTCACAATCACCACAGCAGGCGGGCTCAGCTCAGACGGAGGGGGGGCGGGCACGCAGGTCTCCTACTTTGGGGCGGGTCAGGCCGTGTCTGAGCAGTCCAAGTACGTCGCTGGCTGGCGCCCGCCTGGCATCTCATCGGAGCTGCAGCTTCGCTGGGCGTTTCGGCAGGACAACGCGAGCTCCGAAACCCTTCCGCTGACCGCGTTCGAGGTAGTCACGCGTGCCGTGACATCTTCGTCATCAGTTCCGGCGGCCGGGTCAAACGACACGGGAGATGGCATCACGGAGAGCAAACGAGTGGATGACATTCGTATGACCCGCATCGATACGACGGAGGGGCTCGTCGTCTACAGCTACAGCACCCTGGCGTTCTCGAGGGCGCCCCTTCAGGTTCGGATCCGCGCACAGAATCCCACCGGCTTTGGCCCATGGACGAATTGGTCCGAGGGAATCCCCGAGGCCTGCGCAATGGACCGCTTCCTCCAGACTCACCTGCCGCGGCAGGAAGACCAGGTGTGCGAGGCCTGCCCCCCCGGTGCGTTCTGCGGTGGCGGGACAAGCGCCGAAGTGACCGCGATGCCGGGATTCTGGCGCGTGCCGTGGAGCCCGAACAAGCTCGGATTCCGAAAGTGCCCTTTCCCACAGGCTTGTCTGGGTTATGCAGTCGAGCCAGGACCTCCCCCCGGCTCACCGTCCCAGGACAATTCTACCGCCGAGGGTGGGGCGCTCACTAACTTCAGCAGCAGCTTCCCGACTCTTAATTCTACGCTGGCGCAGCTTTCCCGGGTCTCGCTCCTATCAGATGAGCAGAAGGGCAGGCCCCTCGAGCAGGAGGGATGCGCACCAGGCTACTCGGGCGTGCTCTGCGCGAGCTGCGTTCCCGGATTCACCTCCAACGCCCAGGGATGCGCCCGGTGTCCGGAGCCTTGGACGGCGCTGCTGCAGATCGCGGGCATCGCAGTAGGGATCGGAATGGCGGCGGCATGGCTCGTATCCGGGGCGCTCAGCACAAACAAGAAGCTGAGCTCAAACAAGGTCCCGGCCCTCCGCATCACGTTTAGCCACCTCCAGACCATCGCCATCGCGGCCTCCTTTGACATCCAGTGGCCGATCGAGCTCTTGACAATGTTTGAAGGGATGGACTCGTCGACCTCGGTCACCGCAGTTGTCTCCACGGAATGCATCACTCCGCGGTCGTTCACCGCGGCAGTATCTCCAGGCGGGTCGCAGTTCTTCATCAACGCGCTGGTCATCGTCGCGTCCCCTTTGATCCTCTTCGTGCTGGCCTCGACGTACTGGCTAGGCATGGTACCACTGGCTCGTGCAGCGTACGGTTGTGCCAGGGCGGTGTGCGGGCGTCACAGCGGCGGCGGAAGGAAATGGCGGCCTCCTCCTCAGGAATCCATGAAGCCAAGGCTCCACACCACGGTAACGAACCCCATGGCCGCAGCAGACCGCAAGGAAGCGGCAGGTTCCCATGTCAGAGCCCCCAATCGCAGCCCCAGCTTTGCCAAGGCTAGAAAGTCTGTCAGATCCGAGCCAGCCGGACAAGCGAGCCAGTGGTCTCGCCTTCTAGTGAACTTGCAGGTCACCGTCACCGTGCTGTTGTTCGCCTCTCACATGTCCGTGACCAAGACGAGCCTCCGGTTGCTGACCTGCTATGACGTGCTGGCCGACGGGCAGACGGAGCCGATGCCGCAAGGAACTGAAGAAATTGGCGACAGCACGCTTGGCCAACAAGGCTTCACTGACGCGTGTTCTCAGCCCTGGCTTCAGCACCGTCGGTTGCTCGCCGACCCCAACGTGTGCTGCAACGACCCGGCCACGTGGACTGTGATGCAGCTGCTGGGGTTCCCAGGCATCGTGCTCTTTGCACTTGGCATTCCAATCGTTGCGATGGTTGCCATGACAAGGCTGTACCGCAAAGACGGGGGCGAGTCCATGTCCCGGCAGCAGCGACCCTCCGGACACCAGGGTGGTCAGCGTAAATCTCCGCTCCACTCCGAGGACGGGGCCAGAAAGTACGGGTTCCTGACCAAGGGGTTCAAGCAGCAGGCATACTTTTGGGAATGCGTCGTGATGCTGCGAAAGGTCGTAGTGGCAGCCATTGCCGTTTTCATGGCCCCGCTAGGTGTGACCACCCAGGTATACGCCTCCCTGCTCCTCATCTTTGCTCTCGGGCTGGTGCAGGCGTCTTTGAGACCTTACAAGGACTCGCTCTTGAACGCTCTGGAGCTGTCCGGTCTGGTGTGCGCATTCGTGACCATGCTAGGGGGCCTTTTCTTGGGCGTTGGCTCGGATAGCTCGTCTGTGAAGATCCCACAGCTGCAGATCCTGCTCATGACCTGGCTGGTCATCGCGGCGAACGCCGGGTTTCTCGTCTTTGCGGCCTCGGTCGCTCTGACGACCAAGAAGACTTTCGCTGGCTGTGCTGCGGAGTTCCGCAGATGTGGCTGCTTCGGTCGACGCCATGCCGGTCAGGGCGGATCGAGCTGGTGCCACAAGCCGGCAGCGCAGGATGCAGCGCCTGTGGGGGCGCCACCTGCTCCTCGTCGGCGCAGCCGCAAAAATGCCAAGAAGTCTTCGCGCCTGCCGGGCAGCCAGAGATCCTCGGAGAACGTCCCGAGTGGGAGCGCGCTGAGCAGAACTGTCAGCTTTGCATCGTCCCTTGGTGATCCTGGCGGCAGAGGCACTGTCTTGGACACGCAAGCCGCCGGCCCTGCCCTTAAAGCAACAGCAGGGATCCCACGCCCCCAGGCTCGAGTCGTTCTCGCGTCGGCAGCTGAACACCGGCCCGGGTCAGCACCCATGCTGCTGTCTGGTTCTTCGTCGCCGCAACCCCGCACGCCCAAGGCGACGGTGCGGCGCCCCACCATGCCGTCTCCTAAGACCCACGCCCTGCGTGGAGGCAAGGCTGTCGGAGTGAAGCCGGCGAGAGTGCGGCGCCCCACGATGCCCTCTCCCGCAGCCTCCACCTTGACTAGCGGCAGCGGTACCATCGCGAGGCCAGCAAGAGTGCGACGGCCTACGGTGAGCACCCCAAGTCCAGCACCGTTGGCGGAGTCGATGGTGAAGCCGACGACGCCGCCCACCGGGAGGAAAGTGCCTGTGCCTCAACTCAAGACCTCCGTCAGCGAGACCAGCAGTGTCGAGTGCTGAGCGATGGCCGTAAGCAGCCTCGTCGGCGAGGCTGAACGCCCTGCTCATGATCCAGGGACAAACTTTTCTGGCCCGGTGGCAGATTGTTGCAGTGCAAGACTAATGTGAATGATTGGTCATGGGTGTGCCTTGAAACCTCGTGCACACGACCAGGCACGCGCAGTCAATCTAAAGGTCTTACCGTCCCTGGCGCAGCAGGGAGGACAGCGGAAACTAACAGGCTGTGGAGTTTGAAGCGCTTGATTCGTTCTGGCTAGGAGAGGGCATCCAGCGCCTCGGCGCCGATCGGCACATCGCTGCCGGCGCGCCCCGCCCCAGCAGCAGCAACAGAAGCAGCAGAGCCAACGCCCCCGCCGTGATCGTGGCCGCCGTCATCATCAAGCCACATGGATCGCTCTGCGGGTGCAGACAGGGCCCCCAGCCCGGTGTCAGCAGGGAAGCTATAGCTGCCGCTGCCCGAATCAGTACCGTTTGGGCGCAAGAGTCGGGTGCCCATGGCCGCCCAGCCAGAGGTCGCCAATGCTTCGCGCCCCATCGCAGCTGATTCAGCGGGGCGGTCCGACGACACGCCGGGCTCTGCTGCCGCCGCAAAGCCCCCGGGCAAGCCGGGCGGTGGTGCATGACTGCCTGAGCCGGTGCCCGGCGCGGATGACGAGGGAGCACACCCGTACGCGTCCGCGGGCGAGTACTGCGTGGATGGCACGTCTCGATACGCCCCGGCGTGGAAAGCGGAGCTCGGCAACCCCGCATGGCCGGCGGGGGCGTGCCCAGAGGGAAGCGGGGGGATCCCCCGCCCGTCCCGGGATACGAATCCCGCCGAAGCGGGCACGTGGCCCACTCCGCCGGGCGCGTGCGCCGAGGGTGCGGGAGGGTATGAGCCCGCAAAGCCCGCCTGGCCCCCACCTTCGGTGTAACCGCCGCCATACCCGGGTGCAGGGCCGTACCCCAGGTGCTCGGGGGCGAACGACGCGGCGCGAGGGTCCATGCCCACGCCTCGGCGCGCCGGCACGCGCTCACGGTATGGTGCGGGGCGGCCGTACCCGTGAAGGCCGACGCTCGCGCCGGTGTCCGTGTCGGTGTCGACGCTCGCGCTGTCCATCGTCCTGGCTGCGGTGCGAGGGTGCGGCGGCAGCGCCGAAGCACCCTGGTGGCCCTCGCGCCCGTTTCGGCCGTCGGGCATGCCAGCCCTGGGGTCGGGGCCTCCGCGGACGAGGTATCCGGGCGGGGCGCCCCCTTGGGCTGCGTAGCCGTAACCGCCCCCCGGCGTACCCACGCCGCCGTACGGCGGGTCGTACCGCGGGGGCGCCGGCTGCGGCCAGTAGCCGATGCGTGCCCCCGGCTGCTCGCCGCCCCCGGGGTGACCCCCACCGGCGTAGCCGGGCTGCCCGTGCCCGTACGGGTGCGACGGCCCTTGCAGCAGGATGGCACCGGGGGGCAGGGGGGAGCCGACGGGGAGGACGGCGCCCACCCGCACCATGGTCTGGCGCCCGTCAGGCCCAACGGAGACGACAGGGATGGACACGAGCTGCTGGTGAGGGCCGAGGCCAGGGTGCGCCCCGCCGCCGGGTCCGCCGGGTCCGCCGGGTCCGCCCATCATGTGAGGGTGGGGCCCGCCGGGGTGGCCAGCGGGCCCGGCTGCGTGGCCGGGCGGCCCCATGCTCCCGTCGGAGCGTGCGGCCATCCGAGCCCGGGCGAGGCGGCCCCCGCGCTTCCCCCGCCGCCTGCGCCGCCCGCTGCTCGTCGTGCTGGCCGCGCTTGACGGCGCGGGCGGGTGCGGCGCGATGAGCGAGACAGGGCCGTCGGAAGCCGACGAGAAGCCTGTGCCGTCCGACCACATCGGGAGCCCGCCCGGCCCGATGCCCGTCGGCATCGCCTCGACCGGACGCACCGGCGGGGCCTCCCCCATGCCACCCAGGCCCACGGGCATGCTCGGTGCCTCCGCCCCCTCGGCGGCCGCGGCCGGCGTCGCCTCGCTCCCCACTTCGTCCACGGACACCAGCCCGCCCTCCGCGGCCCCGTCGCCCTCCGCGTCCGCCCCTGCGGCTGCCGTGACTGCAGACTCTCCGTCGTCGTTGCCCTGTGCGTCCATGAGGTCGTCGTTGTCGCGGTCACCCGTGGCCGCCGTCGTATCGGCGTCCTCGCCCTCCGCGTCGAGCTCTCGGGCGGCGGGGGCCGGGCCCGGAAGGGACGCCTCTGGCGCCGCACCTGCGCCGGACGCAGCCCCGCTGGCGTCGCGACCATGCGCATCGCTCGCCGGTCCGCCCCAACGCGACGCGGGCTCAGCCCCGCGCCCCCCCGAGGAAGCGGCGGCGGCGGCAGCTGTACGCACCCTCTCGCGCTCGGCCGCCTCCACGTCGGCAGCGGCGGTCAGGGTGGGCGGCACGGACCTTCCCGACGACCGCAGGCCGGCCACGAGGGCCGAGGCGCCCACCCCCTCCAGCTCCATGGTGAAGCTGTCGCCCAGGGCGTTTCCCGACGCGCCCACGCCGCCGAGGACCAGCATGGTGCCCCGCTTCCCCGGGCCGGGGACGTGGACCGCCCGGTGCCAGAACCGCGGGGTGGGGCTCATCCTCGGGGTGACGGCCGCGCACGTCTTGGTGTGCAGGTCGACCAGGTGGGTGTCCAGGGACAGGCGGGAGCGGCTGGTGCTGCCGCCGAAGACCACGAGGAGCGGCGTCCCGGGCACGCTGGTGCAACTGTGCCCGGTGAGCGGGGGCAGCGGCGTGCCCTCGAGCCGGCACTCGTCCCAGCGCAGCGTCGGTATGTGCAGCGTCCACAGGTCTCCCAGCACCGCCTTGCCCGTGTAGCCGCCGCTGATGACGAGGTGCTCCCCCACCACGGCGGACGCGTGCCCGCTGCGGCGGGGCGGCTGCATGCCGGAGCAGCGCACCGGGAGCCACGCGGCGCCCTTGAAGCGTCCCGACGCGTGGCCCGCGCTGACCGGAGGATGTGCGGCCGGAAGCAGGAACCCGCCGCCGCCGATTGCGTGGGAGATGCGGGCGTCGCCGTCGGGCGTACCCGAAAACTGCAGGACTCCGACGTCGGAAAAGTACCGCGTCCGCCCGCCGTGGCCGCCGTACACCAGGATCTGGTTCAGGTCTTTGCGCGTGACAACAGCATGGGTGTACCTGTTCTTGGGCCAGCCTGCCACGGCGACGCCGTGCTGCTGAGGAAGACCGCCCCAGGCGTCCACGCGGCGCTTCCGCGCGTCCTCGAGGTTCGGCACGTCGTGGCGGGACCACGACATGCTCGAGAGGTCAAGGACAAAGAACTCAGACAGTGGCATGGGCTTGCTCCCCTGTCGGCCCCCGAGGAGGACGAGGCTCCACGGCTCCGACGGGTGCTGGCAAAGCGACGCCCCCCACCTCGCGGACGGCCTCTCGCCGCTCGCGTCGACCGCCCTCCACTGACGGGTTCCGACGTTATACACGTGGAGGTCGTCGCACATGTCGCCATCGCGCAGGCCGCCCCAGACGACGAGGTATTCCTTCTGGATGAGGGCGACGCTGTGTCCCCATCTCCGGGGTTGCGTGCCCTCTCTGGCCTCAATCTGGCGCCACATTCGCTGCTGGTAGGGCAGGCAGGACTTGCAGCTCTGGCAAGGCGCTTCCCTGCGCGTTGTGTGCTGGTTTGGCGGAGGCTCAACTTGTGCTCGGCAAGTTCGCAGCTGCGGAAAGCTCTGCACCGGTTTCTGAGCCGTTGTGCGGGGCGATGCCGCGCAAGCCGAAGTTGACGGCGAGGTCAGGTGCCAAGCGTGATTGAGCCGGGAGACCAGCGGGGCGGGGCGTTTGCCTGAGCGATCCAGCGGATGAGTGACCCGCGCGTGTCACGGCCGTTTCCCTGCCCCGCTGGCCGGGGGCGGTCATCACGAGGCAGCCGCGTACACACTCTCAACCAGCCAGGGCTATCACGCCACCGACGCGGCAGGGCAGCGACGCTGCCGCGTCGCTGCTGGTGATCTCGCCCGGCGCCGGCGCTACGCCTGCTCGTAGCTCATTGAGCGCTCGAGCGCGTCAGCGTCCGCTGTGCGAAGCTCCACAAGCATGTGGGCGCTCTCGGTCAGGCCGAGGGAGGCAAGCGGGGTGTCGTCGTTGGGGATCGGCTGCCGCTCGCAGACGATAGCAACCGGCGTCACGCGGAGCTGCTCCGAGAGATGCGACCACAGGTCGGACGCAACGGCGCCGCGGAGGTCATCGACATCAAACTCCAGGTCCATGGAGAGCATGGTGGTCGGATCCTGCGGAGGCGCGTCGGCCGTCGGAGGCGGAGCACGCACTCTCGGCGGCGGCCGGACGGGAGGCTTCCGCCTCCCTGGGCGAGAGCCCGCCTCCGGACTGTCACTTTGCGGGGCAGGCGCCGGAGCGCCGGCCCCGGCGGCCGGCTCGACTTCGCCGCTGTCAGCTTCCGGCTGGTCGACCGGGCGGAGCGTGGCCTTGAGCGGGGAGAAGCTAGGTCCAGGGGTCGCAGACTCGACGCCCTGGCAGGTTCCTGCCGCAGCGTCCTGGGAGGGTGGGGGCGGGGCGCTAGCCTGCTTCGAGGCCGATCCGTGCGCGGGTGCCTCCGGCCCGGCATGCCTGCGCTCTGATGGCGTCATGCCTCCGACTTCAGCGACGTGCGTGGGGGTAGGGAGCAGGCTTCCGGCGCCGGCCGAGCTGAAGCCGTCGTCGCCGGCTCCTCGCGGGATGTCCAGCGCGGTCACGCGGCCGTCATGACCGCCGGCCCGCTGCTGCCCGGGGGATGGCGGCCGTCCCTGCTCGGACAGCTCCGTGGCAGGCTGAGGGGACGAGGCGCCCGATCCCGAGTCGGCGTCCTCGGCCAGATCGGCGGGCGTTGGCACGACGGGGAACGGGGTACGCTCGACGGTTGGGAGGGGCAGGGAGCGGGGGAGCGAGGGGGCGGGAGAGCGGAGGAAGGCGAGGACGGGCGAGGCGGGCGCAGAGGGGAGCGTGCCGGCCGAGCGTCGGTCGGCGACGCTGCTTCCGCCGCTGAACCGGCGGCGGGAGGCAGGCCATGCGGCCGTGCGGGGGGACGTGGAGCGCGACGACGGGGCCCGCTCCGAGGGCCTGTCCCGGGGCGGCGACCGGCCGCGGTGGGATGTGTCATCGGGGCCCATGAGAGCGAGGAGGGAGGAGAAGGGGCGTGCAGCGTCGGGGGCGGGGCCGTCCTGGATCTGGCGCAGGGGGTCGCCTGCTCTCGTGGCGGGGCTGGGCGACACGGACCTCGAGGCAGGGCGCGAGGGGTCGGAGCGCAGGGAGGGGTGAGGGGCAGGCGGCAGGGCGGGGAGGGCCGGGAGGGTGACGGGCGGCGCGTCGGCGATTGCGTTTGCGGGGAGCGGGGGCCTGACGAAGACGTCGGCGACGAGCGTCCTCGCCGGGGCGGGTAGGTCCCGAAGGAGCAGCGCGAGCTGTGCCGGGGGCAGGGGCGGGCTGTCTGGGCGCGCCGCGTCGCCGGCGGCCGGTCCGTCCCCGGACGCGTCGAGCATCCGCAGCGCGGCGTCGGCGTCGCGTTCCATGCGGTGCGCCGCGGCTTCCACCCGCTCTGCCGCGGTTTCGGCGGCGACGATGGACGCGGATCCCTCGGCCAGGTCGGCGATCGCGAGCGCCTTGTACACGCGGGCACGCTCCTCCGGGTCGGCCGGAAGCGGCCTCCCGTCGAGCTGTGGCCTGACGTGGGCGACCACCGCCGTGCCCTCGCTGGCGTCGCCGGGCGAGAGCTCCATGGTGTGAACGACCATCGCTGCCGCCCTGTCGTCCGGGGTACCCGCCCCCAGAGCTGCCATCACTGCCGAAGCCACGGCACGACCGGTTGTCTGCGAGGGGCGGCAAGGCAGGAAGCCGGGGCCGGAGTGACAGGCGGGGATGGGCGATGGTGGCGGCGGGACGGAGCCGTTGCAAGCGCCCTTGGAGCCCAGGCTCACCTGCATGGCCTCGACGGTGGCTTGGTGGTCTTCAAGGAGCTTCCGCACCGAGGCGACATCACCAGCTTTCGTCGACCGAGAGTCAGCGAGGACGATGGCGTTGGACTGCTCCGAGTCTTGCTCCGCCGTTGAGCTGGGGCTCTGGTCCAGCAGCGCGGTCCTCCACTCTGCGCGCTTTGTAGAGCGCATGGCGAGCAGCGCTCGTCGCTGGCTGGCCTTGGACTTGGTCCGTGAGCTTGGGTCGGGGTCATCAGCAACGCGGGCTCTGGCGGCCACAGGGGCTTGCCCCGTCCGGTCCTTGCCTTGCTTTGATGAGGCCTTTGCGCGAGGTGTTACCTCCGAGGGAAGAGGCGCCTTGAGCGTGGCCCGTTGGCGGTACGCCTCGGGGGATTTCGCGCGCTTGCTTCGACCCACCGACCGCTGAAAGCCCGCTTTCCAACCAGAGGATGGGCTCCCCGCCTGCGGCGGTCGGTTGTCTTGGATCACTTGAACCCCGCCGTCAGGGCCCAGCTGGAGGACGGGCGGAGCCCGGCCGAATCGGTTCGCGGCGCGCCCGGTCACCGGCCATGCCATCCGAGCCCTGTTGCGAAACGCTGGAGCCTTTTCGACTCTCGCTTCGCGCTCCCCGCCGCTGCCCTGCGTCGCACGATGGCGGACCAGTCGTCGTGGTGATGTGCCGCCGCCGTGCGGTTGCGAGAGCAGGGGAACAGGCTACTGCTGCTGCTGCTCGCTCCTGCAGAGCACTTGCCGGCCCTGCGCCGGCGCCCCCGCAAACCAGAGGCCTCGACACCACAATCGCATTCGTGTTCCTACGGAGCGGGGCCCAAGTACACGCGGCCGTCGGGAGAAGTTCTGAGAGCCGATGCGAGCTGCGCTGTGATCCGGGGATCCGCCGCCTCCGTGTCCAGAGAGGGTGCGAGCGCCTCCGCGCGCGCAAGGAGGCCAGGAGTTGCAGCTTCCCTGGGCAGCCGTGCCGATTCCGCGGCCTCGAGCGCGTCGGCCATCGTAAGGATGTCCGGGTCAGAGACGACGGCCACCAGAGCGGCAGCCATCGCCGAGGCAGAAACGCTCGCACCGCCCACGCCAAACACTCGGGCTGATCCAACCGCTGCCCAGAGCCGGGCGGTCGCCCCCACGCGCTTGGCATGCGTGCGCAGCCCCGCCACCGTCGCCTTGGCCTCGGCCGCTGCGGCCGCCACTGCCAGCACCATGTCACGACGAGGGGGCCCCAGGAGCGATGACGTGGCAGCAGCGAAGGAGGAGGGGGACGACACATGAAGCGTCCGCAGCCTCGCAAGCGCCTCGTCGGCCGTCCGCCCGCCCGCCAGCACCGCCCTGGCCCTGGCCGCCGCTCCGGACGCACCCTGGCTCTCAGCCGTGCCGGTGTCGCGCGGCCCCGCCTCCCCCCGCGCCTCCCCAGGGACGCCAGGCGAGGCATTACGTCCGTCATCCCTGAGTGACGCGGCCAGAGCGGCGGCCTGCCGCGCCGCCGCATCGCGCCGCCGCGCTGCCACCATCCCTGCGGCGCCGCACAGCCCCTCGGTGACGTCATGCAGCGCGGCGGCCGCGGCGTCGAGGCCCGCGCGCCCCGGCTCGGGGGTGAGCGCGCCGCCGAGCACGACCGGCACCGGCGGCGGCGGATCGGGGGCGGTGCCGTCCAGGACGCTGTCGGGGTTCCGGACGGCCTGCGGCGGGATGTCTGAGCACAGCTGCTCGCTCACCCACGCGGGGCGGACCCCGCCCACCGCGGACACCACGCACGCGAGGCCCCGGATCGACGGAACGAGCCACCTCCCGCACGCCGGCAGAGCCTCCCACGGCAGAGCCAAGACGACAGAGCAGCTGGCGGCTGCCGCGTCCACGGCGGGTCCGCCGCGCGTCACCAGCGCAGCCGCCCCCCCTGAGGTCCGCGGGCACGGCACGACGGCCACTCCTAGGGCTGCGGCCGCCTCTGCTTCCGCGGTGGTGGTCCGCGGGGTCGCCAGGACCACGGCCGACGGCCCCGCCCAGCCTGAACCCACCAGGCAGCGCACGACGGCAAGGCCGACCGCGCCGCCCCCGATCACGAGCACGCGCTCGGGGCGCCCCGTCGCCGCCGCCGAGGCGGATGCGCCGCCGCCGGCAGCTGAGGTAGCGTCGGTCATTCCTCCCCCCGCAGCTGAGGCACCCGCGTCGCTCACGGTCACAGACGCCATGCTGGGGGATGCAAGGCTCGGGGCCGCCGACTCGCCGACATCCGCCGCCACGGTGCTGCCCGGGCGGCTTCCGAGCCCGATCTCGGCGCAAGCGCTGGACAGGAACGCGCATCGCCAAGCCACCGCTGCGATGCGCTCGCCCCTCGGCATATCGCGCGGGTCTGATGCAGCCCGTGACATTGCAAAGGCAGCTTCCTGGAGCGTGCCAGGCAAGGGTGGCGCCGGAGGACTTTCAGGCGACCCTGGGTCGCCTCGCGGGCCTGAAGGGGCCGCAGCCATCCGCTGCAGCACGAGCCTCGTGGCAAGCTCCACAACGACGGATTCGCTGGTGCGCCCCGTGCCGGCCGGCCGGGACAGCGCGCTGTTGCCGTGCAGCAAGGAGTAAGCCCGCTGCAGCGTCCAAGGTGCGGCCACGACAGCCCCGTCCGCGGCTACATGCGGCACCACAACTGACTGTGACAAGGCCCGGAGCCCGAGCTCAGCGAGACGGTCCCTCTTGGCTCGGGCGAGAGACTCGAGCTCGACCGGCAGCGCATGCACCGGCGAGACGCCGGACGGCGCAGACTGACGGGCCGCTGCGGTCCATCTCGAGTCAAGGGTGAGCCCGCGCAGCAGTTCCACCGGGTCTGCCATGCGAGGGCGAGCGCTTGTGAGTGGGGCCCGGCGCGTTGGCGGTGGAGCCGTGGCTGCAGGGGGCGCGTGACGAAGAAGTAGCCGGAGCACACACGCACAGGCAAGGCAGCCCGGTTCCCATGGCACCTGCCCGTCAGAGCAGCGAGATCAGAGGTCCTCGGCGTCCATGGATGCGTACACGTCAGCGTGGCCGGGAGTCCCGCCGTCGGCCGCTCGCGCCAGCAGCGAGCGGCGAGCGAAGAACCCGGCGATGGCGAGGACGGCGACCCCGCCGATGACGCCGCCAGCAATGGCACCGCCCGGCGAGGCGGGCTCCGGAGCCGGGCCGGGGCTTGTGTGGGGGCTGTGCCGCGGCTGGCCCGACGTGCCGGGGGTCGGGGCCGGCGAATTCGATGGCAGCGGTGTCGGGGAGGGGGACGCCAGCCGGGGCGGCAGCGGCGTTGCGTCGGAGCACACGCCGTCGGTGATGTCGATCCCGACCAGCGTCGTGGTCCCTGACGAGTCGAGGGCCCCCCGGCCGGCCATCGACACGACCACCGTGCACGACGGCGGCACCGCAGCACACCCCGCCGCGGCAATGCCCACGCATGACTCGTGGCCCGACCCCTGCCCCGGTGCCGGTCTCACGACGCCGACAAGCACCGCCGTCGCGTTGCCGCCGGGCGCCGACGCGGCTGGCGTCCCCTCCCACAGCCGGCGGGTCGAGCCGCCCTCGTCCACCACATCCAGCGCGAGCGACGGGGCACCCACGACCCCCGCCGGCCCAGCCACGGCCGGCATCGCCGCCAGCAGCAGCGCCCTGCCGCTGCCGGCCCCGAGCCAGCCCCCCATCACGCCGGCCTCACCCGATAGGCCGTCCGAGCTCCACTGCATCGTCGTGGGCCCGCGGCTGCCCCCCTGCGTCAGGTTCACGAGCCAGGCAACCGGCTTGCCGCCCCCGTACCCGGGCGAAAGCGCCAGCGCCGCGCTGGCCGCCTGCGAGCCGCGCGGCACCACCAGCTGCACCGCCGGCTCGGTCATGGCGTCCGAGGGCACGCCCGGCAGAGCCCTCGCCGGGCAGGGCCGATCGTCGCTCTGCATGAGCGACACCTGCCAAGCAGGCCGCAGCGCCTGGTCGAGGCCCCGCAGGACCACGGCGCTGCCGCCCCCGACCGCCGCGCAGAGGAGCTGCACCGTTTCAACGGCGGCAGCGGCGGCGCCGCCCGCCGCAGGGGCGAGGCTGGCGAACACCGCCCAGCCACGGCCTGGCGTGCCGACGGGCAGCGGCACGTCCGGCCACGCCGACGCTCCCGGCAGCAGCACTGCGGCGCCCGCCATGCCACTCCCACCCATGAGCGCGGCAGGCCCCCCTAGCAGCGGGGATGGCGACTGCGTCGGCCGAAGGGCGCGGCCCCGGGACTCGCTGCTGCCCTGTGCGACCGCCGGACGCCCTGCCGCGCGATGCGCCGCTCCGACGCGCGGCAGAACGAGTGGCGTGCCCATCCAGCAGGCCTTGGTCCCGTCGCAGGCGCACCCCGGCGCGTTCCAAGCGGTCGACGCGACGGTCGAGCCGTTCCCAGCCACGCGCACCGCCCGCACCGAGCCGAGCGTCCATTCCGCGCCCTCGAAGCCCTCGGTGCACACAACGTCCACCTCGGCACCGTCGGCGCTTCCGGCCGCGTGAGCCGCCGCGCAGCCTCCAAACCCTGAGCGCTGCCCCGGGCTTCCAGCCCAAACGGTCCGGGCTGGCCCGCCCACCCCAGCCGGCACACCAATCACGCAAGCTTGCGCCACGCCGGGGAACGAGAGCGCCCCCCTTCCAACGCAGGCGCGGTCCTGGGCCGGCCAGGCAATGGTCGCAGCAACCAGCGTCTCTCCGGCCGCAAAGGCTGGCGGGCCGACGCTGATCCCGCGCACGCCGTAGGATTTGACACTACGGGCCGGGATCGGGGTCGCGGTTGGCCGGGTCTGTGTCCCGTCGCGGGCGCTGAAGATTCCGACTTGAACGGCTTCCAGGACTGTGCCGGACCCGTCGGGCTGTGTACGCGCCAGGACGGGGACCACGAGCTCCCCGCTGGCAGCCAGAAGCCGCGCGTGCCCGGTTGCGTGGCTGAGGTCTCCCCTTCCCACCGTCGTGGCGAACGCAACCGCCGTGCCGGCTGCCTCCGATCCCATGCCGCAAGCGAGCGCTGCCGTGGCTACAAGCGCCCATGCGGGTGACATCCGCGGCATCAGCGCCCTCTCCCGTGCGTCCAGCCCGCTGCCGTGGCTTCCCCTGGGCTCGTCAGGGCAAGAGTGCTTGGAGCTTCAGGGCCTGGCTGCCGCCCGGAGAGCAACGCTCTTTGGCCGTTCGTTGCCCACAGCCGCTCGGGGTGCGCAGCCAACACGATTGGGCTCACAGCCCAGCGCTCGCTTGGTGGCTCACGGACGGAAGTGCGCGGCACAGACTCGTTGCGACCTTCTGCGTCGCCAGGCAGGCACGGCCAGGCGCCTTGCACGCACGGGGTATCACACGGCCCGGACGATCCAGCGCGCCATGCCGGCGAGCTGGTCCACCACGCCTGTCGCCGCGGCGGCGGCGGAGGCCTGCTCCGGCTCGAGAAGCTGTGCGGCGCGGCGCAGCTCGGGCGAGGCCGCCACGACGTCGCCGTGAGCGCGGAGGAGGAGGCCGACGTGGGCCTGGGAGACGTCCATCCACCGGCGGGTGACGACGGCGAGGGCGAGGACGCGGAGGAGAGCAAGGAGGCGGGCCCTGCCGGGGAGGTCGACGTGGCCCATGCAGAGCGAGGTGACGGCGGCGTCGGCCCTGGCCGGGGTTAGGGTTGCCAGGTGCTGGAGGGTGCGCGCGGCGAGGAGGGGGCTGACGCCGCGCAGGAGAGCGAGGGCGCCGGCCGAGACGGCGCGGCGCGGAGCCACGACGGCGGCGCACCAGGCGGCCGCGTCGGCGGCCTTGAAGCCCATCGCGGCGGCGGCGAGGATGTCCGCGGGGGTTGACGCATCGGCAATGTGCAGGCGTGCGGCGTCGCGGAGCAGGGAGTCGAGGCCGCCGTCGTCGGCCCCGTCCTCGTCCTCGTCGTCGTCGTCCTCCTCGTCGCTGGCGTCGAGGCCGGCGGCGCGGGAGAGGGCTGCATGCCCCATGCGCTCCTCCTCCTCGGACCCCGCAGGGGGTGCCGGGGGAAGGGTGGACTCGGGCCCCAGCGACGAGGTCGCCGAGGCGGCGATGGCGTCGAGGAGAGCGGCGAGGAGGCCGCGGACGGGCGAGGAGGAGGAAGAGGGCCGCCCCGCACCGGCGGCGGCGTCAGCGGTGGCGTCGTTTCCGGAGAAGAAGGACGCTGCGGCGTCCATCGACGCGGAGGAGGAGACGGCGGAGGATGCGGTGGTGGAGGGGGGCAGGGCGGCGGATCCGGCCGGGCCGAACGAGGTGCTTAGCCCCTGGGCAGTGGGGAGGAAGAATGGCGCGGCCTCGGGTGCCTTGGGCGCCTCCAGGGGCCGGGACCGGTCCCGGATCGAGTCCAGGTGGGGGAGGGACTCGAAGCGGGAGGCGGGGAGGCCGGAGAGCTCGACGGGGAGGAGCCGGCGGCCCGCGGGGCGGGAGCGCTTCGCGCGGAGCTCCGAGGTGGCCTCCTCGTCGTCGTCGTCGCCGTCCGAGGAGGCAGCGTCGTAGTTGACGTCGTCGTCGTCGCCGTCCGATCCCCCGATGCCTCCCTCCTCGTCGGCGTCGACCATGGGCTCGTCCATGAGGACGGGGCGCGTCGGCGGGGCGGCGGGGTGGACCGCCTCGAAGAAGGCTCTGCAGGAGAGGACGCTGACCCCGGCTCTGCCGCGGCTGGCGGTGACGAGGGAGTCGCCCGCGGGAGAGACGTCGAGGGAGACGACGGTGTGGCGGAACCAGAGCCAGTCGGCGACGCGGGCGGCGGGGATGTCGAGGGCGCGGACGCTGCCGTCGGCGTGGGCGACGACGAGGGTGCGGCCGTCGGGAGTGAAGGTCATGTCGGTGACGCGGTTGGAGGCGGGCGCAGCCGAGGGGGAGGCGGGCTCGCCGCCCGCGACGCGCGGGGGCGCGGGGAAGGATCGAACGACGCGCCGCGACTCGACGTCGAGGAGGTGGACTCCGCCGGTCTCGAGGGCGACGGCGACGAGGCCGCTGGGGCGGTGGATGCCCATGCCGGTGACGCCGGCGCCGAGGTCGACCGAGTCCGAGGGGAGGTGGGAGTCGAAGCCCCACCAGCGGCACCGGCCATCCTGCCCCCCCGTGACCACGTGGCGGTTGAGGCCGTCGATGACGATGCCCGCGACGCTGCCGGCGTGGGCGGGGACGACGCCACCGACGCCGGCGGCCGCCTTGCCCTCGGCGGTCTCGTCCACCTTGGCGCTCGTGGCGCCCCGCGACCCCATGAGGTAGGCAACGGAGGCGTCGGCGGCCGCGGGGTCGGCGGCAGAGCCCCTGGCCTCGTCCTCTCCGCGCCGCCTGCGGCTGGAGCCGAGGTCGCCGGCCACGCCGCCGTCGCCGCCGGTGCCGGTGCCGTCGGCCTGCGCGGGCCCGCGCTTCCTCCCCCGCATGGCGATGGCGCGGTGCCGCCTGGTGGACGCGGGGTAGCAGCCGCGGGGGGCGCCCGTCTGCAGGTTGAACCTGGCGACTGTGCCCCGGGAGCCGCCGAGGACCGCAAAGCCTCCGCAGGCACTGATGGCGACGGACACGACCTCCTCGCCGCCGCCGGCGCCCCCGCGCTCGGCCCTGCCCGGGAGGACCATAACTCTGTCGGCGAGGGTCTTCGCGGACCAGTCCCAGATGTAGGCTGCCCCGAGGCCGCGGTGCGCCGTCACGATGCCACTCCACTGGCCCTCGCGCCTGTCGCTGACCGCGAGGCGTGTCACGGCGGGGAGGCGGAGGAGGGCGGCCCCGCCGAGGGCGCGGAGGGCGCGTCCCTCCTCGCCCCCGCCGACGGCCGCCGGCGCCGCGCCCGTGCGCCTGGCCCTCGCCTCCATCCCCTTGCCCTGGGACAGCTCCCGGTCCTGCCTCTCCAGGCCCACGGCGCAGTGGGTGAGGCGGAGGCGACGGTCCGAGCCGGCCGTGACGGCCTCCTGGAGCCTGGCATCGGCGCCGTCGGGCCCCGCGGCCTCGGTGGGGTTGCGGTGGGCGAAGCGGACGACCGCCACTCCGCCGAAGTGCCCCTCGCGGTGCCGGAGGAGGGAGGGCGCCTCGTCGAGGCCGTCCAGGACCCACTGGCGCATGGCATTGTCGGCGCCGCAGGTGACGAGGAGCGGCGAGGAGGGGAGGAAGAGCATGCCGGTGACGGCGGCGGCGTGGGCGGCGGGGCGGGCCCACACGAGACGGCGCTTCGGGAGGTCCCACAGGGCGACCTCCCCCGATGACGTGGCGGAGGCGAGGCGGGCGGGGCGGCCCGGGTCTGTGCAGAAGGCGAGGGCGGTGACGGGGGAGGCGGCCGCCCCGCTGGCGGGGGCGTGCCGGAAGACGGCGGCGGTGCGGTCGGCGCGGCAGTTGTGGAGGAGGACGCGGCCGTCCTCGAGGCCGAAGGCCACCATGTTGGGGGCGGGGAGGGCGAGCATGGAGGTGACGGGGACGCCCGACGTGGCGGGGGGCGCGGCGGCGGCGGCCTCGGCGTCCGAGTCGTCGCCCTCATCGTCGCCGCGGGAGCGCGCTGCCACCAGCGCAGCGAGGGACGAGCCGCCCGAGGACGACGAGGATGACGACTGCGACGTCTTGACCCCCGCGGCGGCGTCCGCTGCGTCGGCCGAGGCGGCCACCGGCTCCGACTGGAAGACGACACTGCCGCTGCGCAGGTTCACCACGCGGAAGCGGCCGTCCGACCCCGAGACGAGGACCTTGTTCAGCCACGACGGCGGGTGCACCACGCCCGTGGGCTCGGCCGAGGGAGGCAGCGACAGGCGGACGACGCTACCGAGCTTGCACTCGTCCGCCGGCTTCCCCTCCGCCAGGCGGCGCAGGTCCAGCGAGCGCACCGTGCCGGCGCGATGGACGACCACAAGGGTGTGGCCCAGCGCCAAGAGCCCGCGGACGGGGCCGTCGTCAGGCCACCTGCAAGAGTTCACGGCCCGTGCCCGGACCAGCACCGTCAGGCCGTCCGGTGTCGCCACCGCCGTGGTCTCCTTCCACGATGCAGTCAGCCTGCGACACAACAAAAAACGGCGGCGGAACGGCAGGGGCGGAAGCGTGGTCCCTGGCGACACCGGGCGGGACGGGGGATGAGGAGGCGCGAAAGCCTGGGCCGGGGACGCAGGTCGTGCCGCCTCACTCAATGTCGTCGGCCAGAGGGTTGGTCACCAGTCTCAGCGTCAGCTTCTCGGTGTCATAGATGTGCACACTGCCCCCCACCGGGACGGTGGCGAACGTCTTGGCGCCGAGAGCCTGGAACGACGGGGGTGCATCGCCCGCCACCACACCCACAGCACGGAATGGCCTAAACAGGCGCGATTGCGCCGATGCCCTCACGGCCATGACCCCGTTCACGCCGTGCCGGGCGCCGGCACTTTGGCAGAGGCTCTGCAAGCACAAATATTGACTTTTCATGCAAATATACCCGTCAATAATATTGGTGACGCAGTGCGATATCTGGCAGTTGCTCCTTTTTGGGCCAAGCTGCACGTGGCGCCACATCCGCAAAGACTCCCAGACACAAGTGAGCGCCCCGAGTTGATCCGGGCTTGCATACGCTTGGCCATGCACCCCTTTTTATGCCGCGTGCAGGCGCGACAGACGCCCTCGTGGCGGGTTGGGACCCTGCGTTGGCGCCGACTTCGCCGCGGAACACCCGCCCCCGCCCCGGGGCGGCCCTCCTGCGCCCGCGTGCCCGTCCACACTGAGACCGGCTCGCTTTTTCAGCCGCGTGGCCAGTCCCGGGGGGATCAGCCTTTCAGGGGCGTGCGAGCGCGCGAGGATCCGCGTGCACGAGCGTTGGCGACGGACCAGCTTTCACGCATCGCCCCGGCTCACCCTTTTGCACCGTCCGCGTCCCGTGGCTCGCAGTGGTCCGCTGCTACTTCGACATCAGCCTCGGCACCGCCGAGGCCAAGCGCATCGTCTTCAAGATGTACGACGACAAGCTCCCCCGTACCGTGGAGAACTTCCGTCAGCTGTGCACCGGCGAGGCCGGCTTCGGCTACAAGGGCAGCAAGTTCCACCGCGTCATCTCGGGCTTCATGGCCCAGGGCGGTGACTTCACCAGCGGCGACGGCCGCGGCGGCAAGAGCATCTACGGCCGCACTTTCGCCGACGAGGGCTTCCCCGTGCGCCACACCAAGCGCGGCATGCTCTCCATGGCCAACGCCGGCCGGGACACCAACGGCTCCCAGTTCTTCCTGACCTTCACCCCGACCCCGCACCTCGACGGCAAGCACATGGTCTTCGGCGAGGCCGAGGGCGACGCCACCTCCCAGGGCCTCCTCGACGCCATCGAGGCCGTCGGCAACCCCCGCGACGGACCCCCCACCAAGACGATCACCATCGTCGGCTGCGGTCAGCTCTGATCGGCCTATAGCGGACCTCGTTGCGCTGCGGCACGCTGCCCCGCCCGCGTGAGAACCGCCCCAGCGAACGAAGAAGTGTCGATGCCGCCCACCTGGGGCGCCTGGTCACTCGTTTGGCACATGACACGTCAGTTCTGGGCTTCAATCTCACTCGCGGAACAGCCCGCGCCCCTCGCGGTCGGCACACCCAACGAGCGCTCTAGCTCCGCTCCCCGGGTGCCACCGGTGCGACAGGCTCCGACGTCGGCACTGGCGCGGCCTGCAACCTGCCTTGGTCGGCCGTCGCCCGGCCGACAAACCTGACGCCGCGGTCTTGCCGCTCCTGGCGGCGCGACACGTCATCGACCGCGGCCTGCTGCTCGATAAAGTTGCGGAACTCGTGCTGCGTAGGGCGCGCCCGCGAGTCAAGCCGCGGAAGGGTGAGACGGGGCCGCGGGGCACCAAGGCGTTCGATTCTCGGCAGGCGACCGGAGCGGCGCGCAGCGGCCTCACCTCGCCGAACACCCACCAGCCCGCGACAAAGGTTGATGAGATCACAAACACCTTGCCCGGCAGGTAGAAACGGTTCCGATAGAACGGGGCTGCGGAGGCGGGCGCGGCCAAGCGACGACGTTCGCATCAGCTGCCGGTCACGCGACCGCGCGCTCGTCGTACCAGCGCGGAAGCAGCGCCTCGCTCCCCATATCGACAATCATACCCGTGCGCGCACACAGGGTGGTGGGAGCCGGAAGGTGGCGCCGCACGCCGCGGGTTGGCGCCGACAGGCGGCCTCACACCGAAGGTGGGCAGTGACATGCGTCACCACGCCGACAGTGCCGATGACCGCTGCGCCTTTCATGCCTCCGGCCACAAACGCCTCGCGGCCTCGCGCGACGCGCGCAGGACGGTCCGACGCTGGGTCGATCGCCCACCAGCGGTTCCCCTGCTCATCCGTCTTCTTGTCCGGTCCTTGCGTCAGGGACATTCCGATCGAAACGGGAAACTATTCTTCGCGCCGCTGCGGTGGGGGTGTGGCGAGGCGGGAACGTGAGCGGTGGCCTCTGCCTGTGCAAGCGATCGTGGTGACCAGCCTGCCCGCCCGAGCTCGACCACACGCGTGGCATCGCGCGCGGTCGCTCCCAAAGCTCGGATCCGGCCAAAGGCACGCATGGCATCGGGTAACGGCGTCCCGATCCTGTGAGCAGGAGTGTTTGCTAGGAAACGCCACCACCCGCCGTGTGGCGTGGCGCCGTCGCCCCGCCCTGGACGTGGCTCCGCGCACGGCCAAAAAGTGTTGCGTCGCAGCGCTGGCGGGTCGTGCCTGCACCGATCCGGACGCTGCTGCGGAAAACGCCCCCTCGTCCTGCCTCTCGCAGTGCCGGGGTCGTCCCGGGCTCCGACCGCGCCGTTCCGAGCCCTGCGCTGCTGCTGTTCAGGCTTCCGTTCGCAAGCATGCGGCCGGGGCAACGGCGGGCGCTTGCCGCTGCGCTGACGGGCAGGCGGTGGGGGCTGCCGCACAAGGCCGTCGAGGCCGCCCTGGCTCGGCCCCGGGTGGACGTGGCCGTCGTCCTCCACCCCACGATGCACCGGTACGCGGCGGCGAGCGTGCTCCCCCACTTCACGTGCGCCGGCTTTCCCCCCGAGGCGGGCGCGAGGCGGCCGGACGAGCCGGCGTCGCCCTCAGACGGCATGCTCGCCGTCAGTGCCGGCCTCTTCCGCCTCGCGGCGCAGCCGCCGCCCCCGCTCGACGACGCCGCGCTCCCTTCCGGCGCCCTGGCCCCGGTATCGCTCCTCGCCGGGCGCCGCCTCCGCTCCGCCGCGCGGGGCCTCACCTCGCCGACGCGCCGGCCGGGCGACGACGCGCCGCTCACTGCCATGCCCACGCCGCTCCGCGTAGCCCTCCCGGCGGCGGACGGCCCATCGGTGGCCTTTGCCTCGGTGGTCGTCGGCGGCTCTGCCTCCGTGGTCACCGCCCACTTCGTGTGCGGGTCAGACTGGGCGGAGCGGACAGTGAGGGGCATCGCGCGCCGGGCGAGCTCGGCAGAGCACGCAGGGACGAGTCTCGAGTCGCAGGCCGACGACGCGGGGCTCGCAGCGGCGGGTAGGGCGCTCCTCGCCGGGCTCCAGGCACGGGCAACGAGGCACCAAGAAGCGGAGGAGGAGGAGGAGGAGGAGGAGGCGGAGGGCAGGGGGGCGGCGGTAGCGGCAGCGACGGGGCATGGGCGCGGCCCCGCCGTCGCGCCGCCTCCGGTCCGCGGCTCCCCGCCGTCGCGCGACCCGGGGCGGGACGGCCCGACGCTGGGAGCCGGCGGCGCGATGCCGACGGGCGCTCGGTCGGGGCCGGTCGTGGCGGCGGCCCCGCCCCGCGTCGGTCGCGCCGGGAAGGGCCGAAAGCCCGCGCCTCGCGCCGACGCTACGAGTCCGGCAGAGCGGGGCGGCACGTCCGGCAGAGCCGCGGGGAGGAGCAGCACCGTGATGGCGGCCACGCCTCCCGCCGGGTCCGGCCAGCGGCAGCGCTCCCCCGCGCCTCACCGCTCCCCGGCCGGGGCACCCCGCCGCCACGACCCGCCCCGCGGCTTCAATGGTGTTCCGCCGAGCCCCGGGGCCGAGGCCCCGGCCGCGGAGCAGCCGTCGCCGGCGACGCCGGAGCGGAGGCCGAGCCCCGGCCAGGACCGGGCAGAGCAGCCGGTCGAGGAGGAGGAGGGAGGCCGCAGCGACGGCCGCGACACGCCCGCCGACTCGCCGTCGCCCTCAGCCTCCCCCGTGGACGCCGCGGCGAGCGGCGGGGGCACCCCCTCCCCGGTGTCCCGCGGCCCTCACGGGTGGCTCTCCGCGTCCACTTCGTCGGCAGAGCTCGTCGACGCCGGGACGCAGTCGTCCGCGAGCGGTGCGGCCACGCCCGTCTCGCCAGGCGTCACCGCGTCGCCCCCCGCCCGCCGCGGCGGCCGGGCCGGACGGCGCACTTCGAATGCTAGTGGCGGGGCCGCGCGCCTCCGCTCCGCCTCGTCAACCGCCCCTCTGGTGCGCCGCGCCGCCGCCTCCCGACCCAAGACGGCCGCCCGCAAGTCGTCGTCGTCGTCGTCGCGGGCGCCGGCGGATCCCCGCTCGTCCACCGGCCGTCAGCGCTCGAGGGTACGGCGGCCGCCGGCCGGGGAGACGGGCCCCGCGCCGAGCTCTGCCATTGCGCGGGAGTCTTGGCGGGCGGCGCGTGCCGAGGCCGAGGCCAGCCTCGCAAGGGCGGCCAAGGCCGAGGAGGCGGCCGCGGCCGCGGAGGTGGCGGGCAGGGCGGCGCTGAAGCGTTGCCGGCTCAAGGCGGCGGCTGTGATGCAGCGGGCGCGGGCGCGGGCCGAGGCGGAGGTGGCGTCGGCGGAGTCGGAGTGGTCGAAGCGGCTGGGGGAGGCAGAGGAGGCGCGGTCGGCGGCGGCGGCGAGGGCGGAGGAGGGGTACAGGGCGGGGCTGCAGCGGGGGGTGCGGGACGGGCGGCAGAAGGCCGAGCGGCGGGCCCGGGAGGGGGTGGAGGGGCGGGAGGAGGCGGTTCGGGGCAGGGAGGCGGAGGTGTCG
>Ga0136560_1000159_pt1 | contig 29311 bp, 19 predicted proteins | sample AntRauMeHopE1497_FD_104925 | JGI IMG/M metagenome (GOLD analysis project Ga0136560, IMG submission 104925) | Saline lake microbial communities from Rauer Islands, Antarctica - Metagenome Hop E1 #497 | ecosystem: Environmental > Aquatic > Non-marine Saline and Alkaline > Saline | place... | reverse complement strand
CTATGACACATTCATCACGATAAGTAACTATCAGAAAATGATTTGACCACGCCTACCACCAGCGACCCACGTCGCTGATCAGGCACTCTGCCTCCCCGCGCCACGCCGCCGCGCAGCCGCATGGTCTTTACCAGTCTCGAGTGGCTCATTGCGTGGCAAGGCATCAACCAACGACAACGTTTCACAAAATGCACACCGGCCTCACATCTGCCGGCAGCGGTCTCACTATGGTTGTGGATACCTTGTGCAGCAGTCCAGAATGGTGCGCATGATCTGCGCCGAGGGGGGGCTGTTGTGTTGAGCCTCCTGCACCAACATCGGCCGTGCTTGTGGCTGGTGCCCGCTCAAGTGCTCGTCTGTGCCGTGATTACGTGCATGGACGCCCTCTCTGCCTTCGTGTGCCTGGGCTGTGAAGGCGCTCTTCGCCGCACTCCCGTACTGGGGCATGTCGCTCGAGTAGCCATGCCTCGGTGCCGCATCGCGAAGACATTCTGGGCTTTTTACTGAAGGCTCGCGACTGTTGGGCACGCATGTGAAGCCTAATCGTCGTCTTCGGCAGGCTTGTCGTGCGCCAGGCTCTCCCGGTTGTCAAACGCCCAAAGGGCCTGGACGTCGGTGAGAACGCGGAGGGCGGTGTGGCCCAGGGTACACCTCTGGATGTCGCTCAGGCTGACGTAGCGTCGGTCTGCCGGCCCCACCATGTCCATCCACTCGGTAAGGAGATCGCGCGTCCCGATCCGGTCCTGCGTGATGGCACCGAGCCGCTCGCCGACCTCATCGAGGTACCATTGCACGTCGTCCACAGCGAGGCGCCCCTCCCCGCTGCGGTCAAGGATGCGAAAGAGGAACCGCACCGCCTGCGGCTCCTTCTTGAGCTCGAAGGCCATCGAGAGGTCCAAGAAGCCGCGGAAGTCAAGCTGGCCGCTGAAGGTGTATCGCTCCTGGAACACGCGATCGACGAAGCGCCGGCTGATGGATCCGTTGTTGAGCTGGCAGAGCTCCCGGGGCCACAGCAGGCCGTCCTTGTCGTCGTCCAGGGACAGGTACGTCCGGTAGAGCCGCACGCAGTTCTCGACGCTGAACCAGTTCTCTGCCCCTGCGCTGCCCGGTATCCCCGCAGCCATGCCTTCGCCCATGGCCCACCTAGCCGCACGCACCTCGGGGGCCTCGGCGGCCGCGTCGGTGCCTTCCGGCGGCAGGGCCAGCGGCCCCTGCCACAGCACGACGAATCTCGCGAAGAGCTGGGACCCAGCGAGGGTGTCCAGCGCGACGCGGCCGCTGCCCGTCCTGTCCAGCGTGAAGAGCACAGCCCGCACGGCCGTGTGCACGTAAAAGGGGAAAAAGCCGCTGTTGAGCTCGCTGGCGCCCGCCACCTCCTGCTTGATGTCCTCCAAAAATGTCTCCAGGTCTGCCTCCGTCAGCCAGCCGGTGGCGGCCGAGTCATAGGCGGCAATGTCGGCGCGGGCGCGCTCCAGAACGACCTGTGTCGACACGCGCAGAAGCACCGACTGCTTCAGCACCCGCCCCCCGGCATCGCGCGGCAGCGCGATCATCAGCTCGGGCGTCAGCATGTCAGCCATCGCGGAGTAGTCGTCCCGCAGCGCGTCGCCCACCCGCGTGTACTCCTCGTAGTTGATCGTCCCGACAAGCTCCTCGCCCCCGAAGCCCGTCTCGCTGCCGATCCCCGACAGCACCGCTGCGAGCTCCGCTACGTGCCCAAGCGTCGGGATGTGCCGGACACGGGTCTCCAGCACCATGGTCCGTGCCGCGGCTTTGAGCATTGCAGCCGCTCGGGCAGCCGCCGTTTGGGGCTCCTGCTTCGGCGCGAGAGCTCGCGGCCTCCTTCGAGGCCGACCAAGCCGAAGCCCATCGGCGCCTTCGTCCGGTGTGCCCGCTTTGATCCCAGCAAGCAGGGCGTGGAACTCCTCGTCGGCGGCGTTGGCCGTTGCTTCGAGCGCCGTGTCCTCCTGCAGCGTCCGCGGTGCCGCAGTCCCCAGAAGCACGGAAAGGGCAGCCCCAATGTCAACCTTTGCGGGGGGTGCCGCGCTCGCGGCCATTGCTCCTGGTGAGTGTCGCGTTTCAGCGGGCGCCGAGTGAGTGGCTGCTGAGCGCGCAGAGGCCAGCCCCACCGCCCGGCGGTCATTCGATGGGCGGTGCGCATCGCATACGATCCTGCGTGCACTGCTGCTGGCAAAGCATGGCCAGCGCCGGCTGGTGGTCCCGCGGGCGGCCGGAACACGGTCACCCGCGCTCCTCGCCTTCTCTTCTGTCTTGGTCGGTGTTGCCGGCTGGCCCGTCGGCTGGTCTGCTGACTGCCGCAGATGCTGCCTCTCCAGCGGCAATCCGGTCCCTGCGCCGCTTCTGCTCCTGCAAGCGGAGGGAGGCGGCCTTGATCGGCTCGTCAAGCAGATAGTACGCCATCAGTGTGCCAAAGACGACAGCTCCGATCATCTCGATCCTGTAAAACGGGGGCGGGGCCCGCTGCGCCATGCGTCTCGGGTCCGGAGAGCGAGTGGAGCGGTGGTGCCGGCGCGTTTGCTCGCTCTGCTTGTTCGCGTCACATCACGTCAGGCAGCGTCAGTCCCGCCGCTCTGCGACCCTGGACGTATGAGGCGGCCGCATGGTGCTCCCGTCGATGGTGCTGCGGCGTCTGGAGTCGAACGTGCCGTCGGCCGTGGCCCGGCGTGACGCCGGCGGAGCCGCGAGCAGCACGGGGCCGCCCGTCGAAGCCCCCACCACGCCCAGCAGACCGGGTCCCGGGGTGCCCGACGCGGCTGCCGCTGCCCGGGGATTCGTCCCCGTCGGCTCTGGCGCGTCGCTCCGCCGCCCGCCCGCCGGGCCCGCCCCTGGCCGCGCCGCCCGAGGCGCCTGCCCGCCGGCCGCGGACCCGGCCGCGCCATCGGGACCCGCCTCCGCCATCCCCCTCCGGGCGCCCGCATCCGGCCCTCCGTCCGTGGCCGTCCCGGCCGCGCCGTCCGGCGTGCGGCCGCGCCCGCCCCCGCCCCCGGCTCTGCCTCCGCCCTTGGCTCTGCGCGTGACGCCCCGGGCCTCGAGCCACAGCGGCGTCATATCCGCCGGCCCGGCGGCCACTGGGCGCCACCCCTTCCCCGCCGCCTCCTCGCACAGCGCGTCGTACACCCACCCGAGCTGCCGCCTGTTCTCCACCATGGAGGAGGAGCGCTGCTGTCGCAGGTCCAGCAGCAGCGACCCCAGCCGCACGTGCCGCGGGAAGGGCAGGGCCGCCGCCCCCGCCGCGGCCTCCTCCTCGCTCACGTGCCCGTCTCTCACGAAAGGGTTCACCAGGGAGGGGCCCGCCACCCACGGCTCGCGGTCGGACCCCACGAAGGCGTGCATCGCGCTGGCGAGGAGCAGGAGAGAGCCGGTGCGGCCGATGCCGGCGAGGCAGTGCACCAGGCAGCCCCCGACCGGCTCCTCGCCGGGACCCCCGCGCTTGCGGCCCAGCCGTGCGCTCTCGAGGATCGCCGCGGCCACCGCACGGGCGGGCGCGCTCGACGAAGGAACCCCAAAGTCCGGCCAGCCCCGGACCACGACGTGCAGGCAGTGGTGCGGCGGGGCCTCGCGCGGGAGAGCGGCGTGGCGCACCGCGACGAGACGGACCTGGAGGTCCGCGGCCGTGACGCCGAGGCGAGCCGACTCGGCCGACAGCGCGCGAAGCACACCGCGCGCCGCCCCCGTCGCGCCGCCCCCGGAGCCGTCCAGGGCCACGGGCCCCGCAGAAACGCGCAGGCTGCCGGCCTCGATCGTTCCGCGGGAGCGGTCCATGGAGCGCATCCGCCGCAGCTGTGACCTGAGCGTTGTTGGGTCCGTCGCGGCGGGCAGCGGTCCCCGCCGGCCATCAGCCCCCTGGTCGTCGTCATCCACCCCTGCCTCTTCGGCCAGGCCGGTAGGAAAGTATGCTCCGGGGCCGCGGTCCAGGCAAACGATCAGGTCGAGGCCCGAGTTCCACACCGTCGTCCACAGCCGCGACGCCGCCTTGGCCTCCGTCTCGAAGAAAGGGGGCGCAGGAACACAGCTGGCGTAAACCACGTGTGGCTCCAGGTCGGCCATGGCGGCCAGGTGCAAGCGTGTCATCCGGCGATGCGGCGGGTTTAGGTCCACCGCGCTCAGCGCCGCGAGCTCGTGACCCGTGAAGCCGGACCTCGGCGAGATGCTGATCATCAGGGAGGGCGGCCCGGCCCTCGCGCCGGCCATACCGGCGGGCTCGGCTCCGTGTGAGCGCTCAGGGCGATCCGGCGGGGCGGTTTCTGGCTTGCGCCCTGCCCAGCGGGATGGACGGCACACGTCAAAAGTACCCGAGCGTTCGTGATGCAACTTCATGGGTGCAGTGCTGCGCAAACTGCTGGAGGAGGGGACGGATGGCCTCCTGCCCGCTGCTCGTGAGGCCAGAAACGCGACAAGCCGCGCGGCTGCGCACGAGCACGAGCGGCATCGCCTCGGCCGCCGCTGCAGCATCCGCCTCCTCCTGTTCTGGTGCTTTCCTCATCTCTGCCCGTGCCTCCGCGAGCCGCTCCGCACACGTCGCGGCCGCGGCACGGCCGGCCGCCGCCGGCGTTTCCGCCGACGCTCCGGCCAGGTCTGTGGATGTACCATCGAGCCTGGCATACCTCTTGGTGTTCAGGACTCGCTGGGCCGTCTCCGCCGCGACCCAGCTTCCCGTGACCGGGCACAGGAGCCGAGAAGGGCGGTAGTCGGCCTTGTACCGCATCTTCTGGCACGAGTGGACGTAGTATCCCATGTAATAGTGCCTGAGCCGCGGGCAGTGCCTGGCGGCTGCCTGCACCCACTGGATCTCGCGCAGCGCCGTGTAGCGCCCCAGCTGCAGCCTCGGCAGGTCCGGATCGTAGAAGACGTACACCGACGACTGCGGGGACGGTGCGTTGGTGGGGAGTCGCGGTCGGAGGGCGGTGTCGCGTGGGGGGGTCGGCGGGCGGGCATGAGGCGCGCTGCCCCTTGCGCTCCCCGGGCTCACGAGGCAGTGTGGGAGGACGTCCACGACGGCGACGGCGACGAGCCGTTCGTCCAGGAAGTACTTGTGGTGGAAGCTGCCGAAGCCCTGCGACATGCCGGTGCCCCCCTGCGCTGGTGCCTCGCCGAGGCCGTGGGCGACGGCACCGCGGCCAAAGCCGGGGAATCCGCCCGCCGGCGCCTCCGAGCCGGACGCCGCAGCCGCCGCTGCGGGCGAGGGCGCGCCGCGCTCCCCGTCACGCCAAGCCCTCGCCTGTGCCGCTCGCGAAACCGCGACGCGAGCGGCAACGAGCGCCTCGCGCTCCTGGGCCAGCGCCTCCGAGAGGGCCGCCACCCCCATGTCGGGGACCAGCCGCGCGATGGCCGAGCGCGCCCCCTCCATGCCGCCCATCGCCGCGGCGGCCAGGGCGACCAGCTCCTCCCCGACGCCCAGGGCCACGGCGGCGGCCTTCAGCTCGTCGGCGCGGGACAGCTCCTCGTCGCTGGGCCCCGCCGTGGCAGCGGGGAGTAGCGGGGAGTCGACGAGGAAGCCGCGGTACTGGTCCGGCGTGACCTCGTCCTCCTTGTCGCCGTGCACCGCCACCTGGTAGCGCCGGTACAGCGCGAAGGCGTCCTCGTCGAAGCGCGCGGGGACGCACTCCACGCGCATGCAGTGCTTGCGGAGCCCAGGGGAGGAAGAGGAGGTGGAGGAGGAGGCGGCGGCTCTGGGGGTCGGCGGCGCAGCGGAGCCGCCGGTCGACGCCGCCCCTGGGCCGGGCGGGGCCTCCGCCGCCGCGGTAGCGGCTGCTTCCACAGCGCTGGTGGCGTCGGCGTCGACGAGGGAGAAGTTGAGGAAAGGCGCACCGGCTGCCGGCACGGACAGGCCGGCCAGGGCGGCGCGGGTAGCGTCCAGCGGCCAGGCCGCCGCGAGGGCCGCTGCCACGGCTGCCGGAGTGACGGCTGCGCCAGACTTGCGGGCCGCGGCACCGAGCCGCATGGCTGCGGCGCTGGCAAAGACGGGGCGGGAGGAGCCAGAGCGGAGGCCGGCAGCGTTGACCGTCACAAGCGGGTGCGGGTCCGCGGCCGAAGCCGGAGGCAGCTCCAACGACAAAGCCGAGGGCAGGGAGCCAGAAGCACAGGCCGCCTCGGCGGCGGAGGTCAGCGCCGCGTGGAGGCGCTTCGCAATGGCGGCCAGCTCGGGCGCCACCGCCTGGCTGCTGCGACGGGTGCGGGCTGGATGCGGCGCCACAGGTGCATCGGACAGAAGGTCAATCTCGCCGTCGAGGAACCGCTGCATCTTCCGGAGCAGCTGGTTCTGCTGCTTTGTGGCCCGGAACTCTCCAACGTCCAGGCGGATTGTGTACAGCGGGCAGCACGACTCTTCCAGGCTAGGGCGGTACAGGTATGTCCCAGAACGCCTCCAGTTCGAATCAATCAGCGCCTGGTAGTCCATGCAGGTCAGGCGGCGCGAAGACATTCCGAACGACGCAAACCCGCTCTCGCCCTTGCAGTAGCCGCACTTCGACTGGTGGCTCCCGTGGGGCTGGAGCATTGACACTTCGCGCGCATCCTCTGGAAGCCAGTCTTCGAACTCGGCCGCTGTTCCCATGATTCTCGGCGAGTGCTGGAAACCGACGACGCTGGCAGATCTCATCGCGAGCCCCGCCCTGGTTTGGCGACGAGCACACACCCGAGCCATCCATGCTGAAGCGGGCTGAGATTGTTGTCTTCGGCGATAGCATCACGGAGATGGGGTACGGGGAGGGGGCGTGGGTTGCGGGTGAGACTGACATGCCCGTCGCACGGCTCGTCCGCCCCAGCGGCCCAGGGCCGAGCCTTCCCGGCGCCACGCTCAAGCCCCAGCTGCCGCAGGCCTTCAGGACGCGTACTCTCGGAAGGCTGACGTCCTGAATCGTGGGTACAGCGGGTTTACAACTCGCACTGTGCAGCCGCTCGTGCCCGAGGTTGCGCGCCCGGGGCTCAAGCTGGCGACCTTGTGGCTCGGTGCCAACGACTCGGCGGCCAACGCGGCCCAGCACGTTCCCCTGGCCGAGTTTGAGAGGCGGTTGACGGCGATTGCCAAAGCGCTCCGGGCGTCCTGCGACGCCGTGGTCGTCATCACGCCGCCGCCAGTCGTCTCGTCAATGTGGCCCGACCGCTCGAATCCGGTCGCGATGGTGTACGGTGCCGCCGCGGCGAGGGCGGCCGCGGCCGCCGGCGCGTCCCTGTTCGACGCCTACGCCCACGTGATGGCGGCCTCTGGGGACGCGTGGCCGGCTGCGCTCAGCGACGGGCTGCACCTGTCGCGCTCGGGTGGGGAGGTGATCTGTGCGGGGCTCTTGGCGCACATCGCGGAGCACCACCCGTCGGCCCACCCTGACGCCCTGCCGCTGGACGCCCCGCTGTGGAGGGATATGAATCCCGCGGACCCGGGGTCGTCGTTGGCCGCTCACGTCGCAGCGGGCGGAGGCGAGTGATTGTGTTTGCCCGAGTGGGGCGCAGTGCGTCGCGGGCGAGCCGGGCGGGCGAACAACAGTCCGCGCGTCGGTGCCGTGCGGCTCCCGCGCACGCATCAAAAGGGGCGGGGGTCGGCCGCGGCGGTCAGCGGTGCGGCTCCTTGGCCGCGGCGCCGGGCGCGGTCTCTGCGAGGACCCTGTGGATGTCGCCGACCACTCTTCGGTCCCACGACTTGGTGAAGAGCGCCTCCTGGAAGACAGAGTTGCCGCAGAGGACGAAGAGCCGGTCCTCCGGGTGGAGCTGCGTGGTGGGCTTGGGGTTGGCGATGACGTATGGCAGGACGGCGCTGTGCACGGCGTTGGAGCGGTAGATGCCGATGGGGAGGATGTTGCGGGTCAGCACCAGCTCCATGAAGAGGTCGCGGTAGAGCCGGTTGACGTAGGGGAGGGGGACCTGCATCTGGATGACGCGGCAGTACTCGGTGACCTCGGCGGCGGAGTCCTCCCCGGGGCCGGCCGAGGAGCCGTCGCCGCCGCGAGAGGACTCGGACGAGCCGTCGTCGTGCCGCCCGCCGTCGCTTCCCGCGCCGTGGTCCTCGTCGCCCAGCGACTCCCTGCCCCCGGTGATGAGCTTGTTGATGACGGGGATCAGGGGGGGATTGTAGAACGCCTGGCAGATGAGGGAGTCGAGGGCCCGGGCGGTGTAGATGCGGCCGCAGGCGTACTGCGGCCAGAGCTCGGCGGGCAGGCCGTCCGAGGCGGGCGTGTAGTTCATGAACTTCATGCTGGTGGGGGTGAGGACCTCCACCAGGGTGCGGCACTGGGGGAAGCGCGCCTCGATGACGCAGGTGGTGAAGACGGCCTCGAGGTCGGCGATGCTGCCGCCCGTCTCGGACTGGTCCACGCTCGCGCCGTGCGTGTAGGGGTTGGCGAGGACGATGGCGACCATGGCGGTGCCGCAGCCGGCGCGCTCCAGGTCGTCCACGACGAGCGGGGAGCCGCGGAGGAAGAAGATGTCCGTTGCCACGTGGGCGGGGAGGGCGATGGGTGGCATGGTGGGGTACTGGTGGAGCACAACCACCTTGGTGGTGCACTCCGCCCGGAGGGGGATGAGGAGGTTGATGAGGGCGTCGGGGGTGACGGCGCCGCAGATGACCATGTGGCGGGAGAGCATCGAGGCGTCCTCCACCGGGCCGTAGCCGCCGTCGACCGGGATGCCCGTGACGGAGTCCGCGGGGAAGACCCCCGACGGGCTCACCGGCGCCAGGCGGCCGAAGCGGGTCGAGGGGTGGTGCGACGAGCTGGGCCCGACGGCGCCGGGGGACAGCGGCGCCCTCCCGAAGGGGGAGGGCGGCACGGCAGCGGCGGCGGCGGCGGCGGCCCGGGGTCCCTCCGCCGACGCGGCGTGCAGCCCGGCGACGCCGCGCACGGGAGGCCGGGCCGCGCGCGAGTCCACCGCCGGCGGCCGCGCCGACGCCATGGATCGACGGTAGGAGCCCTGGGCGGGCGCGGGGGGCGCGGCGGGGACGGAGGAGGAGATGACGTGGGCTGCGGCGGCCGGCCCAGCCGCCGCGGGGAGCGGGAGGGCGGATCCGGCACCGGCCCGGGCCGAGGGCCACTGGCCCAGGGCTCGCCTGGACACGCCCTCGACGGTTTCGGCAGCGTCGGCGGCTGCCGATGGGAAGCCGCCCGACGCGGCGCCGGCCTCGGGCGACTCCGCTGCGGCCCGCGGCTCCGCTGCGATGCCGTCGTCCTCGTCGTTGCCGTCGTCATACTCGTCCCCGTCGTCCTCGTCCTCGTCCTCGTCCTCGTCCTCGTCGTCCCCCTCGCGCATGCCGTCGTCGAGGACGTCCCGCTCGCCGGTGGCGGCGGAGACGATTCGGATCTTCGCCTTGCGGAGGAGGGGGCCCCTGCCGCCGTTGAGCCGCTCAAACGTGGTCTTGTCCCCCGGGTCGATGGATAGCATGGAGGCCATGCCGCCGAAGACGTTGCCGTTCCAGGACTGCACCTTCTCGGCGTCCTCTGCGTCGTCGGCGATGATGATGGCGCTGTCCCCGGCGCGGATGTGGTAGTCCTTGGGGTTGATCAGCAGCTTCCGCTTCGCCTCCCCCGGCTCGTCCAGCGCGGCCGTGATGGCCGACGCCTGGCCCAGCCGCATCGCCCGGGCGGCCTTGAGCTTCTCCTCGCGGGCAGCCGAGGCGTCCTGCTGCTTGCGCCTCGCGGCGGCGCCGGCCCCGGCGGCCTTGTCGTCCGCGCTCCTCCGCTCCACGGCCGTCTCCACGCCGATGACGCATACGCCGAACAGGTTGTAGCAGCGGTTGACCACGACGCCGAAGAGGCTGCCCGCAAAGTTCGGGCTGAACTCGACGGAGTAGACCTCCTGGCCGTACCCCCCTGCGTACTCCTCGGTCCAGCGGCGGTCCCGGCGCGGGAGGCTCGAGGTGTCAAAGTCGGTGGAGGACATGATGAGGTTGGAGATGAGGGTGGAGAAGCCGGGGCAGACGGCGGACTTGGCGAGGAGGCCCATGCGGAGCTCCTGCAGGCACAGCAGGTGGTCCCACTGCGCCCACTCGTGCCGGCGGGCCTCGGCGTTGACGACCTGGCAGAAGACCTTGGTCCACGGGCTCACGGTGCGGATGCTCTTGACCATGAGGACGGCGGTGGCGTCGCGGTAGGCGACGTCGGGCTTGAAGGCCGAGGTGAGGATGAAGACGGACACGGCGCGGCTGATGCCGGCGCGGTTGAGATCCGAGGTGGACAGGGGCGTGCCGAGGACGTACTGGGTCTTGTCGCCGAAGAGCGGGGAGGTGAGGAGCCCCTCGATGGCCGGGGAGGGCTCGTCGGAGGAGAGGAAGACGACCTTCATCAGCTGGTCGCCGTGGTCGGGGTGGAAGAACTCCTGGAGGAAGGCGAGCACCACCGAGTAGCTCACGTCGCCGCAGACCACCACGTGGGGGGCGGCGCCGGAGTGGAAGGGGGCCGAGTACTTGGACTGCTTGTCCATGAGCTCCGAGAGGACGCTGATCTCGTGGGGGATGATGTTGAAGAGGGGGAGGAGGACGGCGAGGATGACGATGCGCCCGAGGTTGTCGGCGGGGATGATGTCCCCGAACCCCACGGTGGTGACGGTGATGAGCACGAAGTAGGCGGCCTGGACGAAGTCCATGCGGCACGCCGACGGGACCTCGTGCCGCGGGAGGCCGGTGTACCGCTCGAAGATGCACTCTGTGCTCTCGACCCAGCGGTACGACCCGGGGAACCAGAGCTCTACCGAGTGCACGATGCCGGCGCCGATGAAGACGATGGCCACGAGCTTGAAGGCCAGGACGCCGACCTGCCTCGACACCGACGCGGCCCCGTCCGCCGCGGCGTTGGTCTCGCTGGAGCCGAAGGAGCGCATCACCCGGAAGATGCGGAACAGGCGGAAGATGCGCAGGAAGCCGATGGAGGTGTCGATGTACAGCGAGATGATGGGCAGGATGGAGGCCAGGTCGAGGAGCGCCGAGGTGGAGAAGAAGTGCGCGAACTTGCTGTCGGCCACGAAGGCATGCATCAGGTAGTCCGCGGTGAAGATCACAAACACCGCCCACTCGAACGCGAACATCCACCACGGCAGCTCGCCGGCCGCCTCCAGGTACGTGGTCACGATGTACATGATGCACGCCACGAAGGACACGATGGTCTGCAGCGTGTCGTTGTAGAAGCCAAACTTGGAGTTGGTCAGCTTGTTGGCGAGCCAGGCCTGCGACCAAGACAGCACGTCGTCCGACGAATCGTTGTCCACCACGAGCGCCTGCGCCTTCTTGGCCAGCTTGTCCAGCGAGGACGTGTCGTGCTGCAGCGGTTTGCCCATTTCGATTTCGCTCAGCACGTCAGCCGACGGTAGCCCGTCCCGCCGGGACGAGCTCATCGCGATCGACACTGATGCGGTGTCCTCCTTGGCGTCGGCCATTTCCAAAGGGACTCGGGCACGGGCGCGGCGGCCTCGAGTCGGTGCGGTCGGTACCGGGGCGCTCGCTGCCGACGAACAGCTCCCAGGGCGCAGAACCCTGCGCGCTCCGCAACAGCCGAAATCCGAAGAGCTCTGCGGCCTGCGTCGCGGACCTCTGCGGCTCAAGCAAGCGGCCGTGTGGCGGGCAGGCTTTGCGGCGGCACCGTGCTCTGCAGGGGCCGGCTTGGTGGCGCCCGCACGGCCCTGGTAGCCACCTCTGGAGGCACGCAGCTTGCCCGTTGCGGCGAGACAACCAATGCGCGCCTTTTCATCGGTGCTTGCGCTGGCTGCGGCCGCTGCGGTGCATGCCTCGGCCTCCGCCCCCATCAACATGACGGAGTTCTGGGAGGGCTCTTGGGCGGTGTACTCGTCCGGCTCTGTGGCTGAGCCCTTTGACTACAGCCACGTGAGCTGGGTGCCCGGCGCGTCCGGCCGCGGGCGTCTGGCCGGAACGCGCGAGCAGCGCGCTCCGCGCGCTTGGCTCGTGCTCCCCGGAGCCGGGGACGGAGGTGCCGGCGCCAGCGTGCCACCCCTCAGCGTCGTGCGATGGGCTTCGTGTGATCGATCACGCCGCAGATGAACCTCACCGCGACGGCGTCGGCGGGCGGCGACAACGAGGTGGTGCTTGTCGGTGTCACTTTTGTCCCGGCCAACGCGACCGAGGGCGTCATGCAGGCCGAGGAGCTGCGCAGCGTTTCGATCCGCGTGGGCGCTCCCGCGGCCGTGACCGACGAGTTCGGGGAGGAGGCAGAGCGCGACGATGCGTCCCGCGCCGTGGCCACGCTCACCTGGTCCGAGGGTCGGCCCGAGCAGATGCCGTCGGACGAGGTCTTCTCCGTGCAGCTGAGCGCCGACGCGCCCGGCGTGCTGATCGGGTCCTCGGACTCCGCCGTGGTCACGGTGGCCAAGCCCCACTTCGTGTCGATCGTGTCTGGCGGGCGGCGCATGGTGCTGAAGAAGCTCGAGGCGGAGGGCGAGAAGACCTTCTTCCAGCGCTGGGGCAGCATGATGCTCATCGGCATCGTCTTCGTGGTGAACATGGGAGTGCGGGCGTGGCTCAACTCTGGCGGATCCGTCTTCCGCTCCGTCAAGAACCGCGACACCGCCGAGGAGAAGCGCGCCGTGACCCCGCTCGGGGAGGACGAGACGACGACGAGCCGTTCCAAGCCCAAGAAGGCCGCCGGCAAGCTCAAGAAGAAGCAGCACTGATCGCATGTCGCCGTGCGTGAGTGCTGGTGTGACAGACGGGTCGTTGCGTTGTTGGGCTCACAGACATCAGGCATTCTCCGTTGCACACACGAAGGGCGGGGGAATCGCGAGGCGCTCCAGCTCCGGCCAGGGCCAACCGCGGGGCGCGTGCTTGCGTCCAGCAGCGCCTATCCAGCCCATGCTCGCCTCCGGGGATCCCCATCCACCCGCGTGGGTGCAGACCAGAGCGTGCTCAGAAGCGGAGCTTGCGGAAGAAGTAGGCGACGCCCTGCTTGGCCCGGGCGGTCTCGCCGGTGCCGATGTGGCGGTAGCGGTCCTCGAAGGTGGAGCGCACGGACTTCTTGGCCTTGGCGAGCTTCTCGGCGTTGAGAAGGGTGGGGTCGTCAAGGGTGGTCTTGAGGCCGGAGGCGATGTCGAGCATGTAGCGGGTGGGCATGAAGTGGTTCACGTTCATGTGCTTGACAAAAGGCTTGATGATGCTGCGGTTGGTGACCTTGCCCTTCTTGGCGGCGGCGTCGGCCTTCTCCATGGCGCGCGTGATCTTGCGCGGGGACTTGGAGATGCCAGCGACTGCGATGACGGGCCGAAAGGGCGCGGCGCAGTGGACAACCAGCGGAGGCCGCAAAGGCATCACAAGGGCGCCTGGCCGTGGTCCAAGCCGCAAGCCTGGGCGAGGCGGGCGGGTGGAGGCGGGGCCGATTCTGGGCGGGCGCTCACCGAGGGCATGGGTGAACTTGCGCTCGCCACGGCCGCCCTCAACGAGGCGCACGATGACGGCCTTGCGGCCGGCGAAGCGCCCGCGAAGGAGGATGACGACACGGCCGTTCTTGAGCCTGCGAGCGCGGGAAGCGTGAACAAACGAGCCTAGTGGGAGCTGCCGTGCGCCCGTAACCAGGCCAGCCCCGTCCCCGCGTCCGATGACGGCGCGAATGTGCCGCCGTGGAGCTGATTCCGGCATCCCGCCGCGGCTGGCACCCGGGGCCTGTCAAGGCCGCCGTGCCGCCAGCACGCCCCTCCCAGCCCAGCACCAGCCCACCCGAGGGAACGCCTTCCCGTGCACTCACACGCGACCCGACATGGTACTTGTGCTTGCTGCCCAAAGGAGGCAACTAACCCGGTGCTGGCGAGGGACGGGGGCGCGAAGCCTTGACGCACGCAGACGTCGCCGCTCTGCTTTGGCCTGCAGAGCCATGTTTTATCTTGCGGCCCGGCCCCAGCCTGGCATGCTTGCCCTGTGTGCTCATGCGCCCGGCAGCGTCGGAAGTTGTCTCAGGTGCCCGGCGAGCACCTCGTGCTGTGGGCGCTCTGCAAGATCAGCCGCACGTTCAGCCCAGCCCCGCGAGAGTGTGATTCGTTGATGCCTCGGCCTGCCATCGAGGCGCACACCGTGTCCAGGCCTTGAATTTACGCGGAAGCCAATCCACGGCGTGATTGCGAGCCACGAGCTCGGCTTCCGACGTCCCGAGGCTGGTCGCCGCGTGCCGGCCATGATGGGATGGCTTGGACAGATGTTCGGCTCTGAAAGCCTTGACGCGGCGCGAGGGGGCGATGTGAGGCGATAACGCGGCACCCGCGGCGATGTCATGCACGTCCCAGCCTTGAGCCGGGGCATTGGGCCTCATCGCCCCTGCTCGGCCGGATAGCGTTTGGAGTTCCCCGAAACGTGGCGGCTTTCCCCTGCCTCCCACGGCGCTGATCCTTGACCGCCATCCACGCGCAGGCGGACGTGCACGCGTTCCAGTCCCACCTGAGCAAGGAGCTGGGGGCGGCGCGGGCGCCGCAGCTGCTTTGCGCCTCGCTGGCCGACGCGCTGGCGCGAGCCAGGGACGCGCACACCGCGCTCGTCGTTCTGCTTCACTCTGAGCTGCACGAGGATGCGCACGAGTTCGTTCACACCGTACTGGGCGACGACGCCGTCGGGAGGCTCATGTCCGAAGGCCCGTTTACAGTGTGGGGGGCGTCAGCGCTCTCTGACGAGGGCTGGAAGGCCGCACAGATGGCGGGGGCCACGCAGTTCCCGTTTATGGGCGTGTTTGTGGCGACTAGCCCGACGGCGAACAAGCACGTATGCGTAGCGCGGTCCCTCGGGCTGGCGCAGCGAGACGCCGCTGTCAGCTGGCTCGAGGCGGCGCGCGCGCAGGTGGGCCCGACGCTGACGATGCGGCGGGAGGAGGTGCTGCAGCGGGAGCGCGACCGCATCCTCCGTGACGACCAGGAGAAGCGGTACGAGGAGGTGCAGGCGGAGGACAGGAGGCGCATGGAGGAGGCCGAGGCGAGGGAGGCGGAGCGGCGGGCGGAGGACGCCAGGCGGGACGAGGCGGAGCAGAAGAGGAGGGAGGAGGCAGAGCTGGCAGAGGAGGCCGAGGCCCTCGCCCGCGTGGTCCGCATGTCCACGCAGGAGCAGATGGTGGAGCAGGCGCTGGCCGCGGCGGCGAGGCTCCCGTCCGAGCCGGCCGAGGACGAGGCCGACACCACCACCGTGCGCATGACGCTGCCCGGCGGCACCGTGCTCATGCGCCGCTTCCGGGCCGAGGAGCCGCAGCGCGCCGTCCGCGACTTCGCCGCCGTCGCCCTGCACCGCCTGGGCTTCACCGGCTACCAGGCCGTCAAGGTGGGATCCCGCGCCCCCGCCATGACCATGGAGGACGGCGACGACGGCAGGTCCCTGCGGGAGGCGGGCCTCGCCCCCTCGGCCCGGCTCTTCGTCACGGCCAAGGAGGCCGCCGACGCGGTGGGCGTGGCCAGGGCGGCCATCGAGGCCGGGCGGGACGGCGGTGACGACCCCGCGGCGGCGTCTCGCCCCCGGGGCCCAAGCGGCGACGACGGCGTGCCGTTCCAGCGCAGAGCCGCGCGGGAGCCGTGACCTCAGCGCGCTTGCCAGTGTCGTGTGGGCGGCCGCTTCCTCCCCCGCATGCCCTTACGGCCACTCGCCAGGCGCGCCGATGACCACGCACCATGCACCACCCCTGCGCCGCGCATCGTGCCGGCTGGGCCTGCGGCGCCGATCCCGTCGCGCGTCACGGTCACTCGTCCCCCGGCGCCCCCGCGCCCCTCGCGTCCTCCTTGTCCGCCGCGATCTGCTGCGCCACCTCCTGCAGCACCGTGTCCGGGTCCCACACTTCGTCCGCCTCCTTCACCTGGCTCGGGTCCGCAAGCGTCGCAGTCAGCAGCGCCAGGTCTGCCTCCGTCCCGAGCCCCGCCGCGGACAGGCCGGTGAGGCGCGCCTGGGTGTTCAGCTCCCCCAGCGACTGCACCTTGCGCGTCGGCCCCGTCGGGGCGCGCGCCACTGCGATCGCCGGTCGAGGGACAAACGGGATCGGTCAGCAGGAGCGGCGCCAGCCCCCGCAGCGCAAGGCAGGCAGCAGGGCGTGCGTCCTGTCCGCCTCTCACCCTGCATGGTCAGGTCGGTGTCGGCCTCGGCGGGGTGCTCGTCGTGCAACTCTTGGATGCCCTCGAGCTCGTCGCCACCGCCGGCTCCCCTACCCGAGCGCCCGGCCCCGGACGACGCGCTGGGCTCCATGTCGGCCGGCTCGTCCACCCACGAGCTCGCGGGTTTGCCGCGGCGGGGAGGCGGTGCCTCGTCGGCCTCGCCCGACGGCGATCCCCAGCCGGTTGTCGGCGCGCCACCCCCTGCGAAGGCGTACCGCCAAGAAACACAGAAAGCCAGGGAAATCGGCTGGGCCTCTATGCGAGGGCGCCAAGCCGAAGACCGCCGCAGCGGGGGTGGGCGGCGCATCGCGGCTGGCCGTTGCTGCAGAAATGCTCACCGCCTCCTGCACGCCGACCGAACCGAGGCCCGTCTTCCTCGCCGGCATCGGCCATGATGCCCCTGTTGAGAGTGCCGCCCGCAGGTGGACCGATGCTGTGGGCGTGTGGGTGTGCGTCGGCAAGCGGCTGCCAGAGCGCTCAGTTCAGGATTGCATCACCAGCCTCCCCGCCCCGGGTGCGCGGCCGCATGCGCGCCGATGAGGGACCCCGGGACGGCGGGAGCGTATGCGGCGCTGCCTGCGGGTCCCCCTCCCCTTGGCGCCGCCGCCGCCCAGCCGCTGCCCCGACCGGCGGGTATAGCTGACGACGACGACGACGCAGCAGCTGCTCCTGCTCCCACTGACGGCGGCGGCGGGGCTGGTCCTGCCATGCTGCGGAAGCCAAACGCCTCGAGCGTCGGGGCCCGGCCAGCAGCGGACGACGCCGCCGCGCTGCCAGCGCTGGATCCGGCCTCTTCCTGCGGTCGCCCTGTCTCTTCTGTCTCCGGGAGTGCCGGGGGTACCACGACCGACGAGGCCTCGCGCGAGAGCCCGACCACGCGAGACCCGTCGGCCCGAAGCGCCGGCCCCAGGGTACGCTGCCCCGTGAGCACCGCAGGCAGCGAAGCCTCGGATGCACGATGCTGGGGCACCGATTCTTGTCTTGCCCCCGCAAACAGCCGCGCCACGGTTGAGCCTGCAAGATCAAACAACCGGCGGTGGCTCAAAAATTCGTACCTCCCTTGCTCCATGCTACCCCGGCCCCGCACCACGATTTTAACGACGGGCCGAGCGTGCACACCAGTGCTGCACAAGACGAACGGCCCACCCCGATCACGGCGGCTTAGCCTCACGGGACACCGAGTCGGGCGATTCAAGTGTCGAGCGCAGCGCGCTAGCACGACCCGCGTCTGTGACGGGCCTCGACCTGTGCGGCCTGAGGAGCTGCTCCAACGGGCTCAGTGGCCATGCCATCGCAAGGGCAGAGTGGTGCAGATGGCGCCTGGGCATCCTCAGGCTCGCAGGACGACTCTGCGCGGCGTCCTGCCGGGAGTGGCACTCGCTTGCGCTCCGCAGGACGAGGTGCGAGTGGAATGCACCGGGACAGAGTACGCCTGGGTGCAGCGATGGCCGTATTTGCGCTGGTCTTGGCTGTGGTTGAGGTGCGGTCCGCCGGGCTCGGCGGCAACGACGGCGTTCTGGTGTGCAACACCACGTCTGTCAACGGCACGGCGCCTGCTCTTGTCGTGTGCTCAGAGCCTGCCACGTGCTGTGCCATGGCCGGCTCGAACGGGACGACGCTGCAGGGTTGCTGCCCCGCTGCCGGAGCGGTTTGCTGCCCCGGGCTCAGCGGCTGCTGCCCCTCGGCGTTCCCGGTCTGCATCACATCGTCTGGTCGCTGTGGCCAGCGCGGGACCGGCGGACTGCTGCGCACGGTGCCCGCAGTTCGGTTGTGAGAGGTGAAGGAAGGCTCGCGGCAAGTCCTGTCCAGCCGCCGCTGCGGGGAGCCCCGCAACGCAAGTGCGACCGCTGAGTGGAATCCATGCACGGCCTGTGAGAATGCCAGGAAGCACAAAGCCATGGAAACCCGTTATAACGCAGCGGCGCGGACGGGCATCGAGCGCGGGGCAAACACCAGTGGCCTTCTCACTGCCGAAGCATCGACGGCCCACATCCAGCAGCCAAACACGTTTGTCACCGGGGCGGGGGGCACGCGGCTCCCGTGGCTCGCCCGGCGGGTGCTCTACGGGGCGGCGTTGCGGCAGGCATGTGCCGCACCGCGTGCCCGCGCAAGCCATGGACTTTGAGGAGTTCGCAGCCGCGCGAAGGCGCAAGCGTGCCGCCCAGCCTGAGGACGACGAGGCGGCACCAGCGCCGGCGGCCAATGACCAGCAGCCGGACCGCGCGCCCGCTGCCTCTCTGGCCGCGTTCCTCGGCTCCCGGGGCTTCGGGGTGTTTGTCATCGTGATGCTTCTCCTGGAGTGTGCGGCGATGCCGCTCAGTCTCGCGCGGCTCGAGCACTGGATGCGCATGGCGGCGGAGGCCACCGTGTACGCGGCCGCGGCGTCGTCAATCCTGGAGATGCTGCTGTGCGCAGCGTCGGTTGAGCGCTTTCGCCTGCTCGTGGTGGTGGACGCGGCGCTGCAGGCGAGCCTGGCGCTGGCGCTGTTCATGCAGGTGGGGCGGGAGTACCCGGGCATCGCCTGGCTGCCCTACCTGCGCTCGTACCGCATCTTCGACTGCATCTCGTCGTTTGACTCGGCGTGGCAGCTGCTGCTTGACTCCACGGAGGAGGAGCTCCGCTCGGCGAGGAGGCGCGCCTCGGATCTGCTGCGGGACCTCGCGGAGGCCCGGGCGTCGGCGGTGCGCGAGGACGAGACGAACGGCCGGCTCAAGGACGCGCTGGAGATGGCGCAGGACGAGGCGCAGATGCTGCGCACGGCGCTGGAGATCGCGGCGGAGCAGCAGGCCGAGCACGAGGCCGCGGGGGACGCCGCCGCCGCGGCGGGGTCGACCAGCCGCGGGCCGCGCCGCCTCGTGGTCAAGGATGACATGACCTCGAGCCAGGCATGAGCGAGAAGCGCGGGGCGCGGGGCGCGGGGAATGCGCCGCGAGGCTGCTGCGCCGGGACCGGCCAGCCGGGCCGTGGAACCTCACCGGCAGGCACTGGGACTGACATACTTGCAGAAGAGGGCTCACTGCGCCCTGCTGTGCCGTGTCCTGGTCAGCGGTCCCGGCTCGCGGCGGCCGGGCACCCCTTTCCGCACAGGGCCTGCCCTGGCCACGGCAGGCTCGCGTGTTTGGTGCGTTCCCGCTCCCTGGTGCTCGTTTGTGCGCTCCCGCGGGTCCCAGCCATCGGCATGCGCCGCGGTGCGGCGACGAGTGTCTCGGCGTCAGCGCGTGCCGCTGTCGGCCGAAGACGTGCGCACCGCGCTTGCGGTCGCTCATCGCGAACGCACTCGCGGCGCGGGGCCGCCGTGGATGCGCGCACCGATGGGTCGCGGCCAAACATGGCGCGATCTGGATCCACAGCTTTTTTGTTAATGAAGCTACACGCAAGAGTAGTGACAGTCTCGGCTGAGTTGAAGCCCGAGCGACGTCTCGCGCGTTCAACAGCAGACGCGGGGTCATTCGCACGCCGGTCTGGTCGATCGCGGCGCCTTTTTGGGACCGAGGGTGTCACGCGGTGAGCAGTCGGAGCGTGAATGTCTAGCCAGGACTTGGACAAGGTCTTCGCGCGCGTCAGCGTGTCGAGGAGCGCAAGCCCGCAGCAGGTTAGCCTCATCCTTGGTTCGGGCGAGGCGGGCCGCTTGTTGCAGTCAGTCGCGCGCACCGTGCGTGCGGTCTTGGCCTCGCGCGCAAGCTTCGGCTCACGCTGAGCCCGGCGCTTCCCCAATCCACGCGCGTTGCAGAAGGCGAGGCTTGAGGCGCTCCGGCACCAGGCCACGCGAGGCGTTTGCAAGGTCGACCCTCCCGCCGCGGCCGACGAGAGAAGAGCAGTCTGGGAAGAGTGGAGCCGGATGGCGCTCATGAAGCCGGCTGCCGCGCGCAGCAAGTTTATGGAAGAGTCAGAGGCCGCGCTTCGCGACGGCGAGGACGCGCCTGTCGCGGCCCCGGCCGCGTTATCCCCGGAGACCTCCCCGAGCAGCGCTGACCCGCGATCCCATCGTAGTCCGGGTGATGCTGGCGGCCTAGCGGTCTCGGCCTCGTCGCCGCTGCCGCGTGCTCGCGTCGGCGCAGCGGAGGACACCCCTGCCTCGTCGCTTTCTGGCGGCCGGCCCGCGGGCTCGAGCGCCGTCCCGGTGCCCGGCACTCCCGTGACCAAGCCCTGGCCGTCCATGGTGCGCGGCATGCTCCTGAAGCGGTGCGGGATCCACGGCTGGCAGCCGCGGTACGCGAGGCTCCGCCCCTCGGACAAGGTCTTCCGGTACAGCCGCGCCAAGACGGACCTCACCCCGCGGCTGGAGCTGCTGCTGGACCACACGGTGTCGGTGCAGGTGCACGACCCCGTCGACCTGACGTGGCGGGACGACGGCACGCGCAGGCGCTCGTTCCGGTTCACGCTCCTCACGCCCCTGGGCCGCATGCACTTCGCGGCGCGCTCGGCGGAGAGCGCCACGCAGTGGGTGGGCGCCCTCCGCTTCGCGGTCCTGGCCCCGGCCACGGCCGGGTCCGTTGCCCCCGGGGTCCGGGCCGCGCCGGGCGTGGTCACTTCCCCCGTCGGCTCTGCCGCAGAGATCATGTCGACGGACAGCCGCGACGCCGCGAGCGACGGGGCCGCCGATGCGTCCGACGGGCGGGACGTCGGCGCGGACTCTGCCGGCGGCGACGCCGAGGACGCCGAGGAGGAGGACGAGGAGGTCGGCGCCGAGGCGGAGGTCGGGGACGGGCCCGCGGAGAGCGGGGCGGTGCCCGTGGACGAGGTCCCCGAATGGATGGTCGCGGCGGCGGCGCGGCACCAGCGGGAGCTCATCGCCCACTGCTCTGCCGAGGGGAAGTCGCGCTTCTGGGTCCCGGCGGCGCCGGCGGGGGACGTGGAGTGCTTTTCGGCCAAGGGCAGCCTCCCCGGCGCGCGGGGCGACGGCCTCGTCCGCTGGCCCACGGGCGTCATCCTCAGGGAGCTGCAGGAGCACCGCGGGGACGTCGACTCCCAGTTCAACGACCAGTCCGAGCTCCAGCAGAGCTCCTCCCACTTCATCGTGTCGCAGCTGCGCTACGACGCGCCGTCCGTCTTCGTTGGCGCCCGTGAGTTCGTGGTCATGACGCACTGGCGGGTCTACACCGGCGCCGAGGCCGAGGCCGCGGACCTGCCCCCCGGCACGCTCGTGGTGTCGGCGTCCAGCCACGGCGTCATGGAGCGCTTCGAGGGGCACCCGGTCACGCGGGGGCACACCCGCGGCGTGATCCACATCGGCGGCTGGGTCGTCCGTCCGCGGGGCACCGACCAGCGCGGCCTTGCGCAGTGCGACGCCACGTACGTCAGCAAGCTGGACCCCCGGGGGCAGCTCCCCCACTCCATCGTGCAGTCCGTCGTCTCCAAGCAGGGCGCCCTCGTGCGCTCGCTGAACCAGAGCCTCGAGCGCCGGTACGGCTCCCCCACCTGGGAGGCGTACGCCGCTCGTCGCTCCGAGGAGACCCCCTTCCTCCGCAACCTCGGCTGGCGCGGCCCCGCCACCGCCACGCAGACGACGCCCAAGCGGCCGCCGCCGCGGCCCTCGCCCCCCCGGGAATCGGGCCGCGGCACCATCGTCGGCGGCGCGACCAAGGCGGTCAGGCGCGCCGACGCCGCCGCCGAGGACGCGCCCCGCGGCCCCACCGGCCCCTCGGGCGGCAAGGCCGCTGCCCGGGCCGTGGCGCCGCTGCGCCTCCCAGCCGACTCCGACCCCTCCCTCTCCCGGCCCCATGCCTTCCGCCCGCTCGCCCTCCTCGCCCTCCTCCTCCCCTTCCTGGCCTGGGTCCTCGCCTCCGCCCTCCTTCGCCCCGCCTCTGGCCCCTCCGTCGTCGCCGGCGTGGCCGTGCCGCCGTTTGCGCCCGCACCCGAGTCCGTCGCCGCCCCTGTCCGGCATGCGCTCGACGCGCTAGCGGCTGCCGTGTCGGCAATCCTGCCCCCGGCCCCGCCCGCGCCCGACGCCGCCGCCCCCACCTCCCCCGGCATCACGCCCGTGCCCGGCACTGTCTGGGTCGCCGGCGGCTCGTCCAGCCCCGTCGCAGGACTCCGCCGCACCCTCCTCGGCGTGCCCGGCGTGGCTCTGCTCATGACCCGCGCAGACCCCGTCCTCGCCGCCCACGTCGCCGTCCTCGCGTGCGCCGTCCTGGCGCTACGAGTGCTCTACCGCGGCGCGGTGGGACCCTCGTGGATGTCCACCCGGCAGAAGCTGTCAATCGCCTCGTGGACGCCCCCGAGCGAGGGAAACATCCACGGCTCGGTGGTCCTCGACGCCACCGCCGTCATCGGCTGGATCGCCCGCGCCCGCGCCGCCTCGGGTCGGCACATTACCGTCACGCACGTCGTGGTCAAGGCTGTCGGCCTCGCGCTGCGCGCCAGCCCGCAGATCAACGGGCGCATCGTACTCGGCGAGTACCTCCCTGCCGGCTCTGTCGACGTCGGCTGCCTCGTGGCGCTGGAGCGGGAGGAGGGCGGGGTCCGCGCGGGAGACCTTGCCTACTGCAAGGTAAAGCGGGCCGACCGGGTCGCCGTCGCGGGAATCGCGGATGAGGTCTGCTCCGCCGCTGAGCGCCTCCGGTCGCACCGTGATGCGAACTTTGAGGCCACCAACAGGCCGCTGCGCGGCCTTCCCACGTGGGCCATCCGCCCTCTGGTGCACTGGCTCGGCTGGCTGTCGTCCGGGGTGGGCGTCCCTCTCCCCTGCCTCGGCGTCAGGGCCCACCCCGTCGGGTCGTGCATGGTCACGTCTGTAGGTGGCATGGGTCTCGACACGGCCTTTGCCCCGTTCACGCCCTTCCTCCATGTCCCTCTCCTGGTCACCATCGGCGCCCTCAGGGATGACGTCATTGCCGTGAACGGGGCCCCGGCCGTGCGCAAGGTCCTGAGCGTCACCGCGACTGTGGATCACCGCGTTGTTGACGGGGCCGGAGCGGCCACCCTCGCCCGCGTGCTCCGAGCGGTGTTTGCCAATCCCGGGGCCATGCTCGGGTCGCCCGATGATGCGGGCGCTGCCTAGCGCAACGTGATCGCGCTAGCCAGGAAGTGGCCAATAGGACCGGCGAGTGACCAGCACCTGCCATGCAAGCGAGTGCGCGAGTGCAAGCCCACCACCTTAAAGGCGATCGTGGCGATCACCAAAGCCCTCCCTGGCGTCATGCCCTTGCCAAGCGGGGCAGATAGCTGAGGCCAGCTGCTTGCGCTGCTCGACCGGCGCAAGATCAGCCCGGAACCACTTGGTTCGAGAATGCTCTGAGCGAAAACGAGTGATTGCCAAGGCGACTTGGCGCAACAGGCACAAATCCGTCACCCGCACAATCAGCCGGTGAAGCAGCAGTTCGGGCGCCGGGCCCCAGCGCGCTCTAGCAAGCTTCACTGGCCTGTCAGGGTCCTGCCGGGGCCGCGAGCGCGCGTGCCCCGCCCATTCCCCACCCAGTCAACACTCAATGCACTGGAGCGTCATGGACGACCCCGTGCTCCAGATGCAAAGCCCCGATGGTGATCCTGACGTCTGCAAAATGGCACTGCGTCACCTGTTGCTGGTTTTGGATCTCGTTGCCTGTCGATGACAACTCCTCAACTTCCTAACCCCTTGGCGCCGTCCGCCGCCCCCCCCGACGACACACGGCGACGCGATGACCGGGTCAGCCCTCCCACGCAGCTCGCCACGACACCACACCACGCCGACGACGCCACCGCCCGTCCCACGCGTCCTGCAGCTCCAGCCGGCGAGCCAGCACGTCCTGCCACGGCGCCCCGCCCTCCGCTCCCCGCGCCTCCCGCAGGTCGTGCGCCGTCAAGCCCTCGTTAACCCGGATGCGCAGCGCCCTGTGGTGCTCCGACTCCAGCAGCCCCGTCAGGTGCTGCATCACGTGCGGCTCCGCATCATCGTAGCCGTCGTCCGTCACCGCCGCGAGGGCGCACAGTCGCAGCTCTAGACGACGGTCGCTCAGACCCCGCAAAGTGTCGACCATCACAGACAGCACGTCGCACTTTGGCGCCGTGAACACGCTGTCCAAGCTCAGCTCCCGCAGCCTCGTCATACCAGGCAGCGCCTCCGCCAGCGCGTCCACCACAGCCCGGCTCACCTGCCACGCTTCCATGTGCAGCCCCTCGATCGCGTCGCTGCGGATGTCGGCGATCAGCTCACGCTCCACATCCGGCAGGCCCGACACCCGAAGGCCAGCCACCCCCACCCACGCCGGCCAGCCCGACGACCGCAGCGCCCGTACCATCGACGATGACACCGCCGGGTCGTCGCAGCGCAGCTTGAGCGGAAAAATCTCCAGCCGAAAGCGCCGCGACGACCGCGGCCGGACCCCCGCGACCAGCGCCGCCAGCCCCGCCGCGTCGGACTCGGCGTCCGCCTGCATGCTCAGATGCAGCCTCGCCGGGCCCGCATCGCCCCCCGCCAGACCGACCGCCGCCGGCCACACAAGCGGCGACCCGCCGTCCGTCCACAGGGCGAGATGCTGGACGCGGCTGTTGTCCGCCATCGCCTCCAGCACAGCCGCCCCGTCCTCCGGCGTTGCCCGGCCGACGTCCCACTGCCCCACCGACGTCGTCGATAGTGCCTCGCGCACCCGGGCGCACCCAAGCGCGCCCGGCACACGGGTCAAGCAGACAATCGCGACTTCCAAGAGCTCCGGCCCGAGCCCCGCGATCCCGACCAGGAGGTCCGACCACCCCTCCGCGTCCTTGGCGCCGACGGCTGGACGCAGCATGAGCAGCCGGACGTTCCGGCACGACTGAAGCCCACGCAAAAGCGCCGGCAAGCTCTCGTCAAGCAGCTCGTAAGCAAACAGCCGCACAGGACCGCCGACCGCACGCACCCGAGACATCAGCTCCTCCGCGTCCGCCTCGCTCACGGGATAGTGCTCGTGGTGCCGGCGCGGAAAGAGACTAGTCAGGTGCTCGTCGTCCATCTTGCGGGTGGTCCTGCCGCTCGCCCCCTAGGCCGAGAGCAGCGCGAGGGTCGCTGGGCACTGCAGCGCGGATCAGCGCCGCGATCAGAGAGGCAACCGTGAGACTGGGAAAGGGGGCGGCCAGGCCCGCGCTCGTGTGCCGGGCAAGCGGGCGCACCTTCGGGGCGCCGCAGGTGCCATTCGTTCCTTCCCCTTCTCAATTCCGGGTACAACTAAAGCGACGAAGCGAGCTTCAGATCAGTGTGCAGCACGTCTCATGGGCGATGCTGCCGCTTTGCCTGCTGGTGCTGCTGCTACCATGACTGCTGCCGCAGCTTCAGCTTCTGCTTCCGCTGCTCCAGATGATGATGATGCTGACGACGATGACACTACTGGCCGAGGAAGTGGCCCTGCTCCTGCTGCCGCGGTGGCCGCTCCCCCGTGGCGCCCCGCTCGTGCCGACGCCCCCGATCCCCTGCTTGTCACTGGCTCCGATGCCAGCCCCACATCGGGCTCCGCGGCAACCTCTCGCAGAGCTGCTCGTGGTAGAGGGGGCGAAGGCGAGACAAAAGGTCTATTCGGCGACGACGATGCTCTTCCCACAGCCAGTGCTAGCGAGGCAAAAGGAAGCAAAAAGAAGGAGCGCGGAGGCCGTGGCAGTCAAAGGCGTCGCAGACGTAGAGCTCGAGAACGTGCGCTGGCGGCGGCAACCGAAGGCGGGGCAGCCGAAGAGGCAATGTCGATTACCCTGGAGCCGAGCGCAGCCCGAAGGCCCGATCATGAGTGACGAGCATGCTGGCTTGACAGGCATTGTTCGCTGCCGGCATCGGGAGGGCGGTCAGCAAGCAATCACTCGCTGCACTCACGCCGTGGCAGCGGCCGGCGCGGCGGCTGCCTTCTCGGCGTGGGCCTTCGCGGCGTGCGACTTCATGGCTGCCGCAAGGGCGTCGGCCTGCTCGGCCATGGCGCGCTCGCGGCCCTCGGCCTCCTCGAACAGCTTAGGGGTGCGGCGGAGGGTGACGGTGAGGCGTGGCATCCGGCCGGCGGCGGCGCTGCGACCGACGTCGAGCCCAGACACAGTGCTGGCGGGCTCCGCGACGCCGCTGTCGCACAGGGCAGCGACGACGCCGAGCAGAGGGGCGATGCTGACACCCACGGCGGTGACCGCGAGCTCCTCCTGCTTGAGCAGCACCTTCTCGGCCCGGAGGCGGAGGGGCGACACCTCGTCCATGCCGCCGCGGACCCAGAGGGAGGGCATGGGCGCCAGCTTCCCGGACCGGGTGAGTCGGTCCAGGGTCATCTTGACGTGGCGCCACTCGGAGCACAAGTGCACGTTGGTGGCGCTGGTGCTCAGCGTCGAGGAGGACGCGGCGCCGGCGCCGGCGCTCTCGGCCGCGCCCGCCACCGACGGCCGGTTCCAGGCGTACTCACCGAAGAGGACCACGCAGGGGACCCCCTTGCTCGCGCACTCGAGGGCGTGGTGACGCGAATCGTCGATGAGGGCGACGGCGCCAATCTCCTTGCAGATGTCCGACTTGCTGCGGGGCGCCGAGCCGTCCGCGGCGTAGTGGTTGGCAAAATGGACCGACTCGAAGGTGCCGGGGTAGTTCTTCTCGATCCAGGCGTCGGTCGCGTCCCGGACGGCGTTCTGGCGGCTCGTTACCACAGCGAAGCGGTACTTGTCCGCCAGCGGCGCCAGCGTCTCCGCGGCGCCCTGCACCGTCCTGCGAAGCGGGGCGTACAGACAAAAGGGCAGCACCCGGGTGGCTGGCGGGACGGCTCCGCGGTGTCGTTGCCATGTCGGCGGGCGCGCGTTGCCGCTCACCCGATGTTCGCAAACTCCTCGGATCCAAAGAACTCCTGAACGCGCTCCCCAGCCTGCGAGTCGCTCGCGGAGGCGGCGGGCGCGGGGGACCGGTGGCTCGGCAGACCAGCGGGGCGGGGGGAGGTTGTTGCAGGCGAGGGAAGACGCCGCTCACCTCGGCGTCAGAGCAGCCCCACACGTCCGAGAAGTGGTAGCTGAAATAGTCAGACTCGCGGTACATGGTGCTGAACCTGCCGTTGTGGAACTTGTTCAGGCTCTTGACAAAAGTCCCCTGCGAAGCGAGCGGGGACATGCAGCATCCAGCGTTGCAGCCCGCCGTGACACTGAGGCGCGCCTCTGAGCAGTACACGCCGGTTCCATATCCAGTCCGTATCAGCGGCGCGCGCTAAGGCATCGTTCTGTGGTCACCGCGGGCGGCGGCGGCGGCAGCTGCGGCGGTCTCACCAGCACCTCGTCCAGATCCACAGCCACCAGGGGCTTGGCAGAACCCGCGGCTGCCATACTGACTGCTTGGAGCGGCCGGTCGGCGGTTCTGGACGTTCGTCCGCACGCTCTCGCGCGCAGCGTGGCAATGGCTGGGGGCGCTCGGATGGCAATGCTCCGTTTGCTCTGTCACAGTTGTGGCGAAGATGCCGCCGGCTTCGTATTGAGAGATTGAAGCACTGATGGCGAGGAGGGCGGCCACCGGTGCACCGGCGCGGCCGGCCCCGAACCGCGCGATGAAGGCCGTCGGTGTTTGCCGCGTGGTGCAAGGACCCCTGCGAGCGACCACTCCGATCAGCGGACTCACTGCTGTGAAGACGCCTCTGCGACCACCGCCGGCCTCGAGGGCAACGCTGCACCAGCGGGCCATGCGGACCGACACGTGGCTGTTCGGGGACACGTACGAGGAGCAGGGCGAGGCGTGGCCTGTGTGCCGCGTGTGCTGGTGGCCGGGCAGCTGTAGCGCCCGCGGGTGCCCCGAGGCTTTTCCGACGTGAGCGCCTTGAAGCGCTCGGCGTGAAGACAGGTCACGAGTATGCATGCCTTCACAGCGAGCAAGGCCAGCGCTCGCGGGCATTGTTTGGCGTCACTCGCCCTCGATCGCTCGGCTGCGAGGAATCGCTGCTTGCCCGCTCGGGCTGCGGTTTCGACGGCGCGCTGGTACTATCCTCACGACATGCCACACCGGAGCCTTCCGGCGCGCCCCGCCCCGGCACTGTGCCGTCCTGCCGCCTCCTGCCCCGGCACTGTGCCGTCCTGCCGCCTCCTGCCCCGGCACTGTGCCGTCCTGCCGCCTCCTGCCCCGGCGCCGCCGTCCCCAGTCAGTGCCCTGGCCGAGCCAGGGCGCCCCTGCCGCGTGCGGGGCGGCCCGTCTCACGAGTCCGGCCGTCCCAAGAGCCGCTGCGCCGCCCTCGATGCCAGCAGCCGCCTCACGGAGAGCTGCGCCCCCCACACGACGCTGGTGTCCTCATCTCCCGCCGCGGCTCGCCGCACCGGAATCCTCGATGCCGGCGCGGGCGCCTCCACCACATCGCGCTCGAGGCTATCGGCGCTGCCCGGTCGCGCGATCATCCGGCCACGGGCGGGCCGGACCGCGGCAGGTTCGGCCTGCCCGGCCTGCGGCCGCGCTGCGTCTGTGGGCGGAACCCCGACGGCCGGCTGCCTTGACGAAGGGAGGTGCGGGGCACCCCGGCCGTTGCGGCGGGGGCGCGGGCTGCTCTGGCCGCGGCCGCTCGCCGCCGGATCCCCGGCCGCCGCCAACGGCCGCTCAAGCCCAGGGTCTGGCGAGAGGCGCCGGGCGGGCAGCGTCGGGGGCCTCGGCGGCGCCGCCGGTGTTGCGGCCGCGGTCGTGCCCGGCATGCGTCCCCCCCACCGGCCGAGGTCCATCCCTGCGGCGGGGATGTCCAGCCAGCGCGTGGAGGAGAGAGCCCAGCCGCCGGTCGGGCCGCCGTCCGGCGCCGCCCCGGCCCAGCCCATGGCCGATCGCTCCCGCCACCCTTCGTCCCGCAGCCCCGTCCGCGGGGCACCCTCACCGGCCGTGCCGCCGCGGCCGAACGCCCCCTCCGCCTCGGCGCGCACCGCGAAAGGCGAGATGCACGCAGCCTCGGCACGCCGCAGCCGCCGGTGCAGCTCTGCCTCAAGGGCGTCGCTCCGGCGGCCGCCCGAGCCGCCGGCCGCGTCGAGGCCGCCGCGCCCACTGTCCGGGGGAGGATGGGCGAGGAGCGACGAGGCTGGCGTGCCGTCCCGCCCGCGGTCTGACCAGGCGAGGAGCGATGAGGCCGGCGTGCCGTCCCGCCCGACGGCTCTCGCGCCATGGGGCGCGTCGCCGAGCGCCGGAGCCGCGCCCTCAGCCGCCTGCACCCGCCACCGCCTGGCGTCAATGGGTGCGTGTGCCACCAGCGCCGGCCAGCCCGCGTGCCCTGCCTCCCGCGTCCGTAGCAGCGCCGCGAGCCGCGCCCTCTCGCCCGCCGCCTCCAGCGTCTCGGTGAACACGGACTCCCTCCAGCCGGCACCACCGAGCCGGGGCGCCGCCCGCTCCGGGCTCGCGGCCTCGGCGCTGTTGCCCTGG
>Ga0136560_1000158_pt1 | contig 29350 bp, 9 predicted proteins | sample AntRauMeHopE1497_FD_104925 | JGI IMG/M metagenome (GOLD analysis project Ga0136560, IMG submission 104925) | Saline lake microbial communities from Rauer Islands, Antarctica - Metagenome Hop E1 #497 | ecosystem: Environmental > Aquatic > Non-marine Saline and Alkaline > Saline | place... | reverse complement strand
TCGCAGGTCCGGCACCTTGCGGCCCTCCTCCTTCGCGTGCGCATCATGGCGTACTTCCGGCACTTTACGCCCGCGATGGTCGCGCACGCCAAGGTGCTCCTCCTGCGCCGGCTTGCGGAGGAGCCGGAGCGCGCGGTGAGGGTCGCCCTCTGCGCCGTTGTCGCAACGGTGGCCAAGTCCCACCTGGGGACCTGGCCGGAGCTCCTCGGCCAGGTGGGCGAGCAGTCCAGCAGCGGCGAGCCGATGGTGCGGGAGACGGCCATGCTCCTCCTCAGCGCCGTGCTCGACTCGGCTGGAGCGGCCATGACGGCCCACCTGCCGGCGTGCATCACCGTCGTGGGCCGCGCGCTCTGCGACTCGGACGGCACGGTCCAGGTGCAGGGGCTCCGCGCGAGCACCCAGGCACTCCTGCTGGTGCCCTACGACGCCGACCTCACCCCGTTCCAGTCGCTCATCCCTCACATCCTGGCAGTCATCACCAAGTGCCTGTCCGGCGCGACCATGGGCCTTGCGGGGGACGCGTTCGAGGCGCTGCACCAGCTCGTGGGGGCTCACATGCGCCTCATGGGCGCGGTGCTCGAGCCGCTGGTGAGGATGCTTCTCCAGGTGGTGACGGCGGACGGGATGGACGCCCTGACGCAGGACAAGGCCGGCATGCTCCTCGGCGACCTGGTCGGGGGCATGCCGCAGGCCATCAGCCGGCTGGGGCTGCTCCCCGAGATGATCGCGGGCCTCATGAAGTGCGCCAGCCGCGTCGAGGACGACCCGATGGAGGAGGTCCGCCAGGCCGTGGCCAAGTCGGACGCCGCCATCGCAGGAACAGCCGGCGCGGAGACCGGCAGCTGGCACGGGGACGGCGCCGCGTTGCGCATGCTGCCTCGCGGCTGCGGCACCGACATTGGTGGCGAGCCCGACAGCGTGGAGATCGCCGCCCGGCTGCTGGAGATCCTTGCGGAGAACATGCAGACCACCACGTACTTCCGCCTCGTCCTCGACGCCGCGAGCGCGTGCGCCGCGAGCCCCGACTGGCGCCTCCGCTACACGGCCATGATGCTGATCGCCAACAGCAGCTCTGGCCTCAAGTCCTTCTTCCGGGACGAGCTCCCCGCCGTGCTCGAGGTGGCCGCGCGCCCCATCCTCTCCTCGCCGCCCGAGGCGACCGTCGCCGTCGTATACTCGAGCATCTACGCCGTGGCATGCCTCGCCGAGCACGTGAGCAACTTCCTCGCCAAGCACCACGGTGTCCTCATGCCGAGGCTGCTCGCCGTGCTCCGCACCCCCGACCCGGTGCTGCAGGACATGGCAGGCTTCGCGGTGGAGCTCATCGCGGACTGCGAGGCGGAGTCCTTCATGCCGCTCTACGCGGACGAGGCCATGGCCGCGATCGGCGGGATGCTCGCGGCGCCGCAGTACGCCGTGCGCCTCCGTGGCGTCATGCTGCTCGGCTCGGTGGCCATCGGCCTGGAGGGCGGCTTCGCCCGCTTCCTCGAGCCGTCGGTCCGCGCGCTCATGCCCATGCTCAGGATCACGTCGCCCGCGGAGGTGGAGATGCGGGCCTTCGCGACGGACACCATGGGCTACGTGGCCAAGGCCGTGGGGCACGAGGCCTTCCGCCCCGTCCTCGAGGGCGCCGGCCTCATGGCCTGCCTGCGCGAGAACCTCGAGCTGGCCGAAGCCATGTCCGCCCACGACGCCACCGGCGGGTCGAACAACGAGGCCATGGCCGACCTGCTCCGCGTCCGCACGTACTCCTTCTTCTCCAGCCTCGCCAGCGTGCTCGGCGAGGGCTGCGGCGAGCTCCTGCCCGTCCTCATGCCGGTGCTTCGCAAGTCCCTCGACGCCGCCACCATCCGCTTCCAGGAGGGCGAGGCCAGGATGGGCATGGGGTCCGAGGCGATCGAGTCGGCCACCCGGATGACGCGGAACTTCCGCGTGGCGGAGGGTGCCGTGGACGAGTTTGCCGGTGGCGAGGGCGACGACGGGGAGATGGTCTCCCACAGCGCGATCACGTCGCTGGAGGACGCAACCACCCGCGCCCACGCCATGCAGCTGCTCGGCTCGCTGCTGGCCTCGGCGGGCGGTGCCATGGGGCCGTACCTGGCCGAGGCGGTGGCCATGTGCGGCGACAACGTGCTCTTCTTCGAAGACGCCGTCCGCGAGAACGCGGTGCTGTGCATGGGACACGCATGCAAGTGCGCCGCCGTGTGCGACGCGGCCGCGGGGGAGGCCGTCGCGCCCCCGCCCGGGCACCCGGACGGCTCCCGGGTCACCGTTCCGCCCGCCAAGTACGGCGTCGGGACGCGAGCCAAGGCCCTGGCGCCCGAGGCGGTGTCGACGCTCATCGACCGGGCAGGCAAGGACGAAGAGTACTCGGTGGTCGCGGGGTGCTTCCACGCCCTCAAGCTGGTGCTGGAGGACCTGGGGGCGGGGCCGTTCTTCGCGCACCGTGACGCGCTGCTCGGTCTGTTCCACAGCGCCTTCACGGGGCAGCTGGAGTGCCAGGTGTCGGACGACATCGACGTCGACGACGCCGAGGAGATGGCCGCCATGTTCGTCATCTACGAGGAGCTCTTCGACGCGCTCGGCATGTTCTGCCGCCGGGCGGGGCCGGGAGCGTGGGGCGCGGGCATGGACCGGCTCTGGCCGTCCCTGGCCGCGTTTGCCGATCGCAAGCGCCCTATGCTCGACCAGGCGACGGTGGTCGGTGGCATCGCCGACCTCGCGGAGGGCCTGGGGTCCGCGCCGGGCTGGGCGGAGGTGGCCGTCACCAGCGCGCTCCCCATCTGCGGCAGGGCCCTGACGTCGGAGTCGTCCGGGCTGCGTCGCAACGCCATCGTGGCCATCGGCACCATCCTCGGGTCCATCGGCCCCGCAGGTGCCGCCGTTGTCCCCAGGGTCCTCCCGGTCCTCGTCGGCTTCTGCGAGCGGTCCGACGCCGTGCGTCCCGACGTCCCGGACAACGCCGCGGCCGCGGTCTGCCGCGTCCTTGCCGCCCACGCCGCGGTGGCCGACGTCCCCGCGGCTGTTCGTGCGGTGGTCGGGGCCCTTCCCCTGGTCGTCGACCGGGCCGAGGACGTCGGCGTCTGGAGCACGCTGCTCGACCTCGTCCGGGCGTCGGAGCCCACCGCACTGTCCCTCGCCGGCCCGCTGCTCATGGCTGCCGCGCGCTGCCTGGATGGCGACCTTGGCCTCAACGCCGGCGCTCGCGCCGTTGTCCTCCGCGTCGCCATTGCCTTGGGCGAGGTGTCGCCGGAAGTCGCCACAGCGGCCATGTCCGCGCTCCCGCCTGCCCCCAGGGAGCGCCTCGCGGCGCGAGTGGCGGCGGTTAAGGGTGGCGCGACCACCGAGGCGGCGTCCGTGCCACACCCGGCCGGGCCCCTCGCCGCGTCACCGTGAGGCACAGTGAGCGACGCGCCAGCCGTGCCGGTCCGGCGTCCCCGCCGAGCCCGGCCTTGACGCGCACGGGAGCGCGCGGGCGGGAGCTGCGTTTGCGTGCGCGTGTCCGTGTGTGAGTTGCACGATTCGAGAACGGTGAGTTGGCCATCTCGAGCTTGAGCCACGAACGCGCGCATCGCGCTGGTGTCAGGCGCGGGGGGGCTGCATTCCTCCGCGCGACAGCCCAGAGGAGGCTGCTGGCCGTGCCGTAGTCGGTTCCCACAGGGGCGGCCGCGCCCGCCGGCATCACGGCGCCCCCGCGACCGCGGCGATGTCGCGGCGCACGAGGACGGCAACCGTCTCGACGTGAGGGGAGTGCGGGAACATGTCCACGGGCTGCGCGCTCGCGAGGCGGTACTCGCCGCCTAGGAGGCGCACGTCGCGGGCCAGGGTCTCGGGCTTGCACGACACGTAGATGAGCGCCCTGGGGCGGAGGCGCTCCAGGATGGCCCCGACCGCGAAGGGGGGCAGCCCGGTCCGCGGGGGGTTCGCCAGCACGACCTCGGCGCCCCCTGGGGGCAGTGCTGCTGCCACGCGCTGCCACCCCACCTCTGCGCTGAGGTCGGCCTGCAGGGCAGTCACGGACGCGGCGCCGTCGGCATCGATCGCCGCCCGGGCCCTGGCGACGGCTGCCGGCATGAGCTCCGCCGTCACGCTGGGCCCGAGGACACCCGCGGCCGCGAGCGTGAGGGCGCCCGAACCCGCAAAGAGCTCCAGGCACGCCGGCCGCGGGGAGAGCACCCCGCCGCCGGCCACGAGGTCCAGGACGGCGCGAGCCACCTCGGCGAAGAGCACCGTCGCCCCGTCCCTGTGCGCCTGCACGAAGTCAAGGCCCGCCGCCTCGACAAGCACGGGCCGGTTCCGCCACACCGCCGCGCCGCCCTCGCGGCCCATCACCTGCCAAAGCACCTGCCCGACGCTCCCCCGGTCGCCGGCAAGCAGCGACGACTCGCCCTCCAGCCACCGGCTCTCCGCGGCGACGTCCCCGCCCCACCGCTTCCGGAGCCCGCGCGGAGTGCTCATCGGCTGCCACGCCGCCACCACCCCAACGAGAGCCGCCGACGCGGCCGCGGCGGCGTCTCCGTCTCCGTCGCCCGCCCCACGCACCCGCGCGACCGACGATGCCCACTCGTCCTCAGACCACCCCGGCGGGGCCGATGCCGCGGCGGCATCCGCTCCCGCGGCCGCCACGAGCGCGCGAATGTCCTCGGCGGCGCCCCGAAGGGCCGACGTGTCCGCCAGGGCCAGGGGGCGGTCGGTGCGCAGGACGACGAGCAGCTCCTCGCTCGCCCGGGCGTCCGGCAGCGAGGGGCCGCCGCCGTACAGGGCGTCCTCCCGCGACGCCTCGGACCGAGCCGCGGGCGGGTGCAGCCGCACCGCTCCGGCAGGGTCTGGCCGGAAGCCAGCGCGCACCACCACCGACGCCACGTGGCTCCCGTGGTCCATGCCGTCGGGCGGGGACGAGGCGAACTCGGACGCCAGGGCGCGGCAGCCTGGCCCGGCGCCGGAGCGCGGCATCCCCTGGACCGCCAGCGCGCACCCCGCGTCGCCACAGGCGCACCCGGCGGCCTCGGCAAGCTCGAGGGGCACGGGCGCGGGAGGGGCCTCCTTGCGCCGTCGGCGCTTCGCCGAGGACCTGGCGTGCGCGTCAATCCACGGCGGCGGCGGGAACCTGCGCCGCAGCGCCTCGCGGGAGGCCCGGAGGGCGGTGCCCGCTGCCGGCCCCTGCAGCGCGCACGCGTGCGGCTCGAGGACGCGGCCGTGGTAACGCCCGCCCGTGTTCAGTGGGTGCAGCCCGACCGCGAGGGTGTGGCCCGCAAGCTCCCGGCTGGGCGGCGGCCCCGCGCCGTCCACCGGGGCTCGCGCGGGCTCGTGGCGCTGCGCCGGCAGGGCGTCCCCGCCCGCCAGCGGCTCCGCGCTCCAATCCGGCGCTGGTGCCGGCTCCCAGGCGCCGTGGGAGACGGTGAAGTCCATGCGGGGCCGGTGCCCGGTCTCCCGCTCGCAAAAGAGCGTCCGGGCCACGGGCGCCTCGCCTAGCAGGCCCCGCACGTGCGCCGTCTTGGCGTCAGACTGGGCCTGCTGGGACGAAGACATGGTGGAGCACCCGCCACACGCGTGAAAGACGGGGCAGGCGGGCACCCGCGCGTCCTGGTTCGCCAGGGAGGACCGGGCAACGCTGTCCACGTGAGCCACCAGCGCGGGTCCCGGGATGCCGTCCTGTCCCGCGGCCTCGCAGTGCTCGGCCTCCACGGCCGACCAGGGCGATCGCATCCTGGATTTGCGAGCCTTGGCCGAGGCAGGCGCCTCGCTTGCGGCTACCGCCGTTACTTCTGCGCCGGGGGGGCACTTGGGCACCGTTACCGCGACCCACGTGCCATCGGCGAGCCGCACTGCCCCGGCAGCGGCACCGGTTCCCGGCAGCAGCCTCGGCCCGGTGCGAAAGGTCAGCCTGTCGAAGCGTGCAATTGCCGCCCGCATCGTGGGCCTCCGGCTCCCGCTTTCGCAGCCCGGCGTGTGCGCCCCGATCACCAAATCACGCAAAGCTTGAGGTTTGGGCGGTCAGCGAGCACGGCGGAGTGCAGCAGCGTCCTCCAAGCTCAAAAGCGCAGAGCCCGGTGCCAGTGACAGCTCGCGCCCCACCCGCGCCCGCGGGCCGTCATGGGGCCGACGCAAGCCGGTGTCGCTCTGGCGCTCGCCATGGCAGCCACGGCTGCGCTGGGCCAGGCGGTGGACTCGCTTCCCATCCCGTGGGCAAGCGTTCCGGCCAGCCCGGCAGCGCTTTCGGTGCCACCAGGCTGCACGTGCCTTGACCTGGACCAGTCGTGAGCGTGGCCGGGGAAAGCATCGCGCGAGTAGCCGCCTTGCTGCCGCCCGGCCTCAAGCGGGCCTCTGTCGCGGGGCGCCGCGGGTGAGTGCTCCAACGGCGAGGCGCGGCACCCCCTCCGCGACCCGTGCCGCCGCTCCCCCCCCTGGCCGTTGGCGTCCCGCTCGCAGGCCGTGCACCCGCTTTGACTGTACCTGCACGTGCGACCTGACCGCGGGCGCATGCGATGCGGACTGCTGCTGCGATGCCGAGGTGAGCGCTCCACCGCTGCCGCGGCCCGCCGGCGCGAGAGCCGTGCAAGCGCTGTACCCAGCCGGGCCCGGTGCACCTGGGGCGAGGCTGCAGGCCTCAGTGCCGCTCGCTCCCGCTCATCGTCCTCCCTTGCCTCCTCGCTCGCTTCCCTCCCTCCGCAGTGCCCCGCCGCCGCCACGGACAGGTCAAAGAACGCCGGGACGTGCCTCCCCGAGGGCCCCGCCGGGTCTTCTATCCTGACGTGCGTGGAGGTCGGGGAGGCGTCGCAGCTTGCGGCCGTGAACAGCAAGGCGAGGATGTTTCTCGTCAACGCCGCCGAGCGCGGCCTCGAGGGCGTGATCTGCGTCGCGGTGGACAACAGCCCGTACGCCGGAACGTTCCTGGCCGACCCGGGCCTCCCCGGCGCCGCCGTTTTCTCGCGCACGGACGTGGCCGCTGACGCCTCCTTCGCCGAGACCGCCGCGCAGCGGTCCGCCGCCCCGCTCCGCTCGGTCACGGCCGCCTCGGCGCCCGAGCTGTACCTGCCGGGGCAGCCCATCGTGGCGGCGTCGGCCTCGGGATCCGGCCTCACGGCCGCCCCGGGGGGCGGGGTGCTGCGGCTCGCCGGGCCGTTACCCGGCGGGGCGTGCGCCGAGGGCGCAGCCGTCCCCCTCATGGGCGGGAGCGGGGCGTGGTCCTGCCGGCAGCGCGCCCCGGCGGGGGCGGCCGAGTGCGCTGCCCTCTCGCCCGCATCCGTCCTGGGGCCCCTGAGGGTGGCTGCCGCGCCCACGGCGGCGCTCAGCGACGCGGCGTCGCCGCTCTGGCTCCCGGTGAACGTGACGTCTGCCGTCGTGGTCAGCGCCGCGACGGGGGCGCGGAGCAACGTGTCCTCCGCCCTCCTTCCCTCCGTCACCGCCGCCGGCGGCCTGGGAGGCACGGCCGGCACGCTCGTCCCCGAGGCCGGCGGCCTCTGCACCTGCCTCGGCGCCCTCGTCGCCGTGTCCCTCGACCTCTCCACGGCCTCCACGGGAACGCTGTCGTCCGCTGGCGCCCGCGTCACCGTCGCGGACCTGCCCGGGGTGCCCTGCGCCGCCGGGCAGACGACGCCCAACGCTTCGGCCGCGGCGGCGGGGGCCTTCTCCCTCTCGACGTCGGTCTCCTTCCCGGCGTCCGCCGAGGCGGCGGCGGCGGTCTCGGCCTCGCTGGAGTCGAACAACATCGTCGCCCGGTCGCGCTCGGGCAACCCCGGGTACGCGGAGGGGAGCCCCGTGCTGGCCGGCGTGCTGGTCAGCGACCCGGCGCAGGGGTCGAGCAAGACGGCAGTCCTCGCGGCGGTGCAAGGACTGCAGCTCGCCGGCCCGGGCGCGGGCGGAGCCTGCGTGTCCCCCGCGGCTTCGGCCGTCCCCGTCCGCGTCGGGGAGGACGTGGTGGTGGCTTGCTCCCTCACCATGACGGCCGCGCAGCTGCAGGCGCACTGCACGGCCGCCGGGGCGGGGGCGCCCCCGCTGGGGCTCGCGGGCGGCCTGACGCACGTGGGCATGCTGGGGAACGCCGACCCGCTGCGCGCGACGCACTGGCTCCGGATCGACGGCTCGGCGCTGTCGGCGTCGCCAACGTGGGACGCCGCGTCGCGGACGTGCCAGGGGGCGGTGGTCGGCTTCGAGCTGCAGCTGCTCGCGGCGCCGGTGGGCGAGGCCTCCAACCCTCAGACCAAGATCATCGCCGCGGCCTCGCGATTCGTCACCGGCCCCCTCGTGGCCGGGCCGGGCCCCGCGGCGTCCACCTTCGCCCTCACCTCCACGGTGAGCTTCGCGGCAGTGGCGGCCGGCGGCCTCGACCGCTTCGTGCCGCCGCCCCCGTCCGTCCTCGCCCTCCCCCACGACCTCTTCTACCCCTTCCAGATCAACGATGTGGCGCTCGCCTCGGCGGCTGGACGCGGGCCCTCGCCAGCTGCCCTGGCTCTGGCCGCCGCCCTCGTCGCCCTGGGCGCCGCCGGCCGGCAGCTGCGCGCCCTTTGACCCTGTGTGCCGCCACCGAACAATTTGCTTGTGGACCCGTCCCGCCTGCCGCGCGGCGAGCGCTCTGCGGCCGCGCTCGAGGGGGCAAGCACTCGAGAATCACGAGCCGCGTCGCCGCTGATGTCCTCGGGCCGGCACGGCGGCCGCTGTATCATGGTCGGGCACGTCCCAGCGTGGTACGAGGCCGCCGCGCAGGTCGCGGGGTCCGAGCCCCCGCCGCGCCTTCTCAGCGCGGTGGGGTTCTGCCCCGCCGCCGCGATCGCAGCCGCCGGAACGACGAACGTCTATGTGATCGCGCCGCCCGGGACACTGGCCGTGGCCGAGGCTGCGATCGGTCACCGGGGCTCAGCGGCGCTGGCGGCGAGCAAGGGCGGGTTTGACACCAGCGCTGTGCGCGCCGCAACGTCTGCGGCGCAGCGCGGCCTCACGGGGGCCGACGGTATCGGCGCGAGCGGGCCGCAGGAGCTGCGCGCCCTCGCGACGGCGCTCGCGGAGGCCGGAGCCGCCGCGCTTCTGGCCTCGCCCGCCGAGGCCCTGGGCGGACCCGTCGCGATGACGCGCGTGGTCACGCACGCCCTTGTACCGACGCTCGCGTCGGCAATTGCTGCCCCGGGCGCGGCGCCGTCTTCCGGCGGGGCGTCGGTGCTCACGCTCCGGGAGCTTGCGCGGCCCGTCGTGCCTTCGGGCAGCGCCGCCGCCACCACAGCACCGTACGAGGACGCCGTGTGGGGGTTTTCCGGGGGAGCGGTGCCGTCGCTGCCCCGGGGCCCCGTGCCCGCGGCCGAGCCCGGTTGGCTGTCCTCGGTCCACGACTCGGGTCGGGGCACGTCCGACTGGCTCCCTGCGGGAGCGTTTGGCACCGAGGAGGCGGTGCGGGCGGAGCTCACGGCGGCGCTCGGCCACTGGGCGGGCGAGGGCGGCGCCTGGCGAGCGGAGGCCAAGGAGGGGCGTCTCCCTGACGTTGCAATGGCAGAGCGGGCGGTGAAGTGGGCACTAGACGCTGCAAGGGCCGCGGGGTCGGCGTCTGCGTGCGTCTGGGCGGCTGAGCGGCTGAGGGGAGCGGCGGATCGGGTCGGTCGGCTCGAGCCCAAGGCTTCCAGGGCCAGGCAGGCGGCGCGGGCGGAGCGGCAGCTCCTATCGCTAGCAGACTCCCTCGACGATGCTGTGCCGCGCCCGTGACCCGGGAGCACCGGGTCAGGGGTCGTAGGGTGTCGCGGCCGAGGGCCCGAAACATCCCAGCGCTGCGCTGGCGGCGTCAGTCCTGCGGCTACCACCATGTGGCTGCGGGCGGTGTGCTCCTCGCGTCGCTTGGGCGCGCGGGGCCGGCGTGGCTGCCGGTCCTCGTTTCGCCGCTGCCGCGCTCGTGCGTGGCGTGGTGTGCTTGCACAGCAGAGATTCACGCGACACGGGGCATGGCGTTGCCGCGCGGCACGCGGGAGGCCGCGAGAGCGACCGAATATTGCATTGCTGCCGGCCTGCCACGCGTGCCTGCGTCGGAGCGCGCCGGCTGCGCCCAAGCCCCCGCGGACGACATTGAGCCCGCGATGGCAGTGGAGCCGCCGAGCGCCGCCGCAGGCACACGGAGGAAGGGGGGGGGGCATGGCTCAGGGGCGCGCCTCTGCGAAGACGTCGGCGACGACGTGGGCGAGGGGCAGGCCGGGGGCGAGGGCGTTGCCGCGGTGCTGCGCCCCCGAGGGGGCGTCGGCGTCGTCGTCGGGCGAGGCGAGCGAGCCGTAGGCGGCCGACAGCTTCCCAAGCAGCTCCGTGGCGTCGGCCGGCGTCTTTGGCCTGACGACGGCGAAGGCAAAGGTGGCAGGCAGGCCGTAGCGGAGGACGCTCTCGGCGAAGAGGTGGACGGCCACGCAGTGCAGGTGCGTCCGCACCGCCTCCTCGTAGCGGGCCTGGCACTCCCGCAGCAGGCGGGCCTCTGCGTCCGCCAGCCGCGCCTGCAGCTCCACCAGCGCCGCGGAGCTGTCCTCGCGCACGCGCGCCGCCTCCGCCTCGGCCTCGGCGGCCTCCTCCGGACTCGAGCCGTGGATGCGAGCGCGGATGACGCGGCGCTGTACTGGGTCCTCGTCCATGTCCGGCTTGACGGCCGCGACCCCCCTGCACTCGCGCGCCAGCGCGGCGCGGAACTCGGCAGCGAAGCCCGACAGCACGTGGACGGCCCAGAGCGACTCCCGGCCGGCCTTTGCCTCCGCGGGGCCCTGCAGCAGGCGAAACGCCGACCGGGGGACGACGGGCGACGGGGGCGCGGCCTCCGCCAGGGCGCTGCCGCCGGCCTCCGCGGCCGACGCCTCGAGCGCCGCGCGCACTGCCCCCCGTCCGACCGACTCGTACTTGGAGAGCCACTCGGCCTCCTTCCCCGCCGCCACCACCACGAACTCGGTCCGCAGCGGCGCCGCCTGCGAGCCGGCGGGCTCCGCCCCGCAGTCGAAGAAGCGATGGCCGGCGGGCGCCTCGGCCAGGACCGCGGGGCTGAGCAGCCAGGCCAGGGGCTTGGCCAGCAGTCCGCCCTCCGCGGCGGCCCCGGCGCGCTCCAGGGCGGCCCTCTGGGCGTGGACGGCCTGCACCTGGTCGCGCCGCTGCTTGTCGAGCGTGGCCACGGTGCCGCGGACTCGATCCAGGACGGTGTGCAGCGGCTCGCGCGGGTCAAACTGCGCGGTGTCCCACCGGAAGCGGCGCCGGATCCACTCGTGGACGGGAACGCCGTCGACCAGTAGCGGCTGAGGAGCAGCGGCCGAAGCGGCTGCCGCTGCGCGGCTGACCCCGTCGGCTGTGCGCACCGCCGCCGCCACCAGTTCCTGCTCGTGCAGGCGCAGGCACTGCTCCGAGTGCGCCGTCACGCCCTCGAGCTGATCCGCGAGCCGCAGGAGGTCGTCCAGCGTTCCGACGTGAAGTCCTGCCGGGACGTCGAACTGAGAGAGCTCGGCCAGGTGCTTTCGCTTCTTGTTCCCGGTTGCGGGGCTCCCGCGGGAGGCCTCGGACAGCGCCTTGAGCGTCTCGCGGACGCCTTCAGGGAAGCCCTCTCGCATCACCGGCACCGCGACGGCCCAGTGCGTCGGCAACGTCCGGTGTGATGCCATGGTGTCCAGACGACTGTGCGGCTGGCCTCGTGCTGAAGCAGCGTCGGGGTCCTCGGCTGGCCGCCGCGGTGCGTGCGGCGCTGGGCGGCTCGTTTTTGGTGTGCAACAAGCCGTGCGGAGCGCGCTCTGCCCTTGGCCGAGCACTCCCCGCCATGCGCGACGACCAGGTCTTTTCCAGCTGTCTGGCTGAGCAGTGAGGGGCGGAGAGGTTGGGAGCCGCCCTGACGCCCAGGGCCAGGCGTTGGGGCATTGTCCTCGCCGGCTGCCGGTTCGCTCGCCGCAGGCAACCCAGCCCACGGAGCCCGATGCCCACGGCCGTGCAAGTATCTTTGGGCCGCCTCATCGTGCCGCGCGCGTGCTGTGCGCGAGGGCCAGCGGGCTTGCGCGGACGACGCCCACGTGAGCCAAACGTTTGCCGAGAACTCGGATTGCTGCGAGCTGGCCAAAGTCTCCATCCGCGCGATGACAGCAAGCCCGGTCAAGGGCGTCGCAACACGGACTGGGGCCGGCCTCGGCGCTGTCGGAGGCCCAGGCCGCAAGGCGAAAGCCAAGCTCAAGGGCGCGCCTGTGGGACAACCTTCAGATGCTTCGAAGGGCAGACGCGAGGCCAAGAACGCCACCGATGACCACGACGCGGGCGATGGAACCGATGCGGCGGCGGTCTTTTACCGGTGCCGCCGCGGGCACCTGCGATCAGACGGATCGTGTCGCATGCATGCCGACGCGCCAAGGCCCATTACGAGCTCCAGCAGCGCTGATGCAGTGCACGCGCTCGCCGCTGAGGCCTCACGTCGGTCAGGCAGTGGATTCCTGCCGCGCCGAGCGCACCCCGGCGCCCTCGCTCGGCGACCCGTCCTCCGCGACAAAGCCAGTGGATTCCTGCCAGCTGGCCGATGGGCACCGCTCCAGTGCCGGCACCCCCCCATACCGCACAATCACTGTCCTTCTGCCGGAGGCCTTCGAGCGACGCAGCCGATGGTCGCCGGCAGGGCATCGTCGATCGGCAGGCTTCAGGCTGCTCCTACGGGGGCCAGCGAGCGGTGCCTTCTCACTGCGGGGAAGCAGGGCCCTCTCTTGCCGGTGCGCCGCTCTCTCGCCGGGACGACTGTGCCGTCTGCCTATCTCACTAACTGAGTCGACGACGACGGGACGACAGCGCTTAGCAACCCACCAGCCAGAAGGTGCATCGGAGCGGGGTTGCTGTAGCTTGCTCCAGCACATGCCCGTGGCTGGAACGAACGCGCGCGCGGCGCCTCACACTCCGGCCTCGGCTCCGATGCGACGACGACGCTCCCGCACGGATCCCACCAGCAAAGCCCTCACAGCTACCACCACGCCCCTACGAGCACGACCCGAATCTGCCGTTCGGCCGCCGCGCTGCGGGACCGCGACAGGCTCTGCCCGCGCGGCCGGATTTCCATGGCAATGGTGCGCTGGGGCGGCGGCCGTGCAGTGGACACACACGGTGCGTTGGACGCGCGAGTTGCCATCATGCGCGCATCGCGGCCTGACTCGCTTGGCGAGCGGGGACTGCGCCACGAGGCGGCGCGGGCCCGTAGCCTGTCGTCCTCGTCATCCTCGGACGATGGCAGCTTGGCCTGCCGCGCTGATGGGATGAGCGACAAGTGGGTGCGGCGCCTCGTGCGGACATTCTGCGCCGCGTTGCGCAGGGGCGACGACGGCGCCGCGCTTCCGGTTCTGGGCGCGCTGAGCCGGCTTCTCACCGCTCACGACGCGGGCTCCGAGCTGCTTCGGGCCATCGAGGACACCACCGAGGCATGTCCGCCCAGCGGGGACACGGTGGGCGGTGCGGCCACGCTCAGCGCTGGCCAAGCTCGGCGATCCATCCGTCGCGTAAGGCGCACCGCACGCGGCCTGGCTGCCTCATCGCACCTTCGCACCCTGGCGATCGCCGTGGTCGCTGTGCTTGCCCCATCGCTGGGAGCGGGTGCCGATATGCGACCCCGTCCGGCCGCCGACCAGCTGGAGCCTGAGCCGGTGCGGGTGCTGGCTCCGCGCCCGGTGCGTCGTCGGGCAAGAGTCACACAGCAGGAGGCAACCGCTGCCGTGGAGACGAGCGAATCCGACTCGGCACCCCGGAGCGCGTCCCCCCTCGACCGCCCGCCGCCAAAGCGGGAGCCGTCTGCCTCGCCCCAGGCTCCCGACACCGTCGCCGCCGCGGCCTCTCCGGTGCCAGAGCTGACCCGGTCCGGCTGGCGGGACTGGCGACCCAGGCTCGCCCGCGGCGCCGCCGCCATTGCTGCCGCGGCTCTCAGCTCTCTGCTGCTCCCGCCAACGTTGGCCGTCGCGGCCGGCGTGGCGGCAGACGCCGCCATGGCTGTCCTCAGCACCGGAGGGTTCACGCCATCCGCGGCAGCGCTGACCCTGCTTCCGGTGTGGGCGCGCGCGGCCGCCGATGCGCTCGAGCCGGGGCCGGACCGCATCGCGCCGTCGTCTCCCCCCGGCCGCGTCCTCGGTCTCCTCTTCGCCGCCTCCGCATGGCTCTGCGCCGCATCCCTGGGCGTCGCGGTGCTCGCGCGGGCGGCGTGCAAGGCGACGCGCGGCGCCGCCCCCGCCCGCGACGCAGCTCTGTGGCTCGTCAGCGCCGCGCTCGTGTGCTCCTGCGCCGCGGCGGGCATCAGCCTCAGCATGGGGCGCAGCTGGCACGACCCGTGCGGCCCACCCAGCGCCCCACTTCCCCTGGTGGGCCGGTGGTCGCTGCTCGTCCGCGCAGGGCTGCTGCAGCCACCGGGAGGGCCCGTGCTCCTCGCGGACGGCCGATGCGGCGCGGCGGCCGCCGCAAACGAGGCCGCCGGCTGGGCGCGCCACCCTGAGGCGGTGGCGGCGACCGTGCTTGTCGTCGCCTGGTCCGTCGTCGGCCACGCGTCCGAGGCCGTGGAGGCGGGCGTCGCTGCGTCGTCCGGCATCGCGCAGGCCGCCGTTGGAGGGGTCCTCTCCCTCGCGCTATTCTCGGCCTCCCACGCCTGCATGCTCACCAGCGGCTGCCTCCCCGCCGTGGTGGTCAGCGGCAGCGTGACCTCCCCGCACCTTGGCGCCCCCGTCGTCGTGACCGCCCACCACGCCATGCTCGCGCTCGCCCTCCTGGCCGTCGGCGTGGCCGGCGTCGTCGCGCTCGCCGCAGAGCGGTTCCTTGAGCCGTCGCCTGCTCGCAGCGTCGGGGTCGCCATGATGCGGGCGGCATGCGCGGCGGCGGCCCAGGCCCTGCTCGTGGCGCTCGTCTGCACCTCGGCCTGGAAGGGTTTCGCGTCCTCCTGGGTCAGCCTCCTCGCCGAGAGCGGGGTGACCCACCTGGCGCTGGCTGCCGCGCTCGTCCTCCACGCATCCGGTGCGGCGGCCCTGCGCACGGTCGTAGGGCCGTTCGACGACCACTGGAAGAGCGGCTGACCCTGGCGGCGCCAGAGGCACTCCGGCCGCGGCGCTGGCCAATGGAGCGGGAGCACCCGACTTGGGGGGGGGGGCGCAGAGGGGCGGGGGTGGCGCAGGCATCGACATGGTCGCCCCGAGCATCGCCCCTTGGAGCAGGATGTGCTGCGACGACCGAGGCGCCGCCGACGGAGGCGGCGGCGCCGGCCAGTCTGCGCACCACTCGCCGGCGGAGCCATTGCACGAATGTGTGTGCGCACGGGTGCCTGTGCGGGACAGTGAAAAGAGTCGCGATCGAGCCCAGCCGGAGAGCCGGGCGCCCCGCCCGGCTCTGTGACGTCGCGGGCCGGCCGACGGCCTCGCGGATGGTCACTCTGCGCAGCCTGGCAGCCCGCGGACCCAGCCGGTCGCCGCGGCTGTGCCACCGTTCTGGCCGCACCCCGGGCAGCCAACCATGTCGAGCGCCGCCCGGCTGGCGTTTGACGCTCTGATGAGCGTGCGGTCGGCCGGCGGCCGGCTTGTTTGCGATGCATTCTGGGCTCTGCCGGACCCCGAGGCCTTCCCGAGCTACTATGTGACCATCCAGCACCCGGTGTGCCTTGCTGAGGTGGCATCAAGGCTGGGAATCCAAGCGGGGTTCGGATTGGCGGCCTGGGCCACGAGACCCAGGCGGCAGAGCGCTGCGCGCGTATCTCGCGTATCCCACGCCGAGCTCGCGGCCCGACCCACGGGCGGCCCAGGTTCTGGAGGTGGAAGCACGTCCGCAGGCTTGCGTGCCCCCGCGGGGGTTCGCCCCCGAGTCAGCCCGCCGGCGAGCGCTCCCCCTCGCTATGGCCTCGCCGCCCTCCGCAACGACCTGCGAAGGCTGGTTGCCAACACCAAGCGGTTCAACCTTCCCGAGGCTGGGGTGTATCAGGACGCTGTTGTGCTGGAGCGGGCGTTCGTGGCGATCGAGCGGTACGTCACCGTCGGGGCCAGGGTCGGTCGCATTGAGCTAGCGGAGACGCTTGCGCGCTCGACGCTGCCCCGCCGGGGCATTGGCCGCCAGCCCGAGGTACACGGACCGACGTTCCCATCCGTGCTGCGCGGTGCGGGGGCCGAGGGCTGGGTGCGGCGGTGGTCGTCCCCGGCCGGCCCGGGGGCCAGGGCGCTGCGCGCTTCCGCCGCCACTCTCAGTGTGGACATCACCAGTGCCGACGAGAGCGACGAGGAGGGACACTACGCGCGCTCGGTTCGAGCCAGGCCTGCCGCTGAGGCGGCAGAGCGGGAGCTGCAGAGGCAGGTGTCTCTGGCGGCGGCTCAGAGGCGAACCCAGGCCTTCCTCCGTGGCCGGCGCGCCGACTCGCCCAAGCACATGGCAGCGGCCGTCTTACGCACCATCGAGCGCGATGACGGCTTCCTGTGCCGTGGGGTCGAAGCCCCGTGGGCGTGGCACCAGCGCACGCTCGGCCGTGTGTCCCGTCCCGCGGCCGCGCATTCAGGATGCTCCCCGGCGCCGCTTCCTGGGCTCGCCCCGGGCAGTGCGCTCTCACCGACCGTCCAGGGCGGCTCGGCGCGGGAGGGGTGGTGGCGCATCAGGGCCAACAGTGCGGCGCAAGGGCCCTCCTTGGCCGGAGCGGGCCGGTCGGGGCGCCGGGGCAGCCGAGGGCCGCTGCCGATGGCCAGCCCTGCGGGTGACTACGCATCTCGCGGATCTCCGGACCTTGGCAGCAGCGGCACCGCGGCGGAGCCGAGCCCCGGCAGTGCCTGCCGTGTCGCACAGGGCCCTGAGCGCGGGCCTGACGGCGCGGAGTACATCAGGCTTGTCCTGGCAGGGAATGCTCTCGAGCCGCCCCTGCGCGCTGCTGGTAGGAGCGAGGACGATGCCGGCGCCACCACGGCCTCTGCGCTCCGGGCCCTGCGCCTGCAGGGGCCATTGGCAGGCGTCGGGGCTGCCCGGGCAGGGCTCGTCGCTGCGCAGCGCGGCTGGAGCGCGGCACGAGGGGCAGGAGTCAGAGACGCCCCGCGGCTGGCCGCAGCCGGCAGTGAGCGGCCGGGGAAGCGGCCGAGGTCACCGAAGCGCGCCACGGCGGCAGCCGAGAGGCAGGCGAGGCCTCAGCCGCCCCGCTCCTCTGCGGTTCCCACAAGGGGCAAACGCCCTTGTCTCGCGCCCGGCGCGCCGGCGGCGGCCAGCTCCCTGTTGTCGGGCGGCGAGTCGACCGGCGCCGAGAGCAGCGGCTCGGAGTCATCGGGCGCCGAGTGGCTCGGCCAGTCCCCGGTGCCGTCGGCCGTTTGCTCCCCTGAGGTGTCGTCCCCGGTGGCCCCTGCTTCCACAACGGAAGTGACGACCGCGGCCGAACCTCGCGGCCGCAATGCGCGGGGGCAGCAACGGCTGCTCAGCACCACCGCTCGATCGGGGCGGGCCCGAGCAGCGGATGCCGTAGGGCCCGACGTCGCCTCGGCGACGACAAGTGACAGCACGGACCACCGGGCTGCCAGGGCTGCTCGACGTCGCGCCACGCCTGCAGAGCAGGGTATCGGTGACTCGAGCGAGCACGTGTCCAGCCACGAAAGCGACTACGGCACACAGGACAGCAGCGAACCCGAGGACAGCGGCAGCGACTCCAGCGAACCCGAGGACAGCGGCAGCGACTCCAGCGAACCCGAGGACAGCGGCAGCGACAGCGACGAGGCCGGGAACGGCGGTCACAGCCCTTTGGGGGCCGCATCGCCAGCGCTCCGGCGGCGCAGGTCCAGGTCGGGGCGGCTTCCGCACTCAGGCACACCTTCGTCACCGAGGCCAGTGGCAGGCAGGCGGTCCACCGATCGGGGCGGTCGGCCCGTCAGTGGAGCCTCCTCAGTGACGAGGCCAGTACCAGCGGCCCGAGCCAGACGGCGCGGCCCAAGCGCCGACGGTCCCAGTGTGCAGCTTGTGGCGCCATCGGGAACTGAGCGCCTGGGAAGGCGTCAGCATTGCGCGCCTAGGTGCGCGGGCCGTCAGGCTGGCACCCGCAGCAGGGCGCGGCTGCCGCGGCGATCAGCTCTGCGGCGCTGAGTGTCGTGCGCCCGTCCGGTCGGTTCGGGGGCGAGGAGCACGTGACCTGCTCGCGCTCGCCTGGTGTGGGGCCATGCGGACGACCCGACCCGGGAGGAGCGGCCGTGCAGCCCGGCCCACGGAGCCAAGTGCCACCAATGCACGCGACTGTGCCCGATGGCACCACGGCTCGCGGATGCGAGCCCCACCGTCGGTGTGCGTGCGTGCCGGGAGTACCCCTAGCTACCCGAAACGCATCACACAGTTGCGCGCGGGAAACCAACCACGAGCGGCCACCGACGCTAACGTAGGCCTCTGAGCGCCAGAAGCGAACAGGGTTCTGCTGGCAATCATACCATACCGGCCGCTAGCCGGCTGTGCCTTGGGGGATGCAATGCCCGCAGCTGTACTGGTACCCTGGCGCAAGCATGGCTTCTTCGTCACCCCGTCCTTGCCACAGGATTGTGCACCGGGCACTTCGCTCCGGCATGCTGGAGCTCTCTAGGCCCCTACAAGGCGGTCAACGAGGCGCCATGGCTGGGCAGAGCTGGCAGAGGCGCGCGGAAACGAGCGAGGGCGCGTCGGCGTTGGCGACGGCGCCGGCACTCGTTCCCAGACGACTGGAACCATGCGCACCCTCGCCGTTGTCGTCGTCCTTGCGGCCTCCGCAATGGCATCCTGCCCCAACCTCTGCTCCGGGTGAGCCAGGCCTCGACGGCGAGCCCGAAGGTCTCGGTCGTTGGATCGATGGCGTTGGCCGGCGCCCCGTGGCCCCCAGGCCTCGCTGACGCATCACACCAACCCCCAAAGCGCTGCCGTGCATCCGTCCCGTTATCCGCAGCCACGGACGGTGCGGTGCCGATGACAAGTGCACCTGCTACCGCGGCTACTCGGGCACCGACTGCTCGGGCCGTGAGACTTGCGGTCGCTCTCTCCCCTGGCAGCCGCCACGCTGCCCGTGCCGCGCCAGCGGCTGCCTTGCACTACGCCGATTGCTACGCCTCTGTCTCGGGGGTGTGGGGTTGGGACTCTCGCCGTGGCAGACGCGCCTGCAGGCGGCAAATCGATGCGCCATTGCCGTTGCTCGCGCTCGTCAACGCGTCCGCATCTCGTCCCCCGCCCTGCGCGCCCTCTGCAGGCAAGTGCCCGTCCGGAAAGGCCTGGGTTGATGGTTCGGAGAGCGACCCGCACTCGTACGCCGAGTGCTCGAACAAGGTGAGGCGAAGGCCGCCGAGCGCGTCGGCCCTCGCCTAGGGGAGACGACGGCCGGGCTACGAGCCAGCCCTGTCGTCTCAGCCCTGTTCCCGTGCACCCCAAACATGGCTTCGACCAGCCTTGCTATCATGTCCGCAGGGAGTTTGTGACGGGTCCACCGGCATGTGCGGCTGCCTCGAGGGGTACGAGGGCTCCGCCTGCCAGCGCTCCGTCTGCCCCGGCGGCTGCTCTGGCCACGGTGTGTGCCGCTACGTCGAGGAGCTCAGCAGCCAGTACTCGGACTCCAACTGGGACACCAACAAGATCCAGGGATGCGACTGCGACGCCGGCTTCTCCGGCCTCGACTGCGGCGCGCGCCTGTGCCCGATCGGTGATGACCCCATGACCGTGCCGACCTCCGGCCTCGGCGACGAGTGGGTCGTGACCGTCAACTTCACCTCTGGCCAGGCCCCCACGCAGGGCGAGATCCACCTCGACATCGGATCGCTCGAGGATCACAGCACCGTGTCGACCCGCCCCATCAACCTGGTGACCAACACCAAGGAGGAGATTGAGAAGACCATCCTCGACACCGGCCTCGTCAAGAGCATCGCCTCGAGCAGCGTCACCACCGGAGCCTCCGCGTTTGTGTACCATTTCAGGCTGAGCGAGCCCCTCCGCCTGCGCAACATCCGTGTGCGCTGGGAGGACGACTGCACCGTCGCCGGCTGCCAGCCGCGTAAGCTTGCCCCCCTTCCCGCCGGCATCCTCAAGGGAGCTTCGGCCGCTGTCGTGTCCGCCGCCGAGGCCAAGGCCGAGTCGGCCCGCTGCTCCAACCGCGGCACCTGCGACGGCAGCAGCGGCCAGTGCACCTGCTACGAGGGCTTCTACGGCCGCGCGTGCCAGTTCCAGACCGTGCTCATCTGAGCTCGCGCCGGAAGCCATGTTGCGTGACGGCTGCGTGCCTCACTACGTCGCACAGCACCAATCATGCGCTGGCGTGCTGAGCGGCCGGACGATGGCACCCGTTGTGCAGGCCACACGTCGGGCTGAGACTGCCAGCGACTACGTCGGTCATCTCGCGGACAAACGTGTGTGGGTAGTCCCGACCCACACATCAAACCCTGTGCTGTGCCCATGCCCTCGGAAGCCATCCGGCACGAGGGGCACGGGACGGGCTGCGGGGCCACTTTCATGTCCATGGTGACGGGAAGCGGAGCTACCCAGTGATGAGGTGAGGGTCCCGCGGCCGCGTCAGGCCGCAACTACAGGGCCGAAACAAGAGTTTCCCGTGAGCCATATCTGCCAGCCGTGCAACCATCCCGTCGTGAGTCCAGACTCGGATCAGTCTCAGCCGCCAGAGTCCAGCCAGCTTGAACGCTCGCCCCGGCCACCAGCTACTCCCTGGTTGCTGGGCTGCAATGCGACAGAGCGCCGCTTGGCGATGAGCTCATGGGCTCTCCTGCTTGGCTGTGGGAGTCTGCGTTTTGAGATCGAACGCCCGCCTGTTCATCCGCCTGGCACGGTGTGCCCCGCGGCCTTGCAAGAATGTGGCGGGCGTGCCGATCATACCTGCTACGCAGACGCCGCGTTGGTGGGCGCGACACACGTCATCGGTGAGCAGCAAGCCGTGTTTCCGCCTGCCTGTCACATCTGCGGCGACCCCCTGCGGCATCCTCTGGTCAAATCACCGGCCTCTGCGAGCTGGCGGCTTTCAGGAGCCGCTGGCATCCGATCGATGCGCGACGTGGAGATGAATTATCGCTGCGGCTGCACTTCCTACCGCCCGGAAGGAGCGACGACGTCGTGGGTGGCACCACTGCACGCCCAGTCCTTCCATGCACTCGCAGGGCGATCCCACGACCCGTTTCCAGGCCGAAGTTAGAACCGAGCGCGTGCTGCTGGTCACCCCCGCACGACACTCGCAAAGGTGAGGCGCAGGGGACATCGATGCGAGCCTATGACGCGAGCGCTGATGAAATTGTTCTTCGCTCGGCTTTTCGCCCGTGCGCTTTCATCGGCGTCCTGGACCAGCACAGCCGCGCGAAGCAGTCGCGCGACCGCCCGCTTGCCGGCCGAATCGGCCGCATGACCGAGCACGGACGCTGGCGCCCGCTAAATCGTCGCAGACTCGTGGGCGTTGTTGAAGCTGCCACCAAGCGGCTCAGTCCAATCGCCGACCCTTGTTCCATCACTGGCCCGTGCTTCGGGGACCATGCTCCTGCTAGCGTTTGCAGCAGCTTTGCTTTCACTTCCGGGGCAGGCATCGGGCACATCAGCGTCGAGGTGGGCGGCCTCGCAGCTGGGTGTCGACCGGCGCTCGTTTGTGGATGGCGATGGCGCACTCGTGCAGACTGCTGCGCACGCTGTCCCGCGCTACGACGTGGTCCAGCTCCGGCGTGGGGCGTCGCTACTGGGTGCTGTGTGCGAGGAGGGGGCGATGTGGCTGCTAGGGCGGCCTTCGCTTGCGCGGGCCCTGCTTGGCTCCGGCAGCGAGAGCCGCGGGACGGTGGTGACGGCGATGCCCGGGTTCTGTGCCGGAAACGAGCTGTTCGCCGAGACAGCCGTGATGCGCGTCGTTCGAGGGGCCCGCGAGGACGCCCCCGTCGGCGCGCTCCTCGACGCGCTCACCAGCGATCCCACCCCCATCAGCCAGTTCGTCGAGCACGGGCTGCCGCAGCGCCGGCGATGCGACGGAACGCAGAGCCCGGCTGCTTGCGACACGTACAACACTGCCGCGGCCCGTGCCAGCCTGAGGGCAAGCAGCGTCCCGAGGCGCGAGGCCGCAGCCGCTGCGTCACTTCTCCTTGGGTGTGGGGCTTCGGTGAACGATTCGGCCGTGTGCAGCACGCTTGCTTGCGCGGCCGACCGGACGACGTGGTGCGAGACCTACTCGCCCGGCCTCGCAGCGCCGGGCGAAGAGGGTGCCGTGCTGTTCCGGCTGGAAACCGAGCCCATTGCGTTCAGCGCGTTGCACCGCAGTGGGCGCCTGGACGTGCTGTACGTCAACCCGCTTCATGTGGCTCGCGCTCTCACCGAGTACGCCGCAGGGCACCTTCGCCACTTTCGGCCGCGGCCTGCGGCCGGCCGCAGGCTGCCGGCGACCGCTAGTGCAGAAAGCCGGCTGCACGAGGCCGTGCGCGAGGCAACACGCGCCGCCTTGGACGAGAATGCCAAGCCCAGTGCCGCCCGACGCCACCTCACGGGCGTGGCCGCGGTGAACACTTCGGCGCGCCCCCATGAGCCCGTCGTCATGCTCCACGACCGCGTTCACGGGCTCGAGGCCGACCAGATGAGCCCCTTCTCGGGGGTCAGCAGCGTTGCGCACGGCGAAGCGGGCTCCTTCGTGTACTCTGACACGGGCGTCCCGGCGTCCGAGCTGCGCAGAATGCTTCTGGCACACGGCCACGGGACCATCATCACCGAAGCCGACCTGGCGAGCGGGGTTCGTCGCCGCCTCGGCTCGTCCGTCGACGGAGCCGCGGCCGAGGCGGCCCTCGGCCAGATGCTTCGCAACATGGTCGCGGGCGATGCTGCTCCCGCGGACCTGGACGTGCGGCACAAATGGTGGCGCCCCATTCCGTACCAACAGGCCGGCGGCACGCCGCGCAGGCTCGGCGGTGGCACCGGCGGGCCCCTAGACCCGGTCCTGCTGTGCAGATTCGAGCACATCTACGAGGGGCCGCAGTGGTCCGCCTGCGACGCGGACGGCCAGACAGGAAAGCACGCCAAGGCACACCGACGGCAGCTTGCGGGCAGCACCGACGCGGGGCAGTCGGCCCCGGCCGTGGCATCGCACGAGCTGTTCCTGATGCGCCAGGCCCGCGGCCTCGGCCTGGTGCACGAGCTTTCTGCAGAGCAGGCGCGCGAGCTCGGCATCGCTGCTGTGCGCCACGCGCGTGTGGGCCGGAGGTTGTGGGGCTTTGACGTTCTGGGCGCAGCCCAGAGCGCCGTCGCCAGCGCGGCATCCGTGGTCAACAACCGCGTGCTCAAGCCAGTGGCGTACGTCAGGAGTACCGCCATCAAGGCAGCTTCGACCGTTGCCGTTGGCATCAAGGACACGGCGGTCGGGCTGGCTACAGGCGGCTTTCGGGCCGACAAGACGCTTCCCGAAGCCGCCGGAAGCTGGTCTCTCATGAACTTCAACTGGGACCCGGAGAAGCGAGAGCCCAAGAATCGCAGCATCATTCTTTACGAGCGGAGCACCAAAGGGAAGTCATCCGCCAAGACCGATAACTCGCAGTCCGCGTCGAGCTATTCTGCGTTCGTGAATGCCACGTGCGAGGACTGCTACGCATACGTGGAGCCGTCGGTGCGGTTTGCGCTGGACCTATCCACCCAGCTCTCAAGTCGGCCTGTCTCGTTGAAGCTCATGCACCTGAGCGTCACCATGGAGTACGAGGCCAACGTCAAGGTCCTCATCAAGGCCGGGGCCAAGTTCTCCGCGCGTCGGGCCATCCAGATTCTCAAGGGCATGGCGCTGACCAGCCTCACGGTGCCTGTCGGACCGATGCCCGTCGTGATCGTTCCGCGGCTGTACCTTGACGCGGAGGCAACGTTCGACGCCGAGGCGACCGGGACAGCCAGCGCCAGCCTGACTGTACCCAAGGACACCATCCGCCTCGGGTTCGAGTACCGGGCGGTGGGGGGCACCCGCCTCATCAGTCCGAGCGGGCTCCCCCAGCCCGTCGTGAGCCAGCCTGTCATCGACATGCGAGGCAAGGCATCCGCAAAGCTGCGGCTCGCAGCCAACTTGCAGATCTCGGTCTGGGACACCGTGCCCATCGACCTCATCGTTGCTCCGAAGCTGGAAGTCCGAGCGGCCTTCGGTGCCGGGTCGGTGTGCTCCAACCCGACGCAGCTGTCTTACGAGGTGCTTTCAGGTGTTGACTTTGAGCTCGTGGCGCAGCCGATCTCCATTTCCCTCCCGGTGCTCGGAGAGCAGCCGCTGAAGCTCGGCACTCCGCACCTTCCGGCCAAGCGAAGCGGGGCGCTGATGCCCATGAAGCGATGCCCGCATGAAATGTGCGCCGGCTGTATCAGCATCCCGCTGGTCTCGGCCAACGTTCCTCCTTACGCGTGGGATGCGGGAGACTGGTCTGGCTGCTCGGCACGGTGCGGCGGCGGGACCCAGACGCGGCAAGTGAAGTGTGCCGCAAGGACCAGCTCCGTGGCCGGCGTGTCTGCAACGTTCACCGGGACTGACTCCAATTGTGGCACAACTGGTGCAAAGCCGCCAACAAGCCGTGCCTGCAACTCGTTTTCGTGTTCGGGAGCTGGGATCGATCCGGCCGCGACGGATGTGTGCCCAGCGGCATGCTCTGCGAACATTCGGGGCGACGGACGGTGCGATGCCCCGTGCAACAGCGCTGCTTGCTCGTTTGACAACGGGGACTGCTTGTCCCGCGCTGAGGACTCGTGCGCGGGGTTCTCCACGTGCGGCACCTGCCTCGGTGTAGATGCTGACGGAAAAACTGACGGAATGGCATCGGCCCGACAGTTCCAGTGTGGCTGGTGCGCGGCTTCGTCGTCGTGCCGCGAAGGGTCGTTCTCGTCTCCGACGGCCGGGACGTGCCCAGCTGGTCGCTGGTGGACAAACCAGTGCGCGCCGCAGGAGGCTTCCATTGGGCTGTCCCGAATCGTCTCCACGGCCAAGGCTGGCACGACCTTGTCGCTTCCCGTGTCCGGCGGCGGAGCCCAGTCGATGCTGTCGTACTTTTCGCAGACGCTTTTCGATCGTGGCGCACTCGAGGAGCTCGCGGGAGGCTTTGGGCTTCCCACAGGTCCCGTCGACGCGTCGAGCGGGTTCTCGTGGAAGATTGGAGCTGGCTTGCCCTCGGTGAATGACATGCGCCTCGTTGTCACTTCGGTGCTGGACCCGAGCAACTTCGCCGTCTCGGACCCGTTCGTCTCAGATGGCACAGTCGACTCCTTCCTCTGGAAGGCGACGTCTGAGTGGTCAAGCTGCACTAAGACCTGCGGAGGTGGGACAAGGTCGAGGCAGGTCAGGTGCTTTCAGCGGATGGGCAGCGGCGCGGACAAGCCAGTGTCCGACGGGCTGTGCAATTCCGTGTACAAGCCCGAGACGTCAATGGGCTGCAATCTGGCAGCTTGTCAGAACGTCTGCCCGGACGTGCCTGCGTGCAGGCAGGGCGACTGCACCCCCTGCAAGTGCGAGAAGCAGAGAGGCGAGCGCTACGAGACCTACTGCGCGACGTCGTTCAATGGACCCTTCGGCCCGACGACAGTGGGTTGCGACGTGCGAGACAACTCTGGCCGGGTGGCCACGTTCAATTGCTGCATTAAGCGTGGCCTGACCTGCGACGACGGCTGCTTCGGCAAGGCCCAGTGGAAAGTGGAGTACGAAAACAGCTGCGACAAGACCTGCGGTGGAGGCAAGAAGTACGTCTCTTACAACTGCTACGGATACTTCGACGACGACCCTGACGAAGAGGAGGAGACATGCAGCACAGAGATGTGCGGTGCCAAGGACCCGTCGGGGCACTACGAGTGCAACACGCAGCCTTGCCCGGCGTACTCGTGGCGGTCCGGGGAGTGGAGCGACTGCTCGAAGCCCTGCGGCCGCACCGGAACGCAAGAGCGGGACGTGGTGTGCGCCGACGGGGACGGGGGCGAGGCTGCTGCCGACTCAAAGTGCACGGGGACCAAGCCCAGCACTTCTCAGAGCTGCAACGTCTTCTCCTGCCCGTACTTCAAGCTCGAGCACGACATGCCCCGCCTGGGGTCGTCTGTCGTCCTCGGGTCGGGGCCATACCCGCTGCTCTGGACCGGGGGCCGGGAGGAAGGGGACATCAGCCTGTTCCTGGAGGACGCTTCGGGCGACAAAGTCAGTGCAGCTTCCTCGGGCATGCCGTCGGGGTCCATAGTGAACCTCAACGTGCATAACTACTCTGCGCCCGCGGCTGGGCTGGGTGCGGGGTGGTACAAGTTTTGCGAGTCAGCGCTGGCGAGCGACTTCGAGGCAGGCGAGCCGGGCTTTGTTGCGGGCAACGACCATTCCACGTTGAGCGGCTCCAGTGACGGGTCGTGCAAGCACGCGTGCCGCCAACTGGGCAGCTCGTGCGTGTCTGTTGAGTTCAGCGCGGCCACAGGCGTTTGCCGTATCAACTCTGCTGTCGGCTCAGTGACTGGCGGTGCGAGTTCAGGCTTCGTGCTATCAGTGAAGCGGGAGCCTGAGCGGGTCAAGGCTTGCTCGCCTTTCGTGGCATTCCGAGGCTCTGCGACGTTCGACGCTGCCGTAACACTAGCGAGCGAGCTTCCGAGCTCTGTCAGGCTCTTCGGCTGGCTTGCGGGAGACTCGGGGCTGTCTGACCCCGTCGAGCTGCCTCAGATCGACGGCCGCGTGTACGGCTTCATGCGGGCTTCGTTCGTCTCGCCAGGGCCGGTGACGGGGCTTTCGCTTGCACTCAGTGCGACCACCAGCGAGACGGCCAGCGTGATGGTCGAAGAAGGACGAGTCAGGATCCCGATCCTGATTGCCAGGACACCGGCCGAGCAGATCTCCGCTTCCTGGCAAACATCAGCCGCATGGGAGGGCCTGATTGCTCCGGCTGCCCAACTTACCCTCAACAGCGCGCGGCGCGGAGAGCCCATGACTCTGCTGCGATGTGCTTCTGTGGCCGACTGCTTCCAGTGCGCCAAGATGCCGGGCTGCGGGTGGTGCGGCGACTCTGGAACGTGCATGGCGTCGGGTACTGCTGCAGCGTGTGGCAGTACCATCGGGGCGCCCTGCGCTGACCCCTGCAGCGGAATTACTGACTGCGAGAGCTGCACCTTCTCGAGCGGCTGCGGCTGGTGCACGGGCACCAGCAAGTGCATGACTGAGAACAGGACAAACAGCGGGGCCGGACCCGAGGCAGGCTCGTGCAGCTGGGGCTGGTGGCAGAACCCCATGACCTGCGGCACGGCATCACCTCCGCCCTCCCCAGCACCATCTCTAGATCCTTCCGTCGTCCCGTCGTCCCCGGCAGCCTCGGTGGCGCCATCCACCATGGCATCGCCCGACCCCTCATCCAGGCCGTCGCGTGGTGCTGCGTCTGCGGCCCCGAGCCCCGCTGTGTCGTCCGTGCCATCGGTGGGCCCATCATCGCCGGCAAGCTCGGCAGCTGAAGCATCATCCGTAGCGTCACCTGTGAGCGCAGTGCCATCAAACACCTCGACAGGGGCGCCTTCGGCGATCGCATCGTCGGCCGCTCCCGCAGCCAATGCGTCGAACGCGCCGCCGGGAGCCTCACCAGTGTCAGGTGCATCGGTCATGCCGTCAGCAGCAGCCTCGGTCATGCCGTCACCGTCACTTGGGTCTTCGGCACCCTCAGTGCAAGCCTCAGAAGTGCCTTCGGTGCTGGCCACCGAAATGCCATCGCTGGGTCCAATCGTGACCGCAACGGCAATCGGGACGCCTGTCTCGAACCCAGGCGACCAACAAGAACCGGCTGACGAGGCACGGGCCTGCGGCATCCTACCGGAGGCAACTCCATTCTGCCGGAACGATGGATCCTGCATGATGGAGTCAGAGAGCTTGTTGCCGACGTGCAAGTGCCGGTTCGGATTCACCGGCCCTCGGTGCCAGCAGCAACCACAAGGCAACCCCTGCGAAGGGGTCGCGTGCGGAGATCTCGCGGGATGTGCGCGAGCCGAGTCTATCACAGCCGGCACAGCTGGCTTCACCTGCATCTGTCCGCCCGGCCAAGCCACCGACGTTGCCACTGGCATCTGCAGGGCGCTTCGATCGGGCTCGCAGGCGGGCGGACCAACCTGCTTTGACGGGCTTCGAAATGGCGACGAGCCGGGCGTCGACTGCGGGGGGTCATGCGTCGAGCGATGCAGGGAAGGACAAGAGTGCCAGGTCACACCTGGAAACGGAGCCTGCGCTGCCGGGTCCGTTTGCTCCCCCGGAAGCTCATCGGACAAGAGCCTGCGCTGCGTTCCCGCCCGGCTGCGCCAGGGGGTGTTGCTGTCGATCGGAGGGGTCGTGTTCCGGGGCATCTCGGAGCCACAGTTCGTCCTGGGCCCCGCTGCACCGTTCAAGGACCATCTCGTCCGTAGTATCCCTGGGGCGCGAGATGCGTCCGTGCGGGCAGTGCGGCCACTAGCACCACGGCAGAGACGTGCGCTCGGCCTTGCGCTGCCGAAGGCGATCGCACAAGCCAGGCGCACAGCCGAGGTGGATGCGCTGGCCCCGCGAATGCCGCGAAAGGTCGCCCGCACGCTGCAGGAGCAGAGTGTAGGCGTGATAATTGACATCGAGGTGCAGCTGTATGACACCAAGTCGCTGGTTGACGCAAGGGCAGCCGCATCGTCCGTGCAGGCCGGAGGCTCTCAATCGGTCCTCCTGCAGGCAGCTAGGTCAGCGCTGACTGATGTTGGGCTGGACCAGGTCGCAACGGTCTCCGCTGCCTCGCTCGCTGTGGAAGTTGAGGTGCGCGCAAGTGACTCAGTTGCAGAGGAAGGGCCTCGAGCGGGCCCGCCAGCGGCCCCGAGCCCGAGCAAGAGTCCAGCAGCAAGCCTTTTCCCAGCCATGGACGTCACTTCTGCCGCGATCGGAGGAGCTGCTGGCGTAGCTTTTGTGATCATTGTTGCCCTTGGCGCGATCTGGACACGGAGTCAATGTCGCCAGCAGCAGTCCCGCAAGCAGCTGCAGATGGCGACGTCCAGCCCGCACATGGCAGGCTACCCGACAACGCTTTCGTCGGGCATGGGAAGCCCTGGAGCATCGGCGTCGCGCCCCAGACAGGTGGCCTCGCGGTCAGGGGACTTCAGCCCGCGGCTCTCAGGAGCAAGCCTAGCCATGCAGGGCAACCCGATGCTCGGCAACGGGACCCCGGCGCTAAGCACAGCTGACGATCGGGCAGCGCAGGCCCCGAGACGAGCTAGGGTTCGATGAGTGTGTCGGAGCGGTTTGAAGCCGACATTGTGCTTCGCGGCGGGGGGCTGCAAGAAGTATGTCGATGGCCACTGGGTGGTGCGGGGCCAGGTATGAGCAGCGGTATAGTGTGGCACAGCAGCGTGAGTTGCATACGCGTCGGAGGCACCCCGCTGGCCGTGGAGCCGAAGCGGGGTGTCCCGAGGGTGGGCGTGGTGGGTTCACACAGAGATCACTTGGACACTCGATGGACTGTACAGAAAGTTGACAACGCAGCTTCGG
>Ga0136560_1000157_pt1 | contig 29357 bp, 43 predicted proteins | sample AntRauMeHopE1497_FD_104925 | JGI IMG/M metagenome (GOLD analysis project Ga0136560, IMG submission 104925) | Saline lake microbial communities from Rauer Islands, Antarctica - Metagenome Hop E1 #497 | ecosystem: Environmental > Aquatic > Non-marine Saline and Alkaline > Saline | place... | reverse complement strand
TCATATGAGGATATATTCTACAGGTCAGGCGTTAGAATCGACACAACTCTTACGAAAATTATCACATCGCTTTTGTGTTCAACGAGCACCTCGCTACATGTCGTCTGAAGTAGGAACTGGAACTTCGAAAAAGGACCTCAAGAAGGCGAGGAAAGTGGCAGCTCGCTAGCAGAAAAGTAAATCTCCTGAAGCGATGATGAAGCCCTGCTAGCTTTGTGGCGAGCCGCAGATTCATTTGATACGGTGCTAGATTGATGCCTCGAGAGCATGGCGGTTTGTGTGCAAGGGCTGCTGGCCGAAAGTATCTGGTGGGGTAGTCGACGGAGCGCCAAGCCACCCGCATTACCGATATGGGGGAGTGTGGAAGCTCTTGAAAATATGATAAGGAATCATTCGCTCTCATCCCGGTTGCTCTGGCATGATCTTGGATGATTATTCGCTCAGTTTCTTGGCTCGGTCACTGACGTCACTGTCTGCTTTGGCGATGTTTTGAGCAATGGAGCAGGGGGCCAAATCGGAGGAACTTGCATGATATGGCTGCAACCTGGCTAGGATTAATTTGGCCCGTTCCGTGTTACTCCAGTTGCGTATGATCCTTGATTGGATAGAAAAGAGTTCGGTGCTCGTTTAGCACTGATCTCTGGTGGGGTGCAAGAGTAGCTGGTGTTGTCGAGGGTGCTGGCGTTTTCAGTGCTCTACAGTAGCAACAACTCCGATCTAGTCTATGCAGATTGGTCGTGTTCCAGCAACATTTTTGGTATATATCATGCATACACTAGTGGCTAGCCACTGCCAGATCCGGATGCAAGTGGGTAGCCCTGCCAGGAGTACCCGGATCTATAGAATAGGGTCTAAGCATGGATTGCTGGTATATACCACTGTTGCCATTGTTTGTTTATTGGAGCACCAATCCACAAGAAATATGCTGATATTGCTGCACCCGGCTCTCGTTCTTCCTCTGTGTGCGCGCTGCGCGTTTAGATCCGCAAATATAACACATCCAGGGTTTGCGACCAAATGTCAAAATTAGTTCATCTTCCGCTGGCACACAACTAGAGTGCGCACAAGTGACGCAAAAGCGCAGCCTACTGGGTTACTTTTCAAAAATAATATTTGAGCAATCGCGATGGGCTATCGACCAAAGCTGCGCTTGAGGCCGAATCGCTGCATTGCATGGCGATCGAGTACGCAACCCCGGCTTTCAGTCAAAGGAGTATGCTTTTGTGGCATGCTTGCCTACTTATGCGCATTTCCTGTTGGTGTCAAGGCCGACTTTCACTAGAATTCTTTTATCCAGAGGGATAATGCTAAATCTGAGCGTCTCGTCTTCAAGTTGCGTGGGTCTGAACCTTCTGAGTTTCCCGATGAATCTCTCCCGCTATCACGATTACTATCGGCAAATTCGTCAGCTGATTCAAACAGTACAGTGGACGGGCCGTCTTTTGTTGGAGTTTGTGAAATAGATGATGCAAAACGTTAGGTGGAAGAATCTCCTGGATACATCGGTTATCAGCTTGTATTTTGGCTTGGGTATGGGCTCGTGGCGGGCTGGTCTGTTATTGGCGTATATACGATCTACCAGCAAATGCTCGTCAAAGCACGTGGGAGGATTGTAAATCTCTGTGACAATAATCGCGCGGTGGTGCTCGCAACGATTGCGATAGGAGCCATCGTGAGAGCACTTTCATTTATAGATCTAACTCTGGTGTACAACGGGTGCGTTGGGGAAGAGATCCTCAGATGCATTAAAGATGTATGTTTTCTCATGTCGTTCCTGCTGATTGTTCTCTTTTGGGTTGAGCTGCAGAGCAGCATATCTTAGCGCGGTAATATTGACGCATACAGGCCGGTGTTGTATGCTGTGCTTGGGTCATATTCGACGGTGCGAATCCTGAACGCCATATTTGAGTTGGCGATTCGGGACCCATCCTGGCCTGCGACTCTAACGAACGTCATTGCATTCGTTATATATCTAGGCGTTATGGTTGTGGCGGCTATCTATGGAGGCCAGCTCATCTGCAAGATTCAGAACCTCGGTGGGCAAGGGGAGCAGGCGGAATAGCGCGAATCGAAGGCCGCGCGAATGACCGGCTTCATGGTAGCAGAAATGGCAGTGCTACTACTCCTGGCCTTAGTCTTCGGCCTGCGTCAAACTGCCTTCTCGGATGCAAGCACAGACAACCCATGGCTCTGGTTCTGGCTCAAAGTAGTCGAGAAAGTATTCGAGCTTGCTTCTATCGGTATCCTCTGTGCAGTGATGGCGAGGCAGGCCGATGCCAAGAACTCAGACTCGGGGGAGGGTGGGGGGACAGGCAAGTTATCTGGAGGCACTTCTAGGCGAAACCTACTCAGCAAACAAGGGTCTAAGCATGGTCTCGACGAGGAAGGCGGCAACGACGCATTGGCATTGACACAGGAGGAGAGAGACAAGTTGCAGCAGCTGCCACCCAGTCGTCGTGGCGCAGCCAAACTCAAGATAATGCAAGTGAAGCGCAGAGCCCTCGCTGATGCTGGCACTCCCGTGGAGGTGACTCTCAGTGCTGCCGAGGAGGTCAAGTTGAAGACTATGCCTCCCAGCAAGAGGGGGGCTGCTCGCAATCGGATGCTTCGGCTGAAGCGAGCAGCCCTCGAGGGTCGGGAAGATGCGAAAGTAGGTTCCGGGGGTGCTGGCGGTGGAAAGTTGCCGAAACGACCCCCTGGCAAGGGTGGTGCTGGGCGAGCGGACAGTCGACAGGAGAGTAAAGGATCCGGAAGGGGAGGTGCTTCGGTGGTGCCTCCTGGGCGAAAAGTTGGGATGGAGATAGAACTTACATCCGATGCTAAAAACGAGGCAGATGACGTGGCGAAGCTCATGCTGAATGAGGTGGGAGCAGGTGCTTTGAATGGTAAAGATGAAGGTACGGGGGTGGGTCTAGGGCCTGGCAGGACCGGAGGCGCCTCTAGTGAAATTGAGGAAAAATTGGGCTCCAGTGGGAATGATGGTGGGACATAGAGTCGCGTGAGACGTTTCTTTGGCTCGCTGTTTCAGCAAGTGGCAGGGACAGGAGGATCTTCCCCTACGCCAGGAGCCGTGGAGCCAAAGGGTAGAGCAAGGAATCGCCCGAGAGCTGTGCCAGACTCAGTGGATGGAGATGGGGATGAAGACCCGCTTATGGCTCAAAGGCGGCAGACCTATGAGTTGCTGGCAGCTGTTGGTAATCTGCCGGTGGGTGCAGCTGCAATGGCCAAGGTGGGGGTTGGCGTCTGGGTGTAGGCAGATGCCGGGGGTGCTGAGGGTGGGATAACTACAGGCGGTCGGTACTACTTCCCGCTATTACTGCCTACCCTTGTCTAGCGGAGGCATCCCCACGGGTTCAATGCAGCGAGGGAGGTAGTTGCAGGGTCAGCCAATGACCCAGTAGCAGCTGCAATACCCTTGCTGTAGGCAGTCCTGGAGGTTGCCGTGGAAGCCACCCCCGAGGCCTCAGAGGACGAGATCGACACAGTAGAGCGACAAGTGATCGCAGCTCCGCGGGTGGATCCAGCTGTACTAAAAGAATCGGCCTGTTCCCTGATATTGCGTGCTATTGACTACGAAAGGCTTGGGCGGTTGCTTCGTTCGTCAATTGCTGCCGCCCGTCGTGGAGGTGCTGCTTCTGGTCCATCTAGTCTGAGTGGAGGGGATGGGGGGGGAAGTGCCGTACCCCTTGGTGTAAAAGGAATGGATGGAAAGGAACATGGTTTGTTTGGCTCCGTAGGCAATCGAGCGCGGTCCTTGTCGCGAGGCAGGCGATCTGGGCGAGGTCTGGGTGCGGGACGGGTCAATCCCTTGCAAGTTGCTAGAGATGGAGATGGAGGCCCAGTAGGCAGCAATATAAGGTAGAGCATTGGAAAGCATAGATTTGCAGTGGCAGCGCGCACCACTCCGGGTAGCAGTTTCTCTCTGGGACGAGATGGGGCCCAGCTGTAGGTGAAGAAGAACCCACTTCGGCAGTCGCTGCCAGAGGTGGGCGGTGCGGGGATAGGGAATCTAGGAGGTGGACTAGGCGCTAGTACCTTCACCTCTGTGTCTGAGGGAAGACACTGGCCGGGGGCGGAACTGCCCCGTGCACCGGTTGACAATGGGTTGCCTCGACCGGCAGGCAGCCTTCGACCAAGTCGAGAGGGGAGTGTCCTTTCGGGCGGATCTACGGAGGCTGCTTGCAGTGGAGCAGGAAGCGTGTCTCAACGGGGGAGTCGAAGTGGGAGCTAGGGCTCCCAGAGCAGTCGTGCATCACTTCCTGTCCCTAAACCAGGCACGAAGATAAGAATAGGTATCAAAGGTAGCAGTCAGGGTCCCAGTCCCAGTCCTAGTCGGGATCTCGGGTCCAGTGAGGGGAAGCGGCCTGGTCCACCTCGCCCTAGCAGCAGGAGACCGCTGATACCCCCTACGAGAGAGGGGGACAGCTGATCTGGATAGAATATACCGTATATTCATCCATACAGTAAAACGTTGAGTACAGAAACATCAAGTGCCAATAGTTCAAAATTCGAATCGCTGGTAATCTTTTTTTTGTCTAGCGTAGCTTGAAAGATTCATGCAATGGATAAACTGCAGGAAACCATAAACGACATGCCAAAGCATGTAGCACAGGACAAGCATTGAATCGTGTGAAAAATACAGAGACGCCTTTCTGCCTCTCAGCTTGGCCACTCTGCCGGCGTATCCCTCCCTCCCTTCCTCCCTCCCTCAACGCCTCGTGCTTATAATTATTTCGACACGCAAATAGCCAAAGGCAGGCCACAGATACTTGGCAAGCCAGGGCTTTCTAACTTCCATCCGCGGCTGATCTGATACACCGAATAGTATCCACCGCAGACCAAACCCGATCGAATCCAGGCGGCACGATGGGACTCACAGGGATTGGTAAGACGACGGACCACCTGTATTCGCGGTCTCCTCATCTCCGTCCTGAGGCGGCTCACTGCCATCGCCACCCACTCCACCAAATGCATTTGTATTGGGCTTGTACGAGAGGGCAGCGTCGTTATGCTCGTCTGCGGCTCCACTGGCGCCGCCAAGACCGACTACTGCCGAGATACCTCCTGCGGCCTTGTTGGCTTCTGCGTCCACATCGGAGAATGCCCAGTAGGATACGGCTGTAGCGAGCAGGAGGAAGAAGATGGCACACGCGGCTGACCCATATCCAGCGCCATATCCGCACTTCACGGCTCGTGCCGGGTCCACGAGGTCGCACACGATCGTCTTGACCTTGGCCGAATTGAAAGTGCCCACGGCACTTACAACAAAGATCCAGACAAATGCCTGCAGTACCACGCAAGTCCATTGAAGCACAGAGCCAGAAATGAATGAAGGGAACTAAGCTCCCATGGCGAGCCCAATAGCAACAGCGACCAGCAGGATCTACAGTGTGAGGCTCGTCACCATGAATCCTGCCGGAGCTTCGAAGTCCTCAGCGCTCATGCGAGGGAGGTTCTTTACCTCGTCATCATCAGACTGTTCTGCTTGCCGATTCCAGAGTCTCTCCATGTTTTCGATCTTGATATAGCAGACAGACTCGAAGGAGCCTGACTCGAACGACACCTTCGCATGTCCTCTATACTGGAAAAGCCCAAATCGATATTCGTTCTCGCGAGAGGTGCCATATCCCTCTGGAACTCCGTCCAGATCAATATTATCGCATCCTGGACAGGAGCTAGCCTCTGTGTCGCCGCTACCATTGTAGTTGACGACGGTATTCCCGACCACCCACCGATTACTCGCCACACCAACCAGACAGAGTACCAATCCTAGACCTGCTACGACAAGGTACGCCTGGCGGCGACGCCGAATACGCTCGATTTCATTCTATTGTGCACCGAAGCCAATGTAGTCCATAGCTTATGTTACGGAAAGCGTATACTAAGGTTGGAGGAGCAAACGCACGCTTGCCGCCATTTACGGAACCTTTATCAGCGCGGCACCAGTCGATGCAACTGCCGGAGAGCTTTGTAAATTCAGTTTCAAGAACGTATAGTCATGCGACCTCCCATGTGTTGCACATTATTTGCCTTATTGTCTATTACGTGTGTTCACGGGCTTTAGATGTAGGTCCCAGCCACCGGAGACGAGTGCGTTTACCAACCAGTATAGATGCACAACAAAGTTACTGCTAGCTATGATGTTATTTCCGGCGGCCTGCATGATATTGATGTGACAGTGAGAATCGTTCAGGACTGCATGCGCTAGGCAATCTGAGACGTAGTGTTTGAGTAGCTGCATTTCCCTCGATTAATGCTCTGCTTCCACCGCAGCTATTCGATCCATCTGGGTAGAGAGTTGTGCAGCAAGATAAGAGATCAATGGGACATTTTCAGTCAACTGCTACATCGGGGGGCATGTACAAGCTATGTTTTGCGAATCGCGTTTCATCGCAGCAAGTCAAGCAGGTTGCATTTACGGTGCACGTTGGCGATAAGTTGTATCAAGATATTGCGACGCATGAGCACGTGACACCACTCGAGCAGGAGGTGCTTAAGCTGCAAGAATCGCTCTCTGCGATTCAGGATGAATAGCGTTACTTCTGGTCCCGTGAAAGGCAGTCTCGCAATACTGCCGAGAGTACGAACGCTCGCGTACTTTGGTTCTGTATCGCAGAGCTTCTTGTTACTTTAGGACTGGGTGCATGGCAGCTATTTACGATGTATTCTATGTTTGTGCGAAAAGTACGACTTTAATCAAGATTCAATCAGCGACGTAATTGTATAGGAAGATGGAGCCACCACAGGCACGCACTCTCATGTACTATCGATCGATGAGCTCTCCTAGTCTATTGAGCAATGGCTAGCATGTTGAGCACGCCGTCATTTTTACGTGCACATTTACATGGATATCAGCTCTGAAACTCATCGACTGTCTTCCATAACCCCGGTGGATGCCCCGATCAGTTCCCAAAGTCTGTCTGCGACGTCCACCGCCGACAGCCCCTCAGCACCCGGTGCGAGATCGAAAGCCAGAGGTCCGGCACCCTCCCCTCCTGCAGGCGGCGCAACTACCCCTTTTACCGTGCCTGACGGCGCCCCACTATCAAATCGTATGTGGGATGCTGCAGCGTATAGAGACATAGAATGCCGGAGTCGAGGCATAGCTTCGTCTCGAGCTGCTCGAGCTCGCTACGAAGCCTCTCGGGCCTCCTCTGCTGCCTGCCTCAGTGCGCCAGCCCGCGCCTATGCAGATGATCTTTCATCAAGTATTTGCTGCAACCTGGTGATTGCAGTTGCTTTGGCTCGCTTTTCGTCTCGAATGGCATCATCAAGTCTTTTGAGGTCTCCAGTGTTCGTTGCTGCATGTTCAGCAGACTCCACGCGCCTCCCAAGGGCTGCGATGACGGTATAAATAGGTACTTTGATTAGACGTGAAACACATTGACTCCTTTTTTTTACTGGTGAAGAGTTCTACTCACCTCTGATTGATGTTCGAACATCTACAAAACCGCCTTCGAACGACGCGGACAAGTCGAGGATTGCAGCAGTGAGGTCGGTTATTGCCTTCGCCTCCGAGTCATCTTCCTTTAGTACTTGCACTAAATCTCTTAAATTAGATTTACTTTCTTCCCAAGTTGCCATATTTGTTGATTTGTGTTCCAATCAAACGGTAAGGGGAACACTCGTCATCACTCTCAGCGAGGATCGGTCCGTTGGAGTGTCAGGCTGCAGCCTACAGAGATCAGACACAGTGAGCGCATAACCTAGCATCACCTAAACTAGACATGTTGGTATCTAGAGACACACTTGGTTTCTCATACCCGGGTATTTCACCTATCATTTGGCAGGCTGTGTCAAAGGAGCATCAAGAATCTGTTCGGGCGTGGGCTGACCACGTTTGTAACATCGTCAAGACAGAATCTGGAAATCACTAGTCTGAGTGGCAAGATGGATCTACAGAGGATGCATGGGTATTCTATGACAACTGGGCGTAGACTATACTGCGTCGGAGCTCTCAGCGTTGCTTAGCCGAGCTGATAGCTGAGCACGGAATGCCATCGAAGGGGTGTCTGCCAGATCGAATCCCCAAAGCAATGCCAGTCCAGGGAGGAGCTGAAGTTCATTTCGCTCAACCTCTAAGAGTTAGCATGTGGATGTACTTATCGGGCGCATCTGGAATCCTACAAGCGATCGGGAACACTGCTGGTTACGATGCGCTCACTCAGCTCGGTTCAGGTGTAGATCTGGCTGCAGCCGGGTTGGAGGCACCATTGGATGCAGCCACCTTGAGCACAGACACTATGGTGGAACTTCAACCACCTGAAAGCATTAAATTGGGTATTCGCGAGGTACGTTAGATTGAGGTCGATGTTCCTCGTACGTTCAGAGAGCACCCTTGTTTCTGCCCGAGAGATGACGATGACAAGGACCAGGACCACGGCCAGGACCAGGACAAGGGCAACGCATCAGTTGCAGCCAATCAAACCAACGATTGTAAGCCCCATTGGCCAGACCTGCGACCCGCCCTCCGACGAGTTCTAATTGCTCTGGCAGCACTCAACCGACCTGTCGGCTATGTGTAGTCCTTCAATTTCATGGCAGCTGCCTGTCTCCTCCTGACCGGAGGCAACGAGCCCCGAGCCATGTCCCTCGTGCATGCGATGACCACGAGGGTTTGGCCGGGACTACACGCACCGGGCTTAGCTGCTCTTCGTGTGTCGGAGCATGTGACGAGTGCGATGGCGAGGCGGGCGATCCCTGCTGCGAAGGCCGTCCTAGATGCAGTATAGCTGCCTTTAGCAATGGTGCTACCCAGGTGGTTGCTGTGTGGGTATCTGAGTGCGATGCCCGCCCCCGTGGCTCTCCGAGTGTGGGATGTCAGCATTCTCGCAGCCAGCAGGGCGGGAGGAGGACGAGACGCAGAGAGAGATGGGGCACTCGGATCAGTATGGGCTGGTAGTCGGGTATGCGAAGGGGATGAAAGCGGGGGGGCAGGTATCCGCGTGTTGCTGCAGACGGCGGTCGGTCTACTGCGTCATCGAGAGGCAGCCATCCTGCGGGCGGCCAAACTAGCACTCACTGGCACTGATGATGATGCTGGCACTAGCATTGGCACTAGTATCGGTCGGTGCGGCAGTGGCGAATCATCGGCTGAGAGGTGTGCCGGTGCAGATGCAAAGGACCAGTAGTCTGGAGGTAGGTTTGGGCTTGGAACTGGAACAGGATCGCCTTAGGTGCGGCAGCAATGGATGACCCGACGTATCCCTGAACGGCTTCAAGGTGCGACCTTCGCCGCTGTTGTGGGTGTCATTCAAGAAGCGGGAGAGACTTTGGTGAGTGGGAGGGAATTGCTTCGGCTGGCACTTGGTGTGCACTGTCTGTTACCTGCTGCAGCTGCACAGCGAGAATGGACTGAAGGGTGCGGACTAGTTGCGGCTTCCTTGCCTGCAGCCGCTCGGAGGCTTAAGGACAAGTCCAAATCATGGCACTTGACGGCTGGTGGATTAGCACTCGGGGGGGTGTCACCGTATTAGGATCAGGATGATGATGGCTGTATAGCAGGACTAGGACAAGGAGGGGCACGCAGGCAGAGGCATGCAGGCAGGAGCAAGCGATTGGATCTCGACGGCCAGTTTGGGGCACTCGTAATTCCACTCCCACGAGATGGAGATGGAGATGGAGATCGCGATGGTACTGGATCTGGATCTGGATCTAGTGCAATATCATCCGATTCATTGATGGCGGGACGATCTCCTCTTTCTGCTGCTGCATGTGCATCGCACGTGCATGCGAATACTGGGTTGAATGAAAGTGACGGGGGAGGAAATGATCTGCATTCAGATATCGAGGACCAGCCATCGTCGCAGGGTCATGATGGATCGACCGGCGCAAGTGACAGTGCCGAAACAGAACACATGGCCATAAGCAGGATGAGCAGAATGTCATCTCGGGCGCCCGGTCTGTCGCCAATCGTACGGGCCCTGAGGCACATTCAGGATGACCCTGAGAATAGAGCTGATTCTCTTTCAAATGCTGGGGCAGGGACTCGGAGTGATATACAGGCCGGACAGCAGGAGACAACACGTCATGATGCTCGACCTCACTCTGGATACCCCGTCAAGATTCATGGAGAGTCGACCCCGGAGCGCCACATCGGGTCTCGTTTCACTGGAGGCACGGTAGGTCTCATGTCCATCGTGCGGGTGTCGTCGCCCATTACTCCAAATACCATGCAAGCGTTTGCCGATTCTTCGCCTCAACTGTTTCCACCTGTGCGAGACCCTGATGGCAAGGAGGTCAGGGCAGTGGGGACATATCTACTCACTGGGCCAGACACGAGTAAGACAGTAACTGTAGCTGCATGTCCAGGGTACGGGGTGCGGTCCAGTCCGCTATCTCCAGCAGCTTCGATGCGCCCTCGGGCTCGCCAATCGATGCAAAGTCCACTTGTAGGTGCAGGAATTCCTCCAAGCCGGAGGATACAAACTGGGCTTGGTCCCACCGCGGTGTCAAAGCTGGATGGAAGACTGATAGGGAAACCCAGACGACCAGTGACACCTGCGCTTCTGGTGTCACCACCGTCTCGTAGCGCTATTCGTAACAGGCGGCTCCAAATTGCCGCGGAAGGCCAAGGTGTGCTACGAACCACTGCCCCCACGGCTGGCCCGGAAAGGAATAGGAGAGACATGTAGACAGATGAGGACACGACAGGGCTTGAAGGAGTGGGAGGCGCCGCCAGTGCATCTGCAGGTGTCAGTGGATTCGCTAGTCCTCGTCTGTTCTCAAAGCTAGACCCCCTGAATCATAGTGGGGTGGATGGGTCAGATGGACACGGTGCCATACTACCAGTGTGTCATCCCTGGTTCAAGTAGGTGATCGAGCGGGCGATCGAGAGGGATGCAAGGAGCCAGAGAAACTGCGGTTTATCGCACTGCGGTGTTCTCACACTGAGCGACAACTTGCGACTGATCGTTGTTGCGGGAAGGTTCTTTTTTGGGTCCCGCTGTCCCAAGCGTATTGCATCCATCGAGGAAGAGATCGACGATTTGAGGCCGACTCATGGACCATTATCTGCACCTGAAGGCACAAGTCGAAATAATGCAATATTGAGGATGGAAATCACTCGAAAGTATGGCGAGGGTGCAAGTCATGATGAGAGACCGCACCAGGACGAAGCACCTCGGGATGCATTCAACACAGGCGCGGGCACTGGCACTGGCACCGGCATTCATATTGGAGGTCCGATGGCAGCCGTGATCCGACATGTCGGGCGGCAGAAACCGATCTCAACTAGTCCTCTGCCGCCAATATCACCATGCCCTCCGCTGACGGTGAAGCATAAATCGTCGCATGCTGGCGTCACACCCCGCCAACGGGTCCCGCAGACCCCTCGGTCACACCGTGGCCGAGGCAGAACTGCGGACAAGAATATCACCTTGTCCAGCGGCAGCCGTGGTCCGCACCACATATCGTCATCTTCTGCATCTGTGTCATCCAGTAGCCTGGCTGGGTCTCTTCTGTCTGCCTTCGCCAGCATGTTCTCGCCGTCGGGGGGCCGCGTGGGACGGACGGAGGCCATGCTGCAAGCCGCGGGAGAAGCAGCTGCTGGGCATGCGGTGACTCTCGGACGGTCAATGGCAGGTGCATCACATGCAGGTGCGCCCTCAGATGGTGATGGGGAGAACACTCCGATGCGAATGTTATCCTTTGGGGCTGGTACCGCACATGGGAATGGGTCTGTGAAAGATGGTGGCATGTTGGGGGGATTACGTGCCAGGGCATCACTGGATGGGACAGGGAGTGTTGGCGGTAGAGATGGTCCGATAGGAGGTGGGTCGTCAAGTGGAGTGCCAGTTGTGGATCTCTCATGTGGACCGACTGGTCAGAAGGGGCCTACGGTGGTCAGTGATGGTCAGGGTCAGGGTCAGGGTCAGGGTCAGGGTGAGGGTGAGGGCGGTGGTGCGGTGGGAGTGAGAATAGGCGGTGGGTGTGCATAGGATGGTGGAATCAATGGAAGGCATGGTGTCACAGTCCCGTCTGCCCACCTCCATGCCTGTTCATATGGCAATGGCTAGATCGTGCGAGTCCCAATGTAGGAAATCCGAAGGGCGGGGAACACATGGGACGCCGATGATGTGACGGGTGCTGTCGCTGGGGGTGGAGCAACTGTGAAATCAGCACTGTCGGCAGCGCCTGGAGGAGGCAAGCGCGATCGTATGCAGGCATGAGCGTATCTCTATGGTCTCGCCACCAAAAGACTTCGCGTCGTATAAACCTGGCCGTCCACAGTCCTGGGAGGCGCTCCTGCGGTGGAAGCGGACACCGCACCCACAGGTTCCGGTCTTTGGTCCAACGGCTCGATCGTTCGCCAGCCCAGGGATGACGCAAAGGTATCAAGGGTTATTAGCAGGAACTTTACTCATTTTGCATACATATTTCTGATGGACTTTTTCTCCCTGGTGTGGCAGGGCGAATTACGTGCTGTCGTGTCTGCAATACGGTCGAACCACTCTATTGTGAATGAAGTTGACGTATCACCGTTTGGAAGCGGTTAGACCGCCTTACATCTCGCAGCTTACCAGGGACACGACCAACTTGTTGAGTTACTAATTTCAAGCTCGGCTGAAGTGGATTCCAGGAATGACGAAGACTGCACGCCGCTATTACTAGCATCCTAGCAAGGGCACTGCTCGACAGCATTAATCTTGCTAAAAGCTGGGGCCAGAGCCGATGCGATTGCCATGCCAAGTGGTTTGTCCCCAGTCGACTGTGCTTCTTCCTCTCGCCTCCTAGATGCGCTCAATGCAGAGGGTCCTTGCGCAGGACGCGTCGATTTGCCACCGGCTGTAGCGGATGTACGCGCGTAGTGCGCACCCTCAACAGCCTCTCTGCTAGTTACAGTGCACGTGCCCGCACTTGCAGGGACAGACCCATTGGGGCTTCCATTGCAAGAAGCCGCAGTCCGAGTTATTCGGGCTGGCAGTAGCTGCCTTGATCGCAGCAGTGCCGAAGACTGGACGGGTAATGTCCCCGATGATGACTTGCTGGGAGGTGCAGCTGCGGCGTTCACGCCTGCTGGTACGACCACTAATCCAGCCGGGGTATCAGACGGTGTAGATGATCTGACCGTCCTCTTCCATTTTGGCATCACCCGTCCCCTTCATGATTCTTCCCGAAGGTTCCCTCGGAGCATGAGTGGATAGTCGCATCGACACCGTGATCGTGATGCCAGTTCTGCAGAAGCGATACAAGCAGGCACTGTGGTCGCTGCATAGGTTAGACTACGTAATGGCCTTGGCTGGGGTCCATGGGGTACACCAACAGCCCCAGTTCAGTGTTTGCTTCCTCCTACACGACCTGATCCTCTAGTGTTGAGGACATTCGAGGGCTATGATGAGGCAGAGAGGATGAGCATGCAACGAGATGATAGTGGATAGAAGAGTGGAAAAGAGGGCAGTGGCACGAAAACGACTGTGGAGTCCCCTGGAAGGTCAATGCCCAGCGATGCAGCCATGTTCCCTGGCGAAGCGGCATCATCGGCGTCGGGGTCTCCAGGGACACGCACCCGCACCCGCACTCGTATGGGACATGATGGGGGGAGCAACAGCAGCAGGGGTGGAGGCGTGGGAGGCTTGCCACGTCCAGAATCAATAGCGAGACATGTTGTTGTTCGGGTGCCTGATATGTCTGTGGTCTCAGCGGGCGGTTCCTAGATAGATGGATGGATCATCCGGTGGGCTGCCGTAGTCCCGAAAGCCCCCCGTCCAGCAGGTGCATACATGCTGCCCCGAGTAACTTCTGCAGGGCCCTCAAGAGAGAAGCATGTGTCCTCCATTACTGCAACCACTGAGGCTGCTTCGATCGAGGCCTGTCATCTCCCCAGGGAACTAGCGAGGAGATGTGAGGTTGGTCCTACTCGCAGTTAGCGATGGCCAGGGAACACGGTCGATGCGAGTTTGGAGGGTCTTCTGCCTGGGGTAGTGTATGCCATAACCACACAGGCGATCGGGGCGGGGGGTGCTTCGGTGCCGTCCGAGGTGCTGGTCTTAAAGGTGCCTCGACTGCCTGGGCCTAGGGATAGATGGACGGCTGATGGACCTGGCCGAGCGATTGCAAGGGTGGCAGGAGTCGTAACAGTACAGGGTCATAGTGATGATACGAATGAGCCCGGGGCTAGCAGCAGAGAAGGAGACGAAAAAGGCGACCAAACTGGCAACAACAAAGACAAAGGCAAGGATGAGGGTAAAGATCAAGGCAACGAAGGACAGTTTCGGGTAGGAAGGCTTTCGGCCACACAGAGAAGAGCGCTCTTGAGTGGCACATGATACATGCCTATGGTTGATGATGTGCGGCAACTGTACGCGATTGAATTTGATCGTGGGCAAATTCTGTTCAATCATTCATGTCCAGCCCTTGTTGTGTTACTCCCTGATTTAGATTTATCCGGTCACCGCTCAATGGCTGTCCCGCACCACTCTTCTAGCTGCTTCCAGGTGATACCGGCCAGCTCAAACTTGGTAGTGTCAGCTGATCGAATGGAGACGGTACTACCATTCGCATTGGCGAATTCTCCGTCGATGCCAAGGTCCCGTACTACACTGACATCTCTGAATCGGAGTGAGACCGTTGGATCGTCACCCCCCGTCGTCGTGACCTCCTCGTCTCCGATGACTGCCACGATGCATGCAGCCTGGTCGAAGAGAGCTTGTCGCACCCGCTTGCCCACAGTCTTACTTGCCATATCCTGCTACACGCGGATGCCGGCTCGTCGAAGCTGCCTCGCCAGTCGTGCGCAGTGATCAGCATGCCTGTCGGCCACGCCACACACAACTACTTGCCGGGGAGCTAGCCAGAAAGGCCATTTCCCGTTGTAATGCTCGGCCAGTATAGCCAGCATCCTCTCGATGGAGCCGAGGATTGCTCTGTGCACGAGAACAGGAGGTTGGCTGACCTGGCCCTTATCCTGTGGTTGCAGTTGCTCTGCTGCAGTTCCATTCGACCCTGCCCCCATCTCTTCGCTGTTCGATCCGTCTCTGCTCCCACTTACGTAGGATGGGTATGAGATGCCCATTCTGGAAGGAAGGTTGAAGTCCAGCTGGATTGTGCCACACTGATGTTCCCTGCCGAGAGCATCCTGGAGGGCGATGTCAATCTTAGGACCATAGAATGCACCACCCCCGGCATCTACCTCGAAATGGATGTCTGAGGGGTGCTGCCCGATAGGCAGGCGACTTGAAACATCGTGATCCTATCCGGATGAACCAGACGAAGGTGATTCGCCTGATGTATTTAGCATAGATGGCACAACTCGTCGTAATGCCATCAATAGGGCTTGCTGCGCTTCAGCCCACACAGCTTCTGTGCCCACAGAACCATCCGTCGGTCTCGTTGCGAGGCGGAAGCGAAGGGTATCCGTCGAGAACCCCAGCTTGGTATACACGACTTTCACCTATCGCAAGCATGCCAGTACCTCTATTTCAATCTGGGATTGGAACACAACGCCAGATTCGCGTTCGTTAGGATTGGCATCGATCGATTGTGCCGTCCATTCAGCCTTCTCTTCCACTGGGTCTCTGCAGAAAACATGGCCATCATCCTGATGAAATCGACGCACCCGAGTCATCCCGGAGAGTGCGCCTGATGATTCGTTCCTGTGAAGAGCTGAGAACTCAGCCAGTCGAAGTGGCAGTTCTCTTCGAGTGGGTGATAGTGCCTCGAACACCCTACAGTGAGCGGGACAATTCATTGGCTTAATTCCAAACATGCCATCGCCTTCGTCATCATCCCCTGATACAGGTGTTTCATCCAGCAGTGATCCTTCAGTGGCTCCATTATTCTCGCTACGAAGTCGGCCCCCGATGGCATCAGCAACTGTGTGTGCTGCAGCCACGCCGAACATATCCTCTTGGTAGTACTGCCAGTGCCCAGATGCCTTCCATAGCGAGGGTCGATACAGCTGCGGTGTCTGCACCTCCTAGTATCCCTCTTCCAGAACCATCCCACGCATGTAGTCCACCAGCTGGTTGAACAGTAGTTGCCCCGCCGGTAACCAGAATGGCGACCCTGGGGCATCTTCGCCAAACATCCACAGTTTCTGCCGTTGCCCCACCTTTCGATGATCCCTCTCTAGAGCCTCTTTGACTCGAGTCTTCCATCGATGTAACTGATGCTTGGTGGGAAACGCAATGCCATAGACTCTCTCCAGTATCGGCTGCGATGGGCCCTCGAGACCCGCGCCCAGCAACGTGTGTGCCGCATGCACCTATCGGGCAGCAGTCTCCGAGTAGCTGGCTCCAGACCTGTACAGCTCGATTGCCCCGAAACACGATCCCATGGATGCCAAGTGTGGTCCACGACAAAGGTCCACGAAGGTACCACTCTTGTACAACGTGATGGGTCCTGCGTCCTCCCGCTTTGACAACTCATCTAGCATCACAAGCTTCATTGGATTGTGCTCTAGCAATAGGCGTGCCTGTGTTGCAGATGCAACGGTAGCCCTGATTGTGGCATCTGTATCTGTATCTGCATCTGCACCTGTTCGCGTACCCCCCTTCTTCGCAGCTTTGGTAGCACGTTTGGCTTCCTATCGCATGCAGAGTTCCAGGGCACGGAGGGACGAGGCCGGCAGTGGCAGCGACGGCTGGGCTGTTTCATCGACCAGCGCACCCCCTGCTTGCATCCCTGGGCGATAGAATTCATAGAAGAAACCACCCTCTGCAGCTATCAGAGGGGGGCCGTCGCAAAGCCATAGGCGGGATATTCCACCCTAGATTGATGCCCCGCCTTGTTCCGACGTGGTTCCTCCCAGATGTGTCGTGAGAGCCGAACCCAGAAGGTGCGCTGCCGTGTGCCAATACACGCGTCTGGCGGCATTGCGAAGTTTAGATAGGCTGGGCCGTGCCGTCGTATGTATGGTTGATTTTGTATCGAGCTGTGGAAACGACGCCGATCCGCTAAGCCGCAGTACACCAAACTGAGCACTCGTAGCTGCCATCGCCTTGCCGCAGTCTACGACTAGCCAGCCTCCGCCAACTGCAAGACCTGCGTTGTCCAGGGATACGCCTCCGCATGCAGACCCGTGGACAATTGCCGCAACGATTGGGTCATCCTTCTCGTTAATTACTTCTTCGCCACCTGTCCCGTCATATTTGATATCGGCACTATGCTCAGGGAACGGTTCTGTCGGCTACGGCTCTGAAATTCCACTTCTTCGCACAGCTTCTACAAGCATAGCATCAGGAAGCGTAGGTGCCACGCATTCTGAACGCCAGATACGGGCCAGTTGTTGCGCATGGTCGGATAATTCTCTTCTAAGGGGCCTAAACATGGCCCGAGCTCTGAGCACCGATCGTACACACGTAGCGAATTGCTAGCCGCCACCACGGCGAAACATACCTACGTGGCCGAACGCCGGCAGGCCGAATTTATCAAGCGTGCAGAAGTTGTTAAAGAATCTAATAAAAGGTTGGAGCGATTCCCGATGGATATATAAGGAATGAGTAGATTCCTAGACAAGCTGCACGTGCAATACTGCTCCGGATCGATCCAGATCCGGGATGTCGGCGAAGTTCCGCACACACGCACACCCGATAACTTGCGGCTGGCCAGGCCATGTACCCCGACATACGCACTGCGCAAGCATAACATTGTAACCAATCTATTGCAGCTGTGGCTGTCTCTCATGTCTCCACAAGGACAGTCCTACCCCTCAGTGTCTCTACTTTCCCCTCCATTGCCTCCCTCATCTCTGCATCTGCGTCCCTGTCTGGATCTCTTTCTAAGCCATGCACCCCAACGGCAGCGTTCGCATCCGCCTCGAATGCACGTTTATCGATCATGGGCCGCCCCGCCGCATCGAATCCAAGCTCCGACCTCCCATATGCCTCGAATAGTGCACGGTTCTGCGCGTCGCTGAATCGCAGTCCTGCAGCAGTCAGTGCCGTCTGCAGTTGCTGAGGGGTAATACGACCCCTCCTCAGACGGTCATGCTCCGCAAGGAAATCACCTACCCGGAGACCATGGAGTACCTCGGCTCGCTTGATCACTAGCATCACATCCGAGGCATCCGCCCTGCGCACGAGTCCACCCCCCATGGCAGCAGACCCACCCCCGGGCACACCTGCTGCCATGGCTGCATCTGCCCGCCGTCTGTCACCACCACCGTCTGCTCCTCGCCTAACCGATTCCTCTACTGACTTTCGCGAGGTTGCTGCTGCCCCCGCCAACCGCATGGATTCCTTCGTGACGTCGACCACCACGGGTGGGTCCGTGTCGTCCTTCAGACCCCGCCACCACACCATGCGATGCCGAGTACCTAGGCCACGATACCGGGTCACCAAGGCCTCTCGTTCCTCCGGGTCCTCAGGGTACAGGTTCAGCATGCGGAGCACACGCAAAAACTGATCGATTGTAACGTGCTCTTCGTGGGCCCGGTCGAAGTCCTTGAACGCCTGCACCATCTCGATACCCCGCTTACGGACCTGATCCACGATGCGACGCAGGGCGCGCTGCAGTACAGGCTCCATCGAGTCCGGAACTGCGCGGCGCCCAGGTACCGCACCTCCTGTTTTCGCCAGTGCCCTCGCCCTTGTCTCCTCTGGTGCCGTGGGATGTTGCTCGAGGCCACGGACTGTGCCGAATGCCTCCTCCACATCATCCGCAAATGCCTTGTAATTCACAAATGCACCTCCCATCGGTGCAGTGCCTCGAGTGCTATCCTCTTCAAATCGATCGGCGATCTCCTCACGCTCGGTTGGGCCTACTCCGGTGAAATGTAGGTTAGCAAGTCCTCGGATGAACTGACTGCGAGTGCAGAGACCTTTCTTGAGAGGGTCAAAATCAATGAATTGCTCTGCCACCCGAACTCTCCTCTCAGCTGCATGTCGTATGACGAGATCCATCGCAGAGGGATCACCGCCCAGCCCAGCAGCTCGATGCATCTCCTCCATTTCGGCCAAAGTCTACTCATCTCCTCCTACCCCTGTGCCTCCGTGGGCCCCGATAGATACCGATGTGAGGGCCAGGGCCCCTGCTTTGCCGTGACCACCCGCTGCCGTCGCTGCCATGGCACTCGCGCGCATCCTCGCCGAGGCCGCAACAGCTTCTTCCGATGCCTCTGCACCCGTGGACAGGCCATCAAGCGCAACTCCCACGGACTGATGGAATTCACGATATGAAACCCTCGCTGCTGTTCCTTCTCCGTAGGTGAAGGCTCTTGATAGAAGTCCGCGCTCATCCTCGCTAAGGGATCCAGAGAAAGCATCTTGCAGACCACGGTGAAACTGTGGCACAGTGACGACACCATGCCGTTGCTAATCAAAACGCTCAAAAAAACTTTTCATATGTAATCCACGAACCGCTGATGCCCTGTGAACCTATGAAATGAGGGCTGCAACTTGATCTTCCTCCTCCTCGGAAAGATCCAACCTTGCACCCAAACTTGAATGAATATTGATGCCTCCACGGCGAATCTCTCCTACAGTTAGTCCTAGTCTTCCTGACATGTCGAAATCCAATAGTTCTGCTCTGGGATTTATTGAAATGAAGGATGGATATCTGTTATCATGTCCGTTGGGGCCGATATCATACGTTCCGCTACATAATGTCGCCGCCGGTTTAGCACTCCAGTGTAATGAATATGGGATCATCTTGGATCTTCCCAATTTTGGGACATGTGTACTCGTTAGAAGTGCCAACTGCGACAGCTGATTGACAGGTTAGTCTGCAGATTCGAGGATGTCATAGTTTTTACGCGAATTAGTTGATAAAGAGGTAATGGTCATTACGAATGACGGTCGAATCCTTGTCGTGAGAATGGCGCACACGTCGACTTGCTGTGCACTGTATGAATACCGCATTTTTCCAGTGTAATTAATAGATACGCATCTCGTAATGCAGGGGAATTTGAAAGGCTACGACCAAAAGATCAACTTGATACTGACAGATGCAACTGAGCGCGTTTACGGAGATGATGGGCCAGTGGAAGTTGACGATGTTGGAACCCAGATGATTCGAGGGGACAATGTGTGAGAGGCGAATCGAAAATGAAAGCACCGTGCTGTTATCTTATAATGTATTACTGTTACTGATTATGCGATGCCATGTGGTTGTCGTCTATCGCAGCACTGCCGTATCGGAGTTAGATGAAGCCAAGGAGAGCAGCGGTGATTGGAAGTCGGTGGTTGCCTCCCAACTGCCACCATTAAAGCACAGCTAAGGGTATCCTGAAGAAGTTATTCGCAAAGTTGTACAACTACACTGCATAGACTATGGGCTGCTTCAACCGCAGGGCGTCGGTGGTTTGGCGACTTTGCAATCCTATCAGCGCCCCTTAAACTTAAGCAGAGGGTATTCAGCATAATCGGAGCAAATCGCATTAATGAAGACAAATTTGTTTATATGCAGATTACCCCGGGCTGAAAGCACCTCCTCGCTCCCCAGGCTGACTCGGGTTGTCTGCCAGCGCGGGTGTGGTACGATGCGCGTGCTGAAGCAGCGCCTGCATCCCACAGGTAAATCCGAGAGTGATAATGTGCAGTAGTACAATTCAATATTACGATAGCGACATGCACCCCGCATATATGTATACTGCAGGGAGCCCTAGGCAGTCACACGGCATGCAGTGCTCGTTGAAAGCCACCTCTTCGATAGCATGACGCATTTTGCATTGTAGTGCCAATGGGGCCAAGCGACGGAGCATCGTGTAGCGTGATATTGCGTGGTCGAGGGAGCCTCTCTATTGGTGCCTTAGAAAGTAGTAGTTTTCGAGCACTTGGATGATTAGGCGTTCATGAGGTGTCCAGGACGGAGCGACCATTGCATCAAGCGGTGCCGAGAATCCAGCAGGAAAGTATCGGACCGCATCGAAGAGGCGCAAGATGGGAAGCAGTGTCCACCGCATGATTTCGGGACTGGGCATGGTGGTCACTGCCGGCAGTGCCAAAAGGTATTTGGTCCGAGAACCGGGTGTATTGTGGCAAGCATTTTTTACATGCAAACTCTCGATGTATAGCTTATATCAGGTCCACTTCAAAGCGACAAAATAGTTCTATCCGTCCTGCTATCTCAGACTGAACGAAAAATTCCCGCCAGACTTCCCTGGCATGGCAATGCTGAGGGCACCTTTCTCGGCAAGGACCCGAACTCCACCGGCGGCAGGATCAATTCGCTTAGCTGCTGCGATTGCCTGCTCGATCGGTTTTGGGCCAGGCGCTGATCCGTTTTCTTGCGTACAATCGTGCAGATACATTTTTGATATCTCAAACTCGCCGCCAGCCCACGAAGAATTTCCACGAAAATCTGTGGAAGCCTCTGCGGTCATCCTAACAGGCTCAGGTAGATCCACCTCAATGAACTTGAGCGCTTCCTCTGGTTTGGCATCCTTGAAATTCATTTCGCCGGGAACTGCGACCGTTGCCATATTGGTGTATCACAGAAGTACCCTGCAAATGTTCTGTCGGCTGGGCAATCGCACAACCTGGCGCCGCGCCGGCTGATCGACGTGTGTTCCGCTGGTAATGTGCAGTTGATGTTGAACAGTTGAAGCCTCAACTTGAAGGCTTGAATCAACTTGAAAACTTCCCCCGGTCATTGCTTGAGGAAAGACATGCGGCACAGATGTCTCTTTGCTGAGGCTTTATCAGCTAGTTTCAGGCACGGCATCGTTCCGATAAATGCTATCTCCTTTAGGAGTTGCAGTGCTAGCACAAGCTTACCACTACTTTCTGACAAGTTTCGCCATAGGAAATTGCCAGATACATCTCAGAGTAATACGGAATTGGGATGGCATCGGAACCATCGGTACATTTACAGTCGTGGGCTTTCATTTGATGGGTAGGCGATCGCTGGCGCTGTTGCGCTTTCTCTCACGGCCATCTTGGCCCTTGGTCATAAGAATCATGCGGCTCAAGAAGACAATAAAGTAGATCATGCCCATCATTCAAATCTCGGAAACAGGCGGTTTGATTCGCCGAGTGCATGGTAGTCTGCTCGGAGTTCGATGGTCGCTGATGCTCATGGTGGATTCTCCCCCTTGTCCGATCGCATCGCCCAGGAAATTATGGCAGCATTGTAGCCCTCTAAGAATGATGCTGCACTTGAGAAGGCTCTTGATTCCGATGGTGACTGGGAAGCGAATTTTGAGCTTGAGTCATCAGCCAGGACCCCCCATGCTACAGTCACTGCGACAGAGAGTGTCGTGGGAGAGCTGCTCACGTCGTTGGAGGCGCGACAGTCGGTGGCAGCAGATCGATGGTCTCACCATGCAGGGGTGCCCCCATCAGCTGTGGTACGCCCAATGAGCACTGGATAGGTATCCCGTGTCCTGCGAGTATGTTGGGAGCATCGCATTGCGGTGATCCCCTATGGCGGGGGTACATCCTTGGAAGGACACACGAATCCGCTCTGGGTAGACTAGAGTAGTCCTGATCGACTGGCCGTGACTATGGATCTTTCCCATATGTGCGGCGTGATGGCTGTGCGTGAAGATGATATGGATTGCACAGTGCAAGCAGGGGTTCGATGGGAAACCCTCAACTAGACATAGGCTCTGCGAGAGATGGGCCTCATGTTTGCGGTGGATCCAGGACCAGGAGCCACCATCGGGGGGATGGTGGCGACGGGATGCAGCGGTACGAATGCCGTCTCCCAGGGAACAATGAAAGACAATGTGCTTAGACTTGCTGTCGTACTGTCGGACGGACGCGTGGTTAGGACAACCGGTGGTAGGGCCCGTAAGAGCAGTGCTGGGCTGGACCTCAAGTCCCTGATCGTGGGATCCGAGGGCACACTCGGGGTGGTGACCCAGGCCACACTTCGACTCAAAGCGAGGCCGGCTGCAGAAGTGGTAGGGACGGTGCCGTTTCGGTCCGTAGAAGATGCAGCCCGTTGCGTCGTACGGTTACTACGGGAGGGGGTTGACGTGCGCTGCGTGGAGCTGCTCGATGACACGATGGTCAGCTGTCTCAACGAGCAGAGTGGATGCGAACTGCCGCTAGCCCCGCACCTGTTCTTCCGGTTTGCCGGGGCAAGTGCTGGGAAGGTAAGCGCGGACGCAGACCGGAGCGAGCGGCTTGCAGCGATTTCGGGGGCACTTGCCCCTATGCAGCGGGCGGCGGATCCGGAGTCAATATCATAGCTATGGGAGGCTCGGAAGGTGGCTCTGTGGAGTGCCGGTGCAATGCGGGAGGGCGAGCTGCGTCCGGATGGAAGCGAGAGGAGCTGCCGGGTCACGATAACGGATGTGTGTGTGCCTGTGTCCCGTCTAGCATCCATGGTGCAGCAGACGAAGGACGATATCGAGGGAACTGTGCTGCGAGGGAGGGCTCCAATCGTGGGACATGTGGGAGATGGGAACTTCCATTGCTTTCTCGTATATGACCCATCGGATCGGGCAGAGTAGGCTGCCATGGAGGGGCTGGCAGAGAGGATGGCTCGACGAGCCCAAGATCTAGGAGGGACGTGTACCGGTGAGCATGGGGTTGGTGTTGGTAAGATGAGGGCACTTTAGAGGGAAGCGGGGGACGCAGGGATGGATGTGATGAGGGCTATCAAAGTAGCCATGGACCCGAGAGGGATTCTGAACCCGGGTAAAATGTACTGATGCACTCAGTCCCAACAGATCCAGTGATGTAGTAGTACGGGCTTGGATTGGAAAACGGCACGTTCGTTGATTCAGCAAATTTGATGATGGATAATGGAACTAGTATCTCCGAGCCTGGGCTCAAAACCGGTGATCACTACTCACCCACTGGCACATCTCACGAGATATCACATGTCGATCTGTTCCGTTGCGGATGCACGTCGGGCAAACTCAGCAGCAGGTCGTTTGGCACCTGTCTTGGGCAATCTAGCCCTGGTCTTGGACTTCGGTTTAGTCTTGGCCTCGACACCTGGCTTGGTTTTGGTCTTTGTTGAAGTAGCTGCAACCCGACGCCTCTTCGCACCTCCAGATTCAACTACCGTTCTTATCCGGTCGGAGGAGCAAGTGGTATCTGCAGCCAGCCCATTTCCATCCACATATTCATGCTCACCTTCGGCCACACCTACAGCACCTACCCTCCGAGCACTTTTGCTCGCCCTTGTGGAGCCAGTCCCGAGTGCACCAATACGAGAAGCCGCAGTCAGCTGATCTAACGGTACAGGTGCACTCTTGGCACCAGCAGTCGACTCAATCTATATCTATATCTTGCACCCTGACTCAGACTCGGTATTCGTGTGGGACTGGGACCCATCCATGTCCTCGAGCACACGGCCGGGACTAGCAGAATGCACTTGCCTCTACCTCACGGTATACATAGAACTCCTCTCCACCACACTCTCCACATCCACCTCTGCCTCCACCACCTCCGGCTCCACGCCTGCCGAGCCTCCTTCCCCTCCACAGTGACGATACCGCATGTCGTCCAGAGCCACACCGGCAGCGGCACTGCATGGTGCAGAACAGAGTGCTTCCACGGCTGCATCGGCCCAATGCACCTCCTACAACGATACAGATGTTGAAGATGAAGACTAAGACGAAGACTAAGACTAAGACTAAGATGACGATTTGGCACCCCCACTCTGACCATCATTCTAGTGTTGACCAGTGCTGCTACTGCCGCTGTTCTTGCGCGCGGATGCTCTATCTGATGGCAATGACGTATCTGTAATTCCATGGGCAGGGTTTCCGGGCAAAGACAGCTGTGCTGGCATCCTACTGCTGCTACTGCTGCGGTCTGTACGAAGCGGCGGTGGAGGAGACGACAACTGCGACTGGGACTAGTCGGCTCGTGGATGTGACTTATGTGAAGCTCCTGCCGTAAGGCCAGTCTGAGCAAGTGAAATCGCATCTATCCTTCCAGTAGCGCTAACGGTTTCATCGCACTGGTCGAAGCTGGAGGGGCGCGATGGTAACTCGGCAGTGACTGGACATGGTAGAGAGGCCTGCGGAGCCATGCTTTCTACCACACTGCCCGGACCTACAATATGGCGCGGGCGCCCTTGCAGACGTGATAGCACATTCTCTAAGGCATTCTCAATGCTTACGCCTTCCGCTCGAAGTGCAGATACGACGCGCATAACAGCGTGGACCCTCTGTGCCGTTGGATGTGACAACCCAAGCGGGCTGCGTCTAGTCGCTTCCCAAGATTCTTCCGCTATGAAAATTGGAGCACCGGGTCCTTCAATGCGCCCTAGGACCCTGTTGATAAGAATATTTTCCGTATCGCGAGGTGAAACCCCTCGCCCGCGCAGCATCTAGGCTTGTCGAGTAGATTCCATCTCAAAGCGCGTTAGTAAGGAGCGCAGTGATGCTTCCATAACCTTCGGTGTAAAAGTATATAATAATTGTGGGAATACGTCAAGGCGATACACGGTAAGTTACCAGGGTCGGACATTCTGGGCCTCGACGGTATGGCCAAGCACTTAGGAAAAACGAGTAAAATTCTACAGCTGCAATATACAGCAAGGCAACAGCTTGGGGTGCGCAGCTATGAACCGTCCAATTTGAAACGAAATGGCTATCTCACAGAGTCACCGATACTTGCGTCGAAGAAGAATATAGAGGAAACCGATGACGGCTTTTGCTCTCATTGTAACGTAGTGGTACCCCAAAACTATGCTAAAATTGGTATATGTTCGATTCGAGTCCGTTTCGCTGCATATAGTATTATCGAAGGGAAATTTGGACTTTTTTTATAGAGTAATCACATATTGCGCAAGTATTCTTCATACAAGGCGAAGGAATAACGCGATAATGGGACTAAGTGACTGTTAAAGTGTGATTGTAGAATTGGTCCTACGTTCGAATCTCAATACAAAGCAGCTGTTTATCGCGTTTCGTGAAGTGAGGTTGTCTACAAAGGCAAGATGAGCTTAGTCGCAGCACTAAGGCGGCGAAAGCTCTGCGTCGGAGCAAATACTGAGATTCTGCAGGCATCCAACTCAACAGTAAGCCCACAATTCAAAGTGCAGCAAGTGCTCCGTGGCAGTAGTGCATCATTTACAAGGACCACAGGTGTACTGCACGACGGCAGACTTCGCCGCACTCAAAATTGGATAACTCTGACGTAGAAATGGTTCAATCACGTTCCTCTACCTCATCGTTAGCCACTAAGTGCTGCTATACAGATTACCGAAGATGCGAGGAGATGCATCTTCCTAGGATTCTCCCGCGACGGAGACTCGGTTTTTTCGTACACTATTGATGACAATGAGTCCCAAGATTCTTCTGGCTCCACTGTTGGCAGAGAAAGTGCGCCTGGGGGCTTGGAATGCCGACTATTGATTTGGGCGTTCCGCCCGGCATGGCCACTCGTGCTCTTGTCCAGCACTCGTATTCTGTGTTCGTCAGATTTGGCGGCACTGCGTCGCGAGTGGGCACCAGAATCCATTCTGCAGAGGTCCACGGTTGCCCAGCACCTACGCATTTAGCTGTGGGAGTCGTCATGCGGCCGCCTACTTACCGTGCAGGCAAGGGACCGCGCGGCGTGTGCTCGACACGCCAAACCTACCAAAGGACCACACCGAGGGGATACCACGTCCTCCTTGCGAGGTGCAGCTGCTCGTCAACTTGCTCTATCACTTTGGTCTACATGTCCTGTGCCCCGGCAGCCAGCTGATCTCTGGGCCCGGCTGCATCTGTGCTCCATGGCTAGAGGAGGTGTCGGCACGGCCTGTGCCTTGGACACGAGGGGCCATCGGGCGCCCAGACAAACTCCGAACGCCGCATGTATGGCACAATGTAAGGCAATGCTCTCAATGCGAGCAATGGCATGTCCCCCTGTTGGAGCCCTGCACTCTCATTTCGAGGTGTCGAGTCCATTCCCACGGCCCTCGGTCGTGCAGTGGGCTGAGTTAGTACTCCCTTCAACAGGGGGTCCTGGTTCTGGTGGTGGCAGTGGCACTGGTAGCGGTAGTGGCCTTGGAATGGATGGAGTGTACAGTCAGTCAAAACTCGTATGTCACGCTCTCAATGCAGGTACCACTGTGAGGGTCGTGTTCCTCAGCATCAAGCAGCCAAGTGTGCACGTGCCGACCAAGGATCTAGATACGTATGATGAGATGTGTGCATCGGTGGGAAATGGCAAGGTGAAGGAACAACAGGCCATAGATAAAAACACCGGAAGTATTGGGGGCATTATAGACGAAGCCTCGACAACGGATGAGACGGAGACAGAGACAGAAGCAGACACTAGCGTGTCATCGATGTCGACCGCAGGAAGCCGGATTAGCCAACTCGGAGGTCATCCAGCTAGTTGTATTGATGAACAGAATGCTCAATTTCCTATGCATCAGGCTCATACGGCTGGCGGCGCCTTTGTTGTCACCAATACGTTTGCACGTGGATCGGTTGTAGACATGCAGGGCGGTGCCAACGGACACGAAGTGTCTGCCATCTCTGCTCTGGTAGGGGGGAAGGAGCGCCGGACCACATCAGACCAAAGACCCTCGTCCTCTGGCTCGAGACCACAGAGCGGAACCTCCACCAGTCGCATGGCAAGCGAGGCGAGTGCCTGCTACTGGGATTCACAAGGCTCCCCCGTGCTCACGAGCTGGCCAAGAGCAGAAGCAGCCGTCCAGCTGGCAACACACGCATGGGCCATCGGTCCCATCGATAGCCGCCCTAGGTTCCTGGAAGCAGATAGTATATCATCAAGGCCTCTCACAAATGGAGTAACTCCTAATGAGAGCTCGTGTCTTTATCAAACTACGCATTTGCCCGTATCCGTGACTCCATGGTCAAGGGAGCGTGGTGTACATGCGCATGTCTCCACGAGAAGCAGGTACTCGCAAGCCCGAATATCCAGCCGCCGACGCACTGCAGATGGCCCTCTATCCCCTTCCAGCACTCTTTATGAGAGCCGACTACGCCTCCCGCGACGCATGGATGGAAGTCTTAGCGCCGACTGGGAACAGGTGAATGCTGAGCTGCGGCGAGTGCTACCCCCGGACACCAGATCTTCTTACACAGCCGTGACGCCCGGCTTAAACAATCATAGACCCTAGTTAACCCCACACGTACAGAGAGATGGAGAGATTGTGCTGGACATTGAGGTGGTCCTCGGAGAGGTAGCGAGGAGGTGCGCTGCTCGACTGGTGGACTATGACGTGCGCGTGCTGCGGTCTAGGGTCCACCCCCCAGACAAGATTACTGCCGGCCTACCAATGTACGAGATGGAAGTTTTGGCTGTGACGGACCTGCAGACTCTTTCAAGCAGCAGTGGCCAATGTGGACCCAGTGAAGAGGGTGGAGGTGCATCCAGCGTCACGTTTAAGCCGCAGGCATGCACTGCCATGTCGTCAATCGCTCGGGCGGGGAAGCAGCATGCCGTTGATCGGCGGTCTGCTCCAGCGAAAGATTCCTAGATGAACCCTAGCAGGGGGTTAGCAGCAGCTGGATCTCACCGGGTTTCCAAGATTATGGGTAGACCCGAGGCCAGTGGATCCCCCGAATATCAGCATGGCAAGGTTGCATCAGCCGTTGGCGCTGCAAGGCACGACAGGGCCAAAGGATACGCATCTGTCGGGAGACGGGGAAACAGGGGCAGCCGTACATTAGGTGGAGATGCGTTTGATGACGTTGTTGCCGGACTACCGTCACCACCCTAGAACAGCCGTGGTATTAGAACAGCAGCATCAATACCCAAGATACCATTTGTGGCCAAGACTGTATTGGGACACACGGCAGTGGGAGTACAAACCAATGAATCCACCTAGTGGGAGCCGGATCAAGCTTCAGACACCGGCAAGCAAGCCCCCTATAATGTAGGGCTATTGGGAGGCGTCGATGGGGCGGCGAGACGTGCTGGTAAATTGCGACTTCGCACCAAGAGCCATCGAGTCATGATCCAGATTGTCTGTCGCTGCTAGCTTCCATTCCCAACGCGCGTCAATGGGAGGACAGGGGCTCATGCTGTATTCGAGGAGGGTACAGTGCCGACTGTGGTTGTGCGGAGCATATCCATGGCATCGGCCCAGGCGCACAGTCGACTGCTGGCATCCGTGGCGAGTCAAGGCGCCACCTTCTTACGGTCAGGTCATGCTCCAGTTCGATGGCAAGCAAGGCCATATGAGGTGTCCAATGACCCCGTGCTAGCTGGGAAATCCCTAAAGGCACTTGTGGCTCCCAGGGCCCCGTATGCGCTCATTCTGGCTTGACCGGGGATGCCCCAGAGGCCAGGGAAAGAGGCATCAATCGACATCATGAATATTTGAAAATAAATTGTATGTATGATCTGTTTGACAAATAAAGCTTCTCAAGTAGACGTAATGGGGCACGTGGCGACTCATGATCTGCTAATCAGCACTACGTTTGGCGCAATTCCCTCCTCCACACTCCCTGTCCTAGATTAGACTCTTAGATATCATGAGCGATCGATTCAAGATCCGACTAGCAGTGATCAGCACGCATTTCCTGGGTCTGCTGAGGTGGCCGG
>Ga0136560_1000156_pt1 | contig 29546 bp, 16 predicted proteins | sample AntRauMeHopE1497_FD_104925 | JGI IMG/M metagenome (GOLD analysis project Ga0136560, IMG submission 104925) | Saline lake microbial communities from Rauer Islands, Antarctica - Metagenome Hop E1 #497 | ecosystem: Environmental > Aquatic > Non-marine Saline and Alkaline > Saline | place... | reverse complement strand
GGGGGAGGGAGGGGGGGGGCGGGGCGGGGGCGGCGTCGCCCGGTGCGGGAGTGACGTCATCGAAGGGGAGGGGGCGGCGGGGCATGGCCGAGCCGGCCGAGGCCGGGCGGAGAGGGGGGCGGGAGGTCGAGTGCCACGGGGAGGCGGCGGGCGTGACGGGGCCGCCGCCCTCGGAGGCGTCAACGAGGCGGGGCCCCGAAGGGTGGTTCGGCGGGGCCCGCGCGATGCGGGAGAGGGTGGCCTTGGCCGCCGACGACGGTGACCCCCTGGACGTCACGAGCGGCATGGCGCTCTCCACGCAGGCGGCGCCGCCGGCCGCCGACCACGCCTCCAGCGCCGTGAGGTGGCGCCCCGGGCTCCTGCCGCGCCCCCGCATGGAGCGGACCTCCGCGATGCGCCGGGCAACCTCGATCCTCGCGAGCGGGTTGTGCGGGGAGACCGCCGACAGCTTGCGCCGAAGCTGCGAGGGCGTGAACCAGGGCCGGCAACCGCGTCAGGAAGCGCGATGCCTGCCCGGCACACAGCAAGCCTTCCCGGCCGCACAAGCTCGGGTGAGGGCGCGTATGGCACGCGCCGTCGCGGAACAGTGATCTTTCTCACCAGGTCGTCGGGGGAGGCGCGGTACTGGGCAAGGTCAGTCTTGGCGCCGTTCCACACAGGCCGGCGGCGGCGGGCGCTTCGTGCGGCCGTGATCGGGGTCCTGTCGGCAGATGCAGAGCGTCCCTTCGGTGTGCCGCGGCCGCGGCGCTGCCTGGACCCCGAGCGGGGCGTGGACGACCGCAACGGTGAGCGCTCCGCGCGACGACCCGCGGAGGACCCGTACTGCGTCGCCCCACCCGCTCTCCAGGGGCGCGCGCCATAGGCGCTGTGCATCAAACCGCGAGCTTGAGGCGTCGATTGCCCGGACCAGTCCCGAGCGGATGGTGCGACCGCAAGGGAGGGTTTGAACCAATCCGAGGTCGGCAGAGCATATATGAGGCATCATATGTATCTTCTATTTGGCCGTGTGATTGGTGCCACGCACTCGTCCATCATGTTCGGCGGCGGTATTCCTTTCGCGTTCGGTGGCGGTGGCGCCCGCTTCGTCAACATGGGCGGCGGCATGCCGGGGGGCATGCCGGGAGGCATGCCCCCCGGCATGGGCGGGGACGGCGGCCCCGACAAGGAGGTGCGCTCGGCGCCGGACGCGTGGACCGCGCCTCGCTCTCCGGCTTCCCCGCCGCCCCTTTGAAGCCGCGAGCCCGCCTCCCTCGCCCGCAGGCCGACACCACATCCCTGTACGAGGCCCTCGGCCTGGAGAAGGGGGCGTCCTCGAGCGAGATCAGGCGCGCCTACATGAAGTTGGCCCGCACCGTGAGGAACTGCCACCGTGCCCCCGCCTCCGCTGTCTGGCCCGGCGGCGGCACGCCGTTTTCTGCCGGGGGGCGGGCCCCGTTCGGGCAAGAAGGGTGGTACCACCCGGCGCAGTGACGGGCCTGGCCCGAGCTCCTTTGCGGTTGACGCGTGTTCCGCCGTCAGCGTGGCGCCGCTTGCGCGCCATGCGGCGAGGGCGGCGTTGCACTGCGCCCCCCGTTCCCAGCCGCTGCCTTGCACTCGCCGAGTCGGCGCCGTGACAGCGCCGAGCTGGGGGCGAGCGGCCCGTGGAGCGAGAAAGAGGATTTCGTCGTTTCTCGAGTTTTCCGCCGGCACATCGTCGGCGCCCAGCACTGGCCAACCGCGACGGAATCGCGACGCCCCGGACAGCCGAACTGCTTGTCCCGTGCTCCCGCTTCGTCCCCTCGCAGGCCCACCCCGACCGCGGAGGCGACCCCGAGAAGTTCAAGGAGGTCCAGCATGCCTACTCCATCCTTTCGGACGAGGAGAAGCGCAAGCTTTACGACCGGTTCGGCGAGGACGGCGTGGAGGCCGGAGGCCGCCCGGGCGGCGGTGACCCGTTCGAGGCGATGTTCGGGCGCCGCCGGCGCCAGGGCCCGCCCAAGAGCGACCCGACGGTCCACCAGCTCGCCGTGAAGCTGGAGCACCTGTACGAGGGCAAGACGGTGCGCATGGCCGTGACGAGGGACCTGTTCGACGCGGACGCCGAGGGCAACGTGATGACCCGCGACGGCACGCGGTATCGCCGCCGCCAGGAGCGCAAGGTCCTCACCGTCCACATCGACAAGGGCATGCGCAACGGGCAGAAGATCATCTTCCCCGGCGACGGGGACGTGCTTCCCGGGCACGAGCCCGGGGACGTGGTGTTCGTTGTGAAGCAGCAGGAGCACCCGACCTTCCACCGCAAGGGCGGCGACCTGGTCATGAAGAAGAGCATCTCCCTCTTCGAGGCCCTCACCGGCGTCGACTTCGTGCTCGAGCACCTCGACGGCCACAAGGTGCGCATCAAGTCCACCCCCGGGGAGGTCCTCTCGGACGAGACGGTGAAGCAGGTGCCCGACGAGGGCATGCCCATCTTCGGCCACAGCTCGTACATGAAGGGCGTCCTCTTCGTGCAGTTCGACATCGCGATGCCCAAGACCCTCGACCTCAGCGAGGCCCAGAGGCGCGCCCTCGGCATGCTCCTCGACGCCACCGCGCCAGGCTCCGCCGGCGCCTCGACGGCCGCGAGCGCCGCCGCCGCCGCCGAGGGCGACGAGCCCATGGTGGAGACCAAGGTGCTCGAGGACGCGGACATGGAGGCCCGCAAGGCCCGCGAAGAGCTCGCCAACGAGGCGGAGGGCTCCGACTCGGACGAGGGCGGCGGCCCGGGCGGGCAGCGCGTGCAGTGCGCCGGACAGTGAGGTCCGCGGCGGCGCAATGCGCGGATCCGGGCAGGTCGGCCTGGCGACGGGTGTGCGTGCGTGGGCGCCCGGCCGGGCTGCGGCGGCGAGACACAAACCTTCTGCGTGCGGCGGCGGCGGTGCCGCTCCCCGGCGCACAGCGCTCACACAGCCACCCAGCACCGGTACCGCGACGCCGGCACCGCTCACCCGTGCTGCGGCGCCGCGTCAGCTGTGGTCCGCCGCACCGCCGCGGCTGCCGCCTCCGCGTCCTCCGCCGGCACCAGCATGCCTCGCTCCCTCGCGTGCTCCACCAGCCCCGCCCAGTCCTTGCTGCCCCCCGCCAGCGTCGGCGCGTCACCCACCACCCACACCGCGAACCGACCCCGCGTCAGCGCCACGTTGAGCCGCCGCTGGTCCTTCACGAACCCGATCGTGCGCTTCCGGGCAGACCGCTCGTCCTCCCCGGCCTGCGGCGCCGACGAGCCCGCGGAGCGGACCGCGCTGACCACCACCACGTCGAACTCGCGCCCCTGCGCCGAGTCCACCGTCGACACCACGGGCTGGAGCGTCGGCAGGGCCGGGCCCCCGGAACCGTCCGCGTTGGCGCGGGCGTACTCGGCCTCCAGCGCCGCGTGGATGGCGCGCACCTGCCCCTGGTACGGCGTGAGCACGGCGACGGAGCCGGTGAAGACGCGGGACTCCCACACCCAGCGCCCGGCGGCGCCCGACGCCGCGTCCCTCACGTGGACGTGCTTGGAGCCGCGCCATCGCATGAGGGAGGCCACCAGGGCGGCCGCGAGGGCGGCCTCGCGGTCGTTGGAGTACGACCGGCCGTCCCGGCGGCCGCCGCCGCGGCAGTCGAAGAAGAGGAACGGCTGGAAGTGGGCGATGTCGTGGAAGCCCTGGGCGCGACCCTCCCCGCGGACGGCGGCGGCGTCGCGCACCCTGCCGCCGTAGAACCGCGCCGACGGGAAGGCGCTGACGTCAGGGTGCATGCGGTGCTGCTCGTCCAGCAGCGACACGGGGCCGCCGCACGCCTGCAGGCGGGCGAAGAGGGATCGGTCCAGGCCCAGCCGCGCCGCCACGGGGCTGATCACGGTGGCCGGCAGCTGCTGCGGGTCGCCCACCAGCACGCAGCGGCGGCAGCCGTACTGCAGCGGGATGAGCGTCGAGGCCTCAGGGGCCTGGGCCGCCTCGTCCACCACCACCGTGGCGAAACCGCGGCCCGTGCCGCGCGCGTACGCCTCGACCGCCGACACGGCGGCAGAGCTGAGGGTGGAGAACACGACGTCGGCGTCGTCGAGCAGCGACCACTGCACCGCCTCCGTGGCGCCCCGTCGGTCCACCCCGGAGGCCGGGCCCGTGGCCCGCTGCGCCCAGTCCAGGCGCTCCAGCGCCGCCGCGGCCCTCTGCCAGTCCTCGATGGTGATGAGCAGCCGCTCCGCCCACGCCAGGACGCGCTCGTCTGCCGCCGCCACCACCGCGCAGGCGCCGGCGGTGGGGCCGAGAGCGGCGAGGGCGAGGCCAAGGTCGGCCCGAAACGCGCGGCGGGTCGCCCGCAGGCTCGCCCGGATGGCGTCGCACCGCTGCCGGAGCGCCGCAGCGTCGCGGGTGAGGGCGGCGTGGGGCGTGGCGAGGAGGGCGTCGGACTGCATGGCGAGGAGGACGCCGGAGGCGCGAACGCCGGGGGAGGACTTGTCCACCGAGCCCACGCGGAGCACGGGCGGGTTGTACGGCGAGAGGACGGGCGGGCCTCCCCCGGGGGGAGCGTGGGCGGCGAGGAAGGGCGGGCCGTCGGCGGGGCCGCGCGCGACGATGCGCTGCAGGATGTTGTCCACAGCGGCGTTGGAGTGCGTGCAGACGAGGATGCGGGGGCGGTCGGCCACCGCGGAGCGGGCCGCCTGGAGCAGGGACGCCTCGTCCTGCCCGCCGCGGAGAAGCCAGAGGGCAAGCCCGCGGTGCCGCGGGGTGGACCCGCGGCCTCTTCGGTCCAGCCGGCCCGCCGCCGCCAGCCGCAGCCTCTCCCGCAGCTCCAGCAGCCGCGCCGCGCGCTCCACCGCAGCCCGCGCCGCCTCTTCGGCCTCGGCGGCGGCAGCCTCGTCGTCGTCCCCCTCCCCGGCCGCCGCTCGCCTCTGTCGCTCCATCTCGGCCTCACGCGCCCTCGCTGCCGCCTCCACCCTCTCCTCCTCCGCCCGCTTGGCGGCGGCCTCGTCGTCCCTCCGCCTCCCCACGCCCGCGAGGAGGGACCCGAGCATCGATGCCGCGCCCCGGCCCGACGACGACGACTGGCCCCCCGCCGCCTGCGACAGCGGCCCGCCCCTCTCTGCCGCCCGCGCCGACGCACGGGCTGCCGCTGCGGCCGTGGCCGCCTCCTCGGCCGCCGCGAGCCCCGCGTCGGCCTCCGCCGCAACGCCCGCCCGCTCCGCCGCCACGCACGCCTCGCCCCGCCGCATCACCTCCCGCCACCGCTGCAGGCCGGCCATGTGCGCGCAGTTGAGCACTGCCAGGACCGTGGTCGTCTTCCCCGTCCCCGGCGGCCCCTGCACCAGGGTCACCCCCTCCTCGGTCAGCGACCGCACCGCGGCCTCGCGCTGCGACGCGTTCAGACCGCCGAGACGCCCGTCCACGAAGCCGTCCGGGAGCTCCAGCGCCATCGTCCGCGCCGGGCCGCCTTCATCGCCGCCCCCTGCCGCCCCGGCGCCCGCGGGGCCGCCCTTGACGTCCCCCGCCGCCCACCCGTGGCCCAGAAGCTGCGCACGCAGCCTCGGGCTGAGCGACGGCACGAGGAACAGCGCAGTGAGCTCCCTGAGCGACGCGAGCGACGGCCCCAGAGGCCAGGCGAACCACGCATCCGCCGCGTCGCTCACTTCGCCCTCCTCCTCCTCCTCCTCCTCCTCCTCCTCCGCCGCCGCCGCGGCCCTCCCCGCCGCGGCCTTCCCCGCGCCGCCTGATGAACCCGCCGCCGCGGACCGCTTGGCCGCAGGGCCAAGACCGCCCGTCGCGCCGGCGTCGTGCCGCCCACGCTTTCGCCCCGCAGCCTCGGCCCTGCCCCCCGGCTGCGACGCGAGGAGCCGTCCCAGCAGGGGCACGACGAGCGATGCGCTCACCGCGCCGGGACGGTGGCCGTCCAGCGACGCCAGTGCCCCGGCCAGGACCCGGACGTCGGCGGTGCCGCCCCGCCCCGACTCAAGAATCCCGACGAGGTGATCGCTACCGCCCTTCCCTCCCACGGGAAGCGCCCCGGACGAGCGGGACATGAGAACAAGCGACCCTGGCGCGGCGCTGGACCACGCCCGGCCAGTGGAGTCGCTGCCGGCCGGCCGGGAGAGCCTAAGGCGCACGACGGAGCAAGCCCCGGTGTCGGCGGCGCCGTCCCCCGACGCCAGCGACGCCGACGTGGCCACGGACACGATGGGAGGAGCGCACCGGGACGCTACGTCACGCGCCTCGGCGGCCGCCTGTTCCCAGGCCTCCTCGCAGACAAGCTGCGCAAGCGTGTCAGCGTACTCGCCCGCGCTGCCGAAAGACGAGGGCGCAGCGGCCGAGAGCGCAGCCCAGCCTCGCCAGTGGGACGCCCCCTCGAGACGTAGCGCCCGCCGGTCACAAGCAGCCTGGATCGAGGGGGCGGCGGGCAGCGGCTCCACCGAGCACGCAAACCGGGCCGGCGCCTTGAACAGCCGCCCAAGACTGAGCAAGCGCGCTTCGGCTTGCAGGATTGCGGCCGCCTTTGCCTCGCGTGTCTGAGACATCGCGGGGCGCTCCGTGTGGCGATCTGGACGAGGACGGCAGGCCGCGGCCGGGATCGCTCAGGCCTGGTCCGAAGCGCCGCCAGGGCTCGCGGCAGCGACCGGTCGATAGTCTGCCAGGAGGCTTTCCACAGGCAGTGGCGGGCAGGTGCTGCTGTCGCCACGCCGACGGTGCGTGACTGTGGGCCAGGTCCTCTGCCGCCACCTACACTCCCTTAGGACTCCCACAGGACACGAAGAGCTGCGGCTCAAGGCATGGTCTACGGTAAAGCTCGCGCATCTCCGCGGGTTGGTCGCCCTCTCAGCAGTCCTGCTTTCCCGCGCTCGCTGGTCGGCGCCAAGGTCCGCCAAGCAACTGGTCCTGGCGGCAAGACATGCCCAGCAACGGCGGCCAATTTCGGCAAAAGCACGGACAGCAGCACAAGGAGACAGCCGGGCAAGCGCTGCGACGTCACCAGAGCCTGGCCGGAATCCGCTTAGTGTTGCGCACGCCACGACACGAGAAGCCCTCTGCCGCGCGTCCCTGCCCGAAACGAGCCGTCCACAGCGGCGGCGCAGCGTCCGCGGGTCCGAGAGGGGCCCATCCTGACTTGCTGAGCTAGCCTGCTTCGAAGTCGGAGCACGGGGGCAGGCCTGCCGGTTTCGAATCGGGCCTATGCGGCCGTTCGTTCAGCCCGACGACGAGCCCTCGCCGCCGTCCACTCCGCGCGGGAACCCAGGCGCCGACCCGACTGCTGCAGAAAACCTGCCGCGGGTCCCCGTCGGCAAGGATGAGGTCGACGACCTCAGGCAGCTGCACGTGGTCCGCGTAAAGACCGCGACCAGGCGGCTGCGCTGGTGTCTCATGGCGTACGCCGTTGCAGCATCGGCAAGCTTCGTGGCTGGCCTTGTGCTGGTCGGGGCAATGGCAACCGCTTACGTGCCCACCGCGCGGGTGGTCGGGTTCATCGGCTGGTCCGTCACCTATGGCACATCGACCCCGGCCGAGCTTTTTACGCCCCGCTTCCATGTTGCGGCAGGTAGCGTGACAGTGGTTTGCGGCCTGCTGTCGTGCCTGGCGCTGCTTTGGCGCTGGAAACGCATTGGCATGCGTAATCGCGACGTGGGCCTGTGCAGCTGGCGGGACGGGGTAACATGGGCCATCCGGCTGTTTAGGGCCGCCTACGCAACCTCAGCAATTGTCGTATACGCAGCCGTTGTGGCTCCGGCGTCCAACCCGGCCAGAGTCCCGTCAGGCTTGCAGTTCCGCGCGTGTGAGCTCCTTCCACGTTACACGGCTGTGGCAGGAGCCGGGGCAGGGCTGGCGGCGGTGACGGGGAACATTCCTGTCACCGCCTCATGCCGGTCCTCGTTCTTGTTCTCGATGGCCAAGGAGCCGGCCGGCGAGCAGTTCTTCAGGGCCTCGGTTCCCGATCACGGGGCGCCCAGGGCGGCCTCGACAATCGAGGCCGACACAGCCTTGCTTGAGCCGATGCTGTTCTGGAAGCGACCGGTCGGGGCCCGCGTGGCGTGCAACGACGCGGTTGCCAAGGCGGTGGCCGCTGGCTCGAGCCTCAGCGAGACGTTGCCACGAGGCGGTTTCTTCAGCCGGCCGTTGCGAAGCTGTGCCGGGACGTCGCCGACAAGCCAGTTTGCGCTCAGCAACTGGGCCACGCTGGTGCGGTCGGCCGTTGTGCCGCTCTCGGGGGCGACGGCGGCGCAGGTCATGGCAGGGTGTGACGCGCTCGCTCACGCCACGCACGTCGACTCGTCTGCCCTCCCGATGTTCGAGGCCGAGCCCTGGTTCTGCGGCCTCCAGGCGGCCGACGATGGCGGGAGCGTTCGCGTCAACTACTCGACGGTGGGCTTCTCGAGGGTCATCGGCGGGGCGTGCTACGACCCCAGTCGCGGCGATCCTCCGGCGCTGGGCGGGCTGGTCGCCTCGCGGTACGGCCAGGCGGGCGTGCCATCGGGTACCTCTGGGACAGCGGTGGCAAGGTCGCGGGCCAGGGCGCTGGTTAGCTCTCTCTCTGACGCCGAGCTGGCGGCCGTGGTGGGCCGGGGCTCCGTCGCCACGGCCAGGTCGTGCGTCACGCTGGCCGTGGCGTGCGTCAACGCGACGACGTCGCCGGGCGGCATCCCGGCGAGACCTTCCGTCCCCGCAGTCAGGTCGGTGTCGCTGGAAGGGTGCTCGCGCCGGCTTGAGCGGACGGTTTCGCTCCAGGCAGACAAGCGGAGGTGGGACGAGAGCTTGCGGCTGATCCAGTCGTCTGCGCTCGCGTGCACGGTGCTCGCAACGTTAATGATGCTCATGGACCTCATCGAGGCGGTCTCGTCTCCGTTTCTGTGACGACGACGCTGGGTCAGTGACTGAGCTCTGCTTCAGCAAGGCGCGCCGAGCCCCTGCCCGCGGCCGGCTGCCGAGCGGGACACCGGCACATTCAGGATGCTCCGCGCCGCCCGCGTTGTTCGTGCTTTTGCGTCCGCGAGCGCGGCTCCGGCCGGCGTCCGCGCCGCTTCTTCCTCGGCAAGCGGGTGAGCATCGGCGTTTCCGACGGGCCGGCAAGTTCAAGCACGCCGTTTGGGCCGCCCCCGGCTGTTTGCTGCGCCCGTTTCGCGGCTGGTTGTGGGGTGTCGTGGCGCACACGTTGCAGGCGGCGATGTGCCATGTTTCAGGACGTTCTGGCGCGGAACAGTGCCGTCAGCGTGCCGTCGTGCTGTCCTCGTTCCATCTGCTGCGCGCAGTGCCGAGATCACCTCGTTCACCCGCGAGCTTTTCATGGGGCGGATCAACACGGACTTCATGCACCCGTTCCCGGAGCCCAACGCGGAGAGCCTCGAGAACCTTCAGATGCTCGTGCCCCCGTTTGAGAAGTTCCTCGAGAACGAGAACGATGCCGCCAAGAACGACGAGAACGGCAAGGTTGCCCCCGAGACGATCGAGGGCCTGAAGCCGATGGGCGCCTACGGCATCATGACGCCGGAGGAGTACGGCGGCGTGGGCATGGACCACACCGGGTACGCGCGCCTCGTGGAGGCCGTCGGGGCCAACGACCTCGGCCTTGGCATCACGCTGGGGGCTCACCAGAGCATCGGCTACAAGGGCATCGTGCTGTACGGCACGGAGGAGCAGAAGAGCAAGTACCTCCCGTCCCTCGCCTCGGGAGACGTGTCCGCCGCCTTTTGCCTCACCGAGCCCGGCTCCGGGTCGGACGCCCAGTCCATCAAGACGCGCGCCGTGCCGGCCGAGGACGGGAGCGGCGACTTTATCCTCAACGGCGGCAAGAGTGAGCCGCCTCGAACGGTCTGACATCGCCCCGCCCACTCCGTCCTTCTGCCGCCGCCTGGGGCGCTGCACGGGGGCGTCCGCCTGCGGCCTGCTCCTTGGATGTATGACGCGCGCCTTAAACGCCCTCCCCGTCGGAGCTACCGCCGCCACCCCGAGCCCCCGCTCTCTCGCTCCCCCAATCGTCCCGCAGTCTGGATCAGCGGCGGCGGCATCGCTGACGTCTTCACCGTCTTCGCGCAGACGCCCCAGGCCGACGGCAAGGACAAGATGACGGCGTTCATCGTGGAGCGCGGCTTCGGCGGCGTGACCAACGGCCCCCCCGAGAAGAAGATGGGCATCAGCTGCTCCAACACCACCACCCTCAACTTCGAGGACACCCGCATCCCCGCCGCCAACGTGCTCGGGGAGGTGGGCAGCGGCTTCAAGGTGGCCATGGGCATCCTCAACCAGGGCCGCTTCGGCATGGGCGCCGCCCTCACTGGCACCATGAAGACGTGCCTCCGCTGGGCCGCCCAGCACGCCGCCGAGCGCACCCAGTTCGGATCCAAGATCGGCGAGTACGGCATCATCCAGGGCAAGCTGGCCGGCATCGCCTCCCGCATCTATGCCACCGAGTCCCTTGCCTACGCCATCGCCGGCAACATGGATCGCGGCGTCACCGACTACCAGCTCGAGGCCGCCTGCGGCAAGGTCTTCTCCTCCGAGTGCGCCTGGGAGGTGGCCGACGAGTCCCTCCAGGTCCTCGGCGGCCTCGGCTACATGCGCGAGTACCCCCTGGAGCGCATCGTCCGCGACCTCCGCATCTTCCGCATCTTCGAGGGCTCCAGCGAGATCCTCCGCCTCTTCGTCGCCCTCTACGGCGTCAAGGCGGCCGGCGACGACCTCAAGCCCCTCCAGAAGGCTCTCAAGAACCCCCTCGCCAACCTCGGCGCCATCGTCGGGCCCGCCGTCTCCATCGCCCGCGCCCGCGCCGGCATCCCCGAGAAGCCTTCTCTCGGCTTCGCCCCCTCCCAGCTCCGCCCGGCCGCCGCGGTGGTGGAGGACGGCGCCGCAGCCCTCGGCGCCGCCACCCGCGAGCTCCTCCTCAAGCACGGCAAGGACGTCATCAACCAGCAGATGCCCCTCGAGCGCGCCGCCTCGGCAGCCATGCAGATCACCGCCACCGCCGCCGCAGTCGCGCGCGCCTCCCGCGCCGTGGAGCGCGGCACCGCCTCGGCCGAGGTGGAGGTCGACCTGGCCAACGGCTTCGCCCTCGAGGCCGGGCCCCGTATCCGCGCCCTCATTGCGGACATGCACCCCAAGTCCGCCGCCGCCACCGCCTTCGACCCCCTCCGCCAGAAGATCGCCAGGGCAGTCCTCAGCAGCGGCGCGTACCCCGCGCCTCACCCTGTCGGTGTCTGAGGCGCCACCCCCCCTCTCCCCGGCCCCATCCCGGTGCGTGAGGCCAGCGAGCGGCCCGCGCTGTGTGACAGAACCCGCCCGACCCAATGACGCGGCAGTGCCAGGCGCTGGCCAACCGAGCTGTGCGCGGCCCCGCTGCCCGTGTGGTCGCGCGCCGGGCCTCACGCCGTCGCGTCATTCACCACGGCGTGACGTCAGCTCACACGCCGGGCCTCACTCTGTCGCGTCACTCACGAGCGCCGCGCCGCCCTCTCACGCGCGCCTCTTGCCCTCCGCGGCGGCGGCGGCGGCGGACACCACCCGGACGGCGGCGGCGGACACCACCCGGACGGCGTGCTCCGAGTCCCACACCCGCGACGCGGGCGCCCCGCCGGCCCTCGGCGAGGCCGGCAAGTCGACGAACCTACGGAACTCGCGGTTCGGCTGCAGCAGCAGCTTGGCGATGAACGGGTCCCTCTGCACGGCCGCGTAGAACTCCTCCCACGTCACCGTGCCGTCCAGGTCCGCGTCCATGTCCGACAGGAGCGACACGATGCGCTGCGCCTTGACCTCCTCCAGCTTGGCGTCGCCCGTGGCGCAGGAGCGTAGCACGTCGAGCAGCTCGGCGAAGGTCACCGCGCCGTCCCCGTCGGCGTCGAACATGCGGAACACGATGCGGGCGCGCTGCTCCGACGGCTCCGTGATGCGCGCGAGGCCGGCGGCGAACTCGGCGACGCTGAGGCGGCCGCTGGAGTCGTCGTCGAAGGCGTGGAACAGCCTCGTGGCGGTGGTGCCCCGGATCCCCAGCCGGTCCATCACGCTCGCGAACTGCGACGGGGACAGTTCCGCGTGCCGCACGTCGGCGTCCTTGCCGATCTCGGCGTGGATGCCGTCGAGAAGGAGCTGGAACTGCTTGGGGGCGAGGCCGCCGCCGATCTCGCGGAGGAGGCCGCGGAGCTCCTTGCCGCGCTGCTCCGACCGGAAGCTGAGCTTCGAAGGCAGGGTGCTCCGCAGGTCCGCCATGAGGCCGCCGGAGGCGTCGGTGGTGGGCAGGTTGAAGTAGTGGATGGTGGCCGCGCGGTCGCCGCTCGTCGCACGCTCCAGCCACGGGTGGCTCAGCGCCTCGGCGGCGCTGGGGCGCGACGCCGGGTCGAGGGAGAGCAGGCTGGCGACGAGGTCGCGGACGTCGGCGGGGACCTCGGACCCGAAGCGGAAGAACCGACCGGACCGGATCCGGTCGTGCATCTCCCGGCGGTCGGACTTGGGCCACGGGAACTGGCAGCAGACCATGCAGTAGAGCGTCACGCCCAGGGACCACATGTCGGCGGCCCTGGACACGACGACAGAGCCCCGGGAGTCGGGGAAGAGCTGCTCCGGGGCGGCGTACACCGGCGTCCCGATGGGCGCCCGCACCCGCGCCTCGCCCAGGGGGTTGCGGCCCGGGTCGTTGGGGACCCACTTGACCTCGCCAAAGTCGCCCAGGATGCACTCGGAGTCGGCCTCGTCGTCCTGGACGAACATGTTGTCCAGCTTGATGTCGCAGTGCACGAAGCTGCCGGTCCCGTCGCTCTCGTGCATGGCCTGCATGCCCCGCAGCAGCTGCGCGAAAGAGAGCGCCGCGTACCTCTCGTTCCAGCGGGCGTCGCGGATGAGCGCCATGACCTTGTCCAGCAGGCTGCCGCCCTCCCACAGCTGCATCACGTGCACCACGCGCGTGCCCTCGTCCGCTTCGGCGTCCGGGTATTCGTACACCGCGTAGAACTTCGCCAGGTTGGGCTGCCTGCGCGTCCCGTCCATGATCTGCGCGTGCGGAGCCGGAACGGGCGAGCGGCCGCGCGTGTGGCCGAGGGCCGCCGCGGCGCGGGCAAACGGCCGCCGGCCGGCACTGGAATGGCCAGCACAATGTCATACGCACGAGGCTGGGTTCGGCGTGGGCGCGCCGTCGCGGCCTGCGGGCGCGCCCGGCGGCAGGGTGGTCCGGGCTTCCGGGCACGAACCAGCAAGCGACCGCGGTCTCGCTCTCACGCGTTGCATCACCTCGGCCTCCTCGCGCGCCTTGGCAAGGGCTGTGCCCGACAGGTGAAGATGGCTGTACTTGAGCGCGACCGTGAGCCCCGTGGCGCGGTCGACGCCCCGGTAGACCGCGCCGAACGTGCCCTTGCCGAGGACCTGGCGCTCCACCGCATAGTCCACGGACGGGTTGCGGGAGCGCACGATCGCCTCGTACGCCGTCCGGTCCTTGGGCACGGCGGCTGCCGCTGCCATCCTCGCTGGTTCGCGGCGCCGGAAGGGGCGGGGGTGCCCCCGCGCTCGGCCCAGGCCGCTGGTCGCGTCAGCTCTGTGCCCGTTGTCCGACCGGCGAGCGCCCGGCCGAGCAGTGCGGGCGGCTTGCCCGGTGGATCAGCGACACGGCTGCCACCAGCGCTAGGGCGAGGGCCGGCGGCGCGAGCGAGAGGCCGAGCTGGCCGGCTCCCCAGGCCGCGGCATCGGCCACTAGCTCCGGCGGAAGGGGCACGTCGCGAGCGGCGCCCACGACCGAGCGTGCCAGCGCCACTGCCAGCCACCCGTGCGGGTCCGCGAGGCCGGCGAGGGTGACGAGCGCCGCGGCGAGGGCGAGCGCGTCGGCGGCAGACCTGGCCGCCGCGGCGAGCCAGGCAGTCACATCGGCGGGGCGGCCGCCATCCACGCCACGGTCCTCGTCATCTGCCCTCGGGGCGCCGCGGGGCGAGTCGGCCTCGTCGCGCTCCGCCGCGAGCCCGCCCGCCGACCACGCCTCGAGCGCGACGACCGGGCCGCTCGGGGAAGCAGTCGCGCCCTCCAGCACCCGCATCGGGGTCAGGTCGGCCAGCCGCCCGACGGGTGCCGCGTGGACCCACCCTTGGTCGCGGCTGTCACCCGTCACGGCGTGCCGCGCTGCGTCGGCGCTCGGCATCGACGCCGGCAGCACCGGCACGGCCCCTGTCCCTGCCAGTCCCACGCGCGGGGCTGCCCCCGCAGGGAAGCGTGCCACCGCGCCGACCGCGAGTCCGTGACTGCCGCCGGGGCCGCTGGCGGTGTCGCTGTTCCCCGGCTGCCCGCCGACCAGCTCCACGGCCCTCCCCTCGTCCTCTTCCCTCGATGCAGCCTCGGATGTTCCGTTCCGGCGCAAGTACAGCGGGGGCACCACGAGAAGGCGCTCCGCCCGGCGGCTCGCGGCGGCTCGCCGCGTGAGGCTCCGCCGCGCCCGGGCAGCGGCGGCTGCGCCCCCGACGGCGCAAGCAAGCACTGCAGCCTGAGCCCACGGCGGCATCTCAGTCGCTGCCGCAGTCGCCTTCTGGCGCAGGAGCGGGGTGGCGCGCCCGGCGTCGCCCGCGGTCTCGTCCCGCACGGCCGCTGGCCCCTCCGTCGCCCGAGCCGCCACTCGGGGGCTTGACAGCGGCGCCCCTCCGCTGCGGCGGCGACAGCGGCACGGGGGGGCGGCCGAGCCGCTGGCCCGAGCCCACTCGGACAGCAGGGACGCCACGGCGACGAGGGCGAGAGCCGAGGCGGCGGCCGCCGCGGAAGCGCCGGCCGGCTCGGCACTCACAGCTTCCGGCATCGACGCCGCGAGGAGTGCCGCCAGGGTCCCGCTCGCCAGCCGCAGCGCGGGCTCGACGAGCTCCGACCGGGCGCGCGATCCCAGCTCGCCGGCCAGAGCCAGCGCGGAGACTGCCGCAGCGGTGGGCCGCGGCGACGGCGCGACGAAGGGTCGGAGCGAAGGGGGCGACGCGACGAGCGGCAGGGCCAGGGCCGCGGCAGCAAGGGCCCACGCGAGAGCGGCCGCCGACCACGGCAGCTGGGCGGGGCAGGCCTCGCCGGGGCGGGGAGCAACGCCCGGCCGACCCACGCAGGCCGCTGCCAGGGTGACCGCGGCGGCACCCGGGCTTTCGGCGGGTGCACTGCCGCCCGGTGCAGCCCAGGGCAGCCAGAGGCCGAGGGTTGCGCCTGGCGCCCCGCTGCGGACCGCCCGGGCGAGCGTCACGGCCGCGGCGGCCGGCGAGACGGCTGCCCCGAGACGCACCGCGGACAGCGCAGTTCCGGCGTCGCTCGCGCGCCCTCCCCACGCCGTTCGGAGCAGCTCTGCCGCCGCCGCGTTGCTCCGGGCGTACGTGTCGTTGGCACCGCGGCCCGCAAACGCCACGGGGTCTGCCGCCGTGTCGGGCTCGGCGTCGACCAGCCACGCAGTCGGCGCCCCGCCGGCGCAGGCTGGGCCTCCCGGGGCTGCCAGCCGAACCGTGACCACGAGCGACACCAGGGGCGTCGCTCGGCCCGGGCTCGGCGGTCGCGTGCCGGGCGTCTGCCCGTCGGCACCGGGCTCCGCGCCGCTGGGGCGCCAGAAGGGTGCGGCCTCAGCACAGTCCTCGCACCTCGCCTCTGCACAGAGCATGATCCCCGCCTGCGCCGCGGCCTCGGCGGCTAGCTCCTCCAGCATCGTCGGCTCCGACACCAGCTCCAGCTGGCCCGACGGCACCACGAGGCGGAGGCGGACGTCGGCGGCGTGGAGGACAGGCGAGACAGCCCACCGTGGCACGTGGCCGGGCGACGGCGGCCAGCCGCTGGCGTCCCAGGATCGCTGGAGCAGTCCCGCCTCGACCGCCGACGCGAGGACGGCAGCCGCGCTGGCGCAGCGCGGGGCCCCGGACGCCACCGCGGTCGGGTCGCCGGACCACGCCGCGAGCCAGGAGCGGCGGAGGGGCGCGCTCCCGGCGGTCGCGACGAGGTCGGGCTGAACCGCCCCGCCTCCCGTCGCGCAGAGCGGCAGGCAGGTCGGCAGGCCGTGCAGGAAGCCCCCGTCGGGGCCCGGGGCGCAGGCGTACCAGCGGAAGGCCCGGCCGTCGAGCCGGCGCAGCTGGTCCAGCGACCCCGACGGCGGCGCGCGGCCCGGCCGCACGACACGGCGGCGAAGGAGCGCCGAGGCGTTGCGGCGGCACTGCGCCAGGTCGCACGGGGAGGGCGCCGCGGCCCCGCCTCCGGACCGGATGGCGGCCAGCGGCCCGCAGGCGACGCAGGGCTTCCACCAGGCCTGCAGCCCGAGGTATCCCGCCTGCCACGACGGCTCCGGGACCCCGGGGGGCTGGGGGAAGGTGATGGACCCGACCACGGAGTCCTTGGCGCACCGGCGCACGGCAGGGTCCAGCACGTCAGGGGGCACGGGGCGGCCGACGGAGAGACACGCGGGGCCGCCGACGCCGCAGGCGGACGAGTGGTCGCCTCCCGCGCAGAGCCACGCCGAGGGCGGGTACGAGTGCGCCGCCGGCCGCTCCGCCTGCCACGGCGCCCTGGGGCTCCCCCCGCCGTCCTCGCCGCTCACGCGGCAAAGGGTGCCGCCTGCGCTGCCGTCCCACCAAGACGCCACCACGGAGCCGCCCCTGACCGCCCCCTCCATCCCCGGCTGCCAGGCGGAGGGTGGGGACACCAGCAGCGACGCCAGGAGTCCCGGCGCCCCTGCCGCCGCCCCGCTCACGTTGGGTGCTGCCGGCAGCGACAGGATTCCGTTCCCCGTGGCGTTGACCACGACGAGCGTGAGCAGCTGGTGCGGCCGGCGAGCGAACGCCCTGCCGTCGACGCGCCTGCCGCCGGCCACCCCGCCCAGCAGCGGGATTACCTGCGCCGCCGTGAGACGGGGCGCCCGCGTGCCCGGCGCCCCGGTGTTCCCGGTCGCGGCGCCCGGGCTGCCGCCCGGCAGGGTCTGGGGGCTCACGAACGGCAGGCCGCCCGCGGCGCCCTGGGCGTAGTCGGCCGTGAGCATCACCCAGGGGGAGACAGCGGGCGTAACGAAGGGCCAGAGGTCCGCGCACCGGCGGCGGATGGACGTGTCGATGCCGCCGAGGGAGAGCCACCAGAGGGCCGGGTTCGGGCTCAGCGGCGGCGGGAAGGACGTGGGCACGTACCACGACTCCACTAGGAGGACCCGCTCGCCGGGGAGCAGCGACCGGCTCACCCTGGCGGCGTCGTTGGCGTGGATCGCGCACTCGGGTGCCGCGTCTCCGATGGAGGCCCCATCGAGGTCCTGCCGAAGGCGCGCTGTCACGAGCCCTTGCTGCGCGACCAGAGGGGAGGAGCCACGGCCGGGCGAGCGCTGGCTGGCGCTGGCCGGGCGGCAGCGGAGCACGCGCGGGGCTGCGCACGCGTGCGTGACTCACGGTGGCGGGAAGGCCGGGGCACCGGTTCCAGCCGCTCCCGTGGGCGGACCCCGCCGACGACGCGTTCGCTCCCCACGGGTCGGTGAGCTGCGGCCAGGCGCCCGGCGCGAACGCCCGGGACTCGTTGGTGGTGGCAAAGTCGCCCGGGCACGCCTGAGTCGGCGCCCATCCGTGCGGCTTCCCGCACAGCCGTGCGAGGTCCGCTGCGGAGGAGGCGGGGGGTCGAGGAGCGACGGGCGGCGATTGGGAGCGGCTCGCGGTACGCCGCATGAGCCGGCAGGGTGATGCTCCGGCGGGGAAGGGCGGGAGGGTCAGTAATTCGGGCAGCCGCTGGCGCGAGCGCCATCGAGTCGCCCTCACCCATCGATCCAGGCGCGCCGCTCGCGGACGGCGACAGCCCCGCCGCGAGCCATCCCCCGTCGCACAGCTGCGCCACGCCCGGCCAAGGCCTCGGCTGCACGCCCGCCGCCAGCACAAGCGCTGGCAAGAGGCTAACGACGGCAAGAAGGCCAGGCATCGCGCGGGTCTCGGTGGCTGCGCGACAGGCCAGCCCACGTCCCGTCCCCCCCAGGAGCGGCACGTTTCGTTACGTGCCGCGGCCGGCGGGCCTTTGGCCTCGGGGCTCGAGTGGGCGCTATGACGGAGAATTCTCGGCGCGCCCTCACCGCTCTGCTCTTAAAACGCAGGACTCAGAGACTTCCCCTGCGCACACTGCCGATCGGGCAGTCTGAAGCCATCAATGGTCGCGGCGGTCCGGGTGCTCGCCGTGGCTGCGCTTGCGCTGCTCGCAGGAGCCGACGCGAAGCCTCCGGCCGTGCTCCGCGTGGTCGTCGAGTACCCCTCGTCCAACCTCGAGCCTGGGATGGGGATGGGGCTGCGCGGCGACGGGCTGGGGCTGTCCTGGGGCGCGACGACGCCCGCGGAGCGGGTCGGCGAGAACCAGTGGGCGGTCGACCTGCCGCTGGGCGGCGCGGCCCTCGCCAACGTGTCCATGAAGCCGATGGCGGGTGACACGTGGTGCAGGGGCCAGAACGAGGTGGTGGTGCTGCCGGCTGCTGTGCCCGCAGGCGCCGTCCTGGTGGCCACGCTTCACCCCTGGTTTGTCGAGACGCGGGGCTCGCTGCTCCTGCTCCCCGGCGTCTACTCGCCGCAGCTCGACAACACCCGCGATGTCATTGTGTACGTCCCGGCCGCGGCCGTGGAGAACCCGCTGCGGCCTTTCGGCGGCCGCGACGTGCTCGTTGCGCACGACGGGCAGAACCTGTTCAACGCGTCCACCTCGTCGTTCGGCGTGGCGTGGATGATCCAGGACACCGCGGATCCTGACATCGACCAGGGCCTGGCGCGGCCGTACATCGTCGTCGGCGTGGACAACAGCGCGAACCGGACTTACGAATACACGCCGCAGCCGGACCCCACCGTCGGGGAGGGCGGCGGGGCGGACCTGCTGCTGGACTTCTACGAGCAGACCGTGTACCCGCTGGTGGCCTCGCGGCTGCGGCTGCGGCTGCCGGCCCCAGGCGCCGGGCGGTGGTCGATGCTGGGGTCGAGCCTGGGCGGGCTACTGTCGTGTTACGCCGCGTGGACGCGCCCGGCCCTGTACGGCGCGGTGGGGTGCATGAGCTCGTCCTTCTGGTGGGACGGGGAGCACTTCAACAACCGCACCCTGCGCGACGGGCGCGCGGCCCCGGCCGCGGACTGGTACGTGGACAGCGGCGACAGCGGGCCCGACCGCGACGACGAGGCGCAGACGGTCCGCGTCTTCGAGCACCTCCTCGCGATGGGCTACCGCCGGGGCGCGCTCCCGGGCGGCGGCGGCGGTCTGGCTGCCGCGGCGGCCCCCGGCGGCACCGCATGGCACTACGTGCAGCCCGGCGGACATCACTCGGAGAAGTACTGGGGGGAGCGGTTTCACGTGGCAGAGCGCGCCCTGCTCGGCCCGGCGGTGACGACACCCGAGCTCGCCGGGCCGCCGGCGGCCTCCGGGAGCGGGCTCCGCGGCGCAGCCTCACGGGCTGCCGCGCGCAGGTAGCGGCGCGCTCGGCGCCGCGGCGGTCCGCCGGGTAGCTCTTCAACGGCTCCGATCCGGCCCGATGAGTGATGGTGACGCGCCCACCGAAAGCCGGCAGCCCGCAGCCATCCGTCGCGAGAGGCCACTCTGAGACGCTTGCTTGCGCAGTGGCCGAGCGAGGGGTGGGTTGGTCGTGTGGTCGGCCCCTGTGCCGGGCGTGGCGAAGGGGGCGGATAGGCACAGGCTGTGGTTCCCGAGCCCTCACGGCTCGCTGTCACTGCCTAGGCCACGGGCGAGCGTGGCTGCCCCGCCGCCCGTCACCAAGGCTGCTCCCTCAGTGGCCCGTGGCCGAGGCGAGCAGCAGGGCGAGGGCCGTGGCGGTGGCCGCCATCGTGACGGCGGGCCCGCCGGCCGAGGACGAGGCCCCTGCGTCGTTGACGACGGGATCGTAGAAGGTCTCCGCCGTCGGGTCGGCCGGACGGGCCACGCGGACCACGACGACGGCCTGGGTGTTGGTGGTGGCCGCCTCGTCGAGCTTGGGGTAGTCCCCCACGACGGCCTGCCATGTGCCACCGACCCGCACCCGCCTCGAGAACTGCGCCGAGGCGCCCCCACCCATGGAAAAGGTCCTGGAGGAGGTGCCCCCGGCCTGCTTGAAGGCGCTGCTGCGGGTGCCGAGCGCGAAGCGGAGGTCCAGGAAGGCGGAGTCGCAGCACCAGGGCCACGTCGAGATGCGAGTGGTGGTCTTCACGGTGCCGTTGCGGACCGCGGCGGAGAAGCCGCCGCTACCCTCGGGGCTGATGACGCCCTCTCCCCCGAAGACCATGACGTCCTGATCGACGGACGCCCGGCCGAGGAAGGTGCCCGAGACGGTGCGGAAGCCGGCCGACACGCTGAGCGATGACGTCGTCCGGACCGGGCCGATGCCGAGCGAGAGGCCGCCGGACGTCGCGGCGGCGAGAAGGTGCGCCCCCCCCGTGCCCGACACGACGGCGCCGGACGCGTCGACCTCGTCGGCGGACTGCAGCTGCACGTTCACCGCAGTGCGGGCGTTGGTGACGGACGAGATGGTGACGGTGCCGGACGTGGCGACGGCGACGGAGGTGTCCCCCCGGACGACGGCGCTGCCGCTGACCACGCCGCCCCCGGAGGGCCCCAGGAACGGGTCGTACTTGATGGTGGCGGAGGCGCCGGCGGCGGGGCGGGGGATGCGGACGACGACGCGGAGGTTCGTGGCGGTGGATGACATGACCATCGGGTAGCCGTCGGCGACCGCCGCGTAGGTGCCGCCCACACTGGCTCTCTTGCTCATGACGAACTCCGCGCCCGCGCCGATGTCGAAGGACACGAGGATGGCCTCGTCAGCGACCACGAGGGCCTCGGCGCGGGTCGCGACGTCGAACTCGAGGTCCAGGAAGGCCCCAGCCTTGCGGCCGGCGCCGATGAGGCACGTCGCGATGGGCTCCGCGGAGGCGAGGGAGCACCAGGGCCAGGACTCGATGGTGGTCTGCACCTCCGCCGTGCCGTTGTTCACGCGGACGAGCAGGCCGCCGTTGCCCTCGGGTTCTCCACGCCGCACGTGTCGGTGAAGACGAGCAGCTTCTGGCTCACGCTCGCCGAGGCGCCGGGGACGAGCTCGCGGGCGCTCCTGGCCGTCGCCACCTGCGCCTGCACCCCCAGGCTGCCGTCGGCAGAGACCGGCCCGATGTCAGACGCCGCACTGGCGCCCGCCGCAAACGTGGCCGTGTGCGCCCGGGGTGTCGACGCCGGACGACAGCGCCTCTCCGGCCGCGTCCACCTCAGTGATGCTTGCAAGCTGCACGGAGATGTCCGCCTCGGAGCTCCCCGGGATGGACACCGTCAGCCGCCCCGTTGAGACGCTCATGATGGACGTGGCGGTGCCGCCGACGATGGTCTGCGAGGCGGCGGGCGCTTGCTCACAGGTCCTGGCGTGACGCGTCCGGCGCAGCGAGCGGCAGCATCGCGTGCTGTTGGGGCAGCAGGGAGCGCGCCCGTTCGACGGCGGACGGCGGCCAGAGCCAGCGCCCTCATCAGGACAGCCATGAGCAAGAGCTGCAAAAGGCTTTGCGCCCCTGCCAGCGGGCTCGAGGACGAAAGATGGTGTGGCAACCACAATGGCGCCTGTTTCTGGCTGGGACGGGAGCGGGAGCCCCGGGCAGCGCGGATGCTTGGCTATGGAAGCCTCACCGTGGTCGTCTGCGCAACGGCCGCCGCGGCCATCGCGGCCGCTGCGATCGCGACGGAATCCAGCCTCATTCCACGCGAAAGAATCTACGAGCACTGCGTGCCGTGCCTCGGCCGTCGGGGGTTGAGTTGTGCCAGGCCGGGCGTTGCTGGTCGAGTTCTGACAGCAGAGAACAACGGGTGCGAGCGCAAGGGGAGAACAGCAATGCTCTGCGACAACACCCCTCACTGGCCGACGATGGCTGCAAGAGGCCACCGCTCGCGACCGAGCTCCTCCACGGCGGTGCAGCAACGGGCGCCAGCGGTGCCGGGGGCAGGCAGCAAGCCAAGTCATGTCCGCCGCATGCGGAGCTGCGCGGCGCGGCACCACGCCGACATCAAAGAGGTCCACCAGCTCGCGACCCGCAACCCCGAGGGGCTCCCCGGCCCTGACGGCGATTGCCGCATCGGCGGCCGCAAGCCTTGTCCGTGTTGCTCTGCAGCCGGATGCCTGTTCGATCGACGCGATCCTTGGGCGCGCGCGCTCGAGGCAGTTCTCCACTCTTCGCAGTCCGCGTGAAGCCGCCATGCTCGCCCTTGCGTCCGTTCTTGCGCTTGCCGCCCTCTCCGCCACGTCGGCCGCCGACTGCGCCCGCGATGCGCCCCGCGTGAGTCGTCTTTCCGAAGACACGTCCCCCCGCCCGCCGAGCCTTGTTTGCCTCATTCCGGAGGTCCTGGACCGCCCTTGACCAGCCGGCCCGCGAAACACCGACCACCTTGAGTCCCTGCCCGTCTGGGAGCACGGTGCCGTGGCCAGCTGCCCGAGCTGGCGGCGCTTCGTTCGGAATTGGCTGCTTCCATCGCTTGGTGGTTGCACTTCCGGCAGCAAGCCACGGACCCACGGCTTGCAGGCCGTGCTGGCGGCATGGAACCCGGCGCTCCAGCGGGTTCACGTCCAAGCCGCCCCCCTCGGGGTTCGTTGGCCGTCCCAGCTCCCCTTGCCGTCACGGGCGGCGGACCGCCCCTGGCGTGTTCCCACTCCAACCCCGCTCTCCCCCGCTCATCCCCGATTATCCGTGCGCAGGCCTGGCTCTCCAACGTGGTGTCGTTCGACCCGAACCACCGCGTGTACCGCAACGAGTCCTCGGACTACTACGTCCACGCGCACCTCGCGTACGACGAGGAGCTGCAGGCCAAGCGCTCCATCGAGTACGCCGCCGTCGCCAACGACAAGCCCCAGCTCCTCGACATCCTCGAGCTGTTCGGCGAGAAGCGCGCGTACGTCGTGGACATCCGCGCCAAGACGTGCAAGGCGTACGAGATCGACTACCCCTTCGTGCCCTCGACCCCCCCCCGCTTCGCCAACTTCACCGGCTACGCCACCATCGGCACCGCCGGCATCGACGGCGTCGACCTCGCCCAGTACGAGGCCCGCGACGAGAAGCGCGGCGTCGCCCTCTACCAGTCCGTGACCGCCCGCGACTGCATCCCCGTCCGCAACGACTTCTTCAGCGAGGACACCGGCTTCCACTACGAGCAGCACACCGACGTGGTCCTCGGCATCCCCGACCGCACCATCTTCGATGTGCCCGAGGTCTGCCGCAAGTGAGCAGGACGCGCTGACGCACGCGGCCGATGTGGCTCGCAGCCTTGGGGAGGCCCGGAGCACCGGGAGCTAGATCTTCCGGCCCGGCCTCCCTGATGGCAGCGCCCGTCCGCCGTGCAGCCCCAGCAACGTCGCCGTCGGCCGAAGGGCGGCCTTGGCAGCCCGGCCGCGATATGCCGTCTTGGCCCTGCAGCTCGCGTGATGGGAGCATCCCCCGCTGCAGCGAATCAGGCCTTGCCCACGGAATGCACCGACACTCACAGGCATCACGCTTCCTGGCACCCGTGAGGCAGGCGTCATGCCAGGTCCGCAAAATACGCGCTCCCGTGGAACGGCCGTCCCTGCCGGCGAGGTAATCGTCCATTCACGGACGCGGCAGCGGAGGATGCCGGGCGCGAGGCTCGACGATGGTCGAAGCAGGGCCTGGATGGCGCGCCGGGGCCGCTGCCACACGCCAGGGCCCAACTACAACAATGGGGCGCGAGTGCCTTCACTCTGACCCGCGGGGCCGGTGTGCCCAGCCGGGCGGGTAGCCAGGCGGTGCCGCGCCCGGCGCGCTGCAGCCCAGCGCAGAGAAGCCGCTTGGCACGATTAAGACCTCGTCCTACGGGGCGATGGTACCTTGCGCGCTGCGCTGGGGATGCGGCGCAAGGTCCCGGAACTCTGGGCGAGCCACCAGTGCCTGACGTGCCCACGGCTCGGGAGGCCAGCCGCGCCGGCGCTGTTCTAGGGTTCCACATCGTTATGTTGAAACATGAAAGAGTCGGGACAGCCAAAATCCTAGAGCACGGTCTTTCCTCGTTCAGGGAGGCTACCGCAACGTTGGCTCGGCTGGTCGCGCTACGGCGAGGTGTACATTCGCTACGACGAAGACAGACCAAGGGCACCTTTCAAATCTCCTACTGTCGCTTGTGCAATGCTTGCCCGTTACTCATGGGCGCAAAAACAGTCCTTGGGCGCGCAAACAGGCGTGCCTGGCTGCGGGCAGTTTTTGCGGCTTTGCCGACGGCCCAGCGCGCCGTTTGCCAGAGCTGGCTCGGCGTGCACGGCCAGCCGGTCGGGCCGGCAGCACCCCGGGAGTGCACAGCAGCACCTGCGCGTGCCGCCTGCTCCGGAGGCTGCGGAGCGCCGGGCATCACGACGCAAACGAGCAGCGATGGCATCTCGCCGCTCGTCATGGAGCTGCAATCACGGCCGGTGGCCGGCTACGCTTCTATGGGTTGCTCTGTTGTTTTCTGCCGCTCTGGTGTGGCAGGTGAGCAGCCGCTGCGCGTCACTGAGCGGCCGCAAGCGCCGTGAAAGCGCTGCCAACCACTGCGGTCACTCCTGGCCCTTTCCTTCGCTCTCCCCACAGACGGCACTGGGTCCGTGGGCATCGCTGGCCAGCGGTTCGTTCGGCGCTTCGTCCCGGCGCCCATGCGTGGTTTCGGTGGCTCGGAAGCTGCGGCAGCCCGAGGCCGAGCCGATGCAAGAGCCGCCGGCCGTCGACTCCCCTGACAACACTGCAACGCCCGACCAGGACGACTTTGAGTCGTGGCGAAGCTTCCCACCTGTGCCCGACGCCCCACTCGGCGGTGCCAATGCGGATTCCCACAACCAGCCCGGCGGCCACCCTGGATGCCTCGGGCTGGTCAAGAGCAGCCGCTCCAAGCTTGCCAGGAGCAGCGCTGACTCTGAGGCGGCTGCAAGCTCCAGGTCGTTCGCCATCAGCCGGCCCGACGCGAGCCAGGCGCCGGAGTGGCCAGAGCCCAGCCGGCAGCTCCAGGCCGCTAGCCGAGGCTGGGCCGCGGTTTTTGACCCCATCGTCGACGGCCCGATGCGTGGCGTCGTGGCCGGGAACACGTCCAGCGCTCGGGTTGCGTCGGTATCGGGCTCGGTGCACAACGCGCTGCCCGTGAAGTGCCGCCGGGCGCCCAACTGGGGCGGCAAGGGCAGCTCCGTCTCCCTGTCCGGCGCGGACGCTGACGGGGGGCTCACCGCCCGTTTGGACGCCGAGGTGCGCGCGGCCCCGGCGGAGTGGCGGTCAAGCCTGGCCGGCATCGTCGCCTCGGTGTTCGAGGTATGCGAGCGCTCCGGGGCCGGGGCGCGAGTGGTGTTCGCGGTGCCCCCGGGGCCGTCGGCAGCCGCAACGCGGGCGGGCATCGTCGCAGCGGTCGAAGGGGCCGGCTGCGTGGCACATGACCTCGTGTCCGGCGCCGACGCCGACGCCGCTTGGCGCTCCTTCGGCCCCGCACCGACCGATGAGGCGCTGGCCACGCTCCCAGCCGGGTCCGCCGACGCGCTCGTGCTGGTGGAGGCCTACCGGCGGTCCGTCAACCCTTACCGCGCGGCGGTCATCGCGTCCCGCGCCGTCAAGGCGGGCGGCCTCGTGCTGGTGGCAGAGCGGCTCTTCGCCCCGAGCGACGGCGTAGCTGCCGGGTCCGACCTGTGGAGGACGAGCCACCACGGGGTGTCCCTTCTCGCGAGCGCCAACGGGGCCTCGATCGAGAGCTGCAGCTTCACCAGCTCGCGGAACGCAGTGCTGGACATGGCAGCCGAGGGGCGGAAGTGCCGGCCCGGGATGGAGTGCAAGCGCTTCGACGACAGGCTCGACGCCGCCGGGCTCAACGCGCACCGCCCGAAGGGCAGCTTCGCGGGCGGGAAGCAGCTGACCTCGGCCGGCGGCGTCGACTTTGGCTCCTTCGTCACGGCGTCGTGGGCGGTGGCAAGGACCCCGTCCCAGCCGCCGGTGGCCCCGCCCTCTTCGACGTGGGGCGCTGACGCCGTCGAGGCTCGCATGCACAGCGCGCTGGGTCCCGGCGGCCAGGGCCTCGCGAGCCTCCGAAGCCGCTGCAAGTCCTTCGCGCCCAGGGCAAACTGGGACAGGCTCGAGCACTGGGTCGCCGAGCAGACCGCGACCGAGGCGACGGGGAAGTCCATGCAGCTCCCGCTGCGGCCGGCGGCCATCGTCCGGTCCTCGTGGTTCACGCGCCTGGGGTGGCACCTCAACGCCATGCTGCTCATCCAGGAGCTCGCCCCCTGCGGGAACATCCTCTTCGTGTCCTCCCACGAGTCCCAGCTTCCCGGGGCGATCAAGGCGGCAGGCTGCTTCCGCCGCGGGTGCATGCCCAAGATGCACTGGGCGGACTGGCCCGCCATCGACGTGATGGACCTCGACCGCGACATCCGCAACGGCAAGCTCGCGCGGTCCAACTACGACCTGGTGGTCCTGGACCAGGTGCTGGAGCACGTCCCGCTGCTGCTCCGCGCGGCCTCGGGCCTCCGCGAGCTGCTGCGCCCCGGCGGCCACGTCCTCATCGCCATGCCCGCCCACAACCCCGTTCACTTCGGCCCGCTCGACCTATGGCGCGCGCAGCTGGACGGCGTCCTCGCCCTGGGGTCGGCCGTCGGGACGGTGTCGGCGTGCGGGACGGTGTCGGCCCCGGGCGTGGTGGGCATCCTGGCGTCGCAGTACCCGAACATCTACGGCCTGAGCTCCCGGACGCCGGCGGTGATGGCCGCGGTGAACGCCGAGGGGGACTTTGTGGGTCAGCCCCGCGACGGGGCCATGTCTGCGACGTCGTGGGTGCTGGCGTCGCTGGACTGAGCGGTGGAAGCGGAGGAGTGGGGAGGTGGGTGGTGGTGCAGGCAGAGGCCGTGGGCCAGGCGGGAGGTGCCGTCCAAGCAACGGAGGGCGGGGCCGCGGGGGACCGCTGGTGCCGGGGGCCTCGGCGCGGCATCCCCCCCACCCATCCCCCGGACGGAGGTGGTTGCTGAGTCTGGCTTGGGTAGGTGCGAATGCCACACCATGCCAGCCTGGCACAGCGGTTCTGCCAGCTTGGGCCGCACGCTTTCATGTGGGTCCTGCGGCTGGCAGAAGCCAGCTGTCGCTCCGCCGAGCTGCCAGCCGTTGCTCCGCTGAGCTGCAACGGTTCCCACCGGCGGGCTGGCTGCAGGGCGGGCCGGTTCCCCCAGCTATTAAGATGAACGCTGCCTTCGGACACGCTTCACGGCATGTCGTGTGGTGCACACGCTGTCGTGGGGCCTCCAGAGCAACCTGCCACTCCTGAGGCCTGTCGCATCATCTCGCACCCTTGCCTCCCACCCATATCACTCACCGATGCGCAGGCTTTCGTATACGCCGCTACCTCCGCGAGGGGCTGTGTGACACCGTCGGCGAAGGCGGCCTGCCGGTGGGCAACGCCGCTGCTGGCATTGCCGGTCCGCGCATCGTGGGGGGCCCAGCACTCACACGCTGCCGTCGCGCAGCAGTGCTCCCGGCCTCAGACCCAGAAGTGCGCCCGGATGCCCATCTTGCGAAGCTTGTGGAACCGCTTGAGCGCGGTGCCGTACTTGAGCTCCCGCACCCCGGCAACCGTGCCCCAGCAGCAGCTGATCAGCTCCGGCACGTTGCAGTGCTCCTCGTAGATGAGCTCGGCCACCACGTGGGGGCACTTGTCCATCACCATGCGCATGAAGGCCTCCTCCACGGGCCGGTTGTCGATGTCCAGCTTGAAGACAAAGTAATCTCCCGGCCGCCAGATCTGGGCCAGGAGCTCCAGCGCGTTGTCCAGGTGGCCGTGCAGCGGCTGGGCCGTGCGGATCAGCTGGCACGTTCGGGCGGGCAGATCGGCTGCGTACTTTCCGGCGTGGGCGAAGAAGTCGCTCACCTTGTAGTTCTTCACCTCCCAGCCCATCTTGAGGTCGAATCGCACTCCCATGTCCCCGAACATGTCCTCGTACGTCCGAGCGTCGCCAATCTCGGCGTTTCGGCTGTCCACGGGCCTGTCTCCGAAGGTGGTGGCCCCCAGGTCGATGAACACCTTGCGCCCAGGGTAGCGGAGGTGGAACGTCGGGTCCTTGTGGCTGTCCAGCACCACGTACCGGTGGTCGTAGACGCTCCGGCCGGTGCCCTGGCCCTTGCACCACCGGTTTGTGGTGCCGGAAGGCGACGACCACGGGTGCCGGAGGAGGCCCGCGACGGGCTCGATCATCCGCCCCGAGGTGTGCGTTGACCCGTCAGGGAGCGTCACGGTGCTCCGAAACAGCGAGAACGGCTGCTTCTGGTCCTCCGCCCATCCGCGCAGGACCGCCGGGTCGCTGACCGACATGCTCTCGGGCTTCTCCCACGCCGCGTCGGACTTGCGGACCCAGTCGGTCACCAGGTCCTCGTACCGGTCCTGCACCTGGCACACCGTGGGCGGCTGGTCGTTGAACTCCTTGTCGATCACGTCGATGTACTGCGTCTCGAACGCCGAGGGGACGTACTCCGTCTTGACGACGCCCACCTTGGCGGGGTCGGCGGGCGGCGGCAGCTGATGGAGGCAGTGCATCAGGACGGTGTCCGTGCCGCATACCGACGCGAGGTGCGACGGCCAGCCCTGCATCGCGGGGCAGCGCTGCAGCGACTCGCAGGAGGGGAGCGTCACCCAGGACGGAAACTGCTCGGCCCCGGCTGGAGTGGACTCCGGAGCCGTAGCTGCCGCAGCTGTTGACCCCGAGCGGGGCGCCACGTCCCTACCTTCACGGCAACCCGCCGGGATGCACGTGACACCGCCTCGCTCCTCGGCGCAGGCCGGGACCTGGCTGTCGTGGAGCTGAACCCGAGCAGGCGGCCCTCCCCCGCTGGGCGGTGAAAGGGCGGCCACGGGAGTGCCCGACTTGCACATTGTAGCAGCGTGAATGCGAGAGGTCACCAGCCCCGGCCCCACTGTCCGGGTGCCGCCCATGACGCCGCCGGACGTCGTGCCGGCCGCCTCCACCACGGGCTTCTCGGCCGAGCCGGGCTGTCTCGCATCCACCGCATCGCACCCGGGGCATGCAGGGCACCGCAGCGTCGTGCTCGGCGTCGCTTCCGAAGCCTGGCGGGGGGGAAGCGTGGCATCGCTGAGTTCCGACGCCGGGCGAGAAGAACCTGCGGGCGCGCCGGTCGGGTCAGGCAGTCACTGGTCCCTGGACAGGCTTCGCTGATTTGGCCAGTGGTCGGCTTGCCCCGGCCGTGCTAACGGCGCGCCGGATAGGCGGAGCAAGGCGCGGCGGCTCACCGGCGTTGAAAAGGAGCGTTGCCACGACAAGCACCGCGGCCACGCCTGCGAGCCCGATGCTCAGGCCAGTCCTTGATGACCAGCCTTGCGCGTCTCGAGGCCGGCGCCGAGGCCCAGCCATTTCGGCTATGCACCCGTGTGGCCGTCGCTCCGCCGGGGGACTTGGACTCGAGTGGTCCCAAATCTATTGGTGAATGTGGGCACGGATGCGAATGGCTCTGTACGCTCTTTGCGGCCCCGTCCTTCCGTATTGATGCACAAACCACCAGTTTTATTGACACTGGGTCGGTCAAACGCCACCGAACAACCAGCCTTGGCTGCCAACCTCGGGCAAGCTGAGCTCTTGAGCTCTGCCGGCTCTCTTGCGGCAAACTGCCACCGCACCAGTCGCTGTGGGGCCGAGTGGGT
>Ga0136560_1000154_pt1 | contig 29579 bp, 16 predicted proteins | sample AntRauMeHopE1497_FD_104925 | JGI IMG/M metagenome (GOLD analysis project Ga0136560, IMG submission 104925) | Saline lake microbial communities from Rauer Islands, Antarctica - Metagenome Hop E1 #497 | ecosystem: Environmental > Aquatic > Non-marine Saline and Alkaline > Saline | place... | reverse complement strand
GCCCGCCCCACCAGCTCTGCGCGCGCGCCCGTGGCCGTGGTCGTCCTGACCGGGGGCGGCGGCGGCGCCAGTGCCGGGGCGGCCTCCGACGGCTCGGCGGCCCCCGCCGCCGGCGGTCCGCCCGGCGGCGTGTGGGGCCGTCTCTTCGCCGACAGCCGGGCCCGGGACCGCCGCGCCGACGTCGAGTTCGCGGTGCACCGGGTCCTGAGCCAGGGGAGGGGGGCGGTCGACGGCGGGGGCGCGGGGCGCCGTTGCCGCTCCTCAAGGTCGGCCGTCGGCGCGAGAGCCAGCGTGTCCGAGGCCGTCGCGGCGGCGGGGGAGGCACGGTCCGCTGCCGTGGCCATGTCCCAGCGGTCGCGGGCGCGGGACGAGGCGTCCGCGGCCGCGCGCGAGCCGAGGCGGCCGGAGTGGACGCCGCCACCGGCGAGGCCGGAGCTCGGGGCCGGCAGGGCCGCGCGGCCTCCCGCTCGGGCAGGGCCCCCGGACGGCGCCACCGCGCCGCTCGTGTGGGGCGGGGAGGAGGGCGGCAGCGTCGACGGCGGGGCGGCTCTGCCGGGGGCGGGGCGGCCCGTGCCGCATCCCGAGCCGGCGGGAGCGTGGGCGGCCGGTCCCCCGTCGAGCGGCGGCCCGGCCCCGCCCCCGTCCGTCGCCTCTGGCGCCTTCAGCCACGGCGGCATCGTCTTTGCGCTGTCGCCCGACCCGGCCCCGCCCCTCCCGGCGGGCACCGCGGCGCACGGCACGGACGGGGCGGCCGTCGACGCCGGACCAGGGGCGACGGGCGACGAGGCGGGTGACCGCGACGGCGCGCCGCCCTCCCCCGCCTCGCCGGGGCAGGGCCTCACAGCCGCCGCGCTCGCGACGCCGTCGCCTGACGCCGCCCAGGGGCCGGAGGCGGAGGGCACCGCGCCAGACGCTGGCACCGAAGCGTTCGGTTCGGACGACGGCGCCGCATCCGGCCTCTCGGGCCTCAGCGAGCAGCGCCCCAGCGTGTTCGACCGCCTGCTGGCAGCGCAGCGGGAGGCGGTGCGGGCCCCGGCGGCGGGCGGCGGGCCCATCCAGTACGGCGGGGACGGCTCAGGCTCGGAGCGCTCCTTCCTGTGACGGCGGGGCGCCGCCCAGCCCGCGCGTGCGTGAATGTGTGTGTTGTCGGCGCCGCGGGCGCGAGGCCGCTTCCCTCGAAGCAGTCAACGAAGGTTTCCGGGGGGCGGGGAGGGCAAAGGGGGCGCGCCCACGCAGTGTCTAGCGCTCAGAGCCGCATCTGGTAGGACCCCGCCCTGGTGACGTAGCGCACCCACTTGGTGCTCTTGTAGTTGGACCGCTCGAAGACCTTGAGGGAGCGCACGGTGAGGCCGGACGACGTGTACATGGGGACCTGGAAGTCCATGCTGATGGGCGGCCGGGCCCACGCGCGGCCCTTGGTGCTCTTGATGACCTCCACCTCGGCCTGGAAGGGGAGCTCCATCTCGCCGTTGAGGCGCTTGATGCGCCACACGATGGCCTTCTTCGCCGGCTCGTACCGCGCGCGGCCCATGTTGGTGGTAATGCGCGCGCGGGAGGTGTTGGGGGGCGTGGGGATGGTGATGGTGACGTTGTTGGCGTAGGTGGAGGCGTTGAAGGTGGAGGACAGGCGGAGGTTGATCAGCACGCGGGTGTCGTCCTTCTCCTCCACCACCGGCAGGAGCTTGAACGGGGCCCGCACGCCGTCGGAGATCCGGTAGGCCATGAGCTCGAACTCGCCGTCGGGGGGGACGAAGGTGATGGAGCGGTCGGCGTCGAACTTGGACAGCTGCACGCACCGGTGGAAGGTCACGTCCTCCAGCTCCACACCGCCCTTGCGGCCCTTGGATGCGGCGGCGGAGGACGAGGCCGAGGCGCCGGCGGCGCCGCCCGAGGAGGAGGAGACCGACGCGGACTTGCGGCCGATGATGAGCTTGTCGTTGAGGTTGATCTTGCACTCGGGCATGCCCGTCAGCTCGGTGCGCATCATGATCTTGCCCGCGACGTCGTGCCTGAGCACGGTGCCCGTCTGGGAGACGAGCATGTTGACCGACTCCAGCACGTCGATGAAGCACTGGTTCGCCTTGTACACGATGCCCTCCCGCCGCCAGTCGCGCGCCCCCGTGATGGCGCTCGTCATCTTGGCCGTCTCCTCGGCCGTCGCCGGGGCCATGGCCACGCCGAGGTTGATGTAGAGCTTGAGGATGTCCAGAGCCGTCGTCTGGGGGTACCCGAAGTCAAGGATCTCTGCGGCGGGGGGGGGTTGCACAGGGCGGGCGGTCGCGGGCGGGGGTGCGGCCATCGCCCCCGGTGCAGCCGCAAGGGGACGGACATGGCGGGCGGCCTCCCGCAACGCCGTCGCGGCGGGCCCGGTGCCGCGCGCGACCGCGTCCCGCAGCGGCGTCTCACCATCAAGGAGCTCGTACACCAGCGAGAAGTTGTTGCGCAGCGTCTCCTCGTCGAACTTGCCGCTGAAATAGCCCTTGAAGATCTCGACGCAGGCGGTCATGAACTGGAAGATCATCGCCGCGTTGGCGTTGTTCCTGGTCACGGCCACAAGGAACAGGTTGCCCGCGCGCTTGAATACAAACGTTGAGCCCTCGAACATGCGGATCGGCGACGATGACCCCGTCTCCTTTGCCGCGATGATCTGCGAGGCCGGCGGCGGGCGATTGGCGCACTGTTGCCACCTCCGGAACAAACCAGCATCCGAGCGGCGCAGAAGCGGCGCCCTGTGCTTCGCGGTGGTGGCTGCCGGGCGGCGGCGGGCAGCAAGCTCACCTTAAGCCGGAACTGGTTCGCTGCCGAGATGGAAACGTCATCACTGTGGCACGACGACGGGCGGCACGGAAACACATCGTGATGCGACGCGCAGCGGGGCGGCGTGAGGGCGCTCCAGCGGCAGCGTGCCGGAGCAGGGGCAGGCGGGATGCGCGAGCAGTGGCCATGCCCGCCCGCCCAGCGCCCCCCGCAGGCCGCCCCAGGCCGCCGGCGCTCACCGATAGATGCGGGAGATCACCACCTCTCCCTTCATGTTCACGAAGAACAGGCCGGAGATCATGGCGGCCGACCTTCGCCCCCGGGTGCGTCTCGCCGCGGAATGGCCGGCAGAGGCTTGGGCGCGAGAGTTCTGCCGAGGGATTGGTCGGCACCCCGCACCGGCGGCCCGGAGTCCGTCACCCCACCATGCACCACATCGCCATAATTTTGCTCGGGGCGGCGGCCGCTGCCTCGCGCTCCCTTTCTGTGCGGCTGGCGGCCTCGGACGAGACGAGTCCCGAACTCGGCGCTCCCATCGGCGACCTCTGGTCCAGCGCTGCCATGACGGACGAGAACCTGCAGGCAAACCGGAGCGACGGCTGGCTTTTGCCCGCCAATCAGCCCGAGATCCAGCTACTCGGCTGGAGCGCGCTGAACGGAACCACGACCAACCCCGTGGTCAAGCGCATGTCGACGGTGCGCATCCTCGGCGGCTGGGGGCCAGGGTCGCTCGGGCCCCGCGAGCCCGGGTGGCCCGACGTCGTCTGGCGGCTGGGCGGGCCGAACGGCACGGGCGCGGTGCAGTACCGGTGGGAGGCGCTGTTCGACCGCCTGGACCCCATGGTGGGCGCGGGGATCCACCCGACGTTCGTGCTGGACAACGTCCCTTTCGCGCTCGCCGGCAAGGACGCCTCGCTGGGCATCTACGGCCAGACCATGGGACCCCGGAACACGATCGAGGACTACCATGCGATGGTGTTCGCACTCGTGGGTCAGATCACGGCCCGCTACGGCACCGACGTCGTCCGCTCCACCTTCCGCTTCCGCGTGGCCACGGAGCCGAACACGGACCCCGGGCACTGGCAGGACACGGTGGAGGAGTGGAACCGGATGTACGACGCGGCGGCCGACGCCGTGACCACAGCCCTCCCCGGCGCGGTGGTCGGCCCTGCAAACTTCTGCCCCTTTGCGCTCCGGAGGGGCTGCAGGGGCACGCTCGACACGGTGGTGGCCCCAATCGTGGACCACATCGCGGCGGGCCGCAACACGTGGACCAACCAGACCGGCCGCACGCCCATCGCATGGCTCTCCTCCTCCTTCTACGGCAGCTCCGGCCCCGACAGCGCCCCTCACCTCGGGTACGACCCCTCCAGGGCGGCCGTGGAGGCCGGGGCGCTGGTCAAGCTCGCCCAGCGGCACCCGGCCCGCCTCGCGGCTCTGCCCCTCTACTTCCACGAGTTCGGAATGCTCGGGAGCCCGACCCGCGGCAGCTTGGCCAGCGAGCCCGGCGCCTTTGGGGGCGCGTGGCGCCTCGCCGCGTCGTCCGCCGCGGCCGGGGCCGGCGTGTCCCAGATCTACCGCTGGGGCGCCACGGAGTGGCTGCGCGGCGGGCCGAGCGACGTCCTGCTGCTCCACTCAAACCTGTTCCTCTCCGGCGTCGCGCACGCCGTCGGCGCCGCCGGCACGGCCAGCGCGACCACCATCCTCACCGGCGCGGGGCCCGGCACGGTGTGCGCGGCCAACGGGACCGTCAACACGTGCTCCGGCGGTGCCCCCTGCTGCGTGCTCCCCATCGCTGGGGACGGCGCCCGCGGGCCCGCCGAGGCCGAGCCGACGCCCAACGACGTCGTGGCCAGCGGCCTCGTCACCGTGATCCAGCCGTCGTCGACGGGCGCCGCCGCCTGCCCCGACGGCGTCAAGGGCCCGGGCGTCCGGCCGCTCTGCCCGGGCGACGTCCTCGTCCTGGTGAGCACATTTGCCACGGGCCACAACGCGACGGACAACACCAACGTCACGGTGTCGGTGCCCGGGCGCCCGTGGTGGGGCGGAGTCGCTCCCCGCGCCGCGCAGGTATACGAGCTCAACCAGCGCACGTCCGTCTTCGACGCCATCATGGACGAGGCCGGGAGGCACGAGGGCTGGCTCGCCTTCCACGACGGGGCCACGCGCCGTCTCGATGACATGCTGACGCACGCCGGGATGGCCGGCATCGCGGCCCAGAGCGACCGGTGGCGTTCCATGCAGGAGGTCCTGTTCAGCCCCGCCCAGCGGCCCGTCAGCGTGTCCAAGACCGGGGAGGGCGTCGATATCGTTATCGCCGAGATGATGCCGCACTCCGTCGTTGCGGTCGTGCTCCGCGCGTGATTGCGAGCTCTGGCGAAATCCTGTGCAAGCTTTGGCCACCCGACTCCGCTGCTGCCCCAAGCTTCCGCCTCGAGAGAAAAGGCACCACCAGAAGAAGCACTGCCGGGCATGTCTGGGCGCTGCAGGACGGCGGCCTGCATTGGCGACGCTTGGCTTGAGCTCGGCGCGTCCGCCCTCCTCCTCCTGGCGCTCGGCGTGCTCTTTGTCGCTACCCCGGCCGTTCTCGGCGTGTCATATTCGGGCGCGGAGGAGGAAGTCGCCGCCGCGGTCGGGCTGTACGTTGGATGCCGGGCGGTCATGAGCGTTGCCGGGGCGACCGTGTTCCTGCTCCGCGAGGCAATGGTCGACGGTGAGCATCTGCCGCGTAAGCGGGGAAGTCGATGCGTCGTTGCGGGCCGCCATCACCGAATCGTGCGCGCGCTGGGCGTCGTACCGCAGATTTGGTTGCTGTCGCCGCAGCCTTCGGCATCGGCTATGCGTACTGGGTGCACGGCCCTGGCACCAAGTGGCTGACCGTCCCCGTCTCTGCGGCGCTGGGAAAGACTCCGGCCGTCCTTCTGGCGCGGTTCATGCGCGGAAGCGAAGCTGAGGCGGCGGCGGTGACAAGTGCCCTTGCTTGGGCTTGTGCCGCATGGCTGCTTTGGCGGCTCATGGACGTGGGATTCCAGGCATCCCAGGGCAAGGCATCGCTCCTGTCCGCGCTCCCGGGGTTCCGCCTGGTCTCGTGGCTCCGAAGCGAAGGGGAGCGTGGCTCAGACGGTGCCGAGTAGGGTGTGTCTATGCTTGTTACGCTTGCAGGGCATGGGAAGCGAGGAACGAGCACGTGTGTGCGGTTGTCGGGCGGGACGTCGTCGGTGGAGGACCGACAGCGAGGCCAGCCCCCGCCCCGCTAGCTCGCACCCTCTTCGCATTGCGGGCGGGATGGGTCCCGCGCGGCTTGCAGGCGCAGTCTCTGGCTATGGGTTTGGCTGGTGTGTCTCCACCGCCCCAGACGGCCGCCGGTACGCTTCTTCTAGGCGGTGCAGCACCCTGAGCTCGTGGGTTGGCCGAAGGTGTCGTGAGGTCCGGCGGGTCGGCAAGGGTCATGGCGGCGGTCCAGGACAGGCAGCCTGGTCGTGGTGTGTGTGGCTTCGAAGTGCGATCGGCCAGCAGCGCCGTGCGCGCCCTGCCTCGGGCGAAGCGCTCGGGTGGATGCGCGCGTCAGCGGCCAGTGATGTGTGCGGCGATGGCACGAGAATCGCACGGCGGGCATGCTGTGGTGTGGGCAAGGTCTCGGCGGGCCAGTCGCACTCAGAACGCGCCGGCACCTCCGCCAGCGTCAGCGCCGCCGCTCGCGTCAGAGGGTGCGTCAGTGGACCCTTCCCTCGCGATCTTGGCCCGGATCGCATCGAGGAAGGCCCCCACGGAGTCGCCGCGGGCCATGCTGTCCTGCCCGTCCGCCGGGTCGAGGCCGAAGGACGCGAAGACTGCGGTGAAGTTCTCCGAGGAGAGGGCGGCGGACAGGCCCTCAAGGCCCTGGCGGAACTGGGGGCTGCGGATGGCGGCCTCGAGGTGCTCGCGGGTGCGCTGGCCCTCAGGGAGGAGGGCGAGGAGGCGGGCGATGGACTCGTCGGAGCGGGTGGCCGAGGCGAGGGCGTCCGTGGGGTTGACGATGAGGGGGAGGGGGGCGGTCCGGGCGGCCGCGGCGGCGGCCTGGGCCCTCAGAACGTCCATCATGCCGACCCTGGCCACTTCGGACTCGGTGCCGGCGGAGGCGGCGCTGCTGCTGCTGCTGCTGCTGCTGCCTGCGGGTGCCGGGGCGGGTGCCGGGGTAGGTGCCGGGGCACCGGGCATGACACCCGGGGTGGCGGGGGGCGCGCCGGGCATGATTCCGGGCGTGGAGCTGAAGGCGCCAGTCCCGCGGCCTGCACCGCCGGGCGCCGAGGTCGAGGGGCCCGCGTCTTCCCCCAAGGCCTCGGCGAGGCCGGGGGGCAGCTGCCCAGCCGCGCTCATCACGGCGATCATCTGGCGGCGCTGGGCGGTCGGCATGGAGGCCAGCCGCATCGCCATGGCGCTCTGCGCGGCGGCGGCGCGGCCTCCGCCGCCACCGCGCGCTGCCATGGCCTGCATCAGGCCGGCCGCGCCGGGGATCCCGGCGCCCATGCCGCCCATGCCGCGGCGGAGCGTGGGGGGGCGCTTGAGGATCTCGCGCAGCTTGGTGACCCTGGCCTCGTCCCCCGCGGGGTCAGCCTCCTGGATCCAAACGAAGCGCCTCGTCGCCAGCGACCGGGAGATCAGCGCGTACACGCGGTCTGTGGGACGGCCAGTGTCCACCTTGGCCAGGCGCAGCGAGTCCGCCGTGACGTCGAAGCGCTGCGTGGGGGGGACGACGGCAAGGCGGCTCGGCTCCAAGCACGACCAAGGGCTCGGCAGCGTCTTGCGAAGGCGTGCCAGTATCAGTCGGTGCGGTAAGCTCACGAACTCGAGGTCCTGGGCGTTCCGTGTCCGCCAGCCGACGCTCACGAGCCCTTCCTCGCGGTTCTGCGAGTACGGCGTGAGGAGTCGCGTTCCAAGGCTCGAGGGCCGCGTCCCGGCCCGGCCGGACGGATCACGCATGCCACATGCCGCTCGCGGCTGCGCATGGCCTTACCAGCACGACCTCGAGGTAGCCGCGGCGGAGGTCCGGTTCCACGCGGAATTCACGCCCTCCGCTGCCGGGCGCCGCGTTGGACGTCATGATACCCGCCTTCATCCGGAAACGCGCTGGCTGCGGATTATCGAGGCGGGTGGCGGAGCGGGCAAGCGGCCGGGGTGAGGGAGATGCCCAGCAGGGGCCGGCCGTTCATCCGGGCACGTCGGCGCGAGCCTGGTGCTCGGGGATTCGACGAGTGCCGATGATGCTAGTCACATGGTGCCGTGCCGCCCTCACCGATACGGTCATGCTCATGGCTCGCGGCCCCGAGGGAGTGCGCTTGCCGACCGACAATGAGCAGGATCTGTACTTGTGCCAATTCGTTCCAGTCCGGCTGAGTTCGAACAGGTGATGCTGGGGCGACAAGACAAGCACATGCAACTACGATTTTCACGCATCCTAGGGCGGTGCCGCAGCCGCCGCCGACGCACCAGCCGCGTCGGGCTCCCGGGCAGTCGCGGCGCTCCGCCCGCGGTCATCATCGCTCACGGACTCCATTCCCATGTCCCCGAGCCCGCTGAGCATGGCGGCCATGTCCTCGGTGGTGCACGCGGACTCTTCCACCTTGCGCCTGGACTCGGTGGCCATGCTCCCGCTCCCGTCCCAGAGCACCCACGTCGTTCCCGCGGCGAACTCCGACTTGGTGGGCATCTTGATCTCAGCGGCCGCGTACCCGGGCTTGTCCCCGAGCGCGGCGGCCGTCTCCGGGCCGACCTCCCCGAGCGGCGCGAGGAGCTCGAGCAGGTCGTCGTGCTTGGACGAGCGGATGAAGCGGTCGGACAGCAGCTCCGTCGCGGACGGGCTGCGTGGGGGGAAAAGGGACGGGGAAGAGGCGTGTGAGGGGGGCGTGTGGTGCGCCACGGGGCGGACGGGGCGGCTGCTGGCGGGGCGTCGGCGTTCCCGGCTCACCGCTTGGCGGCGTCCTTGGTGAGGCAGCGCGCGACGAAGCGCGAGAAGTCGGCGCTGAGCTTGGGGACGGCCTTCCCCGCGGCCTTGTAGGTGTCGAGGGACGGGGAGGGGTTGTTGAGGGTCTCGATGAGGACCTGCATCGGCTGCAGCGTGGCGTACGGGGCGGTGCCCATGGCCAGCTCCAGGGCGGTGATGCCGAGGCTCCAGATGTCCGCGCGCTCGTTGTAGCCCTTGGCCTGCTCCATGACCTCGGGGGCCATCCAGCACGGGGTGCCGACAAAGGTGTCGCGGCGGCCGTCGCTGCGAGAGACGCCGTCGCCCATCCATCCGGAGACGCCGAAGTCGCCGATCATCACGTGGCCCTCCGAGTCGATGAGGATGTTCCCCGCCTTGATGTCGCGGTGGATCTGAGGGCAGGGAGGGAGGGGAGGAGGGAGGCGTTGCGCCGCGCTGCTCGGAGCCAGGCCTCAGCGCTCGACCGGCTCGCCGGTGGGGCAGCGACGTGCGCACGCGGTCCGGGCCGGCACGGCTCACCTGCTTCTTGTCGTGGAGGTACTGCAGCCCCTGCAGCGAGGCCTTGATGATCGCCTTGATCGCCCCCTCGGGCAGCCTGGGGCGGTCCTCGTCCGCGGAGGCGCCGCGGTTCACCACGCGGAGCACCCAGAACGCCGACCCCTTGGACATGAGTGGCGTCACAAGCCACAGGTCCGAGCCGTCCACAAACGCGGCGTACAGCGGCAGCACGTTCTCGTGCCGGCAAAGCGCCATGACGCGCACCTCGTTCTGCGGGGCAAACAGACCATGTGACAGCGCACGGTAAGGAGGGCGGGAGACTGCCCAGATGGGCCGGCTGCCGGGGCTGGGAACCGTGACTGGTCCGCTCGTTCGCGGGCCATCCTCCCTTCCGCGCCCTGAGCCGCACCGGGTGCCATGTGCCCTGTATCCTTCCGGGCGGGGTCAGCGCTCACCATGATCACCTCGATGGACGTCTGCAGCTCGTCCAGCTTGATGATCTTGACGGCCACCGGCCTGTCGTTGGTCACGCACCGCGCCTTGTGAACCTTGGCAAAGCCGCCCTGCGAAGACCAAGGCCGCAACAGTACGATCGGCATGCGCATTTTACACCACGGGATCCATGGGCGAGGCCCCTGTGGTCCTGGCGGAGACTTGCCGAGCGCTGACGACGGCAGCGTTGGGCAGCTTTCACAACATTGCACGGCGATCCGAGGCATGACGACCCGCGCAGCACAGCCCCCGCGTGACACGAGCCGCCCGGCCCCAGCAGCCCCGTATCGAGCCGCTTCACAGGGCGGGGCGGCGCGGCGCAGAACCCGGCCAACCCGACGATGCTCGATGGCCGACGCCCCTCACCGACCCGATCACGCCGGCGAGCTCGTATGAGCTCGCCGAAAGCGGCCACTCCGCATCATCCCCGCCAGAATACGGCCTGGCTGGTGTGGCTGAGGCCATGCTCCACGGCCGAGGGTGCTGTCATGCCCCCCAGACGGGGAATGGAACACAAGACCTCTGCTCGTCGGCGTCTCGGCCCCGCTCTGCACCGCAGAAAAGGCCGCCGGGACGTTTCCGGAGCATGGCCGCCGCCTCGCCGGCGCCGCCTCGTCCCCCCAGCGACGATGACTGGCCGGGCCGGGCCAAGGCGGCCTTCGGGGTCGGCTTCTGGAGGGACAAGCACATCTCGTTCATCCGTTCCGTCGATTCGGAAGACAACCAGAAAAGCGTCGAGTACCACGCGATGCAGTACCTGCGTATGAGCGCGGTCTACTGGGCGGTCGCAGCCGCGGACCTGGTGAGCGGCACGCTGGTTCGGCCCGCGGCCAGGGCGCAGCGCCCGCCCGGCCCGCTCGTACAAACGACTGGTCCGCCCCGTTGTGCCGCAGGTTAATGCGGTGGATGAATGCTTCGACCGGGCGGAGCTGATCGCGTTTGTGCGGTCTTGCGCCAGAGACGACGGGGGCTTTGCGGGCAGCCCCGAGCGGTCGTCCCAGCTGCTGTACACGCTGAGCGCGCTGCAGGTCCTTGCCATCGTGGACGCGCTGGACGAGGCGTGCGATCCCGAGAGTGGGTTTTTGGACAGGGCCCGCACGGCCGCGTTTGTGGCCTCGCTGCAGCAGGCGGACGGCTCCTTCTGCGGGGACGCCGCCGGGGAGGTGGACACGCGATTCTCGTACTGCGCGCTGAGCGCCTGCGCGCTGGTGGGGCGGCTCGACGCGGTGGACGTGTCGGCGGCGTGCGATTTCGTGCTCTCGTGCCGCAACTTTGACGGGTCCTTCGGGGCTGTGCCGGGCGGGGAGTCACACGGGGGCCAGGTGTTCTGCTGCCTCGGGGCGCTGTCCATCGGCGGGCGGCTGGGCGACGTGGACGCGGATCTCCTGGGCTGGTGGCTCTCGGAGCGGCAGTGCGACAGCGGCGGCCTCAACGGGCGCCCCGAGAAGCAGGCTGACGTCTGCTACAGCTGGTGGGATCTCAGCGGGATGCTGATGCTGGGCCGTGAGGCCTGGATCAGCCGGCACGCGCTCACCGGGTTCATCCTGCGATGCCAGGACGCCGATGCAGGGGGCATCTCCGACCGGCCTGACGACCAGGCTGACATCTATCACACCTTCTTCGGCATCGCAGGGCTGGCCATGCTGGGCCACCTGCCCGCCATCGGCGAGCGCTGCAACGGCATCTCCCCCGTGTACGCCCTCCCGCAGCGAGTGGTGGACCGGCTCGGCCTGCCATCCCAGCTCCTGCCGCCGATCGACGCCGAGGGCGCCGTCGCTCCCGGGGGCATGCTCCGCGGCAGAGATATGGAGGCGCTGGCCAGGGACGGGAGGAGGGATGTCGAGATGGCAGAGGGCGAGTGAGCAGCGCCGCAATCCGCCGCTGTCGGCCCGCAAACAGCCCTCGCACACTCGCCGCCCCGGCTGCCGCACCCGAGAAGCGCCCGGCCCAGGCACAGAAGCGCATCGGTGCATGCCGTACTGAGCGCTCCGCGATGGCCGGGACCAGGGCAGTCCCGTGGGTGGCCAAGGCGCCGGAGGCCGTGGAGGCCGCGGTCGCGCAGCTATCTGAAGGGCAGGGGCTGGCGACCGAAGGGAAGCTGCTGCTCGTCGGCAACCGCGGGGCCACGTCATTCGTCTTGGTGCAGCTTCCGGCGGAGGAGGGCGAGGACGAGCGTCCGGAACGTTCGCCCCAGAGCGCCGCGCGCAGGAAGGTCGTTGTTGCCGTCGGGCGCAGGCATCAGTGCTCCGCGTGCTTTCCGGACCGCCCGGCCGAGGCGGTGTGCCGCCACCTCGTCTTCGTCTTGCACCGCGTGCTCAAGGTTCCCGCCGCCAGCCCGTTGCTGTGGCAGCTGTCCTTCACAGACGCCGAGATCGAGCGGGTGCTCGCCGGGCCCTCCAAGCGCCCCGTGTCGCCCAAGTCGTCGCTGCGGGCGAGGCGGGGCAGGCCGGAGGAGCGGGCCGAAGCCGGCGCCCCCGCCGCCCTCCGGGCGCCCGAGCCTGGCGAGTCCTGCCCCATCTGCATGGACGCGATGACGCCCGACGACGCCCTCGCAGGGTGCGGGCAGTGCGGGAACCTCGCCCACAACCGGTGCATGCGCGTCTGGGCGGAACACCGCGTTGCGGCCGGCGAGGCGGTGACCTGCCCACTCTGCCGCGCGGACTGGGGCAGCGTGGGGGACCCTTCGGCGCTACGGTCGCAGGCGGCGGAGCACCGGCGGCGGCGCCCGCCGGCCGTGCACAGGCGGGTGCGCTGCGCGCAGTGCGGGTCCGGCCCGCTGACGGGCCGCCGGTACCGCTGCGCGCAGTGCGGGCCTGGCTCGGGGGTGCGGCGCGGCGTGGACCTGTGCTCGCGGTGCTTCTACGGCGGGTCGCACGGCGAGCACGTGTTCCTGGCGAGGAGCGACGCGGTGTCGCTCCCCAGGGCGCCGGGTGCGTACCTTGACAGGCCGGGGGGGCAACCCGGCGCGGGCGGCGGCCCGGCCTCGGCCTCGGGCGCGGCACCGCGGGCGGGGGACGTCGCGTCGCTGACGACGTGGGCCGGGTGGGAGGCGGCGGAGCGGCGGGGCGTCGTGACCCGAGGGATGGGGTCAGCCGCCGACGCCGTGTCCGCGCACGGGCCGGACCCGACGGCCGGGCGCAGCGCCGCGGGCCGCAGGGCCGCCGCCCTGCGCGCGCTCGAGGGCCGCGAGATCACGCCCGGCGATTTTGAGCTCCTGCTGATGCTTGACGCAAGGCCGGCGACGCTGCTTCAGCACTTGTGCGCGGGCCTCCCCTGCCTCGCGGGCCGGGCCCCGCGGCCCTGCTGCTGCTGCGGGCTGCCCGCCGCTCCGCTCTCGCGCGGCGCGGCGGCCTCGCTGGTCGAGCAGCGCGGCGTTGCGGGCATGGACGCGCCGTCCGCCGCGGCCGCCGTCACCCGGGTCCTCCCCTGCGGCCACGCTGCTCACGAGGAGTGTCTCCGGGAGCGCCTCGCCGAGCGTGACATCGTCTGTCCCAGGTGCCGAGAGGAGGCAGCGGCGACGGCTGCCGAAGGGGCGGCGGAGGGAAGGGGGTCCGACGGCGGGGCGCTCGCCGGCGGAGCCATGGCTGCTGCTGCAATCGTGTTTCCGGGTCTGCTGTCAGGTCAGCGCGCCGCCCGCCGCAAGCCGCCGCCAGCAGGCGAGGGGATGCAGGACGTCGGGGCTCCAGGGGGGCCGGCGGGGCACGTCGAGTCGCACGGTCTCAGCGTCGCCGGTGTGGGGGGCGGCCGTCGGCTGGTCGCTTCGCCGCTGCGGCAGCGGCCCGGGTCCCAGGCACACCGCGGCATCGGCGACGCACGGCAGCGGGTGCGATCGCGGGGAGGGGCTGCGCTCTCGGCCAGGCGCGGGGGCAGCGGCGGCACCACGGCCGGGCGCTGTGGGGACAGCCCCCGCGACATGCCAGCGGTTTCCGGCGCACGCCTGGCAGCGCCGTCCCGCGAACAAGGACCCGCTGCAACGGGCGGCGCCGAGAGCCGCGGCCCGGAGCAGAAGATGCCATCCCGCCGGCCGTCGGCGCGGGCCGCGGCAAGGCGACAAACGCCACGGGCCCGGGGCGGCGGGACGGCGGGTTCGGCGGAGGGAGTCGCCCCGGCGATTGGTGCCGACGGCGCAGGGCTGATGCCCGTGATTGGCGGCCAGGCGGCGCCGAGAGTGCGCTCCGCGGGGCAGCCGAGGCGGCCGATGGCGTCGTCGCTGCGGGCCGCGATCGCGTCGGCCAGGCGGGAGGAGCAGCTGGTGCTCGCGTCCGGCGGCGCAGCGCTCCGCGTCGCGGGATCAGGGGCGGCCGGCGAGAGAGGGATGGGAGGATCCGGCCGCGGCACGTCACTTGGCATCGTCGGCCGAAAGTCAGCGTCCCGCCGGCCCGCGACCAGAAGCCTCAGCGCCGCTGCGCCCGGGCCCAAGGGTGCTCCTGCTGGCCAGCTTGGCGCTCTCATGTTGGTGTCTGGCGGCACCATCTTGTAAGCTGCGCTCTTGCCTCAGAACTCGCGGCGCATTTGCGGCGACAACTGCCCGAAAGCCCCGCACAATTTGATTTACCCCGCACACTCGAGCCGCGCCAGGGCGAAACCCGGCTGCGGTGCAGCGCCAGCTGGTTGCACCATGGACCCAGCGGCAGCCTTGGCCATTGGGGTGGGCGCGGTCGCCATCCTCTTGCTTGGGCTCGGGGGTGGGTTCCTACCATTCTGGCTGGCGCGGGGCCGAAGCATCGGAAGCGGGGACATTGCCTGGTGGCAGGTGCTGCTGAACTGCCTTGCAGGTGAGATCTTGGCAAGCGGACGCTCGCTGCGGCAGCCACGGCTGCCGAGGCACGGAACGGAAGCGAGCATCGTGGCCGGTAACGGGCGCGGCCCTCGGAAGCCTGCCCGCGACCGCCCAAGCTCGTCATGTGTGGCGTTCTCGTGATGTCTGAGCGCAGGGGGGGTGCTTTTCGGGGCGGGGGTGCTCCACTTGCTTCCGGACTTGGTGCTCGCCGCCTCGATGCTCGGCATCCAGGGCTTGCCGACCCCGTACCTCTTTGTGGCGGCGGGGGTTCTGATCCCCACCGCGATCGAGCAGACCGATATGGGGGAGTGCTGCGGGCGGAAGCCGGCGGCGGCGACGCGTCCAGCGCGCAGCGAGAGCACAGACGGCATCCTGGGCGCAGGCCCCGGCGCGTCTGCGCAGGTCGGCGGCAACCCGGGGGCGGCTGTGAAGGTGGAGGACGGGGAGCTGGTCGTCGATCTGGGGGCGCCAGCGGCGGAAGACGCGGAGTCAGGGTCTCTGCAGGGCAGCTCCTCCGCGAGGAAGGACGAGGAGGAGGACAGCGAGGATGGCGTTGTGGTGGCGCCTGCCCCGCGAGGGCGGGGCCACGGCCACGGCCACGCCAGCGACGCGGCGCTGGCGACGCCGGTGCTGCTTGCCGCGACGCTTGGGGTCCACTCCCTGCTCGAGGGCGTGGGCATCGGAGTGCAGAGGGAGCTTGCCTCGTCCCTGGGCATCGTCATCGCCGTGGTGGCGCACAAGGGCTTCGCCGGCTTTGCGCTCGGCCAGCTTTTCCTCGTTTCCGGCGCGACGGCTTGCGGGGCCGCCCCCGGAATCATCACCTTTGGCCTGGCCACGCCCATCGGGATTGTCATCGGCGTGGTTGTGAACTCGGTCCTTGCCAGTCCCTGGGTGGACGTTGTTGCCGTCGGGCTCGCTTGCGGGACGTTCATTTTCGTATCCCTCGTGGAGATCCTCATCCCAGCGCTTGAGACCAAGGCGGCCATCGGGGCGGGGTGGCGCTGGATCTCCTTCCTCGCCGGCGTCGGGGCGTTTGCCGGGATCGGGTACGCCATGCAGGGCTCTGAGATCTGACCCGAAATGCTCAAGCAGCGCTGCGGTGCCTGCACTCACCAGCAACACCCGGCAGAATTCACGCGCGGCCTGGTTCGCGCTCGACCGGCCGGCTGCGATGGCGCAGGAAGCACGCTTCGAGAGGCTCGAGGGCCTGATGGAATCATTGGCGGCGACATTGGCCACTCTTCAGGAGCGGGTTGGGGCGTCCGTGGACCGGCTGCACGCCCGGATTGGAGCGATTGAGACCAAAGTGGGGATCGCCGTGCAAGCTCCCCCACAACCAGGTCACCAGGCCGCCGCTGCAGCTGGCGGGGCGCTGCCGGCATCGCGCACAGTCGCTGTGGATGCTCCCGGGCCCGCGGACAGTCAGTGGCCTCCAGGACAGCCGCCCACCCTTGCGCCAGCGGAGGCTGCGACGGTGTCGGGCGCTCCGGGAGCGGCTGCTGGAAGAACCAGTGCACGCACAGGCGGAGGACAAACCTCTGGCCGTTCCGAGCAGCCTTTGCCGCGCAACGAGCGAACCACTTCGATGGCCGATGCAGCTCCGGGTGTTGGGACGCAGAAGGGGGCTGCCATGGGCGCCTCAGCAGGCGTGGGCCTGGTGCCCGTGCCACCTGCAGCAGCTGACCGGTACAGCGAGCCCACATCGCCTGGAGTCGCGGACAGCCGCAGCAGTGGTACATTCAGGGGCAGCGGGCGCCATGACGCCGCGCCCATGGTCGGCGGGTACGCGGAGAACGCCGCGCCCGCGGTCGGGGCTGCAGTGGCTGCGAGCGGCGGGTACGCGGAGAACGCCGCGCCCGCGGTCGGGGCTGCAGTGACTGCGAGCGGCGGGTACGCGGAGGACGCCGCGCCCGCGGTCGGGGCTGCAGTGGCTGCGAGCGGCGGGTTCGCGGAGGACGCCGCGCCTGCGGTCGGGGCTGCAGTGGCTGCGAGCGGCGGGTACGCGGAGGACGCCGCGCCCGCGGTCGGGGCTGCAGTGGCTGCGAGCGGCGGGTACGCGGAGGACGCCGCGCCTGCGGTCGGGGCTGCAGTGGCTGCGAGCGGCGGGTACGCGGAGGACGCCGCGCCGGAGGGGGAGGGCGGGTACGAGCGGGCTGCCCTCGGCCCGGCAGAGGGTGGCACCCACGTGACGGGTGCGGCGGCCGCTGGCGGGGCGCCGGTGGCTGCAACGCGTGCTGTTGGCGGTGACGACCTGGAGCGGTTTCGCGGCGCCGTCGCGATGCCGGCCGGCACCCACGCGGAGGCAATACGACGGCTCTCAGCGATCCGGTCGTCGCTCATGAGGTTCCGGCACCGGGCGGAGGCGGCAGGGGCCGCCGTGGCGGCGGACCTCGGGCTGCCACAGCACAAGCGCCGCTTCGCGCGCGCTGACGTCGGCGGCAGAGCCGGAGGGGACAAGTTCCTCGTCGACGGCCTCTTTGTGAAGCTGGCCCGCGACTCCTCGGGGCTCTACGGAGGCGACGCGTTCGCCATGAAGACGGCGGGGCTGGAGCGGCTTCACGTCTCCCTCGTCATGGCCGCGTCGCACCCGGTGCTGGGCGTGGCCCCCACCGTGCAGCTGGACGTGTGCGGCTTCCGTTTCCTCGTCTCCGCGCAGCTGGCTCTCGGCGACGACACCCTCGTGTACGGCTCTGCCGACGCCGGTACGACGGTGCACACGGACGACGCCGAGGTCAACGCCGCCGCCCTGGAGCTCGGCGCGGCCCTGAGCCTCCGCGAGCACGCGGTGGGCCCGCCCTCGGGCCGCAGGGATGTCTGCTTCGGCGCCGACGTGGAGGTGCACCGGGCCCGCGACGGCGCCGCCTACCTGCTCGATGCCGCCCGCCTCCTCCCCTGCGAGAGCCCGCGCCGCACCCTCACCGGCTTTCTCCTCCCCGGGGACGGCGACGCCGACGCGGGCGACGCCTCCTCCCGGGCCGTCCAGGCTATGGCGGCGATGGCGGCCGGCTCCCCCGACGCGCGCACCGCGTCCCTCGCCGCGCTCGTCTCTCCCGTGGACGTCAACCGGGCCTCCGCCATCGCGGAGCTGGAGCGACTCCTCCGCGGCGCCATCGAGCTCCACCAGGTGCAGGGAGCGACGCTCATCGCTCGCGCCGGGTGCGTGGCCGCGCCCCCCTCCTCGGGGGCGTCGTCCGCGGCCGACGGCGACGGGGCGGGCGCCGCGCCGTCCTCCTCGGTAGCCGGCCTGGCCGCGGCTCCGTCCGTGGGCTCCAGCGGCCCCAACACGGTGGCAAGCCTGCTGCTTGGCCGCGCGGTGACTGGCAGGGCCGTTCTGGTGTCCGGTGAGAAGGGGCAGCACCTCGCGCACGTGATGCGACCCGAGGCGGTCGTGTCGCATCCCGTCGCGCTGAGCGCCGATGCCTTCACCGGCTTCGGGCGGGCCGACGGCTTGGAGCACAACCGCCGCGGGCGCGTCGCCACGCGCGTGCTGCTGGAGCGACGGGTCAAGGACGCGGCGGAGGACGCCGTGGGCGGCTCCGTGCAGCTGGTGCGGCCGTCGCAAGTGGCGGCGGCCGCCCGCAGGCGCGGTGTCAACGTCCGTCACCTCGGCCTGGTGCGGTCTGCCGCGGCCGAAAAGGCGCCCGGGTCCTCTCGCCGCACCCTCGAGGCGAGCCGCCGCGGGCGGAGCCTCCGCGCCCACTCATTTGCGCTGTTTGACATGGTCGCGCGCACCGCCAAGGGCGCTCTCCGCGAGGCGATGCGGCGTGCGGCGGGGGCGGAGGACGCAGCGTCACCCGAGCACGGCATGGGCCGTGCCGCCGAGGCGGCGCGGTCCGCCGCCAACGCCATGCTTGGCTCCGGCCCGGGCTCTGCCTCGTGGTGGCGGCTCCGCCTGCCCCTGCTCCTGCGGATCAAGTTTGGCGCCCACGGGCAGCCTCTCGCCCCCGTGGAGATGCATGCCAGGTACGACCTGCGGCGCCAGCTCCCCTTCCTGGGGATGGCGGGGGCCATCGCGGCGGCGTCTGGCCTGAGAGTGCGGCCGGGGTGGATCGTGAAGGTGTCGGACTGCCTGGCCGCAATCCAGGCACGGAAAACGGGGCTCGGGGCCACGGGGGCCGCGTCGGTCTTTGACGGGCCGGTGGTTTTCGACCACCGATCGCTCGGGAACCCGACCGACGGCACGACGGCGATCCGACCGAGCACCGTGGACGCGGCATGGCGGGCTGCGGAGGCGGCCGCCGGCCCGGACGGCGGCGCAGCCGAGGCTCTCGTGTCCGGGACGGTGCCTGGCGTCCCGGACGCCGTGGTGTTCGCAGCACGCTTCGGGCTGCAGTACAGCCTCAGCTCCTGGTCGGACGGCTCCGGGCAGGCCCGGCTCGTCGGGAGCTCACGGCTCGCCGGCGCGGCGTGGGGCCCTACGGCCCTCGACGACGGGGTGCTTGACAGCACGGCGGACACCTCTGCCGGGGTGACGATGATGGGGGGGCCTGGGGAGCGCTGGTCGTGGGCCGACGCGGGACCGGAGCCGCTGGGTCCCGAGGACGTCGAGGGCATCGACGCTGCAGCGACGACCCTCCTCCCCGACGCGGCGGTGCTGGCAGCGGTGCAGCGGGCGTGCGCGGGGGCGGCCGATGCCGCCGCGGCGTCGGCAGAGGGCCGGGTGCGGGTGGGGTTCGATCCCGCCCTCAGCAGCGGCGGCGCCGTGGTGTCCGAGGACGGCAGGCGGCTGGCGGCGTTCCGTCCCTGGGGAGCGTCCGCGGTGGCTGATGGGTGCGTGATGGGCGCGTGCACGGTGCCCTCATCCATGGACGCGGAGGACGCGGCGGGGTCGGGGGCCGCGGCGGCGGGCATGGCTTGGGACGACGGGGACGACGGTGGTGGGGATGCCGCCGACGAGCACGCAGGCGCCGGGGCAGGGGTTTCCGCCGACGAGCACACCCCGGGGGAGCTGAGCGTGACGTTCCGCTGCTTCGGGGACGCGAGCGGCGTCTTCTTGGGCCTGGTGTCGCAGCCGCTGGCTCTGCCCAAGACCGGCCGCATGCCCTCCGGCCTGCTCGGGGTAGAGCTGCGGAACGGTAAGGACGCGCACCTGCTGAGCCCCGCCGCTCACTACTCCAGGCAGCTCAACGCCGAGAGCCTGTTCGGGCCCGTCGACGTGACGGTCCGATGCAGTAGCGCGGCGCGGAGCGTCGAGGTGTCGGTGCAGGGCGGGCCGGGCGACGACGGCGCTGTCCCCGCCGCGGGCGGCGAGACCGTCGAAGGGACGCCGACGTCCGGCCTCCACCCGGCCGTGCTCTTCACCGGCTCGGGCCTGTGCGCGGTGGAAATCGTGGCCATGCGAGGCTGGCACTCGGAGGGCGTGGTCGACTTTGACGAGCGGGTCGCCCCGCCCGAGGGCGCCGCCCGCGCGAGCCTCACGCTCGTGACCTCCGCCGCGGGGGCCACGGGCCCGTCGGGCTGGGACCCGTCGCTCGCCCGGGCCGAGATCCTCCGGCAGCTCGCACCCGGCGGCGCGGTCAGGGGCTGCCCCGCGGTGGAGGAGGCAGAGCTGCTGGTAGGCATGACGGAGGAGGTGTTCGGCACGGACTCGGACGAGCACACCGACGCCAGGGTAGAGCTCGCCGAGGCCCTGGTGCTGGCCGGCCGCGCGGCCGAGGCCCGGGTCGTGGCCGAGGCGGCCATGGGCTCCAGGGGGGCGCTGTCGGGCGACGGCAGCGTCGAAGTCGCGTGCTCTGCCGCGGTTTCGTCGCTCCGCGTGTTCGGTGACGCGGCGATGGAGGATGGGCGCTTCGCGGCGGCGGAGCACTGCTACCGGCGCGCCCTGGCCGCGCTGACGCTGCTCGGCGGGGGCCTGTCCCCCGCGCCGCACCCGCACTGCATCGTCCTCCTGGACCGGCTCTGCTCGAGCCTCGGCGCGCAGAACAGGCACTACCACGCGGTGTCGCTCGCGTCCGCGGCTTGCACGCTCTGGCAGCGCATGGGCCTCGAAGCCCCGCTGGTGGGCGGGGGCGGGTCCGAGGCCCTGGTCTTGGCGTTCGGCCGCGCGTCGCTCGACTTCCTCAGCGTCGCGTCTGACACGGTGCACGACTGCCGGGGCCTGGAGCGGCGCGGCGACGGGGGGCTGGTCCTCCTGTCGCGCGATGCTGCCGTCGGTTCCATGGCGTCGCTCCGGGCCTGGGCCGAGGTGCTTCGCTCGCCGCGGGGCGTGTCGCTCCGGCTGAAGCTCCCCCTGGGTTCCATCTTGGACGGGGAGGGGGAGCGCAGGGCGGAGGCGATGCGGCTGCTGCGGGAGCGGAGGGAGCTGCCGTCGCTCGACGGGTCCGGCCGCCCGGGCGAGCTGTTCGGGTGGGGCATGAAGGGCTTCGAGCAGCGGCTGACCTGCCGCGACGGCGAGGAGGCCGCGGCGGCGGGGGGCCACGGGCGGCCGGACCTTGCCAGGCTCGGGTACGGCGGGCTGTACCCAGTGTTCCGGCTGCGGGGCCGGGCGGCGCGGGACGCCCTGGACAACGCACGGAGCGCGGGGTCCGGGCAGAGCGACGCGGGCCTGGGCGGCGCGGGGTCGGTCGGCTCCCGCACCCTGCCCCGGAACGACGAGCTGCCGCCGAGCACCGCGGGGCCGCGGAGCGTGGCGTCGGGTTCGTCGTGGGCCGGGTCCGCGGCGGGAAGCACCGCTGCGGGGGCCGCGGCGCCCGGGCCCCCGGACCTCCTCCGCGCGACGTCCTCTGCCGGCTCTGCCGCCGCGGACGAGGGCGAGACCGTGGTCGACATCTCGGCGTCCGACGCCGCGGTCTTTGCCGTCACCTCGGAGGGCCGGGTGCTCGTGTGGCCGATCGGGCGCAGCTCTGACACCAGCAAGCAGAGCCTGGCGCTGGGAGACACCGGGACGCTCCGAAGGGGGGCCATGGCGTCAGAGGTGACGGGTCTGGCCGGCCGGCGAGTGACGGGGTCGGCGAGCGGCCACGCCCACACGCTATTCCTGTCCGTTGACGGCGGCGTGTCGTCGTCGGGGGAGGGGAGTCACGGTGCGCTGGGCCTGGGCGACACGGTGTCGCACGGCCCGCCTCGGCTCATCCCGCAGCTGCAGCGGGTCGCGGTTTCGCGCGTCTTCGCGGGGGAGGGGACGAGCTTCGCCGTCGCGGCGGGGGGGGCGCTCTTCGCGTGGGGAGACAACCGGCAGGGGCAGCTGGGCCTGGGCCACACCGCGGAGACGCTCACGCCGGAGCGCGTGCCGCTGGCAGCACCCACCGCCAAGGTGGCGAGCCTGACCAACTCCACGGTCGTCCTCACCGCCGACGGCGTGCTACTCCGGGCGGGGTGCTGGGGCTTCTCGGGCATGAGCGGCACCAGCGTGCAGAGCGTGTTCACATTTGCCGCTCTGCCGAGCCTGCGCGCTGCCCCGGGGATCAACACTCCGGCGCCCCGATTCCCCCCCTCCCCGGAGCTGCGAGCCGCCGGGGAGTTCGTCCGCGGGGCGCCCGGCGAGCGGGGCGGCGCCCCCGCCGTTTCGGACGAGGCCTCCTGGTCCGCGCGCTTGGCAGATCCGTACGCCGGCTCGGGTCTCGTGTTCGACCTGGCGACCCGCTTCGTCGACGTCGCTGCCAACGCCCTGGGCGTGGCCGCCGTCACCGCTGACGGCCGGCTCTTCACCGCCGGCTCCCGTGAGGCCAAGGCCGGTGGCTGCGTCCCCACGCACCCCCCCGCGTGGCTCGCGGAGGTACCCCTCCCGCACGCGGTGAGGCGGTGCGGGCCGCTGGCGGCCGTCTTCGGGGGCGTTGCCGGCCGCACGTTCTTCGCGGTGTCGCGGCAGGGCACGCTGTTCGGCTGGGGGGGCGGCGACGTCGGGGCCCGGCAGATCGAGACGGAGGTGGCCTCCGCGGCCCGGTCGCGGCCGTCGGGGGCGCCGGACGGCCGGTTCTCCGGCGAGCGGACGCGCCCCGTCGTCGTGGAGCCGTTCCGGCACAGCGCCGTTGCGAAGCTGGTCAGCTCCGGCTCCTCCTCCGGGGTGACCGTCGCCATGACGGGCCGGCCGGACGCCGGCCTTCCCGACGGCGTGGAGTGGTCGCGAGCCGTGCGCGAGCAGGCGGAGGGGCGGGAGGCCGCTCCCTGGGCCCGGCTCGTCGCGCGGGTAGAGGCCACGGGCGAAACCGCGGACTCGGCCCATCGGGGCGACGCGGGCCCGATCCGGGTCCTTCCTGGCCAGGCCTTGGAGGTGGTGTGGTCAGGCCCTCACGACGCCTCCAGCAACCGACTCTGCCTGGTCACGGGGGCCGGGGAGGTGATCAGGGAGGCTTCCCTCCCCGCCGGCTCCCCCGCCGGCCGCGCCACCCTCGTCGCTCCCATGTCCCTCGGGCCAATCTGGATCGCACTCGTCATGGGCCGGTCGCCGCCCCCCGCATCCTTCTCCAGCGATGACGTCGCCGCCCTCCCGCTGCGCGTCGCTGTCCCCGTCAGCGTGGTCAGCGGGCCGTCCGGCGGTTTCGCGGTCCTGGAAGCCCCTCTCGTGGAGAACAACGTCTCCGAGGCCGGCGGCACCGTCCGCCCCTCCGGCCTCAGCCTCCGCCTCCGCCTCCCGCTCTGCACCACGGCCGCGACGCTTGCCGCCGCGGTAGCGGGCGTGGTCGTCGCGAGGCTCGGCTGCCGCGCGGTCGGGAGCGGCGCGGGTGCGCTGGACCCCGCGCCTGGCTCCGTCGTCGTTCGCCGCCCCTTTGGGCGTGGGCAGTGCGCCGCCTCAGGCGAGGTGACACGCCTGCGCGACACGGAGCTGACCGCGGTCGAGGGCGGCGACGAGGCGCAGCGTGCGGCCGTGCGTGCGGTCTGGGGGTCCAAGGCCAGGCTGCCGCACGACTGGGATCCGTTCGCGGGCGAGCCGGCGCCGCTCAGCGGCGGCGAGGCGCGGGCCGCGATGCGGGAGCTGCTGTCCCGCCCGCCGCCGGGGCCCGGCCTCCCGGGGCTGACCCTTCGCATCGACTGCTCGCCCAGGGGCCCGGCGCACGGGGCTAGCAGGGTGGCTCTCCTCGGCTCATCCACCCTCGCCCCGGGCCGGGCCCGCAACGTCGTGCTGGCTCTCTCCGGCTCTGCCAGCTGGTCGTTCTCGTCGTGGGGTCGCATGATCACGCCTGCGCACACGGGTGCGGGCCGCTTCTCGGCAACGGGGGGCGTGGGTCGGGCCTTGACGGTAGCGGGTGTGTCGGCCGCCTTTGCGATCCGGCTCGACGCCGGCGCGGAGATCGCAACGCTCGGGCTGCCGATGAGCGACTGCGAGTCGCTCCCTGCCGTGACGGCGGCCGGGCCGGCCCCCGCGCCCTGCCCCGTCGAGGCGGGCCACCCCGGCGCCCTGGCACCCGGGTCGGTCCTCGCTGCGGGGACGACGTCGGCCATCGCTGCCGCGCTGGGTGCCGGCGCGGCTCTGCCGCCGGTTGTGGCCCTGTGGATGACCGACGACGGCGGATCGGTAGTCGCGGCCGCGGGTGGCCGGGCCGCACAGGACGCCTGGGGTCCGGGCCTCGGGGGCGCCCCTGTCGAGGGCAGCGACGAGCACGCCGCGGCGATGCAAGCCGTCGCAGAGAAGGCCTGGCGTGCGGCGTGCAAGCCGCCGGCAAGGGGAGCCGGCCGGGCCTTGCTCGGGCGGGTCAGGCTACCGGAGGGGGCACAGCCGCTGCGGCTCGTGGTCGCGGTCCGCTCTCCCGCCGGAGCAGAGCCGAAGGCAGAGCCCGGCCACGGGCTTGGCGGCGCGGCGGCCGCCTCGGCGTCGTCGGCCAGGGGCGCCACAGCTGCGGGAACTGGCTCCCTCGTCGTCGTGTGGACGTCAGCCGTCGTCACGGTGCGCGCTGCCGTCGCCGCGAGCCCGCGAGCCAGTCTGGCGGCACGGCCGCCGCAGCCTCCCGGCTCCGCCCCTCCGCCCGGCGGCGGTGCCAGCATGACCCCGCCCGCCGACCCGGCCGCCGCCCGCGCTGCGGCCATGGCAACCTCGGGCCCGGAGCACGAGGAGGCGCTGTCTGAGGTCATTCTGGCGTACCGAGCCATGTACGAGGGCAAGGGCCTGGCCGATGACATCATCGGGCCGATCCTCGCGCAGGTCGAGGACTCGCTGTCCAAGCAGCCGGTTATGGCCCTCCGGGCGTGCGTCGCGTCCGTGCGAGCCATGAGCTGACGAGCCAACCGGCAGCCCTGCCTGCCCCAAGCAGAACCCTGCCTCGCCGCCGCGACCACTGTCCAATCGTGCGAGCGTGGCGGCCCGCGCAGAGTGAAAGGAAAGAAGCAGCGCCCGCGCGCCGCAGGTCCAGCCCCGTGGGAGACCAGCGGCCGGATGGCAGACGCCGCGGCGCCGACGCCCGGCCGCTCTCGCACGAGCCATCGCCCCCCAGCCCCTCCGTCGTCTGCTGCGCGACGCTCAGCGGGCCAGACTCGCGGAAAGCCTGCGGCCAGAGCAGCGTGGAGCTCACAGGGCGGAACGACCGATGAGACGCCGGAATTTCGGTTGTCAACGGCTCGGCTCCTGACTCCCGCAAAGGTCGGGGCGGGCATGGCTGGTGATGCTGGCAGCGTCGGGAGCGGGCGGTCCGCGACGAGCCGGGCGTCGGCGGCGACCGCTACGATGCTGGGCAAGCAACGGGAGCTCGTGCTGCGGCTGCAGACGCTGAGCGAGGAGAACCGCGCCCTGAAGGAAAGATGGAAGGTGGCGTCCGACGAGCTCGACGACGAAAGGGCGAGCAAGCAGGCGCTGGTGGACCGCATCGTCCCGGGGGCGGCGGCAGCGGTGGCGCGCTGCGAGGAAGCCGAGCGGCGGGTCGTGGCGCTGGAATCCCAGCTCCAGCAGGCCATGGACGGGGTGATGGCCACAAACCCGGCGATCCAGGGGCGCAAGGCGGCGGGCGGGGAGCCGCTCGGGGCCGGCGACCCGGACGACGCCAGGGACGGCTCCCAGCTCCACCCGGCGCTGAAGCAGGCCATGGGGGTGCGCTCGCTGACCGCGTTTGCGTCGCGGTGGAGCGTGGAGTCGCTCTTCCCGACGCTGTCGGTCGCGCGGGCGACGCTCGCCGCCCAGGGAGTGGTGCTCCTCCCCCTGCTGGCTCTCGTAGCCCTCGCCCGGGGGGCGCTCGCCGTGCCCGTCATCGTGGTCCCCTTCTCCGCGGCATTGCCCGGCGCCTGGTCCGTGGCGTGGCCGCCGCTGAGCCGCGCGGCGCTCCAGAGCGTGTGGCTCCCTTCGCTCGGCTGCCTCGCCCTCCTCGGCGCCATGGCGTGGGCGGCCGCGGCGCCCGCCGTCCGCCGGTGGGCCGCCGCCCCCCTCCTCGTGTCCGCGGCGACGTCCGCGTCGCTCTTCTGGGCCGCGACGGCATGGCCGGTCATCGCCCCGCTGCCCGGCGGCGCGGCGGCGGCGCCCGACGGCTGGACCGTCATGTCCCCGTCGGGCGAGCCGCTCGAAGCCTGCCCCGACCACCCCGGCGGCGCGGCGGCGACGCCGTGCCTCGTCAAGGTGCCCCTCTGGTCATCCCCCCTGCTCCTCCTCCTCGGGCTCGCGCCCGGCCCCCTCCTGACCGCGCTCCGCATCCTCGTGGCGCCCTCCACCCGGCGCACCCAGGCATGGGTCGTCCGCCGCATCGCCGGCTCTGCCTGCCGGTACGCGGAGGCAGCCGGCGCTGTTCTCGCCGCTGCCTTCACCCTCCTCCTCCTCTCCGCCCTGCCCGACGGCGTCCTGGCCTCTTCCCTGCTGCAGTACAACGCCTTCCAGCACGTCCTCCTCGCCCTCCTCGCCGCCATGAGCGGCGAAACCGCGGCCCACCGGTCCATCCAGGCCATCCGCGACACGGTCAACGGGGCCCTGCAGCGCCCGCACCAGCAGGACGGCACCGGGATGCCCGGCGCCCCGGCCCGGCCGGCCGGCGTGGTGCTCCCCTCCCCAGACTTCTTCTTCGAGACCGACGCCGCCTGGGTCACGCTGGCTCTATACGCCACGCCGATCGTCATCCTCGCGTGGGTCACGGTGCGGGTGGCTCTGCACCACGCTGCCGAGCGCGCGGAGGCCGCGGCCAGGCCAGCGGGGCTGGCGGAGCACGTCAGCCAGGAGGGCGACGACAGAGCCGCACGCAGGGCTCTGCCCCCGCTGGTGTCCTACTTCGTGACCCACGCTGCTCTGCTGGCGTGGTTCAAGGTGGTCGCGGAGCCGGCCGTGCCCGAAGGGGCATGGGAGGCCGCGGGCGTCGGCGCGGTGAGCGTGGCCGCGGCGTGTTGCTCCCCCATCCTCCTGCTCGCATCCGTCTCTGTAGCCATTGTGACGCACCGGCTGACGCGCGACGCGCTGCCCCTGAACGACCCCTTCGCCGAGTGACTGAGTGATGCGCGCCAAGGACTCGCTTTCACGGACAGGGCGACGACAACGCACGCCCGGCCCGCCCGCGGAGTCCCGCCAAACCAATGGTTCAAGCAGCCGCCCGCCCACGACGCATCTGCCAGGTGGCGAGCAGCGCGCACACCCGTCAGTGCTCGCTGCCAAGCGCGGCGCGGCGCAAAACTTCAACCGCCCTTGCGGGCGGAATCGCAAGGCTGCCGCGGAACCGGGGCCGCGCCTCGGCGAGCGCCGCAAGCCTGGCTGCAGCCACCGTGGACGATGCCGCTGGCGGATCAGCTTCGTCAGAGGTCGCGCTGCCTTCCGACACACCGCGCACGGCCACCGGCTTGATGGCAGCGGCTGCCTCATCGTGCACCCGCCGGGCCCGCACGGACGTGGGGCTCCAGAGTGAGTGTGGAAACACGCTGCGCTCAATGACTGCCTGCGTTTCGGCGATGCTAAGCCCGTGGGATGAGAGCCTGTCCGCTGCGGCAGCCTCGATCGCCTGCCTCAAGCGGGGGATGGCATCAGAGCACTTGAGCGCCTCGACCGCCGCGGGCCGTGCTTGGCTCGCACCCGTCACGGTCGCCTCGTAGGATGGGAGACCCACGGCCACGAGGCCTTGGCACGCATTGACGGAGCGGATGCTGTCGCGCTTGGTCCGCGCGACCAGCTGCAGCAGGTCACCCGCGGGCGGGCATGCCCCCGCCCCTTGCCTGACCGTGTCGCCTGGGGCTGGCCCGAGCGACATGGCCCGGCCCGGCCCGGTGGTCGGGGCGCGGACAATGCCGCGCTGCCGCAGAGCTGAACCACCCGCCGGGGTCGCACCTGCTCGGCCACCTGTCGCACTCGGTGGCAGGGGCCGAGGGGAGCATGGCATCGGTGACTATCAAAGCGAGGTCTTTCGCTCGCCATGACATCCTCGCCATGTACAAAGAGTGCCTGACGCTTGTCAGGAAGTTCCCGTCCGTCAAGCGGGACGAGATGTACCAGGACGTCCGCCTGGGTGAGCCCTGAGCGGCAGGTGCAGCGCACCCGGCCCGCCCGCGCGGGGTGAGCCCGGGCTGACCGTCCACGCCCGCCGCTCTCCGAGTCTGACGCAGAATTTCGGGATCACGCCAAGCTCACGGACCCCGTCAAGATTGCCCACGCGGTCGAGGTTGGGATGAGGGGCATCGCTACGATGCGCAAGTACACGGGTGAGCCGGCAGGCTGTCCGTGGGGGCCTAGGGATGCTGACCGGCGCCCGGGCGAACGAGCCGTGCTTCGCTCGCCTCCCCCGCGGCCGCGTCCCGCAGGATTAGACTCCGTGAAGGACAAGTGGACGCTTGACTTGGAGCAGGACCCGCTCGGCCAGGCCTTCCACGAGCAGCGCAAGGCGGAGGAGACGGAGGAGCGGAGGCGAACGGGCGCGTCGGTGCCGGAGCAGCTGCCGCTTGAGGAGCTGCGCAGGCGTGTTGACGCGCTTCAGGCGCTACAGGACGACATGCACGAGCTGGGGGGCGACGTTTTGAGGATTCCGCGCGATGACTGAGCCTTGGAAAACATCCGTGTTCCTGCCACACAAGCGCACGCCCCTGGCTGTTTCCGGTCGGCACGGGTCGCCTACGAACTGGTGTGTCGGAACGGGCTCGTGCTTTGCCCCCTGGCCGACATTGGCCCGTCGCGGCCGGCGCCGCGCCCGGTTGCCCGCCCGCGCCGCGGCTCCGGCTCCCTGACCGTCGTCGCGCCGCGGCGCCGCGCCATCTCCGTCGTGTCTCGCGAGACCGCGAAGAGGGGCAGGGGGATGCCCCCGACCGCCCCCTGCAGGGACGCCATACCCGCAAACTCGGCGCCGAGGCGTGGGTCCCGCCCGCCGGCTTTCGGCTTGCCGCCACCGCCGCCGCCGGCACCGCCGGCCGGCTGGCTCACCCTGGCCGCTGCGGCCAGAGACTGCCCCGTCTGCTCCAGCGCCCCCTTGTGGAGGACCCTGAGGGCGGCGTGGGGCGGGACCCGAGGGCCGGGCACCAGCGGGGCAGGGCCCGCGGCGCCGACGCTTGCCCGCCTCGACAGCGAGCCCCCGGCCTCGGCAGCCAGGGTCATGGTGGCGTCGGCACGCCGCTGCGACACGTGTGAGAACATCGCCTCTGCCGCCGAGGCCAGGGCTCGCGCCGTCAGCGCCCCCGCCGCCCCCGTCAGGCTCTTGTCTGCCGTCGCAAGCCCCGCCCACAGCCGGAGGTCGGCGCTGTCCGCTTGTGCCGCCGCCCGCGCCCTCTCGTCCTCCGACAGACCGGCGGCCCCCTGCCCCTCCGCCCGCGGCGACGCCGCCACCAGCGGGTCGGTGCCCCGCCCCGACGCCCCCTCGGGCCCGACTGCTCGGTGGAGCAGCGCGCGGAGCGTCGACGGCCCCCGGAGGCCCGCAGTGTCCACCACCGCCCGCGTCGCGTCGGCCTCCATCCGGCTCAGGTCGGCGATGAGCGACGCCTCGTCGAGCGACGGGTCGTCGCTCGCCGTGGCCTCCTCCGCCGCGCCCCCGCGCCGGGCGCGGTCCAGCCACGCCGCAGCCGTCACCAGCGAACGGAGCGACGACCCCGCCGCGCCGCCGCCGCCGCCGGCACCACCCCCAGCCGTCGCCGCCAGCGCTGCCAGGAGCGCGTCGGCCGGCCCCCGGGCCACCCCCCCCCCCCCCCCCCCCCCCCCCTCCCCCTCCTCCCCCCCCTCCCCCCCCCCCCTTTTTCTCCCTTTCTTTCTCTCTTTCTTTTTTTTTTTTCCCTCCCTTTTCCCTCTTC
>Ga0136560_1000153_pt1 | contig 29662 bp, 26 predicted proteins | sample AntRauMeHopE1497_FD_104925 | JGI IMG/M metagenome (GOLD analysis project Ga0136560, IMG submission 104925) | Saline lake microbial communities from Rauer Islands, Antarctica - Metagenome Hop E1 #497 | ecosystem: Environmental > Aquatic > Non-marine Saline and Alkaline > Saline | place... | reverse complement strand
TCGAGCCTGTCCAAGCGTATAATGAGTTCCGATATGATTTTTCCGCTGTCGATGTTAACAAGATCCGACATTATTACATCGGATCCAAATTATTCGACACTTTTATTCAAACTGATTAGTTACGAAAATAGTAAGCCCGTGCCATACGCCTGGGCTTTTTTTGTATGATTTCACGGGTAGAATTGCAAGTAAATCGGCCAAAGCAAGAGCGATTCCGTTTCAACATTGCCCATAAAAATTGAGCTAAATGGAATTGAAAAATTGTATCGTATGGAATGAGGGATTCTCTCTAATAAATTACTTTTCGTTACCATAATTTTACTTTCCAACTTTTCTATGTGACCACTTTAATCGGACAACAAGAGGTCTCAATCAGTCTTTTCCGGTTAAAGTCATAAGACAAAAAGCCCCTACTTCGGCACACGGTGCCATATCATTAACTTTAGCTCGATAGGATCGGGAGTCTTTTTGGAAACCAGTTAAAAATATAATGCTTTCTTATAATTGTAGTTTTGAACATTTAGGGCCTGTGATGAAATAACCTGACTCTTTCTAGTGGTTCTTTTGCTCGCCAACTGCGTTTTTCGCCTTGCCGGCAAACAAAATAGCTTCCTACAAATTAGTCACTTTATTTTAAAACAGACCCTTAGTTGCATACCCGTACGAATGAGAAAGACCCCAAGGGTTTATACTGAAACAAGTTCAGTATAAACCCTTGGGGTCTAGCTATATATTAAGATCAAACGCTAAAGAGACTATACAGGTTAAAGCTTGCATGAGGCTTTAAAATCAAACTCTAAGCCGCCGTCTCCAGCGCTTCTTCTACCGTTTCGATTTTCTTTCCCCGTCCTTTTATCGCCGTTTTCATTCGGTACGTTATATTGAACAACACTGGCACAATGATCAAGGTTAAGAAGGTAGCTACTAGCAGGCCAAAAATAACCGTCCAGGCCAAGGGCCCCCAAAAGATAACGTTGTCTCCACCGACATAGATTTTTGGATCAAACTCGGTAAACAAAGAGAAGAAATCTATATTGAGTCCTATTGCCAAGGGAATCAATCCTAAAACCGTTGTAATCGCGGTAAGAATAACAGGGCGTAATCTTGCCTTTCCTCCTCGGGTAATGATTTCCGTTACCTGTTCCATGGAGACGAGGTCTTTATCATCCATATCCAATTCTACTTTTTTACGATCGATCAGGATTTGGGTATAATCCAGCAGCACTACGCCGTTATTAACCACGATACCCGCCAAGGAAATAATACCCATCATGGTCATCATGATCACAAAAGACCAGCCCGTGAGCATCAATCCGCCGAAGACCCCTATAAAACTGAGGAAGATGGCGATCATAATGATCAAGGGTTTGGAAATACCTCCAAATTGGAAAATCAGTATCAGGAAAATCAATCCTAATCCAGAGAAAAAGGCACCTACCAAGAATTGCATCTGTGTGTTCTGCTCCTCTATCTGCCCTGTGAAATCGAGTTTCATATCTATCGGAAGCTCCTTGAAATTTTCCATTTCCTTCTGGATTTCGGCAACAATGGCACCTGCATCGCTAAATCCAGGTTTTAACTGTGAATAAACCGTAACCACCCTTTTGGCGTCCTTATGCTTAATAGCGCTAAATCCGGAAGAGTTTTTTTGCGATGCTACTGCAGAAATTGGAATTTCCTTTATTTTTCCGGTAGCCGCATCCCTGAATATGACGTTTTGGTTGAACAGGGCACTTTTGTCGTAACGGATCTCTTCCTTAAAACGAATATTGATGTCATAGTCCTCCCCATCTACTTTATAAACACCGGCTTTCTCCCCAAAAACGGACCTCCGCAATTGTTGGCCTACCTGACCCACGGAAACGCCTAGTTCTCCTGCTTTTTCACGATCTACGGTCACCTGCATAGAAGGTTTGCCCTTGTTCACATCTATTTTTAACTCCTCGATACCGGCAATTTTTTTGGTGTTGATAAAGTTTCTAATATCCTCTGCGGTATTTATCAGCTCGGTATAGTCCTTTCCTTCCAGCTCAATATTAATAGGATAGCCCGCAGGAGGGCCGGCGGCCTCTTTTTCAACAGATATGGCCACCCCTGGAAATATTCCGGTAAGGGCATCCTGGATTTCTCCCCTAAGGTTTTCCGTGTCTAGTCCGTTCCTGTATTTGTACTCCCTCATGGACAAGGTTACCTTGCCACGATGCGGCATTTCGGCAGAAGAACCACCATCGGTCATGGGATTTCCAGCACCTTCGCCCACTTGTGATACGGCAGATTCCACCAAATAATTATATTCCCCTTCGGTATATTTGTCTTGGTTGGCTATCTTATATACTCGTTTTTCAATGGCTTTGGTAAGCTCATTTGTTTTTTGGATCGATGTTCCCTGTGGATATTCTATATAGGCATAGATTTCATTGGGTTTGTTGTCCGGGAAAAACTCGATTTTAGTTCGGCCGCTGCCAACGGACATGCCAAAAAGTATAAACACCGCAATTAGCATGGCGAAAGTACCACCAAAATACCAGTACACATTACCACCTCTTAGGGCGTGTTTAAGTCTGCGTTCGTACCAGTTTTCAAAACGTCCCATAGCATTGTTCTGAAATCTTATCGCCAAGTTCTTTATAGCGTATTTATATATCCAAAATAAAATGGCCGTTAGAATCATTACGCTGCCAAGACCGCGAACGGCACCACCTAGAATTAAGATAACGGTACCAAAACCACCAAGGATAACACTTAAACGGATCAATTGTTTTTTGGTAAGTTCCTTTTCACCTATTTCCATAAATTGGGAAACCAGCATGGAGTTCATGAAAACGGCCACAAAGAGGGAGGAGCCCAGAACTACCGAAAGCGTAATGGGGAAGTACTTCATAAACTGACCGAAGATACCGGGCCAAAGACCCAAAGGGACAAAGGCCGCAACGGTGGTAACCGTAGATATGATGATGGGATAGGCGATTTCGCCAATTCCCTTTTTGGCCGCTTCGGTACGGGACATGCCCTCGCTCATTAGACGATACACGTTTTCTACGACCACAATACCGTTATCTACCAACATCCCCAGACCCATAATCATCCCGAACAAAATCATAGTATTGAGCGTGTAGCCCAAGAGGTTCAGAATCATAAAGGACATAAACATGGACATAGGGATGGCAAAACCAACAAAAAGGGCATTCCTAAATCCCAAGAAGAACATCAGCACCGTGACCACCAGCAGGATACCAAAAATGATGTTGTTCACAAGGTCGTCTACTTGGTTAAGAGTTCGGCCGGAGGAATCATTGGCAATGGTGATGTTCAAATCGGCCGGATAGTAATTTTCCTGTGCCTCGGTAACCAGTTCCCTTACCTTGGTAGTGGCCTCGATCATGTTCTTTCCCGATCGCTTTTTTATATCGAGCATGACCACACTTTCTCCAAATTCACGCGCAAAGGTGGTTTTTTCCTCTTCACTGAAGGTAACCTCGGCAATATCCTTGAGATACACTGCCCCGTTTTCCGATTTCACTACAAAATCGTTCAGTTGCTGAGGATTATCTATTTCCCCAATTACACGGATGGTGCGGCGTTGCCCGCCAGATACGATATTTCCTGCGGACATGGTCATATTGCCATTACTGATGGCGCCCAGTATATCTTGGAAGCTTACCTTGGCGGCCATCATTTTGTACACATCTACCGCTACCTCAACTTCTTTTTCCTGCGCCCCCCGTATGCTAACCTCCTTAATTTGCGGAAGATCTTCTATTTCGTCCTGCATGTATTCCGCAAATTCCTTGAGCTTCTCTACCGGATAATCTCCGGTAAAGTTTACGTTCATAATAGGAAAGGATTCGGAGAGATTAAGGTCAAAAATATTGGGCTCTACCTTGGCATTGTTGAAGGTAGGCCAATCCTCACTGGCTTTTTCTCCGTCCACTTCGTCCTTCACTTTCAGTTTTGCCGATTCAACAGATATCTCCTCGTCAAACTCTACCGTAATAATGGAATAATCCTCTTGGGAAGTAGACGTGATTTCCACCACATTGCTCACGTTCTTTAAACGTTCTTCCAGTGGGTCGGTAATCAATCGCTCTACATCCTCCGCGGTATTTCCAGGATAAGGTGTGCTGATATAGACCTTGGTCTCTACGATTTCCGGAAAATCCTCTCGCGGCATGGCTTGGTATCCTTGATACCCTATCCATAGGAAAATCGCAATCATCACATACACCACAGACGGATTGTCTATGGCCCAGGACGATAATCTAAATTCCTTGTCTGCGTTTTTCTTTTGTTTGCTCATTGTTAGTCTTTAGTTTGTAGTCTTTAGACGCTAGTTGATTTGTCCTTGGCTTTAGTGTTTTGATTTATCTTTTAAATATTTCTGAAGACCAGTTATCATTTTAGACAACTATTCTAATCTTATTCTCATAGTATTGTTGTTTTCAATTGATATATATTTGCGTCGTTCTGCAATTGTTGAACAAACCACACATTCTTTTACAGAATCAATAGATATCTGTAAAAATCTATTGAATTGGGCATTTGAATCTCCAGCGCCCTCTGCTATATTTAATGCAATGGAAACTGCTGCTCTATTTAACTGAAAGGTTAGACCATATAATTCTTGTTTAGGAAATTTAGAAGATAAACTATAGGCAAGATCAACAAAGTCCAAGGCTTTTTGATAAACCTGTAAATCTTCAAAATTAAATTTTACGTTTTCCATTATATAATTTATTTTCGTCTGCCGTCTACCGTCTACCGTCTAATTACTATTAAGAACTTGCACACTTTGGCCATCCTTAACGCTTCTAGCACCTTCCTTTACCAGTTGGTCGCCGTCCGCAACGCCGGACAACACCTCTACCATGCTTCCCTGTGTCATGCCCGTGGCAATGATTTTTCGTTTTACCGTAGCTTTGTCTGCTGTGTTCGCTTTTAAGGCAACATAGACATATTGTTCCCCTTCTGCATTTTCTGAAATGATACTTTGGGGAATGATAATGGCATTTTCACTGGTATAGTCATTGAGGCTCACTTTGGCGGTAAGGTTGGGTTTTATGTTCCCTTTTTTGTTGGGTACCGCAATCTCTACAGAAAACGCCCTGTTACTAGGATTGATAAAATTACCGGTTTGGCGTACTTCCGATTGTATCGTATCCCCAAGAACCGGAAAATAAACGATGGCTGCCTTCCCTTTTTGAATGCCGTCCAAATGACTCTCCGGGACATCGACCTCAATATACATCTCCGATAGGTTAACAATACGGAATACCTCAGATCCCGGGCCTGGCGAGACTACCGTTCCCTGGTCTTTGATGACGTCATCTATAATGCCTGAAAAAGGTGCCCTCATCGTTGCCTTTTCCAGTTGGCTCCTTGCTTGTTTTACCGTGTTCTCTGTGGCCTCATAGTTGGATTTGGCCTGTAGGTATTGAATCTCCGAACCGATGTTCTGGTCCCACAATCGCTTTTGACGCTCATACGTCGTCTTTGCCAGTTCTGCCTGTGTTTTAAGTTGGGAAACTTGGCTGCCCATACCACCGTCATCAATGGTCGCCAAAATTTGTCCTTTACTAACCTGTTGTCCCTCTTTTACGTAAACACGTTGTAGCGTGCCCGGCATTTCTGGATAGATGAGTACATTTTGTTTCGTTTTTACATCGCCCTGCAATTCTAAAAAATGTTCGAATTTTTCGGCATTTACGGTTATGGTCGTAACCAAGGGCAGTCTTTCCACACCCGACTTTGTGGCAATAACGGAATCCAACAGTTTTATGTCTTGTTCAAAAGCCCGTTGTTGATTGGAAATTTCCGTTTTTTTGGAGCGAAGGGCTTCCAAATCTCCAGAGGCCGCCAAATCGCTTACCGACTGTTGTTTGTCCTCGCCACAGGAAATGAACAGCAGCAAGGGCATCAAAAGATAACTTGTGTTTTTCAATGTAAATAATTTTAGTTTTAAGCTTGCCATGTTAGAGTTCGGTGTTTAGTATCGTTTGTAATTCTGTTTTCTTGTTAATGACCTCCACCATACTCTGTAGGTAGTTCTGTTGGGCGTCATAGAGCTGTGTCTGCGCCTGTCTTAGTTCAAAACTACTGGCAAGGCCTTCGGCATATTTGATCTGGTTCTTGTTTTCTATACGTTCGGCCAGGTTAAGATTGTCCTTTGCCGTTTCATATTCCTCAATAGAGAGTATGTAGTTGCTCTTGGCACTTTCTAGCTGCAGTCTGATCTGCTCTTCTGCCTCGGTCAATTGCGTCTCGGATTTTTCCAATGCTATTTTAGCCCTCGCCGTACTTGCGCTCCTTCTGCCCGAGCTAAAAATGGGAATGCTGAGGTCTACGCCCAATATGGAGGATTCAAACCATTGCTGACCTCTGTCCAAAAAGTTAAACTCCTGGGAGAACGAATTGGCACCATAATTCACAAAGGCGTTTAAGGTGGGCAGCGCCCTACTTCTTTCCAGTTTCCACTCAAAATAGCGCTGTTCGTTCAGGTTTAGTGCCAGTTTAAAGTCCACATTGTTCTCCAGATTAAAATCGGTTTGCAATAACTCAAAATCGATTTGCTTTTGGGTAAGTATATTCAGGTCTTCCGTTAATTGGGTGGGTGCATCGATATCTATGCCCATGACAAGATTGAGCATTTGCAAGGTGATGTCCTTGAGCCTTACGGCGTTCCTCAGTTGGTTTTGCACCGAATAAAGGGTAATTTGCAGTTGCTCAACACTTTCTTCGTCCCCAAGGCCGTTTTCGTAGATCTTGGTAGTCTCAAAAAGGTTTTTTTCAAGGTTTACAATGTTTTTATCCAGTATCAAAACACTTTCTTGGGCAAGCAGTACGTTGCCATAGGCTTCCGTAACTGCCTTGCGTACTTCTAACTGTGTTTTTTCCTTGTTGTTGGCACTATAGCTCAAAAAAGCCTTTGTGGCCTGTACACCGACGATGTAGGAGCCATCAAAAATTTGCTGACTTAAGGTAGCCGTGGCAATGGCGGATTGGGGTTGACCAAAGACAACGGCCTGAAATGAACCCGGCTCGCCGCCAAAAAATTCTGCCGGAATCTGTGCTACAGGCTGTATAAGCTGGTTTTGATACCCAACCGAACCATCTATTTGCGGTAGGCCGCTCGCTATGGTTTCCCATTTTTGCTTTTGGGCATCCAGCACATCGCGGTCCGCATTTAGGGCACTGTAGTTGTTTTCCAGTCCAAAGGCCACCGCTTCCTCTAAGGTAAAGCTATAGGTCTGTTCTTGGCCAAAGCACCAGCTACCCATACAGAGTAACAATAATAGGAGTTTAATTGATCGCATTTATTCTTGGTTTGAGTTGATGATCGTGTTTAAAATAGTTCTTCCCTTGGGCGTCACAATGCCTCTTAGATGGTACTCTAGATAAATATCCATAAGTTCTGTTATGGGAAATTTTTCGATAGGGAAAATCTGGTGGTCCTTAATGCTCACCACTCCGGTAAAATAGATGCGGGACACAAAGTCAATATTTAGGTTTTCCCTATAGATATCCAAGGCTATTCCCTTTTTTACATTGGAAACTACGCACTCCTGCATCAGATCGTACTGTCTAAAACGCATGGTAGCATGTATTTTTGGATAGTATTTTTGGAGCTGGTACTGGGGAGACGATTTTTCGTCCTTTAAGTGCAACATGGCAAACTTTTTTATTTCGTAAAGTTCGGCTATCGGATTTTTACCTAAGGAACAAATATGTTCTATTCCCTCAGAAATAGTACAAAAAAGGTTGGAGGTACTCTCTTCTACCAGATGGGTCTTGTTCTCAAAATGGGAATAGATGGTTTTTTTGGAAATGCCTATTTCATTGGCAATATCATCCATTGTAACGCTCTTAAAACCATAGTTTAAGAACATATCCGTTGCCTTTTCTAGAATTTTTTCTTTCATAACCGGCGGCAAAGATAGTTTAGGAAACTATAAATACATTTAAAGTTTCCTTAGTTTTACAATTTTTTAACATTGTCCTAGGTTTTGTTTTTACTATGATAATTGTCAGCAGCGGTGTTTTTGTTCATATCATAAACGGTTATGGGCATTATTTGTAACAATGGATGTATTTTTGAAAAAAAAAGAACTATGCATTCCATAGAAAGATACCGTGAAGAATTTAGCTCCTACTTGGAGTCCAAGAATATTGCCAAGCAGCCCGTTAATCTTTATGAGCCAATTGAATATATTTTAAGCTTGGGAGGAAAGCGCTTGCGCCCCGTACTCGTTCTGATGGCGACCGAAGTATTTGGCACGGATTATAGGAAAGCACTGGACGCTGCCTTGGCCATTGAGGTTTTTCATAATTTTTCCCTGGTGCACGATGATATTATGGATGCTGCTCCCTTACGCAGGGGAAATGCCACCGTTCACGAAAAATGGGACGTAAATACAGGTATCCTTTCCGGCGATGCCATGCTCATTAATGCCTACCAGTTGTTCGAGAATTATGAAGGGGAGACCTTTCGGGATTTGGCCAAATTATTCAGTCAGACTGCGATCGAGGTCTGCGAGGGGCAGCAATACGACGTAGATTTTGAGACTCGGGACGACGTTACCCAGACAGAGTACCTAAAAATGATAGAATATAAGACAGCCGTCTTGGTGGCCGCTGCCCTAAAAATGGGCGGTATTGTTGCCAAGGCTTCTTTGGAGGACCAGAATAGTATTTATGAATTTGGACGGAATTTAGGTATTGCCTTTCAACTTCAGGACGATTATTTGGACGCCTTTGGAGACCCCAAAACCTTTGGCAAGCAAGTAGGTGGCGATATTATTGAAAACAAGAAAACTTTCCTATACCTAAAAGCCTTGGAAATGGGAACGTCGCTGCAACATAAGGAGCTTTCCGATTTATTTTCCATACAGCCCAAAGACCCATCGGACAAAATCAAGACAATTAAAACGATTTTTGTTGAAACGGGTGCTGCCGCATTGACCCAAAATGAAATTGAAACCTACACCAAAAAAGCGTTGAAAGTGCTTGAAAGTTTAAGAATTACGGACGCTAAAAAAGATTTATTACGCCTGTTCGGGGAGAATTTGATGCGTAGAAAGGTTTGATTTTGGCTCTAGGCTTTTACGCTCAAGGCTTTACGTTTTACGCAAAGGGTATTTATGGATATGCACATCGCGCGAAACCAAAGCTGACTATAGCAGATGGCCGTTTTCTCTATAGTTTTCACGCAACCTATACTCCTTCCAAATGAAAACCCGAGTTTTTGTCTCTTTCTTTTTCCCTTTGCCGTCGTTAAAATTATAAACCGTAGCCACGGCTATGCTTCGCCATCGCTACGGCTCGCCCATAGCTTTCGCTGTGTCGTGCCTAGGCAAAGAAAAAAATAAAATTGTCAAAATTTTCGGGATATCATTAAGCATGAGTATATTTCATTTTTTATCATCTTATTAAAAACAAAATCGATATGAAAAAGTTCTTGCTAGTCACATTGCCTGTTCTATTTTTGCTGGGTTGTACTAAAGAAGATGCGTTTTTGGTCGATTCCTTTAGGGATTGCGACCAGCCAAAAAGAGATGTTACCGAACTTACGAGTGAACTTCTAGGGAGCTGGGAATTAAGGGAAAAGGCCTGTGGATTATGTTCGGAAGATTTTTCAAGAGAAGTGAAAGAAGAAGTTATGCTTACTTTTAAAACCGATACTACTTTTACCGTTGAAGACGAAAATTCTGAAGTATTGGAAACCGGCCAATGGGAGGTTTTGGACAATGAAGCGGGTGCCTTTATCAAGGTAACACTAGCCGAAGGGTCTAGTCAATATTTACCGGGAATCATTGGTATTTGCAAAAATCAATTATTTGCGGACCTAACCTATATGGACTTATTTGGTTTTCTGTACGTGAAAATAAAGTAACGGCAAAGCTAGAAAACCCTACCTAACAAGGCCTTGATAAATCGTATTTTAGGACTCCCCAACATATTCCCTACATCTTCGGGGAAACTGGTTTCCTCGTCCAAAAATTTAAACACTTGCTGTGGTTTCCGGTTTTTGAACAAGGTCTCGAATACCATATATCCGCTAGCATTGTCTTTATGTAGCACATCGAGGAACAACAGGTCGTAAAACCAAAATTTGGTCTTATAACTTAAGCCGTCCAAGGGTTTTCCGGTCTTTATATGTGCCACCAGCTTGGGTGTCTTTTTGGCCGTGCTCCTAAAGGTATACCCCGTGCTGGGTTTGGCCCAACCGCCGGCAGTCCCTATAAAACGCATGTTTTTGGTGTGGTGTTCCTTAAAATCATAAGCAGTCATGGGTATGCTGCCCATCTCTCTTTCTATAATTTTATAGTCGGAACACCCAAGGTCGTGTACCAAATAGTCTTTGATCGCGGTTTCATATTCTTTTTTGGGCAACAAATGTTCGGAAAACAAGGTGTATTCGATAAGGGCTTCGTTTTCCGAAGTGGGCAGCACGTACATAAACCGCGTATTTCCTCTTTGTGCAATGGAGAAGTCCATATAAGTGGCCTGATCGCTATCAAAAATAGGTTTTTTAGTTTTGACGAACCATCCTACGAAATGCTGTTGTAGCACAGGATATTTTTTTTGATGGGTGGCCATATCGTAGCTAAAGATGCTATTAAAAACTTTATTTCCCGTGTAAGTATTTCCCGATGTTGTAACTGTTACCTCCGCACCATTGTCTGCCACATGGGTCACGTTGCCTTTTGTGAATATGATGTTTGGGTACTTGTCGATTTGTTTTAAAATACGGTTGTAAAAATCGATACCACGAACCATTTTGTAGGTGTACGGGTTGATATTGAACCGCTTGGAGAACCGCTTGCCGCCAAAGTAAATGTGGTTCCATGTTTTATGGACGATGTCGTCAAATTGTCCTGCGCCCTTTTCCCAAAAACACCAGGTGCGGTCGTTGGTCTGTTTCAAATCCTTGTCCAACAGTAAAATGGATTTCCCAGAAAAAAAATCGTCCTTACTCATGGCATCGGCAAGCATGAGTCCCGCTGCACCGGCGCCAATAATGATATAATCGTAATGTAATGCGGCCATCGTTCAAAAATAAGAATTAATAGTTGTTTTGGTTTTAAAAGCACGGGTGTTTATTTTGCCCCGAGTGAAATATTTGCTCGCCAAACCGTTCAACCGAGCCAAAAGCGGCACTAGGCAGTTTATTCCCAAAAGTAGCTTTGGTAAGCAATTGACGGTCAGGTCAATTTCACAAGGCTCTAAATGGGCCTTTTAGATTTGTTTATAAAATAGCCTAAACTAAAACCGTACTAGTTCAGAACCCTGTATTTTAGCCGTAAATTGTGGGTGCGATGACATGTGCCGAGGAAGATTACATAAAGGCTATTTACCATTTGAGTAGGGATGGGCAGGCTGCAATTACCACGAATGCGATTGCCGCTAAAATGGACACCAAGCCTTCGTCCGTAACGGATATGGTTAAAAAACTAGCTGATAAAAATTTGGTGGCCTACAAGAAATACAAAGGCGTTTCCCTAACCGAAGCAGGTAGTTCAAGTGCGCTATCCGTTATTAGGAGGCGGCGCTTATGGGAGGTTTTCCTTGCCGAGAAACTAGACCTGCCCCATGAAGAAATAAACGACTTGGCAGAGCAGTTGGAACACATAAAAAGTGAGGGACTTATAGCTCAGTTGGATGCTTATTTGGGAAATCCGAGAGTGGGTTTTCAAGGGGTCTCCATTCCGTATTCGGACGGGAAGTTCAAAAAATCGGTAAAAAAACTGGTCAGTGAACTTTCTGCAGGAACCCATGGGGTATGTGTTGGGGTACAGGATACTTCAATGGCGTTTATAAGGTTTTTGGAGAAGAAGTGTATTGTTTTGGGCGATACGGTTATCATTTTGGAGCGGGAGGAGTTTGATGGCTCCGTGAAAATAGAAATTGATGGTAAGGAAATCCAGATATCCAGCCAAATTGCTTCCAATCTGTTCTTGGAAGTTACAGAAAACGAGCATTAGTTTTGCTGTCTTGACGGTAACAGATGAGAGATCTAGAAAAGTTCGGGGCATACAGATGATTTTGACATGAAAAATGTCACATCCATCGCACCTCAAAAAAATGAATTGTTACAAAGTACTATTTTGGGCAGAAACAAGTTATTAGGATTAAGAAATATGATAGGTTTTTGTTGGCAGCTTGTATGGTCTACACATTACCTAAGAATAACGACAGACCCAAGAAAACAAAGGATACTATGAACGATAAAAAAAAGCATTGGTTGTGGAACGTACTTTTGGTGCTTACGGTAACCGTTTGTGTGTTTGCCTTGGCAATACACTATAAAAATTGGATCAATGTGGACACTGACCATGTGAATGTACGGTCCGGTTTCTATAGCGTAAAGGTAGAATTCAACCAGCTGGACAGTGTTGTTTTTGTTGCGCGGTTACCGCCAATGCAACGCTTGAACGGATTTTCTGCCTTGGAGAAGGAGAAGGGCATTTTCAGGGAATTTAAAGATTCGCTCACCGATAAAAAAGTATATGTTTTTGTGGATAATATTTCGCAACAAAAAATCAAGTTGGTCTACAGGGATTCGGCAAGGCTGTATCTTAATCTAAAGGATTCTGTAGAAACTTTGCGCCTGTTTGCCAAGTTGACACCAAGGACCGATAAAGAAGATGGCAGGCCTAATTAATATAAGCCTTTCCGGCTAATAGTCCGGGTCTTTTATGAAAGGACATTGTTGTTTGGCAAAGAAGCTAGAAGGTTTCGGCCCCGCTGGACTCCAAGAGCAAGCCTGCCGGACATAGGAGGGAGTCTGGGCTAAGGTTAAAAAAAATATAAATATGGAACTATGGTATGTTAATTGCTGTACAGTTGAAGAATATAAAGAACATGACAAAAAAATACATCTTAATGATTATTGCAACCCTATCTTTTAGTGCAGGTTTTGCACAGCACACCTTGCGTTTAACTATTAAAGGTGTTGAATCCGCCGAAGGAAAAATAAGTGCCGCACTATATACCGATCAGAAATCCTTTCTAAAATTTGATAAAGTATTTAAGGCAGTCTCCGAAAAAGCGGTAAAAGGGACCACCAATCTTGTCATTGAGGACATTCCCGATGGCGATTATGCCGTGGCCGTTTTTCACGATAAGAACAGTAATGGAAAATTGGATACCAATATGTTGGGCATCCCTAAGGAACCGGTAGCCTTTTCTAAGGCAAAAATGAAAACCTTTGGGCCACCAAGTTTTAGTGAATCGGCCTTTTCTATTATGGCGGACACAGAGCTGACGATTCGCTTGAACGAATAGCAATACGTTCACATCCATTCTTCTAGCAGCCCCCTTAAAGGGATATGCCTGGTGTGCGTAGCTACGGCTATGCTTTATTCCCGAACGCTCGGGATGCCTAGGCAAAGAAAAAAATACAATTGTGAAAATTTTCGGGTTTTCATTAAGCACGATTATATTTAGGCGAAACCGTATATTTGAAAAAAAGAAGCATGGTTTTAATAGCACAGTGCATCGGCGCGCTTTTTGGAATGACGGGGATTATATTCGGCGCCTTTGGTGCGCACGCCCTTAAAAAAATAATGACCCAAGAACAACTGGCCAATTTTGAGACAGGCGTAAAATATCAGATGTACCATGCTTTGGTGCTTTTAATGCTCGGTTTTAACCTCAATTTGGATACTTCTTTGGAAAAATATATGGTCTATTGCTTTATTATGGGCACGGTATTGTTTTCCTTCAGTATTTACGGCCTATGTATCAGTGGCGCAAAAGGGCGTAAATGGAAATTTTTAGGACCGATTACACCGCTTGGTGGGCTGTTCTTGGTCGTTGGTTGGGGTCTGCTGTTGTATTCCTTTATTCAGAATTTGGTGTAGCTTCTTAGTATAAAACCAAGAAAAACAGGTGAATACTATTCAGCGGAACTCACTTCTGATGTAAACTTCTTAATGGCCGTATTGGGTTCCATAATGGTGTAGCCTTTCCAGAATTCGGGGTCGTAGTTGGGCATGTACTGCGGGAGAACGGTGTTACTTTCGGTAAGGGCCTCAAACTGACTTTCCTCGATAGCCGATTCCTCAAAAACAATAATTTCGTATTTGCTCTTGGCGGAAAATTTGGCGTCTACTTTAAGGTGGAGTTCATTTTGCTTTCGGCGGCCTTTTACATTTTTGTTCTTTTCTATGATCTTTACGGGCCGTTTGAAGCCTACCAGGTTTCCTTTGGTGACCTCAAAATATTTTAGCCCGTAATGGCCGTCCTTATTTTTATCGAAAAGCATACTTCCCTTGGCCATGTATTCGTTAAGGGAAACGCCCAAAAGTTTAAAGTCCCTTAGCGCCTCCACATTTTCAAAGTCCATTTTTACGAGGGCAAAATCATCCGCGTTTATATAGAGGGTACCTTTGTAGGTCTCCGATCGTTTTGGGGTAAACCGGATAACGTACAGCGCCTTGTCTCCTATGAAGCTAAAATCTTCCAAGCTCAGTTGGTACCTATTTGGTTTCCATAGCACATTGTATGGGCTGTTCTTGAAAATGGGCAGTGAGGTATAGAGCTTGCCCAAGGTTCTACCTTTAAAGAAGGCAAAATTCTTCCGCTCCTGTTCTTTTGCTTCTTTCTTTTTTTCCAGTTCCGCGTTCAAAGTGGCCACATCGGTGGAATCTACCGCTTCGTCAAAAATAGCATCGGTTTCCACTTTTGCACCAAAAAGGCCCGATTTTACCTTAAAGTACGAATCTGTCTTTACGTTCTTTTTTATGATCTCATTCAGTTTTTCCTCAATGTTCTCATAATCCAGTCGCTTGCTCTTATCATAAAGTTCCGCGGCCTTTATGAGTTCAATTTTTTGTTCGCCCTTGTCATCGTTTCCCAACAGATCGGCCAGCACCTCTGTATAGTAGGTGTCCTGTTTGGGAATGGTGCGGATAAGGCTGTCCAAAAAGGTCTTGTTCAGGGCGGCAATAGTAGATTCCTTTATGCGGTAATCGGTCTGGTCTATGGAGCTGTGGTATGTTTCCCTCAAGAACAACCGTTTTTTTGTAAAACCGTAGCGGTAATTTTTCTCCAGACTGTCTTGTACCCTTTCCAAGATTTCCGCTGGCGTGTAGTTTTTGTTGGAAACAATGACCTCCTTAAGTTCAATGGCCTTAGGACTAAGGTAAATGATAGGTTGCGTAAATTCCGCTATGGGTTTTCCAAGGGATCTGTACCCAATAGAGGAAAGGTGCAGGGAGTCGGTCGTTGCGATGGTTGCGTCCAAAAGAAAGGTAAACTTTCCCTCCTCATTGGTAATAACCCCCTTATTGTTGAGCCTAACGGTAACATAAGGTATGGGTTGTTGAGTAACGCTATCCAGTATTTTAGCGCTTAATTTCTGCGCTTGGCCTTCAAATAATAATAAAACGGCAGTAAGTGCCGCAATTAGTAAAGTTCTTGAATTCATCGATGCTATTAATGATGATAAAACTAACAAATAGCCTGCCAGAAACTAGCGGTGTTTTAGATTTCTTTGGGCCGGTTTCGTTTTTTATTTAACGTAAACGGAATGTGTTTGAAGTACTCTAAAAAACTGATAAACTGTTAAATAAATTAGAGTCTTATACCTGTAACAATTACAACCATAGAGATAGCATCGATTTGAAGAAACGAGTTCCCTTCTATGGTGGGCAGCCTTGTTCTTGCACTCCCGAGTGCATTTAATGACATCCGCAATCATCCTGTCCACAGCTTTTGGCCACGGATTTGTTTTTGCTGAAGAGCGATTTGGGAATCAAAAATTTCTTGGCCAGAAAGGCAACGGCCCAAAACAGGGTAAGGTAAACCAAAATTTGTTGTAGCATTTCCATTGACTTATTTTAAAAGTTGATAAGCGACAAGGGCAACAATATAGGCAAATATGCTCATAAAAACCAGTTGTCCCGCGGGCCACTTCCAAGAATTTGTTTCCCGTTTTACAATGGCCAAGGTACTCATACACTGCATGGCGAAGGCATAGAACAGTAAAAGCGATATGCCCGTTGCAAAATTATACAGTGGTTCTTTGGTCACGGGGTTAATTTCAGCGGCCATCCTGTTTTTAATGGTATTTTCCTCATCGCTACCTACGCTGTATATGGTAGCCAAGGTGCCTACAAAAACTTCCCTTGCCGCAAAGGAGGCGATTACGGCAATCCCAATTTTCCAATCGTAGCCTAAAGGCCTTACAATGGGCTCAATGGCCTTTCCAGCGTACCCAATATAAGAATTTTCTAGCTTAAAACTGGCTATTTCCTGGTTTATCGCATGCTCGTAGAGTTCGGATTCCTTACGTTGAAGGGAGTCCATAATGGCGTTCTTGTTGCTAGTATAGGTTTCGGATGATACGCTATCCCGGAGTGCTCCTCCATAGGCTATAAGGGTCTGATTGAGCGCATTCTCATTGAACTCGGATAAGCCGTTGGCCTCCACCTTTTCCAAAACGATGCTTTCCGCATTATTAAATTCGTCGGAAATACCGTTGCTGCCCAAAAACCAGAGAATAATAGAGATCGCCAAAATAATTTTTCCGGCCCCTAATATAAAACTCTTTGTTTTTTCCCATACCGTATAGGCTACATTTTTAAATAGGGGCAATTTATAATTGGGCATTTCCACTACAAAGAACGATCTGTTTTTTATCGCTAAAATTTTATTGAGCACCATGGCCGAAAGTACTGCGGTGCCAAAGCCAATAGCGTAAAGGAGCAACAGCGTCATAGCTTGGTAGCCAATACCAAGGAAACTTCCCTCTGGGATCACCAAGGCAATAATAATTAGATATACCGGTAAGCGCGCAGCACAGGTAGTAAAGGGCGTTACCAATATGGTGATAAGCCGTTCCTTCCAATTTTCTATGTTTCTGGTGGCCATAATTGCGGGAATGGCGCAAGCGGTTCCGGAGATAAGGGGCACCACGCTTTTGCCACTTAGTCCAAAGGGGCGCATGACCCTATCCATTAGGAAAACGACGCGACTCATATACCCACTTTCCTCCAATAGGGCGATAAATAAAAATAAGAATGCGATTTGCGGGACAAAAATGACCACACCGCTGATGCCGGCCAAAATACCTTCGGCGAGTAAATTGGTGAATACCCCTGGCGGCAAGGTTTGTTTTACCCACTCGCTGGCCGTAGCAAATGATTCGTCTATGAGATCCATTGGATAGCTGCTCCAGTCATAAATAGCTTGGAATATGAGCAGTAAAATGCCGAAAAAGATTAGGTAGCCAAATACTTTGTGTGTCAATATTCTATCCAATGTTGCCCTCAGTCCTTTGGCCGCATGGGTATCCACTTTATAGGTTTCCTTTAAGATGTCGTTAATAAATTGATATCTAAGTATGGTCTCTTTCTGTTGCAGGCGTTTGAGCTCGGATTTGGATTTGACCGCTGCGGAAGGGTGTTCGGCAAGCAGTTTTTTGTCCAAGGGCATAAAATTCACATCTTGGGTGATGACCAGCCAGAGTTTATAGACCTCCTCCTTGGGAAAGGTGTCCTTAAGGTTTTTAAAATAAACGGGGGCAATTGCGGTTATGTCTACATTGGGTTGATCGGGAATATTTTTATAATCTAAAATAAGCTCTTTTAAGGTATCTATTCCCGTACCCTTTCTTGTGCTTACCAAGGCCACCTTGGTGTTCAATTTTTGCTCTAAAAGACCAATATCCAGGGTAATACCCTTGCGTTTCATGCGATCGGCCATATTGATGACCAAAATAGCGGGAATTTTAAGGTCCTTGATCTGCGTAAACAGCAATAAGTTACGCTTTAGGTTTTCTACATCCGAAACGATCAGGGCAACATCAGGGTAATCGGCATCTTTTTTATTTAGCAACAGTTCTACCACGACACTTTCATCCAAAGATGTGGTGTTAAGGCTATAGGTGCCGGGAAGGTCTAAAATTTTCGCCTTCACCCCTCCGGCAAGTTTACAGACGCCCTCTTTTTTTTCAACCGTAATACCGGGGTAGTTACCCACTTTTTGATTAAGTCCCGTGAGCTGGTTAAAGACCGATGTTTTACCTGTATTGGGGTTTCCAATGAGCGCAACTTTTATCTGTGAGCTCATAGGGCAGCGGTTTCGTCAATAAGTTCTAAGGCAATTTTGTGGGCCATTGCCCGCCGTATGGCAATATGGGAGCCGTTTACGTTAATGTAAATCGGGTCTTTAAATGGTGCCACTTGCACCAGTTCTACCTCATTGCCCGGTAAGCAGCCCAATTCCAATAATTTAATGGGAATTACGTCCTCTGGAAACTCCTTAATAATTCCCCTTTGCCCTCGCTTTAAGTGTGCTATGGTAAATTCCAATCTTTATTTAGATTCATTTTAAGTAAGGGCAAAAGTAAGGGAAAAACTTTAAAGCCTATCATTAAATATGGGAAAAAGTATTCGTGGGTTTTTGATTTTCGACAGGCATGGCAGGGATGATTCAAAAATCAATTAATGTAGGTTGCCTTTAAAATTTTCAGGTCTTCCAAGAGTTTTTCAATATCCTCTTCTTTTGTGCCATCATAAAATCCTCTGATACGCTTTTGCTTGTCCACCAATATGAAGTTTTCGGTGTGTATCATATCAAAGGGTCCACCGTCGCCATCTGTTTTTACGGCTAAATAGGACTTCCGTGCCAGTTCGTAAATATCCTCTTTAGGGCCGGTAACCAGGTTCCATTTTGCATCTACCACCCCTTTTTCCAAAGCGTATTTCTTTAGTTGGGGAACAGAATCTATCTGTGGTGTAACCGAGTGGGAGAGCAGCATTACCTCTGGGTCGTCTATAATTTTGGACTGTATGCTCGCCATGTTTTTGGTCATGATCGGACAAATGGTAGGGCAGGTAGTAAAAAAGAAATCGGCCACATAGATTTTGTCCTTATAGTTCTCTTGGGTTACCGTTTGTCCGTTTTGGTTGGTCAAGGAAAAATCGCCTATCGTGTGGTATTTTCGCACATGCTGAATTTCCTGTGCTACCAGCTCTGCGTTCACCATGGCAGGCGAATATACTCTCAATGTTTTCTTGGGCTGTAACGCATTATAGAACAAAAAACAAATGACAGCCGAGATACCTAGAAGTACCATCCCCAATAACTTGAACTGGATAAGAAAGGAGCGCATCTTTTTTTTTGTAAAGGTACGGCAGAGCGTGCATCCTTTCAAATGTGCCAAGGGTAATCGCTGCCAAAATATTCTTAAATCCGCCTAAGGGCAACCTGTTTCTTTTTTTAAGCGGTGTTAAAAATGTACTTTTGTCCGATTTTAATCTTGACCAAAAACGAATGGATCCCATTTTAATAAAAATCATACAATTTTTTTTAAGTCTTTCCCTACTCATCGTGCTTCACGAGCTTGGCCATTTTATCCCGGCAAAGTTGTTCAAAACAAGGGTAGAAAAGTTTTACCTCTTTTTTGATGTCAAATTTGCGCTCTTCAAAAAGAAAATTGGCGATACGGAATATGGTATAGGGTGGCTGCCCCTGGGCGGATACGTGAAAATATCCGGAATGATAGACGAAAGCATGGATACCGAAGCCCTAAAGGAAGAACCCAAAGAATGGGAGTTTAGGAGCAAACCTACCTGGCAGCGTTTGATTATTATGTTGGGCGGGGTGACGGTAAATTTTGTGCTTGCCGTAATCATTTATATAGGCATGGCTTGGTCTTACGGTGAGGAATACATACCAGCAGATAGTTTAAAGGATGGTTTTTGGGTAGCCGAAAAGAATATAGGGGATAAATTAGGAGTCCAGACCGGCGATTTGCTTTTAGCTGTAGACGGCAATAAAATTGAAAAGTTTAGGGAGATTCCCTTAGAGATTGTGACCGGCAATACTATGACAATACTCAGGGACGGTCGCACCTTTGATCAAGAAATACCGATAGATTTTATAGCCACGCTGATAGAGGACGAGGACAAGATTCGGTTTCTGTCATACAGGTTTCCCTTTGTCATTGGCGAGATTTCTCCCGACTCGGAAAACAAGGATTCAGGCCTATTGCCAAAAGATGAGGTGGTAGCCATTGGAGGTACAGAAATCCTCTATTTTGACGAGGCAAAGGCAATTTTAGAAAACTATAAGTCTCAAAAAGTAGATTTGACCATTCTTAGGGACGGTAACGAGCGCATGCAAATACCGGTAATGATAAGCGATACCGCAACTATTGGGGTGCGTCCAGGAATGATCGGATTAGATGCCATGCAAGAGAAGGGGCTTCTTAAGATAGAGAAAGTAAACTACTCTTTTTTAGAGTCGATTCCCGCAGGTATAGATAAGGGAGTCTCTACGCTTACCAGCTATATCGGACAGATGAAGAAGATATTTAACCCTTCTACCGGAGCATACAAAGGCGTAGGTGGTTTTGCCGCTATAGGAAGTATATTTCCGGATACTTGGGATTGGCCGGGCTTCTGGAGCGCCACTGCATTTATTTCCATTATTTTGGCCTTTATGAACATCCTGCCTATCCCTGCACTGGATGGCGGTCACGTAACTTTTTTACTTTACGAAATGATTACGGGCAGAAAACCTAGCGATAAGTTTTTGGAGTTTGCACAAATGATCGGCTTCTTTTTATTGATCGCCTTATTATTGTTCGCAAACGGGAACGATTTGTACAAATGGTTAATTAAATAGAAAAAGCAGTTTCTTTTATTTGGCGAGTTTCAAAAAACGATTATATTTGCAGCCGCTTTGAGTGATCAATGCGGGTTATTTTCCTCCTTAGCTCAGCTGGTTAGAGCATCTGACTGTTAATCAGAGGGTCCTTGGTTCGAGCCCAAGAGGGGGAGCATTTAAAATCAAAGGGTTACAGGAATGTATCCCTTTTTTATTTTATAGCTGTAACACATTTGTAACACATAATCAATTTAATGGGCTTTCAAAATGGTATATTCCACAAGGCTTAAATTTTAGCTTTTCTGATACATAAAATAATTTGTATTGATTATCAGATAGTTATGTCTTAAGTATGTAAATAGATAAAGCAATTTAGAATAAAGACGTTTAAAACTTATAAATTTAGACAAATCAAAATTTAAAGTAATATTTATCAATACAAACAATAACTAGTAATGAATGATCTCTTAAAGCCTTTTATTTTATTTCTCATTTGTTTTGGAGTTACTTCCTGTACAGTACAAAGGAAAGCATTGGGAACTCCCGCACCTAAAGTAAAAACCGTTGAAAACGGAGTAGCTAAAAATCCCAATTTTATCAAGGCAAATGAATGGATGGTCGAAACTTTCAATAATGCGCAAAGTGTTATTCAATTTACTGATAAGGAAGCCGGTATAGTTAAGGGTAAATATACTATGCGAGAAGGTACTGTAAGTACCTCTGCTTATGCACAATCAGCACCTTCTTTTTCTGCAATTATAACAATTAGAGTTAAAGAAGGGGCAAGTAGAATTGAAATTGATGCACCATCTGGAATGTATTCTATGAAAAGTATGGGTATAGAAATTGGTTTTACCCCTGAAATGTTTAATACCGCTGCAGATGAACTAATCCTAGATTTTGAGACAAGTATGATTAAGGTATCTAATAACAATGATTGGTAGAATCTTCGATTCTATTAATTTAACATTGCTCGTTCAATTTCGTGGTATGGTATGCCTTCAATTTTTTCTATTTGCTCCATTATTCGCAAATACTTTTTAGTTGGTTTTCCTGCATAAGACTTTTTGAAATGCTTTTTATACAGAACGCTGTATAGGTCATCACTTTTGAAGTACGCCCCTAATGTTTTATCTATTTGTCTGTACTTCTTACTTTGGGTTTGGGTTTCGTACATACAACCGTTAAACGCTTCACGGTGCAAAAAGTAACCACCTATTGAATACAGTTTACGGCAACGCTTGTTTGTTTGAGGGCAAAGGAAATACCATATTTCGCCCCTATTCAGGTTTGAAGGGGTTGATGTCAAATATACTTTGTAGTTTCGTGGTTTGTCCCTGTAATTGTAATCCAGTTCAATGTATGGTTGTTCGCTTTGGGTGTTTACCTTAATTGAAATACTGCCTGTGGGGTTTCCGTTCCTGCTCCAGTTTAATGTACCGCTTTTTATTTGATCCGGATTGAGGTATTTCCATTCCTTTAACTTTGAAATACTTATTTGCAACGCTTCATTGTATAGGGTTGGGAATGTATGGGGTTTTGGCATTTGAAATTTATTTTGAAAATGAAACCTAAATCATTAGGGAACTTTGCGCCATATTGATCAATACGGCTTAATCAAACCAATTCTTTTTAGGTCGTTCAGGTTCGCCCAATGTATGTTTTACGCTTTCGGTTTTAGGCAATACATACGGCATAAGTTTACAAAGTATGTTCAGCCGTTGCACGGGATCAAGTTCTTTGAGTGTTTCGGGTAACTGCTCCAGTTCCTTTTGCATCATTTCTTTAAGGGTGTCCCGTATGTTCCCGGTCAAAGGTTTGTTGTATTCAAGTAGTTTGTTTTTCAACTCATTGTTGTAGACCGCAATTTGACTTTTCATTAAGTCCCGTATTTCGTTTGAATACCAACCGTCAAACTCTGTACAGTCCAAATACTCAAAAACGCCCTCCAGTAAATAAACTTTCTGTTCGGTGGTCAATTCGTTTTTGTCGTACTCTGAAATAATCAATTGCAAAGCTTCAAAGGGCTTCTCCCTGTGGGTTTCACTTCCAATATTTATACTCGCTTCATACAACTGCATAAGTTTGTTAAAGTCGATGAATAGCTGTTTTTCTAATGCTTTGCGTATGGTCTTTAATGCGTAACCGTTCCAATGTTCGTTTTCTGTTTTAAAATAGCTTTCAAGTGCCTGTATTTCTTTTGTTTCCATATCAATTTGAATTTATAGTTAATACGTGTCTCAATTCCTGTAATCTGTTCAGGTAGGGTAAAAAGGTTCGTTTGCCGTTGTTCGCTTTAATGTTAGAAAAGTGGCTTTCAATGAATAGGGAACAATCCTTTATTGTATTGCCGCTGTTCAGCTTTACGGGTTGGGTTGGTAGTTCAATGTTTGTAAAGTAGGTTTCTAGTTCTGCAATATCATTGCTCCAGTTTTGGGGCTGCTCCTTTATAGGGTGTTCAAATGGTTCAGGGTCGAATATCTCAACCTTTGGCCATGGTTCAACGTGTGAAAATACTTTTGTATTTAGTGCTATACTTTCGGGCCGTGGTGGTTGTTCCTGTATATTCCGTTTTCTGAATAGTCGCCAATCCTGTTTTATTAAATAATCTGCAAGGTCGCTGCCTTCGCTTTTGTCCTGTTCGGGTGCTAATTGCTCCAGTAAGTCCGAAAATATAAACCTTGTTTTGGGCAAACGGCTTTCATAGTCTTTGGCTTTGGTTTCCCATTCTTTGAAGGTGTTACCGTTTTTTGAAAGGTCGGGAAATACATACACAAAACGCCCGTGCAATGCTTTCAGCTTGTCAAATGAAAAACTGCTTTTGTTATAAACTGCCAACCAAATAAAATCTTCAGGCGTTTCGGGCAATCCAAAATACAACGATCCATAAATAGCGGTTTTTGGAGCTTCCACCAAAATAACGGGGTTGCCGTGGTATTTGCTTAGTAAATGCTCCCCAAACAGGCAAGAAACACGCTTATCCTGCTTTGTGTACGCTTCCAACCATTCGGGCAAAGGCTTATTGTTCCGTGTGTGGTGTTTCTCAATTATTGAGTGTAAAAAATCCGTTCCTGTGGTGTGGTTGGCTTTATCAAACTGCTTTACCTGAATTGCACGTACATTTTGCTTAACGTCAATAAAGGGAAAAGTATTCGCCCCTGCTCTGTATCCATTTGCAACCGTCCCCAATCTGTATAATTGGATAACCTTTGTAACTTCATCAACTTCAAAAGGAAATGGTACATTGCTAAATAGGTTCTGTATAAACGTGTTTTTTTCATAGCGTTCCTGCTGCAATGTTTGTTTGAATGTATCAAAGTCAAAAAATACTGTTTCAGGTGTGGGCTGTGGTTTGGGTTGAGTGCTAAAATACTTTTGTTTTGGAACAGTAACTTTAGTAACTCCAGTAACTTTTTGCTCCTGCTCCCAAATCATTTTTGCGTAACCATCCAAATACGGATTTAAGAAATACGAACATTTACTTTCCCTATCACAACGCCCGTATAGTTCCGGCAAATGGTCGCCCGTTGTATTATCAATGTAAAGTACGAACGTCTTTTTATTACATTCGGGGCAATGGTGCTTTTTGCTCCCTTTTTCTAAACTGTATCGGTGTTTATCCATTTTCTGAAATTGTTGTTTGGCACATGGCACAAGTGACATTTATGGCACAAGTGGCATTTAGTTTGTGCCGTTCGTGCCGTTTGTGCCACTTGTGCCATGTGCCATTTGATTAATATCGCTTTTCATATTCGCCCCGTCTATGGTTGTTAAACAATTCCTTGGTTGACAAAAACCGCTTAAAAGTTCGTTCAGCCATTCCCATAGTATTGGCAACCTGTACGCCTTCACTTGTTGTAAAAGTGTCGGGCAATGCAATGTAAAGGGTTTGTTTGTCGGTGGGTAACTTATCCAAGGGGCTTGCATTTGAAACAATATAATGTACCTTGATGGCTGTTCTTTTGAAATACTCAACCAACTTTAAGGCCCCATGTACCGCTTGAACTCCAATAGCTTGTTTATTGTCCTCCTTACAGGCGTACCGTATCATTTGAAGTATTAAAGCTAATCGAACAGCATACATTTCTATTTTTGCATTTATACCGCTTATTGGTTCATTTTCGGGCTTATTGCTTTGGTCTGTTAGTTCCCTTTGCCATTCAAATAAAAGCTGTTTTGCTTCGGGTGTAAACCTCAATATTTCGGGCTGTGGGTTATTCGTATCGTCCTGAATTATTGGTACGTTCAAAAGGTTTGAAATAATGCTATGCCAATTCTCAACTATTGACGGGCTTAATTCTATTTCGCTCCAATACTCTTTTTTTAAGTTGTCCGGTACAACAAAAAGCAACCTATCTAAAAACCCGTTTTCGGTTCTATTGTCTGCCAACTCATTCAGTACGCCCGGCTGTATTGTGCCTGCAACTGAAATAAAAGGCAACGGTATGTAAGTTGGTTCGCTTGTTTTTCGGTTTATTCTTATTGGTTTGCCGCTCCAATTGCTTAACCAAAATTGCTCTTCGCTGCCTTTGTTGTATCGGTTGAAATTCTTAAACCAACTTGCCAACTCATCTGCATAAACGCCAATACCTCTTTTATTGAATTTATGAACCTCTGTGAGGGCTTCGGGTGTAAAGTCGGTAACTAAATGCTGTTCCCAAATTGGTTTTAAAGGTTCGTCATATCCTTGCTGTTCCCTTTCTTTTTTGGTAAGGTTTACAATAGTATCGTATTCCTGTTTTTCCTTTTGGTATTTCAGAAATTTCAGGTTGTCCCTTTGCTCAATTGGTTTTAATGCAAAACTAATAGGGTGGCTTTTGTTTGTTCCTGCACGCCCAACAATAGAGATGTATAAAACAGCGTTTTCCTGCCAACCTTTCTTTATTTCAACTTTGTGGGTGTTACCGATGGAAACAGAAACAGCGTACAGCATTGAAGCCCCTATAAAGTCAATAGGGAAATTCAAACTTTCGTTTGTGGCTGTAATTATTTCCTGTACGGCCTTTGGGAATACCGCAACTGGGAAAAGGTTTTGTTTTGCTTTTCGTTCGGCTTCGCTTTTAGTTTTCAGTTCCGCAACGTGGTTCAAAATAGTAGCTGGGTTGTTGAGGTCATCAAATACCGGGTTTAACTTCTTTGCTTCCATTACTCAAATAAGTTTAGTTGGTTAGTATTTGATTTTAGTAACCTTTCAAACTCTTTGGGGTTGGTGCTTATTAAGTGCGCCTGGTGTTTTGTAAATGGGCAAATAACTTCATCAATCGACTGTACTAAATTGCCGTCCTTTTCAAGTGTGCGTTTATACCTGCATCCTGCTTCAATTGGAATATTTAAAGCTGTACAAAGAGCTTTTTTTGTGGTAGTAACGTGCTTTGCTGCAACTGCAAATAAATGTTCCTCTGAATATTGTTTTTTAAGCTCTGTAAAACTTAATCCAGTACCGTTTTCAACCTGTTTAACAATGAGTTGTAAGATTAAATACTTATATTTATCCTGTCCTTTATGCGAAAAGACTTTAGGGCTGTTCAGTTGGTTATTTCCCATTGTTCAGCCCTTTTTTATTGTTCAACAAATACGCTTTTGCTTCCTGCTCAATTTCAGCGTTTGACTTTTTACGCCCCGTTTTAATGTAGTCCATTAATTCAGTACGGGAAAAGTACAGGCGTTTGCTTCGCTTCATAAACGGAATTTCATTTTTTGATACCTTGCTGTACATTGTGGGTACTGTAAGTCTCAAAAATTCCGCTGCTTCCTGAATATTTAGAAGCTGTTCCGGTTGTTCGGTGGTGGTTTGTTCCTGTTTTTCAATTAACAGGCGTTTCAATTCGCTAACTTCTTTTGTTAGCATTGTTACCGCTTCGGGTAATTTGTCAAATGTTAATACTTGTTCCATTACAAAAGATTTTTAATGTTTCTTTTGCAATGTTAGTTGTGGTATTTACGGGTAAAAAGGTGGTATTTACGGGTTTCTTTGTTTCTTTATTTCTAGTTGGTTTTACCTAGTTAATGCCTTGTATAAATCCCCTTCCGTTTCTTTTTCAAAATGGTTTAAAATCCTAATTAGGTCAAAGTATTCAGCGTCTGTACTTAGTTTATTTTCATTGCTCAATTCTTTATGTATTTCGCCCAATGCTTTTGCAACCTTTGTTTTACAGCTTCTTTTTAGCTGTATTGTTGTTTCAGGTAGTGAATAGGATTTGTATTCAAAAAAGTTAGTAAGTAAATCGGTAAACGAATTGTAATCCTGTTCAGAAACAAAGGCGTATTCCCAACCTTGTTTATCCATATTAGCAAGGGTTTCATTAATAACTTCCTTTGTTCTGCTTTCGTTTATGCTAATCGGTTGAGGTTCTTTATTACCGATTTCCGCCTTTCCTTTTAATGTTGCCAAAAACTTAATTTCTTCAAAAGAAATACAATTTTGTATTTTCTCTTTTGATACTCTAAAAATATCTACGAAAGGACTTTTGTTAAAATTTATTGAAGCATTTTTTAAATATGCTTCCAAATTAGTAGACAACCCTAAAATATAATCTTTGCGGTCTAAAATCAATTTATAGTTGCCTTTAACTTTTTCACTTTTAAGGTTTGCAATAAAATGGTCAGTCTTTTCATTCATTAAACAATCAAATCTAGTTCGCTTCCGGGCAATTTGCTTCATGTCCTCAACGCTGTCATTTTCACGGTATTTAAAGGCGTGTTTGTAAATAGTGAAAATATTGCCTAAGTAAGTACTAAACAAAAAGTCTAAACCTTTTGAAACTTCTTGCAATCCGTTTTCTTCTATGTACTTCTTTTGGCCTTCAACCCAATCGCTAATAAGATTGATGAAGTACTTTTTGCTGCTACTATCTTCCATAGACGTTTTGAAACCTTCATAGCTGTATAGAGAAACACCATCTAGGTAGGCTCTTACATTTGCAATTTCCTGCGCTTCTTGTTTTTTAGCTTCTGTGTTTTCTTTATTTGGGAACGCTCTATTTTCAAGCTTTTCAAATTCATTTACCGCTTCACTATCAAAATAGCTAAATAAACTTTTCAAGTACCTTTCTAAATCATTGAAGAAAATATGAAATGACAAGAAATGGCAATTAGTTTCATTTCTAAATCCAAGATAAAGGTTCTTATGTTCAATGATTGTTGGTAAATCGTCCTCGGTTACCTCTTGCTGTAGTTGCCTTATTTCTTCAAACCCCCAATTGAAGTCTATTCCATATCTGGTTTTATTGCAAATATCAAAACTTAGGGCTTGTTCTGTTATAACATCTTCGACATTTAAACGAACTATGTCCAATTTCGGGTTTCTTATAGCTTCTAGTTCTTTAAACTTTTTATTGTCCTTATAACTATCGTCAGGTTTTAATAGAGCCATTTCCTTTCCAAGGTTCAAACATTCATCAACAATAGGAACATACTCTTTAAATGCCTTTGTTTTGGCGTGTAGAAAATTTATAAACTCAAATACTGCTTTTATTTTCTTTGGGATCATTTGTCTTTTGTGTAGAAGTGAACGGATAAAAATCTTTTTTAATTAGCCTTTTTAAATCCGGCTGTTAGTACATCTGTTTCCTTCTGTATCTGATCATTCTCAAAGCTGTCTAGGTAGCTTTCTGTTACGCTTACGTTACTATGCCCCAACAGTTCACTTATCATTTCAATTTTAGCCCCTGAACGCTTTAAAACGGTTGCAAAGGAATGTCTAGCAAAGTATGTGGTTACGTTCTTCTCTATTCCTATGTCGCTAACAAGCTGCTTCATGTACTTGTTAATGACCTTGGTCAATTGTTGGTAGGTAGCCCTTTTTTTTTCAGCGTTCATTTTGTTATTGAGGTGTGGGAATATGAACGTATTTTTATTTATTGATGGTTGCCCCCATTTTTTGATAATATCCAAGGTTTCGGGCTTTAATGCTACTGCAATACGTTTGCTTTCCTTTTGGCTTCGTTCCGTTTTAGCACGCTTGTAAGTAAGCATATCGTTTTCTATGTCTTGCCATTTCAGCAAGCAAAAATCCTTTACGTTCATGCCGTTGCACAAGTACAGGAACAGCCAGTAATCCTTTGCCATTTCCCTGTTGCTGTTGAGTTCGGCTTCATAATTGTAGATACTTGCTATTTCGTCAACGGTCAAAGCCTTTTTGGTGTTTTTACTGGTGGGTATGGAATATTTGTTTTTGTTCTTGCCAAAAGGGTAAACGCTCCTATCAATGTTTTGTAGGTTATAAATAGCCCGTAGGCTTCTTAAGTAAATGCCTACTGTGGTTACGCTGTTGCCGCTTTTAATCATCCAGCTTTCGTACTTCTTTAAAAAAGTTGGGGTAACATCGGCAAAGGTCAAGTCCTTTTTGAATTTACCGATACTGTTTTTGGCACAATTATAACTTACTGCCGTGCCTATTCTATTTTCAAGATTTAAATTAGCTATGTACTTATCAAAGGCAAAAGAAACGCTATCGGCTGTATTGCGTTCGTCTAAAAATTCTTCTTCAAAGGCATCAAATGAAAATACACGAAGTATCTCAATTACATCCGTTGCCTTTTTTTCAAAATATTCAACTTTGGTTTTTATTTCTTTTTGTTCCGCTGTTTTCCTTTTGCCAAAAAAGGTTTGCTCAAAATTGTCAGGTGTTAAGTCGATGCCAGTAGCAAAGTATTTTCTTTTACGGTTGTAAGTAACTTTTATTTTAACGGAACATTTACCGTTTTTCTTTGGTCTGCTATTATCTAAATAAATACTTGCATCTGCCTGTTTCATAACCTCAGCTTATTTTTGTAACACATTTGTAACACAAATATAACATAATAAGACAAAAGAAAGGACTACTAAAAACAAATAAAAATCTTTTTAGGTCAACAAAAACAGTAGTTTATGTTATTTTGTTATAAAGTTTGTAGTTGTTTGTTTTGCAATGAATTTATGACTGTTAATCAGAGGGTCCTTGGTTCGAGCCCAAGAGGGGGAGCAAATAAAACCCAGTAGACACTATGTTTACTGGTTTTTTTTTGTTTTTTGGAATTACTTTTATCCAACATTTTATCCAACATCG